>CXWL01005290.1_pt1 | contig 50155 bp, 39 predicted proteins | sample 590931 | NCBI WGS metagenome assembly CXWL01 (sample SAMEA3498368, study PRJEB10139) | groundwater metagenome | biome: water well; material: biofilm material | place: Germany | collected 2015-04-27 | reverse complement strand
GTCCTCGACCATGCCGTGCAGGCCACCCCCCAGGAGGTCGGCGTCGGAGAGACCCCAGTCGTCGGCAGCGGGGTCGCCCTCGCCGGTGAGCGCCGAGCGCGGAAACAGCCGCGCCACCTCGCGATACTGTCGAATCGTCATCTCCTCGGTCGACGGCGGCTCGATCGCGCGGCCGGTGGCGATCCAGGCGAGGGTGCGAGCGGTGTGCCGCCAGGCGCTTGGGCCATAGCCGCCGCCCAGGATGATGACGACCGGCAGGGGAGCCGGGTGTCGGCGGGCGGTCTCGAGCACGAAGCGGTCGCGCGCCAGCATGCCGGCCGGTGAGATGCGCCAATTGCCGAGCACGTCGTCGGCCGCCGGGTCGGCGCCAGCGACGTAGATTACGAGCTCGGGCTCGAAGCTCTGCCACACCGGCGGCAGGCGCCGTCGCAGGGTGCCGACGTAGAGCTCGTCGTCGACGTCGTCGCCCAAGGCGATGACGGTGGCGGCGATCGCTGCCTTGGGCCCCCAGTCGCGGTTGTGGATCGTGAAGGTGTAGACCGTCGGGTCGCGAGCAAAGAGGCTGCGCGTGCCGTCGCCGTCGTGGAGGTCGAGGTCGACGATCAGGATGCGCCCGCCGAAACCGCCGGCGCGCAGCTCGGCGACGGCGACGGCGACGTCGTTGAAGACGCAGAAGCCGGCGCCTTTGGCGCGATGCGCGTGGTGGAAGCCGCCGCTCAGGTTGACGGCGATGCCGCGGCGGCTGGTGGCGAGCTGGCAGGCCAGCAGGGTGCCGCCAGCGGCCAGCCGCTGCAAGCGGAGGACGGCGTCGAGCTCGAGACCCGAAACTGGCACGCCGATGATCGGCAGCAAGGCGGCCGGGTCGCGCAGGGAGTCGAGGTAGTCGTCGTCATGCACGTGACGCAGGAGACGATAGGAGACTGGCTGCGGGCGGTGGATGCGACTCTCCTCGGCCATGCCCTCGGCGAGGAGATAGGACACGATCAGCTTGGCCCGCTGGGGGTCGGCGGCGAGCCCCGAGATCGGCAGCTCGTAGCCGGGGTCCCAGACCAGGTCGAGGTCGCCAGCCAGGCGGAAGATCCGCAGCAGCCCAGACCAGGCGCGGGCGAGCGGGCCGCGGCCGGGCCGCTTGGCAAGGGGGCCCAGCGGCGAGCTCGAGGTCGCGGGTGATCCCGATTCCGCGGTCGTCGGCTTCACGGCGTCAGCTCGACCCACGTCGCCCCCCAGCCGCCGGCCTCGGCGGGCATGTCGCCGAAGCTCGCCACCCGCGGGTCGCGCGCCAGCAGGCCGCGCACGGTGTCGCGCTGGACGCCGATGCCCTTGCCATGGATCAGCCGCAGCCGCCGCAGTCCCTGCTCCCAGGCGGCGTCGAGGTAGTCGCGGACGACGTCCGGCACGTCGCCGGGGGCGAAGCTGTGGAGGTCGAGCACGTCGGTGATCGCCAGCACGACGGCGTCCGCCTCCGCGGGCCCGAAGTCGTCCGCCTCGTCCTCGCCGCCGCTGCCGTCGACCCTGCCTGGTGGTGGCTGACGCACGCCTCCATGGTAGTGCTCATCGGCTAGGCGGTCGATGCCGCGGCGCGAAGGTTCGGCTGGCCACGTGTCAGCCGCCTTCGACGACGACCTTCAGGCGGTCCAGGGCTTCACCCCAGGCGCGACGGAGCCCGTCGGCGTCCGCGCGGGTCTGCAGGCGGTCGTGGGTCACCGTCACCGTGGTCTTGGCGCCGGCGGGGGCCAGCTTGATCTCGACCGGCGTCCCCGGCGCGGCGTCGACCTGATCCCAGGTCAGACGCAGGGTCTTACTGGCCTGCACCTTCTTGACCGTCGCCCGGTTGCCATCGGCGTTGGCGATGGTGCCACCGTCGCGGACCTCGCCCTGGTGCCCGCTGCCCAGCCAACGGTCGAGGGCGGTGGGGGTGGCGAGCTGGGCGAAGCAGGCCTCGGGGGTCGCCTTGATGGTCTTGGTGGCGCAAATCGTGTAGCCCTTTGGCCTGCCGTCCTTCTCGACGACACCGTGGTGGGCCTCATAGGCGATGTTGATCGCCGAGACCCACCACGGGTCGACGTGCTGGCCGACGAGGTGGACGCCGATCTCGCGCCGACCAAGGGCGGGGCCACCCGCGGCGTCGAGAAGGGCGAACCACTCGCTCAGCGTACGGCCGGTGTCGGCCTTGGCGGTGGCGTCGTCGATGGACTTGTCGGCGCGAAGCTCGATCTTCATGGCGGTCTCCTGGCTGTTCGTGAGTCGCAGCAGAGCGGTTCCAGCCGACAGATTCAACATCTGCCGGCTGGCCTTTAGAGCTACCCGAGGCTCAGCCGAAGAGCTTGAGGAAGACTAGGTAGAGCACGACGCCGTCGTCGGGACCCGCGACAGGCGTCCCGACGTCGAAGTTGACGATGGTCTCCCAGGGGCCCATGACGGTACCTCCGAGGCCGATGCCGACCAGCGGCTCCTGGTCGAGTCCGCTCGCCTGGTCGGTAGCGAGGGCGCCGTCGAGCGAGGCCGAGACGCGGAACACCGAGCCGATCTCGAAGCCGTAGTCGAGATGCGCGAGCCAGGCCTCCTCCGCTCGCACCTTGCCGCCCGAGAAGCCCTTCACCCGACTGTCGCCAAAGAACCCGAACTCGTACTTGCTGAAGCGGTCGAGGTGGCGCCCGCCCAGGTAGTCGAGCTCGACTCCGACCTTCTGGAAGTTCTTGAAATACCAGTTCTTGGCCGCCGACCCCCGCCACTGTGCGTACGACTTCTGGTCGTCGTCGAGCTCCGGGTTGCCGGGCAGCCCCCAGGGCTGCCAGTCGGCGCGGGTGCTGTAGCGGCCCTCGGCGCCGAGACGGTAGCCCTGGCGAGCGAACGAGGTGCCGACGGTCATGCTGTGAGTCAGGGTGTCTTGCGGCAGGACGAAGGTGTCGTCGGTCTCGTCGGCACGGGAGAAGGTGCGGTACTCGACGTTGTAGCCAAGGTCGAGCTTGCCAAAGGCGCCGAGCGGATGGCCGAGGTTCAGTGCCAGGCGCACGGGCCGTGACTCGATGCGCTCGGCCTTGTTCTCCTCGCCGTCGCGGTATTGCTCGTCGCTGGTGGCGATGGCGATGCCGAAGAGGTCGACGCCGGCGTCCCACTTGCTGCCGAACAGGCTGGGGGTGGCCAGATTGCCGATTGCCAGGACACCGCCGAAGAACAGGTTGGCCTGGGCGCCGGTGTGCCGGAAGTCGAGGGAGAAGTAGTTCAGGCCGAGGAGCGGCAGGGGATAGTCCTGCGAGTCGTCGTAGAAGGTACCAGCGAGGGCGAACAGCTTGTCCTGGTCGAAGCCCTCCTTGACCACGCGACTGCCGCTGTCGTCCTTGACCAGGTAGCGGAGCCCCTCGTCGGTGTCGCGGACCATGGTGACGTCGCTCGCCTGGAGCTGCTCACGGGCGGCGGCGAAGCCCTCGCCGTTGATCCGCACCTCGGCCAGCTCCACCCCGCGCTCGACGACAGTGGCGACGTTGAGCACCGAGAGAATCTGCTGGCCGCTGGTGGATAGCGGCATCACGAAGGCCGCTGGCGACCAGGGTGCCGGCCGGCCTTGGGCGTCGACCGGGCTGTAGGTCAGGGTCTCTTCGTTCGACAGGACCTGCCCGGTCAGGCCGAGCTGGAGCGCCCGGGTGCGCACCCGGGCGTAGATCGCGCGGTCGACCCACACCGTGCCCTGGTAGAGCTTCTCGGCCTCGGCCGCGTTGCGGTCGACGGGCTCGAAGTCGATCACCCAGCAGTCGCGGCCGTCGACCGTGTCGGTTCCCCGCAGGCGATAGGTGTAGGTCTTGCCGAAGGTCACCTCGACCGGCATCACCGCCGCCTTCTCGGGCTGGACCAGGGGGATTTCGGGGATCTTCTTGCCGCGCCACTCGACGCCGTTGAAGTAGAAGTGCTCCCAGGCCCAGTCGAAGCCCTTCCCCTGCTCGAAGAACACCGTGCCCTCGAACGACGCTTCGACCGACTGCGTGCCGCCGGCGACGAACCGCAGGTGGGTGGTGCGCTTGGCTTGGTAGTGGTCGAGCTTGCGGCTCTGGGCGTCCTCGAAGGCTTGCAGTCGCCGGAGGATCTCCTCGACCGGCATCTGCCGCTCGCCGGCGATGGTGACCTGCTCGGCGACCCCCTGAACGCCTTCGAGCTCACTCGCGGCGGCGCGGTCGAGGGCGACGAGCGCGGCGGGAGCCCGCGGCGAGATGCGGATTTCGAACCCCTCACCGGTGTTGCGACCGTTGCTGATCGCGATCACCTTGCCGGTGGTGAGGTCGATGCGCCGCGGCTGCTCGAGGCCGCCACCGGGGAAGACCAGGCGGGCGTCGCCGCGCTCGGCCTCGGGAATGCCGGCGATGACGCGCAGCCCGAGGTCCTTGCCGCGGACGAAGGCGAAGGTCTCACCCGACCCCGAAGGTGCCGAAGTGGCGTCGTAGGACAGGTCGCCGGCAAGCTCCTGTGCCAGGACGACGAAGGGCGCCAGGGTGGCGCTGTCGGCGCTGGCGGTGGCGAACAGGGTGAGGGCTGCGCCGGCGCTGGCATTGCGAGCGGCGTCGAGCAGCGCGGCGGGGGCCGGGGTCGGGAGCGGCGTGCCGTCGACGATCAGCGGGCGGCCGGGGTCGACCTCGATCAGCAGCTCCTCGACCGCGCGGACTGCCTCGGTGTTGGCCGGAGCGAGCGCGACGACGTCGATGTAGGCGGCGATGTCCGCTGCGTAGAGGCTGCGCAGCGTCGTCGGATCGGCGGCCAGCGGCTGGGTGACGATCTGGGCCGTCGGCTGGGCGCCACCCACTGCCACCGCCGCCCGCTTGAGCAGGAAGGCGTAGTCGGCGGCCCAGGTCGGCGGCGCCGCCTCAGGGGCCTTGGCTGGGTTCGCCAGGTCGCTCGCGGCCTGTTCGGCGGCCACCGTGGCGAAGGCGTCGGCGCCCGGGGCATCGGCGCCGGCGACGGGCGCCGTCGGTCCCGGCTCCCAGACTACCTGCACCTGGCTGCCGGCCGGCAGGGCACCGGCCAAGCGGGCGGCCTGCTCGAGCTCGCCCTGCAGGGCGTCGAGGTTGGAGGTGAGCGGCGCCGGGGTGGTGAAGACCAAGGAGACGAGCGGCGTGGCGCCGGCGGCTGCGAGCGCATTGGCGGCAGCGACATCGGCGTCGGCGGTGAGCGGCACGCGCCAGGCGACGAAGACGGTGGGCTTCGAAGGGTCCGCGCCGGTGTCCTCCGTAGAGGACTCCATGGTTGCCGCGGTGAGGCCGCTGCCGAACCCGGCGGCGACGCTCGGGAGGCTGCTCGGGTCGGTGATCCGGATGCCGGCGCAGGGCAGGCAGTCATAGCGCTGAGCGAAGACCGGCGCCTGGCCGAGGGCCAGAGTCGCCAGGAGGAACAGCTGGCTGGAGAAGCGAAGGGTGCGAGTCATGCAGAGAGGATACCAACCGCGCCCGCGCCCCCGAGGAACGCTACAATCCTAAGGGTATGGAGTTTTCCGGCCGCCTCGCCGCGTTTCCCCCCTCGGACATTCTGCAGTGGGTGTTCAACGACCGGCGCACTGGTGCGCTCGTCGTGCGTCGCAGCGATCGCACCAAGCGGATTTACTTCCGGCGGGGCGACGTGGTGGCCTGCTTTTCCGACGACCCTGCCGAGTATTACGGACAGCTGCTGCTGATCCGCGGCCTGATCAGCCAGGACGAGCTGATGCGGGCGCTCAAGACCTGCCAGCAACGTGGCCTGCGGCTGGGGGTGGTGCTGCACGAGCTCGGTCTGCTGTCGGCCGAGGTGATCCAGCGCACGCTGCGCGAGCAGATCGAGGACTCGGTGTGCGACGTCTTCCTGTGGAAGGGCGGCTTCTTCTACTTCGAGGAGGACGCACCGCCCGAGGAGGAGCTGCTGCCGGAGCCGATTTCCACGCTGCGCCTCGCCATGGAGGGCTCGCGCTGGGTGGACGAGCTCGATCGGATCCGCCAGATCTTCGTCCACGACAACATCGTGCTGCGCCCCGGCAAGCTGTGGCAGGCGGTCGAGCTCTCGGCCGTCCAGGAACGGATCTGCGAGCAGGTCGACGGCCGGAGCAACATCGACGAGATCTACCGCCGCGTCAACGGCTCGTACTTTCGTTTTCTCGACGCCTGCTACGGGCTGGCGGTGCACGAGGTGGTCGACATCGCCTCGGTCGGCGACGAAGCCACTGGCCGTTCCTACGAGACGGGCGTCTTCAACCTGCTGTTCCAGCAGGCCGCCAACGAGAGCCGAAACCTGGCCCAGCGTCAGCCGGTGCTGCCGTTCGACGTCATCGAGAACATGGTGCCCCTGTGGCTCGGCCCAAGGCCGGCCGACGAGAGTGGCGACCTGTGGCGGCGCTGCGACGGCAGCAAGCCACTCAAGGCCCTCCTCGGCGGAATCAACCGTGTCCGGGACTACGAGCTCGACCAGATCCAGTTGCACATCCGGCAGGGCCGGCTGGCCCTGCTGCCCTGCCCGCTGAAAGATCTCGCCGCCCACCAGTCGGGGCTGGTCGCGGCGCTTGCCGCGGCCGCACCCGACTCGAAACTGTAGGGACCGGCACGGAGCTGGCGACTCGCCGGTCGTCCCCGGCGACTCCCGGCCCTCAGCGCGGGGTCATCGGGCCGTCTTCGGAGCGCTTGGTCACCGCCAGGCCGAGGGCGCCTCGGACCTTGAGTTCGAGCTCGTCGGCGAGGTCGGGGTTGTCGCGCAGGAACTGCTTGGAGTTCTCGCGTCCCTGGCCGAGGCGGACCTCGCCACAGGCGTACCAGGCGCCGCTCTTCTGCACCAGCTTGTGCTCGACGCCGAGGTCGACGAGCTCGCCGTAGCGCGAGATGCCCTCGCCGTAGTCGATGTCGAACTCGGCCTGGCGGAACGGCGCGGCGACCTTGTTCTTCACCACCTTGACCTTGGCCCGGCTGCCGGTGACCTCCTCGCCCTCCTTGAGCGAGGCGATGCGGCGGATGTCGATGCGCAGGGAGGCGTAGAACTTGAGCGCGCGGCCACCGGTGGTGGTCTCGGGGCTGCCGAACATGACCCCGATCTTTTCGCGGATCTGGTTGATGAAGATCAGGCAGGTCTTCGACTTGGCGACGATCGCCGTGAGCTTGCGCAAGGCCTGCGACATCAGGCGCGCCTGCAAGCCGACGTGCGAGTCGCCCATTTCGCCTTCGAGCTCGGCCTTGGGCACCAGAGCGGCGACCGAGTCGATGACCACGACGTCGACGCCATTCGAGCGCACCAGCAGCTCGGCGATCTCGAGTGCCTGCTCGCCGTTGTCGGGCTGCGAGACCAGCAGGTTGTCGATGTCGACGCCGAGCTTCTTGGCGTACTCGGCGTCGAGGGCGTGCTCGGCGTCGATGAAGGCACAGACGCCGCCGCGCTTCTGGGCCTGGGCGATGATCGACAGGGCGAGAGTGGTCTTGCCCGACGACTCGGGCCCGAAGACCTCGACGACCCGCCCGCGGGGCACGCCGCCGATGCCGAGCGCGGCGTCGACGGCCAGCGAGCCAGTGGGGATGGATTCGATGCCGAGGGTCTCGCTCTGCCCCAGGCGCATGATCGAGCCCTTGCCGAACTGGCGCTCGATCTGCAAAAGGGCGCTGTCGATTGCCTTCAGACGCTCGGCCGACGGGCTCGGATTGACGTTGCTGCGGGTGGGTTCTGCCATGAGCGTTCTCCTGTCGCCGGCGCGGCGCGCGCCTGGCGGGTTTCTGCCGATCTGACGGGGGCTCGAAAAGCGGTCGGCCGCTGAGGAGAGAGCGGCAGCGAGGTCGAAGCCATCGTAGAGCGGCGGTTCGTGGACCGTCAAGACCAAAGACGTAAATGGGGCGTAATTCCTTGCGCCGGATCCAGGGCCGCTGCCGTCGCCGCGCGTCTTTTTGGGAATGGCCGGCAACGGGTGGTCGGTTAGGATGCAACCAGATGCCGTCTCCGTGCCGCCCGACCTGGTGCCTGGCTCTGTTCGCGCTGCTGACGGTGGCCGCTGGCTGCGTGCGCGACGGGGCGGCGGGAGCGGCGGCCGGGTCCGCCCAGGTCAGCCTGCTCGGCGTGGTTGTCCACCAGGAGCCGGGCGACAAGGCTGCCGCGCGCTGGTTCGATGTCGACTTCACGGTTCGCCGCAGCGCCTCGCCAGCGACCCCTGGCCGGCTCGCTCTCGAGCTCGTGGTCTGGGTCGCGGACCGCCAGGCGGTGCGGGCCCGTCGCCCGCTCGCCGTCGACCTCGGTAACCTGGCGGTGGGCGAGCAGCGCCGTTACAGCTTGCGCGTCACCGACTTGGCGTACCAGCCCGGTGACCGCTTCACTCTCTCGCTGGCGTCGGCGACAGGGCCCGGCGACTGACGGCGGCGCCTGGCGTCATGGGTGGCGAGACGGTGCGATAAACCGGGCTGCTGTGACAGAGCTCGGCCTGCTACGTAGGTAGGGTGAGAGCGGAGGATCGATGATCGCGGAAAGCACCGACCGTATGACTGCCACCGCCGGCCCCGGCGAGCCGATCGCGCGCCTCGAGGCCAACATCGCCCGTGTGGTCCGCGGCAAGCCCGAGGAGATCCGCCTCGCCGTCGTGGCCCTGCTGGCCCGCGGGCACCTGTTGATCGAGGACGTTCCCGGGGTCGGCAAGACCACCCTGGCCCAGGCCCTGGCCCGCTCGCTCGGCCTGTCGTTTCAGCGTATCCAATTCACCAGTGACCTCCTGCCAGCGGACATCATCGGCGTCTCGGTGTTCAGCCAGAAGAAGGCAGAGTTCGAGTTCGTGCCTGGGCCGATTTTCGCGAACGTGTTGCTCGCCGACGAGATCAACCGCGCCACCCCGAAGACGCAGTCGGCGCTGCTCGAGGCGATGAGCGAGCGCCGGGTGTCGGTGGAGCGCCATCGCTACGTGCTGCAGGAGCCCTTCCTGGTCCTGGCGACGCAGAATCCGCTCGAATACCAGGGCACGTTCCCGCTTCCCGAGTCGCAGCTCGACCGCTTCCTGATGTCGCTGCGCCTCGGCTACCCCCCGCGCGAGGAGGAGCGCGCGCTGCTGTTGTCGGGTGGCGTCGAGCAGGCGCTCGAGCGTCTCGAGCCCGTGCTGTCGCGCGAGGAGATCCTGGGGCTCCAGGAGCGGGTGGCGGCGGTTCACGTCAGCGAGAAGGTCGCCGACTACATCCTCGACCTGGCAGCCGCCAGCCGGCGCGGCGGTGACTTCGTGCTCGGGGTATCGACGCGTGGCGCGCAGGGCCTCTACCGGGCGGCGCAGGCGCTGGCCCTGGTCGAGGGGCGGTCCTACGTCATTCCGGACGACGTCCAGCGCCTGGCCGGCGTCGTGCTCTCGCATCGGGTGAGCCTGCGCCGCGGCAGCAGCGGTCTCGACGCCGCGCGGGCTGCCGTGCAGCGCCTCGTCGACGCCGTGCCGGTGCCGCTCTAGCCGCCTCAGGCGGGTAATTCATGGCCCGGCGCCCGGTTCCGGAAGGCATCCGCATCACCAAGGTGGGGCTGTGGTACGTGCTCTTCACCATGGTGGTGGCAGTGGCTGCGACCAACACCGGGAACAATGCTCTGTACATGGTGTTGGCGATGCTGCTGTCGCTGCTGGTGGTGTCGGGCGTGGTGTCGAAGCGCAACCTCGGCCACCTCGAGCTCGATCTCGAGCCGCCGGCCGAGATCTTCGCCAAGCGGCCCTTCGAGCTCGCCTTCGTGCTGCACAACCGCGCACGCCTGCTGTCGCGCTGGCTGTTGCAGTTGTCGGTTACCGGCCCGGCGGCCAGGGGCCGGCGCGCCGTTGCGACCCCACTGGGATCGCCGCTGTTGATCGTCCACCTGCCGCCACGCGGGCAGAGTCGGGGGCGCATCGAAATGCTGTTGCGGCGCCGGGGACGTCATCAAGTGGGGCACGCCCACGTCGCGAGCATTTTTCCGCTGGGGTTCTTCCGCAAGGGGCTGCGCTATCCGCTCGCGCTCGAGGTGCTCGTCTACCCCGAGCTCTTTCCGGCGGCGACGGTCGAAACGGAGCTCGAGCCGCGCGCCGGCGACGAGCCGGCGCGCCGAGCGGGCTGGGGGCATGAGCTCCACGCGCTACGCACCTTTCGTCCGGGCGACGACCCGCGCTCCATTCACTGGAAGCAGACGGCCCGCACCGGGCAACTCATCGCCATGGAGCGCGAGATCGAGGAGAGTCGACGGTTGACCATCGTCTTCGACAACGCGGTGGTGCGTGGGCCCGCGGGCGCGACGCTCGACGAGGCAGCGCAGGAGCGCTTCGAGCGCCTGGTCAGCGAGGCCGCCACCGCCGCCGTCGACCACCTCGAGCGCGGGTTCGAGGTCGAGCTGGTGACGCGCGATGGCGTCGTTGCGGCGGGCGGTGGCCCGACCCAGCGGCGGGCGCTCCTCGAGGAGCTGGCGGTGGTTGCTCCGGTGCCCGCGGTCGTTGGCGACTTGATGGCGGAGCGACGCGGGCGGCTGCTGCGATTGGGCGGCGCCGAGGAGCTCGCGGCGTGACCTTCGCCCGCGAGAAACGGCTGCTCCTCGGGCTGCTGGCGGCCCTGGCGCCGCTGCCCTTGCCCTGGAGCGACGCGCTCGAGTGGCCGCTGCTCCTCGCCTACCTGGCGGCGGTCGGCGTCTTCCTGTGGCGCGTCCACCGCGATGCCGACCGCTGGCTGCCGGCCTGGGCGATGAACGTGCTGGGTGGTGCCTACCTGCCCTTCGCCTGGCTCGACCTGACGGTGCTGCGCCAGGGCCAGGTGCTGCGCCCTCTGCTGCACCTCGCCCTGTTCGTCACCGCCGTGAAGCTCTTCGCACTGCGCCGCGAGCGTGACAAGTGGCAGATCCTGATCGCCGTCTTCATCGTCTTCTTGGCGGCGATGGGGACCAGTGTGCACCCGTCGGTGGTCGTCTACCTGCTGGCCTTCATGGCCCTTGCCTTCCTGCTGCTGGTGCGCTTCGCCGCCTACCATGTGTTGTCGGCGTTCGGCCGTACCTCGGGCGAAGCGGCGAGGCTGCCGCTCGCGGCCTTCGTGACCACCTCCATGGCACTCGTCGCGCTCGCCAGCGTGCCTCTGTTTACGCTGCTGCCGCGGGTGCGCACGCCCTTCATCGTCGGCAGCGGCACCGGCAGTGGGACCGAGCAGGCGTCGACCGGGTTCTCCGACGCCATGAACCTCGACGAGACCAGCCGCCTGCGCGAGAGCGGGGAGGTCGTCGCCCGGCTCGGCTTCCTCGAGCGGCCCGCGGCGGGCGGAGACGAGCTGAGGTTGCGCACGGCCACCTACGACCTGTGGGACGGCCATGACTGGCGGCGGTCGCCGTTGGCGCACGCGCTGCCGCGGCTGCCCACCAGCGGCGCCTTCGACCTGGTGGAGGCGGCTGCCGCACCGACCGGCGGCCCCGCCACGCTGACCGGGGAGCTCGCCTTCACGCCAGTCGCCACGCCGGCCGCCCGGGCGGTTGCGACGAGCCTCGCGAACCGGACGCGACGTGGCCTGGTGACGGCGAACAGCGTCCGCGTCTACCTGCGGCCCCTGCGCTCGACCGGCATCCCGGTGCCGGCCGACGCGTTGGCCGTGGGATTGCGGGCGACGGCTCTTGCCAAAGACCAGGGGGGTGCGGTGTTGGTTGCGCAGCGACCGCTCGAGTCGATCGTCTACGACATCGACCTGGCCGCTGCGCCGGTGCTCGATCGCGTCATCCCTCCCGACGCGCACTTGGTGCCCGAGGCCTCGGACGTGGCCGGCGTCACCCCGCAGATGCGCGAGCTGGCCCGCGGTGCGATGGGGCTGGGTAGCGCCGGCCAGCGGGCAGCTGCGCTCGAGCGATTCCTGATCGACAACTACACCTACACGTTGGACTTCGTCGGCCGCGGCGGCGACCAACCGCTCGAGGACTTCCTGTTTCGCTACAAGAGCGGCCACTGCGAGTACTTTGCCTCGGCGATGGTCCTGCTGCTGCGCTCACAGGGGATTCCGGCGCGACTGGTAACCGGCTTTCTGGGCGGCGAATACAACCGTCTGGAGGGCTTCTACGTGGTGCGGCAGGTCAACGCCCACGCCTGGGTCGAGGCTTGGATCGAAGGCGAGGGTTGGCGCACCTTCGACGCGACGCCCCCTGACGGCCGCCCGGGCTCTGGCGGCGAAGGTGTGCTGCAGCTGGTCCGGCAGCTGTCGGACTACCTCGTCTTTCGCTGGGATCGCTACGTGCTGTCCTATGGCCTGGAGGACCAGCTCGGCCTGTTGCGTGTCCTCCGGGAGACGTGGTCGACCCTGTGGGGCGACCTGTTCGGCCGCGGCGGCCCGCAGGCCCTGCCCGCGTCGCCGACTCCCACCGCGGAGGCCGCCGCGACCGTGGTCGCCAGCACTCGCCGACTACCGACCTGGCTCTGGCTCCTGCTCCCCTTCGTCACTGTGGTCGTAGCCAGCCTACTGTGGCTCCGTCGGCCGCTGCTGACGGCGACCCGCGCGTACGAGCGCCTCCGCCGGGAGCTGGGCCGCGGCGGCCTGCGCCTGCCGAGCTCGACCGCCCCGCTGACCCTGGCGACGCGGGTCCGTGAGCATTTCCCCGCCGCCGACGAGCCGGCGACGCGCGTGGTGCGTCGCTACCTGCGCGAGAGCTTCGCCGGCGAGGCGCTGACCGCCGCCGAGCGCGAGGCGCTGGTCGCTGACCTGGCCACCGCAGTCAACGTGGTGCGGCGGCGCAAGGCGGCGCGTCGGGCGGCGTAGGCGGTCGAGGAGCGAGTCTGAACATCTGAGCCCCGCCCCTACGCAGAATAGGGCCTGCCGCTGACGGAACCGCGCTGCCAAGCGCTCGTAGGGGCGGGTCTCAGACCCGCCCTGGCGGCCGAAGGCGGGCCTCCGAACGCAGGCCTCCGAACGCAAAAACGGCGCCGAGATGGCGCCGTTTCGTTTCGAGCCGGCTCTGGCCAGCCTCAGTAGGCGTTCAGTCGCATGCCGTGCCGAATGGTCATCCAGAGGATCTTCAGGTCGAGCAGCATCGACCAGTTCTCGATGTAGTAGAGGTCGTACTCGATGCGCTTCCTGATCGAGGTGTTGCCGCGCCAGCCGTGGACCTGGGCCCAACCGGTGATGCCCGACTTCACCCGGTGACGGAGCATGTACTGCGGGATCTTGTGCTTGAACTCATGGACGAAGGTTGGCCGCTCCGGCCGCGGCCCGACGATCGACATGTCGCCCATCAGCACATTCCACAGCTGCGGCAGCTCGTCGAGCGAGGTGCGGCGCAGGAGCTCGCCGACGTGCGTGCGCCGCGGGTCGTCGCGCACCGCCCACACCGGGCCCGTCGACGCCTCGGCGTTGACTCGCATCGAGCGGAACTTGAGCATCATGAAGGAGCGGCCGTCGAGGCCCATGCGCTCCTGGCGGTAGAACACGGGGCCGTGGTCCTCGAGCCAGATGGCGAGCGCGACGAGCGGCAGGAAAGGCAGGCACACCGCCAGCCCGAGGGCCGCCAGGGCGATGTCCATGCCGCGCTTGAGCAGACTGTTCCAGCCCTCGAGCGGGACCTGCGAGAGGTTGATGACCGGCGTGCCGTCGACGTCCTCGAGGGTCGCCTTGAGGGCGGCGTACTGTAGGACGTCGGGGACCAGCTTGACGCTCACGCAGTGCTTGCCGACCGACTCGAGGACGCGCAACGTCTTCTTGTGCGCCTCGAGGGGCAGCGCGACGTAGACCATGTCGATGCGCTGCTGCTCCAGCACCTGGTCGAGCTGCGACAGCGGCGCGAGAACGGGCAGCTCGGCGATCATCGCACCGGCCTTGCCGGGGTCGTCGTCGAGGAAGCCGACCACCTCGAGCCCGAGGTCCCCGTGCAGGCGGAGCTTCTCGGCGATCTCCTTGCCGAGGGCGCCGGCGCCGACCACCAGGATGCGCTGGATGTTCTGGCCGGAGAGCCGGATCAGACGCAAGAGGGCGCGCAGGCCCATGCGACCAGCGACGGTGAAGAACAGGCCGAGGCCGGCGAAGAGAGCGAGGAACGGCCGGCTGTAGGTGAAGTACTCGGCGCTGCCCGGGGCCGCCGGCGGGCGGTACCAGGAGAGGCCGCCCGAGAGCAGCAGGGTCGCCAGGATGGTGGCGAAGAGGATGGTCAGCGCCTCGTCGACACGGCTGCGGCCACGGCGTTGCTCGTAGAGGCCATGGAAGTAGAACACTGTCGGCCAGAGGAGCAGCACGACCGGCAGCAGGAGCAGGTAGCGGCTGAAGTCCGGCACACTCTTGGTGACCGGCAGAACCTGCACTTCGAAACGCAGAACCCAGGAGGCGAGGAACGCCGCGGTGATGGCGACGAGGTCACCGATGAGGTGAAGCCCGGCGGTCATCTGGTGCCGTTGGCGAATCAAGCGATCGAACCCCCCAGCGTGACAGGAGCAGGAACTGCAGCGAGCAGGGACCGCAGTCGTTCCTCGAAGCGCGGTAAGGCGAAGGCTTCGGCTCGACGTCGCAGGTCCAAGGTATTGGATTGGATTTCACAGTTTTTGTCAATCGCCTGGGCGACTGCGGCGGCCATCGCCGCGACTTCGGCGTCGCCGTCGCCGGCGCCCGCGTTGGCGCCTGCGGCCGCCTCGTAGAGGATGCCGTGACGACCGTCCTCGACGATGTCCAGAACGCCACCGGCCCCACGGGCGACGACCGGGGTGCCGCAGGCCAGGGCTTCGGCGGCGGCGATGCCGAAGTCCTCCACTTGCGGCTGGACGAAGCAGGCCGCGCCGCGGTAGAGCTCGCGCAGGGCCTCGCCGTCGACCCGGCCGAGCAGGCGGGTGGTGCCGCCAGCCAGGGCGGCGAGGCGCGCGCGCTCGGGCCCATCGCCGACGACCCGCAGCTCGATGCCAGCTCGTTCGCAGGCCGCCATCGCTACCTCCAGTCGTTTGTACGGAGCAAAGGCGGAAACCGCCAGCGCATAGCGGGGGCTGCGGCCCGCCGGGTCGGGGCCGGCGGGAGTGAAGAAGGCGGTGTCGACCGGCGGCGGCAGGATCTCGGCGCTGCGCCGGTAGTAGCGTTGGATGCGCTGGGCGACGAATCGAGAGTTGGCGAGGAAGAGGTCGACCCGCGCGCTGGCGGCGACGTCCCACGTCCGCAGGCGCGACAGGATCTGGCCCCGCAGCCGGGCAACCAGGCCGTGGCGGCGTGGGAAGTAGGCGTGCTCCTGGTCCCAGGCGTAACGCATCGGCGTGTGGCAGTAGCAAACATGCGCAGCGCCGGGCGGCGGCAGGATGCCTTTGGCCACGCAGTGGCTCGACGACAGCACCAGGTCGATGTCGGCCGGCAGGCGGAAGCTCTCGATCGCCGCCGGGAACAGCGGCAGATAGTGGCGATACCGGCGACGCAGCAGGGGCGCGCGCTGGAGGAACGTGGTGTGGATCGGGTGGCGCTCGAGCTCGGGGCTGACGCTGCCGGGGAAATGGAAGAGCGTGTAGATGGGCGCCGTGGGGTGAGGCGTGGCCAGAGCCTCGAGCACCTTCTCGCCGCCGCGCATGCCGGTCAGCCAGTCGTGGACCAGGGCGACGCGCCGGTCGTCGGCCTTCACGCCGGCGGCTCCCCGCCGCCGGTGGTAGGTGGCGGCATGCGGATGATCCCCGAGGGGCGTTCGACGTTCGACGGGCGGGGACGCACGCCCGAGCCGAGCGTGGTGGTGGCCGCGGGCTCCGCCGGCAGGCGCTTGCTGGTGCGGATCACCGACAGGTAGAGAGCCAGCGTCTTGCGGGCGGTGCGCTCCCACCGGAAGTCGCTCTCGCGCATGCGACCGCGCTCGGCCAGGTTGGCGCGGAAGGGAGCGTCGGCGAGACAGCGGTTGATCGCCTCTGCCATCTGGTCGACGTCGAGCGGGTTGACCAGTTGGGCATAGCCCTCGGCGATCTCGCGCAGCGCGGAGGTGTTCGCCGTGATCACCGGCGTACCACTCGCCATCGCCTCGACCACCGGCAACCCGAAGCCTTCGTACAGCGTGGGGTAGAGAAACAGAGTAGCGCCCTGGTAGATGGCGGGCAGGGCGGCGTCCGGCACGTGGCCGACGAGCTGCACGTGGTCGGCGATGCCGAGGGCCTCGGCCTGCTGGCGGATGCGGCCTTCGGCACCGCCCTTGTCGCCGACACAGATCAGCGGTTCGGCGATGGCCTGCTGGCGACGCGCCTGCGCGTAGGCGGCGAGCACGCGGTCGAGGTTCTTGTGCGGCTTGGGGTTGCCGAGGAAGAGGAGATACGGAGGACGGATGCCGAGCTCGGCGAGGACCCGGTCGCGGGCGTCGGGGTCCAGGCGTTGGCGGAAAATGGTGTCGACGCCGTTGTAGATGACCTGGATCTTCTTGCCGTCCATCTTGAAGTAACTGGCGAGGTCGGCTCGCGTGTTCTCCGAGACGGCGATGATCTTGCGGCCCCGCTGCAGGCTGCTGCCGATCATCCGCTGGGCGTAGAGGAAGGCCAGCCGGTTGGGCAGGAACTCGGGGTAGAGCAGGTGGATGATGTCGTGGATCGTCACCACCGCCGGGCAGGGCACCAGCGCCGGCAGCACATAGTGGGTGGCGTGGTAGAGATCGAGCCGGCGCCGGAACAACTGCCAGCTCAAGGCGAACTGCTCGCGCAGCGAATAGACCGGCGCGCGTTCGATGACCAGCGAGAAGTTGGCCGGCAAGTCGGCGAAGGCCGTCGCCGCGGCGGTGCCCACGAAGAGAAGGTAGCGGTTCTCCTGATCGACGGCGGCCAGGGCGCGCACCAAGCCCCGAATGTAGGTGCCGATGCCGAAGTCGTGGGCCTTGCGGGCGTCGATACCGATGGTGAAGGGCATGGGGGTGGGCGAGTGTACCGGAGCCGGGGCAGGAGTCTCGGTCAGGCGAGCGCCTCGCGGAAAACCTCGGCGAGGAGGTCGGCGCTGCGCGGCCAGCCGAAGCGGGCGGCCTGGACCGGGCCGCGGGCGGCGAGCTCGGCCGCGAGGCCGGGGTCGTCGAGCAGACGCCGGATGGCGCTCGCCAAAGGCATGACCTCACCGGGCTCGACCAACAATCCGGCCTTGCCGACCACCTCCGGCAGGCTCGAGACATTGCTGGCGATGGTCGGGATGCCGCAGGCGAGCGCTTCGAGAGCCGGCAGGCCAAATCCCTCGTAGAGCGAGGGGTAGACGAAGACCCGAGCGGCCTGGACGATCGCCAGGAGCTCCTCGTCGCTCACCCGCCCGAGGTGGCGGACGCCGTGGGGGGCGAGACGCGCCAGGCGACGGAGCAGGCCGCGGCTGTGCCAGCCGTAGCCACCCACGAAGACCAGGGGTGGCACCGTCGAGTCCTGGGCCTTGAGGTGCTCCCAGGCGTCGAGCAGTTGGCCGAGGTTCTTGCGTGGCTCGAGGGTGCCGGCATAGAGCAGATAGCCCTCGGTGAGGCCGAGCCGGGCACGGGTGGCGGCGATGGCGTCGGCGTCGGCCGGGGCGAAGCGTCGGTCGACGCCATTCGGCACGACCCGCAGGCGGTCGCGCGACTCGGGGAAGTGTCGGCGCAGGTCGTCGGCGGTGGCTGTCGACACCGCCACGATGCGGCGGGCGTTGTCGAGGGTCCGGCGGAGGAAAGGCAGCACGCTGAGCTTGACCTTCAGGCTGTGCGCCTCGGGGTAGAGCACCGTGGTGAGGTCGTGGACGGTGGTTACCCCCGGCACGGGCAGGCGCAGAGGCAGGATCATGTGCGGCGACCAGAACAGGTCGACGTCGCCCTGGGCCAGCCGTCGCGGCAGCCTGAGCTGCTGCCAGACGACACCACGGAAGGTTGGCTGCACCTCGAGCGCGAGGCCGGCGGCGGTGAGGACGGCCGGCTCGGCCACCGGCGCGTGCGACAGGCCGAGGAAGCGGTGCTCGCCCCGCGGTGCCAGCAGGCAGAGCTGCTCGCGGGTGACGACGCCGATGCCGGTGGCCGCCCGCACCAGGGGTCGGAGGTCGACGGCAATGGTCGGCGGCGCCATGGCGGCAGTCTATCCGGGCGCCTGACGCTGGTCGCCCGCTCCGTCGCCGTGTCGGGTGTCGGCCGGCAGCCGGACGCACATTGCGTGGTCTAAGATCGCCGTCCGTCCGCGCCCGAGACCCTTGATGATCGCTCCCAGCCCCACGCCCGCCGACGCCGATCCGCAGGCGGTCGCTCGTGTGCTCGCGACCCTGCGCGCGGGGGCGCAGCTGCGGCAGGCCGAGCGGGCGGTGCTCGCCGCCCAGGCGGCGACGCCGGTGGGCGCGGTCGGCGCCGCCGCGGTGACCCCCGAGGCGGTCGGTCGCCTGCTCGCCGAGCTCCGCCAGCGCGAATTCGTGCAGGAGCCGATCGCCTTCTCGCCGCGCCCCGGCGTCGGCCGGTTGCTGGTGCTGGCCAGGAAGGTCATGTTCAAGCTGTTCATGAAGTGGTACCTGCACCCGCTCACGCAGCAACAAAACGCCTTCAACCAGACCGCCAGCCGTCTGCTCCACGAGCTCGCCGCGGAGCAGGCCCGCCGGCAGCGTTAGTCGGGATCTCGAGATGCCCCGCGTCGTCATCTGCGCTACCCAGATCCCGTTTGCCCACGGTGGCGCCGAGATCCTCGTCGACTCGCTCCTCGCCGAGCTGCTGCGCCGCGGCTTCGAGGCCGAGGTGGTGCGCTTGCCGTTCCAGTGGAACCCGCGCCAGCAGCTGCTGCAGAGCGCGCTTGCCTGGCGCCTGGTGGACCTCACCAGCGCCAACGGCCGGCCGATCGACCTGGTGATCGGCACCCGCTTTCCCTCCTATCTGGTCAAGCACCCCAACAAGGTGGTGTGGCTGATCCACCAGTTTCGCCAGGTCTATGACCTGCTCGGCACCGAGTACAGCGACTTCGCCCGCGACGGCGTCGACCGCGCGGTCACCGCGACGATCCATGAGATGGACCGGCGGACGCTGGCCGAGTGTCGGGGGCTGTTCACCATCTCGCAGAACACCGCCGACCGCCTGGCGCGCTTCAATGGCCTGCGGGCGACCGCGCTCTACCCGCCGCCGCGTCTCGGCCCGCTGCACCACGCCGGCGCCTTCGGCGACTACGTGTTCGCGGTCGGCCGGCTCGATCGCATGAAGCGTTTCGACCAGCTGGTGCGCGCCCTGCCGCACCTGTCGTCGACCACGCGGGCAGTGATCGGCGGCACCGGGCCGGAGGCCGACAACCTGCGACGCCTGGCCGCCGAGCTGGGGGTCGCCGATCGCCTCGAGCTCGTCGGCTGGCTCTCCGACGAACAGCTGGTCGAGCTCTACGCCGGCGCCCTCGCGGTGTTCTACGCGCCGTTCGACGAGGACTACGGCTACGTCACGGTGGAGGCGTTCAAGTCGGGCAAACCGATGCTGACCACCACCGACGCCGGTGGCGTGCTCGAGTTCGTGGCCGACGAAGAGAACGGCTACGTGGTGCCGCCCGAGGCGCCGCGCGCGCTGGCGGCGGCGATCGACCGGCTGGCGGACGATCACGCCCGGGCGTCGGCGCTGGGCCGGGCGGGAACTGCGCGGGTGCGCGAGGTCGACTGGGACCACGTCATCGCCGGCCTGACGGCGACGCTCTGAGGTCCGCCTTGCCGGCCCTCCGCCTCGCCTACGCCAGCCCGCTGCCACCCGAGCAGACGGGGATCGCCGACTACAGTGCCGAGCTGGTGCCCGCCCTCGCCGACGAGCTGGCCGGTGACGGCGGCAGCGTGACGCTCTACTGCGGCCAGCCGAGCAAGGTCGAGGCTGGGCTGCGGTGGCGGTTCGCCGTCCATCCGTACCGCGAGCTGCCGGCGCGCGTCGCCCGCGGGGAGCACGATCTGGTGCTCTACCACCTCGGCAACAACCCCGACTTTCACGCCGAGATCTACGGTCTGCTGCCGTCCGTGCCCGGAGTGGTGGTCCTGCACGAGCCGATGCTCCATCACCTGGTGCGTGGGCTGACCCTGTCGAGAGGCGACGCGCCGGCCTACGTCGCCGCCCTCCGCCGTTGCCACGGCGCCCCCGGCGAGGCGGCCGGCCGGGCCTTCGTCGAGCATCAACGGCCGTTCGACATCTGGCAGTTCCCGCTGTTCGAGGAGGCGGTCGACGCCAGCCTCGGGCTGATCGTCCACAACCGGTTCACCGCCGATCGTGTGGCGGCGAGTCGGCCGGCGTTGCCGGTGGCCCAGGTGCCGCATCACCTGTCGCTGCGCGAGCTCGACGCCGACCCGGACGCCCGCGCCGCCGAGCGGGCGGCGCTGCGCGCCCGCCTCGGGATTGCCGCCGACGCCCTGGTGATCGGCTCGTTCGGGTTCATCACCCCAGCCAAGCGCCTCGAAGTGCTCCTGCCGGCCTTTGCCCGGCTGCGCACCGAAGTGCCGAACGCCGTGCTGCTCCTCGCCGGCGACGCGTCGCCGTACTACGACCTCGCCGGTCTCCTGGCCGGTGAGCGCGGCGCCGGGGTGATCCAGACGGCTCACCTCGCCCTGCCCGACTTCCTACGCGCGATGGAGATCGTCGACGTGGCGGTCAACTTGCGTCACCCGACCGGCGGCGAGACCTCGGGCACGTTGATGCGTCTGCTTGGCCTCGGCAAGGCAGTGGTGGTCACCGACGCCGGTGCTTTCGCCGAGATTCCCGCCCCCTGCGCCGCACGCGTGCGGGTCGATGCGGGAGAGGAGGAGACCCTCTTCGCGATCCTCCGCCGCCTGGCCAGCGACCCTGCGCTGCGCGCCGAGCTCGGGGCCAACGCCGCGCGGCACATGGCGGCCCACCACAGCCTCGAGGGCTCGGCGCAGGGCTATGCCGCCTTCCTGCGCCAGACCGCGGCCGAGGTGGCCGCCGGCCGTCGGCAGCCAACGCCGTCGTTGCCACCCCTCTTGCCGATTCCAACCGACGACCTACGTACCTCGCTCTTGGCCAACGTGGCCGCCGAGCTGGTCGATCTCGGGGTCGACGAGCGGGACGAAGACGCGTTGCGCGCCGTGGCGACTCTGGCGACCGAGATTGGCCTCGGATGAGGAGCCGTCGGGCGTGAAGCGGCGGCTGGTGGTCTGCCTCGCTCTGGCCGCCGGCCTGGCCGGGCACCTGTGGTTCTCGTACCGCCCGCGCCTGCGGCCGACGGTGCCGGCACCCGACTCATCGGCCGTCGTCGCCCTGCTGTCGGCCCCCGCCACCTGGGGTTTCTGGCTGCCCTACCCGCATCAGAACCTGGGAGTCGTCGCCCGCAACGTCGTCGACCTCGACGCCGTGCTGGCGGCCGCCAGCAGGCTCGCGGGTCGGCCCTCGCCGCGCAGCCCCCGCTTCGGCCCCTTCCGCGTGCCGCCGTCGCGCGAGGCCGGAGCGGCCGGCGACAGCCGCGGCACCTCGGCGACGATCGAGCTCTACCCGAGCACGGCCGTTGTCGTTCGCCTGTCCGGCCTGCTGGCCGGGAATCCCTGGCTCGCCGGTGGTGCCGTCGAGGCCGGTGCGGCCAATGGCACGGTCGAGTGGTCCGGTCGCCGTTGGCAGCTCAGCGCCGGAGAGCCCCGGGGTATCGATCCGGCCCTGGCCGCCGTCCTGCCGACGACGCCGGTGCTCGCCCTGCTGCGAAGCGGTCAGCCCCTCGGCGTCTTACCGCCCGGCTTCTATGCCCTGCGCCAGACCGGAGGCGGGCAAGAGCTCGACCGTCTCGATGCGCCGGCGCTGCCCGCCGAGTCGAGACCCCCGATCGGTGCCGACGCTGACGCCTTGGCGGCGCTGTTCGTTGCCCGGCGGGCGGACGGTGTCGCCGAGGCAATGGCCCTCTTCACGAGCGGCGCGTCCGGTGGTTTGCCGGCGCTTGCCACCTTCGTCCATGGCGAGGGTCGACCGAGTGGCATCGCCGCCACGCTGCCCCTCGACAAGCTCGGTCGCCTGCTCGGCGGCCTGCCGCAAGCGACGGTGGCCGGCTGGCATATCGAGTCCATCGACGCCGACACGCTGCGGCGGGCGACGGCTTTGGCCGTCAGTCTCGATGCCGGTGGTGCCGGGGGAATGGTGGCATCCGCGTGGCTGCGACCGGTCGCCGCGCGTGAGGCCCTCGCGACCTTGCGCCAGTGGCTCGAGGGTCTGGGGCCGCTCCTGCCGTCGCGGCTGGTCGAGGGCTCGCGCGACCTCGACGTCGTTCTCGCCGCCCTGGCGCCTGTCGATCGCATCGAGGCCGTGGTGGCGGCCGACGGCGGGGCGCGGCTTCGGCTGGTCGACTAGCCGGCAGGGTGGAGAGACTCCGAGGAGCCCGAGAGGCCTTCTTCGGGTCGCGAGATCGTACACAAACGAAGCGGGCGGGTCTGAGACCCGCCCTTTCGATGAGCTCGCTCGGTAGTTTGACGGGCTACCCCCGTCGACGGAGCCTTCGCAGGCCGGCGGCGCCGAGGAGAGCACCGAGGCCGAGCAGGCCGAGGTCGCCCAGGGTCGGGATTTCGACGACGCTCCGGATGAGGAGGATCGGCGTCGGGGTGTTGTTGTTGTGCGGGTCGTCGTCGCCGTCCGGGTCGGGATCGGGACCGTCCTCGGAGACGTCGCAGACGTGGTCACTGGCGGGGCTGTCGCCACAGGCGTTCACGGTGTTGTGGAACGGCCCCTGAGCGCCGCCGCTGTCGACCCGCATGACCACCTGGATGTCGCCGCTGGCGCCGACGCCGAGGGTGTTGCCGGCGGCCAGCAGGTTGACGTCGGTATCACCGTCGAAGCCAGGGTTGACGGTGAAGTCCGGGCTGGTGACCGCCAGGACGGTGACGCCCGCCACGCCGGTGAACACCGTGGCGAGATCCTCGGTGACCTGGAAGCCCGACAGCGGCACGTTGCCGAGATTGGCGACGTGGAGCGCGAAGGTCAGGTGGTAGAGATAGCCGCCCTCGCGGATGTTCTCGGTCAGCTCCTTGGCGACGCCGACCTCCGGTGCCTCGGTGCCGATGACGACGGTGTGATCCTCGATCTCGCCGTCGGTGGCCAGGCCGGTGGGCGCAAGACCCGACTGGGTGCTGATGCGGAAGCGTGCGTAGGTGGTTCCCGCCGGGCTGCCGACGGTAACCGGGAAGCTCGGCGCGATGGTGGCGTTGGCGCCGACTGCGACGTCGGTGACCACTTGCTCACCACCGTCGGCCCAATCGCCGTCGTGGTTGAAGTCGATCCACGCCGAGACGGTGCCGCCGGTCGGGCCGGTGGTGATGGAGACTGTGCCGTTGACGCCGCCGGGCACGAGCGCGGCCGTCGGGAAGGTGACGGCGTCCTCGTCGTCCGGATTGCCGGCGGTGTCGTCGCCGTTGGCCGGCACGGTGGGCTGGCCGTCGGTCTCGATGTCGACCACTGCGCCGAGCGTCGGGTTGGCGGTCAACAGCACGTTGTGGCGGGCGCCGTTGCCGGCGAGCGTCGTCGAGTAGGGCGCCGGCGCGTCGCCCAGGTCGAGGGCCTCGAGCTCGATCGCATAGTCCTCGATCTCGCCGTCGCTCGCCAGGCCGGTGGGGACGTTGATGCCGGCCGAGCTCAACCGGAAGCGGCTGTAGGTGGTGCCGGGGTTGGCGTTGCACGGCACCGCGACGTTGAGCGCGTTGGGCCCGCTCGCCAGCGCGAGGCCGGTGGCGACGCGATCGCGCGGGTCGTCGAACTGGCCGTCGCGGTCGAAGTCGATCCAGGCGTCGAGCCGCCGCGTGGTGACTCCAGCCGTGTTGGTCAGGGCGACCGACAGGGCCTCGGTGGCGCAGGCGCGGAGGTACCCCGCCACCGGGAAGGTGACGCCGTCCTCGTCGACTCCGTCCCCATTGGCCCCCACGGAGGGCTGACCATCCGGCTCGCTGTCCCAGGTGGCGCCGAGCCCGAAGCCCGGCGTCTCGAGGTGCTGCGGGCCGTTCTGGCCGAGGGTGGTGTGGTAGCTGTCCGGCGCGTCGCCGAGGTCGGTGCGGTCGATCACCGCCAGGTGGTCCTCGATCTCACCGTCGTTGGCCAGGCCGGTGAAGGTGAGGCCGCTGGACGTACTGATGCGACAGCGCACCGCCGCCGAACCTGGGATGGCGCCGACCGGCACCGTCAGCAGGACGGGCACGGCCGTGCTGGCGGCGACGGCAACGTCGGTGGCGACCTGCTCGCCGACGCCCCAAGCACCGCTCTGGTCGTAGTCGATCCAACAGCTGGCGACGCCAGCGGTGGCGCCACCGACCAGGCTCATCGTCGAGGTGCCGCCGGGAACGAGCAGGGACGGCAGCAGCACCCCGTCCTCGTCGTCCGGGGCGCCGTTGGTGTCGTCACCGGTGGCGCCAGCCGTCGGCTGGCCGTCGGCCTCGGTGTCGACGGCGCTGCCCAGGGTCGGATTGCTGCTCGGCAGCACCGCATGGCGCGCGCCATTCGACGCCAGCAGCGTCGGCAGGGTCGGGTCGGCGTGGTCGCCGAAGTCGAGGCCGGCGACGTCGATCGCGTAGTCCTCGACCTCGCCGTCATTGCTCTGGCCGCCCGAGGTCGCGACACCCGTCGAGCTCAGGCGGAAACGGCTGTAGGTGTGACGAGACTTGGCGTCGCAGGGGACATTGACGGTCAGGTTGTTGGCCCCGCTCGCGAGCGCCAGGCTGGTCGCCACGCGGTCGCGCGGCTCGTTGAACACGCCGTCGCCGTCGAAGTCGATCCAGGCGTCGAGCCGTGGGGTGGCGACGGCGGCGGTGTTGGTGAGGGTGACCGGCAGATTGACGGTCAAGCAGGCGACGAGGACGCTCGGCAGGACCACGCCATCCTCGTCCGCGCCGTCGCCGGTGGCGGCGACGTCAGGCTGACCAACCGCCTCGGCATCCTCCGTGGCACCGAGCGAGAAGCCGGTGACGATGCGGTGGAACGGCCCGCCGGCGCCCAGGGTGGTGCCGTAGGTGTCGGGGTCGTCGCCGAAGTCGACGGGGCCGAGCATGACGGCGTAGTCCTCGATCTCGCCGTCGGCCGCGGCGCCGCTCGGCCCCGTGCCGCCGCCACTGCTCAGACGGAAGCGGGTGTAGGTGGTGGTGTTGGGGACGCCGCAGGGGACGGTAGGCGTCAGGACGTTGCCGCCCGCGACGACGCTCAGGCTGGTGGCGATCTGTTCGCTGCCATCGTTGAAGTCGCCGTCGGCATTCCAGTCGATCCAGGCGTCGAGCAGGCCGGCGGCGTGGGCGACGACGTTGATCGTCGTCGTGCCGCAGGCGGTGAAGGGGGTCGCGAACGTGACCCCGTCTTCGTCGTCGAAGCAGGTGCCGACGCGGAAGGTGCCGGCGGCGTTGTCGTCACCGTTGGCGCCGGCAGTGGGTTGACCGGCCGCTTCGGTGTCGACGCACTGACCGAGGTACAGGTCGGTGATTGGGTCGACCGTGTGGCTTGCCGTGGCGGTGCCGTAGCTGGCCGGGTCGTCGCTCAGATCGGCGCCGTTGACGCGGACGCGGTAGTCCTCGACCTCGCCGTCGGCCGCCGGGCCGGTGGGGGACAACGCGCCGGCCGTCGAGCAACGGAAGCGGGCGTAGCTGAAGCCGGGCAGGGCGCCGGCCGGGACCACCGGTGAGAGGACCGTCGGGGGGCCGGTGGGGATGTTGGAGCTGGTAGCGATCTGCTCACCGGCCGAGTCGCCGAAGATGCCACTGTGGTCCCAGTCGACCCAGGCGTCGAGCTGGCAGGCGGTGGGGCCGCCTGCTGTCACCGAGAAGGAGGTTGCAACCCCGGGGGTGAGCGCTGTTGCGGGAAGGACGACGCCATCTTCGTCATCGTTGGCGGCGCAGGTGCCGACCACGGTCCCGCTGCCGGTGGTGTCGTCCTGGTCGGCGCCAACGTTCTGACTGAGCCCCCCGTCGGCATCGACGCAACTGCCGAGGAACGGCGCGCCGGCGACCAGCAGGTGACGGGCGCCGGAATCGAGCTCGGTGGTGTTGTAGTCGTTGACGGTGGTGCCGACGACGACGTCTGGGTCGTCGCCGTAGTCGTAGACCGGAACCGTGTCTTGTGCGGCGGCGATGAAGCCGAAGTCGACGGTGAGGTTGGTGTTGTTGTTGCCATCCTCGCTGGTCGGCTCGCCGGCAGCACTGAGGCTTACCGCGTGGCTGCCGGTCAGGGCGCCAACGTCGGTGCCGTTGTCGTCACCGTCGGCGTCGTCGTCTGGGTCGGGCGCCGGGTCGTTGCCGGTCGACGTCACCTTGCCGAACAGCGCGCCGGTGCCGCCGAAGCTCGACGGCGACACGACGACGATGTAGGTGCCGGCGGGCAGGTTGGTGAAGCCATAGCGGCCGGCGAAGCCGGATGCGGTGTAGCTGACGGTGGCGCCGAAATACTCGTCGAGGGTTGGCAGGCCGTCGCTATTGACGTCGCGGTAGAGGTCGAGGCGCACCCCGTCGATGCCCATTTCTCCGTTCTGAGGCTCGAACAGCCCGTCGTTGTCCGCATCCATCCACACCTGGTTGCCGAGGGCGAGTGTCCCGGTAGCCGATACCAGGCCGGCGTCGAGGGTGCGGTTGACTTCATCGGGCGCCAGGATGACGAGTGGCGTGGAGTGAGTGGCCCCCGCAGCGTCGGAGTCGATGGTGTCGTCGCCACCGGCATTGGCGGTGGTGAAGCCGGTCGCGGAAGCCGGCTGGGTGAAGGCCACGCAATAGGGCACGCCGGGAATCAGCTGGTCGAAGAGGTAGTAGCCGGGCGCGCCGTAGACGTCGTCGGTGGTGACCGTCGTGGCCACCAGGACGTCACCGGTGCCGGCCTCGCAGACGGCGTCGCCGTCGTCGGCGTAGAGGCGGACGGTGACGCCGTTGGCCCCGTCCCACGGCGACTCGTTCTGCAGCCCATCGCTGTTGCGGTCGAACCAGACGTAGTTGCCGAGGGCCGCCAGGTGGTCGGTGTAGAGGCCGAAGTCGATCGTCGGATCGTCTTCGTTGGGCGACAGGTTGACCACTGGCGAGCAGGCGGTCGCCAGGTTGCCGTCCGAGTCGCTCATGTCGCTGCCCTGGTCGGGCGCGGTCATGACGAAGGTCGGCGGCGGCGCGATGCACACCGCGTAGTTGCCCGGCGCCAGGCCGGGGAACCGGTACCAACCGTTGGCCGGACCCGGGCCGACCGAGGTGACCGCGGCCGACAAGGGCACGTCGTCGAGGGTGCCAGGCACGCCGTCGACGCCGGGCTGGATCAGCGTGGTGTAGACGTTGTTCAGGCCAGTCGGGCCGTCATTCTGCTGGCCGTCATGGTTGACGTCGACCCACACGAAGTCGCCGAGCGCGGCGGCGTCGCAGCTGCCCAGGGTGACGCCGACCTTGATCGGCTCGGCGGCGAGGGAGCCGAGGCCGTCGGAGCGGTCGGCCTGGTAGGCGAACGAGTTGTAGGCGAAGTCGCCGGGGGTGACGTTGCCCGGGGTCACCATCGAGAAGTAGAACTCGACGAAGTCGAAGGGGTTGACGACCCGCGCGCCGAACTCGACCTTGAAGGAGCGGACACTGGTGATCGGGTCGGGTGGCACCGTCGTCCAATTGGGTGGGTCGCAGCCGGTGACCGGGCCGCCGACCTCGCCACGGCACGGGTTGCCGGAGGTGGAGTACGAGATCACGGTGCCTGCCGGTGGCGTGATCGGCGCCGCCAGCAGCGGCGTCCACAGCGAGCCACGGGGGTTGGTGTCGCGCACGCCGGTGTCGCCGACGAACGGCAGGATGTCGATGATGACGAAGTTCTGCATCGGCAGAGTGGCGTCGTTCTGGACCTGCAGCCGGTACTCGAGGGCGCCGCCGGTCAGGGTGCCGGCGGACGACGACACCGAGCCGCCGTCGCAGGTGCCTTGGATGGTCTTGCTCGATATCAGGTGGGCGATCGGCGCCACCGCGGCGGTGCCGGTGGCGCGGCAGATCGTCTCCGCCGCGTTGGCGTCGGCGTCGAGGTCGAGCGGGTCGGCCTGGCTGCTGCCCGAGCAACGCAGCCCGATGGGCGCGTCACTGTCGAGCGTGAAGTCGTTGCTCAGGCTGCCGTTGACGGCGCCGTTCCTGATCGTCGTGGTGATCAGGATCCACACCTGTTGATTGACCCCAAGGTTGCCGCTGCCGGCGTTCCAGCGCCAGCGCAGGAGCGTGCGCCCGGAACCGGCGAAGTTGGCCACCTGCTGAAAGACCTGCGGCGCCGGCAGACCGGTACCCTGAGCGTCGAAGCTCCAAGTGACGAAATTCAGGTCGACCGGCAGGAGGTCGGTGGGGATGAGGTCTTGGAGGGCGACCGGGTCGCTCGATTGGGGGGCGCTGCGCACGCGCAGGCGCCAGCTCACCGTCTGGCCGGGGTTGAAGGGGCCGCCGGAGAGGTTGTCCTTGGCCGGGTTCAGCTGGACGAAGGGCCCGCTCAGCACGAAGCTGCGACAGGCGTTGCGGCTCACGTTGGTCGGCCCAGCGGTGAACACCGCGGTGAGGTCGGCGCAGTTCTGGATGGTGTCGCCGAACGCCACCGGCCCGCCCGCATGGTCAGGGTTGATGATCTGGCCGGTGATCAGCGGGCGGGCCGACGGCCCCATGCTCACCGCCGCCTGGCCATACTCCCAGCGCACGCGGGTCAAGTACTCGCCGACGCCGAGCCCGGGCGGCGGCGAGGTCAGGGTGGTGTTCGTCGTCGCGTTCGGCGAGCTGCCCCACAGGGTGAAGACGCCCAGGGCGGTGTTCTTCTCGTAGCTCACCTGCACTCCGACGCCAGCGCCGAAGTCGGCGAGGTTGTTGTAGGCGCCGGTCGTGACGCTCGCCACCTGAAGCTCGACCGGCAGGGTGTCGATGATGATCAGGTTGTCGAGCGGCACGTTGCCGTTGTTGGTCGGATTGAGGTCGTAGCTGAAGGTCTGGTTGAGCGTTGGCGGGTTGGGTGTGCCGCCCGCCATGTTCTTCGTGAAGCCGGCGCCCGGTGCGGGCACGAAGGTGGTGACCGGGTGGGTGACCGTGCCCGGGCCGAAGGGCTGCGCCGGTTCACCGAGCGGCGTGGCGTCGGTGACGAAGCTGTTGGTGACGTTGGTGCCGCTCGGGAAGGTGGCGCTCGGGAAGGTGACGTTGACCGCGATGTCGCAGTTGCTACCCGGAGTCAGTGGCACGCTGCAGGGGCTGGTCCAAGTGACGGTGGCCGGGGTGGTGCCGACACAGCCTGGCTGGCAGTCGGCGGCCGGCGTGGCGCCGTTGAAGACGGTACCGGGAGGCAGGGTGTCGACCACCGGGCCGATCGCGGTCAGGTTGAGACTGCCGTTGCTGCCCGAGACACTGATCCGCAGTCGATAGCTCTCTGGCAAGTCGAGGTTCGCCGGGCTCGTCTGCAGCGTCTTGGTCAAGCTGACCTGCACCGTGGCGACGGCGGTAACGGAGACCGGCGGGGTCGTGAAGGTTCCCGGGCTGGTGCCGAGGTTGATGCCGTCGGCGGTGTTGGTGGCCACCGTGCCGTTGGGTGTCGAGCCGTTCGGGAAGCGCACGTTGATGATCAGGTCACCGCTGTTGCCGGCGGTGAGCGGGCTGACCATCACGAACTGGACACGCGTCCGGCCGCTGCCGCCGAAGTTGGGCGTCACGTTGATCGCCGCCACGTCACCCGTCGGACTCGAAGGCACTGTGGAGACTTCCTGCACTTCCGGCGGCAACAGGTCGACCACCTCGGCGGCGAGGCAGGGACCCGAGGTGCTGCTGCAGTTGTAGGTCAGGCGATAGCCGAAGGTCGCGCCGATCTGCTTTGTGTTGCCCGGGTCGACGTTGATTGCCGACTTGAGCAACGGTTGGGCACCAGCGGTGGCTGGCATCAGGGCGAACAGCAGGGTGAGCAGGCGGCTGGCCGCCGACGTGCGAAGCGCGTGGAACATGCAGAAGGCCTCCGAGGGGGTGTCGACGCAAGGCGCCAGACATACGCGGTCAGGCTATCGCGCCCGAGGTTACGATTTGCGTTACGGTTTCACCCGGTGCCGAGGCGGCGCTGTTACAGTTTGCACTATGACTGGGCTCCGGGATCGCATCGCCCGCGTCCTCTGCGTCGAAGACGATGCCGGGACGCGGATCCTGCTGCGGCATGCCCTGGGGCAGGCGGCGTACGACGTCACCGCGCTCGGTAGTGCAGAGGAGGCGATCGACTGGATCCGTCGGCACGGCCTGCCGGACGTGCTGGTCTCCGACATCGGCTTGCCGGGGGCGAACGGTATCGAGCTATGCCGTGTCGTGCAGGGCTTCTCCGACGTGCCCTGCATCCTGATCTCGGTCATCGACGACGAGGAGAGCGTGGCGCGCGCCATCGAAGAGGTGGCGGAGGACTACCTGGTGAAGCCGATTCGTCCTGCCGAGCTGCGGGCCAGGGTCGGTCGGGCGCTGCGCCGGGTGGGCATCGCCGGCGCCGTCGGTATCGCCTGGCAGCGTCTCGACGATCAACTGTCGGTGAGCTTTGCGTCCCAGCAGTTGCGGCGCGGCGAGGCGCTGCAGGAGCTGACGCCCACCGAGGCCAAGATCCTGCACCTGCTCTGGCGTCGGTCTCCCGAGTCGCTGTCGATGGAGCTCCTGCGGCAGCGACTCCAGCCTGGTGCCGAGATCTCCGAGGAGGCGGTGCGGGTGCACCTACACCGCCTGCGGCGCAAGATCGAGGTCGATCCGGGGACGCCGCGCCGGTTGCTCACTGACCCCGGACGAGGCTACCGGCTGGCGGTGGAGTCGGCGGCGAGCGGGGGCGGACGCTGACCGCCCTCGCCGTCTGGCTCGCCCTGATTGCGTGCGGGCTGTTGGCAGGGTGGCCCGCCCTGTCGCGACGATGGCGCCGGCGGCCGGCGCCGACGCCGGTCGAGGCCACGGCTCCCGCCAGGTCCGACGGCAGCGAGGCGCACCCGCTGGCGCGGGTCAGTCACGACCTGAAGACGCCCCTGGCGGGCATCGTCGGGCTCTGCGACGGCATCCTGCGTGGCGAGCTTGCCCCCGAGCAGGCCGATGCGGTGCGCCTGGTGCGCAGCTCGGCCGGCGTGGCGATCGGCATGGTCGACGACCTGCTCGACTCCGAAGTAGCGCGCGTCGGCCCGCTGGTGCTGCGCCCGTCCGGATTCGTGCCCGGAACCCTGCTCGAGGAGTGTGCGGGCCTGATCGAGCCGCTGGCGCGGGAAAAGGGGCTCGTGCTTCGCTACCTGGCATCCGAATCGCTGTCCGCCAGGCTGCGCGGCGACGGTCTGCGCATTCGGCAGGTGGTGCTCAATTTGCTGTCGAATGCGGTGCGCTACACCTCGCGCGGCGAGGTGCGCCTCGACGCGCGCTCGACCCTGCGTTCGGATGGGCAGGGGATCGACCTGGACGTCGAGGTCACCGACTCCGGGCCGGGCATCAGCGAGGCGACGCGAGCCAGGTTGTTTGCCCCTCCGGACTGGCGCGCCGACCGCCCCGCCGGCGGCGGCACCGGGCTCGGGCTCTACATCTGCAAGCTGCTGGTCGAGCGCATGGGGGGCGCTATCGGCTGTGAGAGCGCGCCTGGCCGCGGCTCGACGTTCCGCTTTCGAGTGCCCCTCGAGCTGGCCGCGCAGCTGACGCCGCCGAGCGTGCCGCTGCTACGACGCTCGGCGCTACGGCCNNGCGCTACGGCTGCGCGACGAGCCGCCGCGGCGGGCGCTGGTGGTCGAGGACGACGCCGTCAGCCGTCGCGTGGCGGTGCGGCTCTTCGCCGCTGCCGGCGTGGTGGCCGACGCCGCCCACGACGTGGCCGGCGCGCTCGCCCTGCACGACCCGAGCCGCCACGAGGTGGTTCTGGTCGACCTGCACCTGCCCGACGGCACCGGCCGCGACCTCGCCTACCAGCTCCACCGGCGGTCCCCGGCCGGGCAGGAGCCGGTGTTCCTTGCCACCAGCACCATCGGGCCGCAGGAGCGCGCGGCGCTGGCGTCGCTCGACGACATCTTCCAGCAATTCCTGCCGAAGCCGATCAGTCTGGCGCAACTGCGGGAGGCGATCGGCGAGAGCTTCGTCCTGCCCGAACCCGTGAGCGCCGACGAGGCGGTGATCGACGACGCTCGCTGGGCGGTCCTGGCCGGCTCGAGCGACGCGGACGGCGGTGGCCTCCTCGCCGAGCTCGTCGCCGCCTTCGAGGCGGAGTCGCGGCTAGCCATCGAGGAGCTCCGTCGGCTGACTGGAACCGGGCGGGTGGGGGAGCTGGCGCCGGTGGCGCATCGCCTGCGCAGTGCCGCTGCCAACATCGGCGCCCGGCGGCTCGAGGTCGCCGCGCACCAGCTCGAGCAGGCAGATGCGCGCCGCGATCTCGCGGCGGCGCAGGCGGGGGTGGAACGCACCGCCACGGCAGCGGCGGCAGCGCTCCACGAGCTGCGGCGGCGGGCGCCCTGACGGCGAGCGCACCGCCGCCAACGGCGCTCAGTCGGGCTGCAGCTCGACCCGCAGCTTCAGGGTCTTGGCGCGGTCGAGCCCGTACTTGATGGTCGACAGCGAGCTCTTGCCGATCTCGTGCGACTCCTCGTGGTCGAGGTTCTCGGAGCCGTCGAAGCCGTCGATGGTGAGGCCGTCGGCGTCTGCCCAGACGGCGCGGACCTTGGCCTTCCAGTCCTTCTTCGCGGCGTTGGTGTACTCGATCTTGAGGTCGACGTGCTGGGCAAAGTCGGCGCTGCGGCCCGGGCGCATGGCCTTGTCGAGCATGCTGCCCTCGCGGTCGATCTTCAGGCGGTAGATGGTGACGTCACCGTCGGTCAGGCTGACGTCGACCCACTCGCCGAGGACGAACGGCACCTCCTTTTCGAAAACGACGGCGGCGGCGGGAGCCGCGTTGACGAGCAGCAGCGGGGCGGCGAGGGCGAGGAGCAGCAGGCGGGGCCAGGGACGCATGGGAAACCTCCAGAGTTGGTGGGTCGAGAACGTGCTGCGCAAGAGTCTATCGTTCCCGCCCCCGGTGAGCCTCACGGTGCCCAGCTCCCCGTGTTGCCGGCCTCGAAGCCGTCGCTCATCACGGCGCCAGTCGAGGTCTTCCAGTACTGCAGGAGCGTGTGCAGGGCGGCGGGCTGGTTGGTTGGCACCGAAGCCGTGGTCTGGTCCTGGCTGTTCAGGCCGTGACAGGAGGCGCAGACCCGCATCTCGCCGGCCTGGAAGGTGAGCCAATAGCGCTCGCGGACGAGCGGCGTCGCGTTGGGTAACGGTGCCGTGAGGTGCCAGGTCATCGCCCGGTGGGCGGGGACCATGGCCGCCATCGAGCCGTCGAGACCGAGCTGGACGCTCGAGGGCGGTCCGCCCGGGGGGTTGAAACCGGCGGCATCGTGCATGGGCTGCGCCAACACGCGACGCCCCTGGTTGGGGGTCAGGTTGCCGCCGAGGCCGCGGATGAGGTCCGCCTGGTAGAGCTGCATGTACTGCACGTCGAGGATCGGGCTACCGTCCGGCGCCGTCGTCACACCGCCAGGAACGCGCAGGTTGTAGGGCTGTTGCTCGTCGGCGATGTCTCGGGTGGTGACGTTGCGCGAGATGATCAGGGCCAGGCTGTTGGCCTTCAGATAGTTGCGGAAGACGGTCGGGTCGACGTGCTCGCTGGCGAACACGGCGGCCTCGGGTGCCGGCAGCAGGGGGGCCGAGGTGAGTGGCGGCGCCGGACGCGAGCGCACTTCGACCGGGTTGAGCTCCCACATCCGGACACTGTTGTAGAACACCTGGACGTCGGGGTCGAAGAACGAGAGCGACTTGACAATACCCGTCGGTAGCAGGGGCGAGCCGTACTTTTGGTAGCCGGGGCAGGCGCCATCCGGTACCAGGTCGACCATCCGCAGCGCGTAGCGCGCGACCGGCAGGGCCCTGGTGCCATCGTTGGCGGCCACCCGAGTCTCCGGCACGCCGGGACTGCGCTCGCCCGAGTGGACGGCGATCAGGGCGCCGTCCGAGAGCGGCAGCGGGTTGCGGTAGAGGCCGGAGTGGCAGGGGCCGGGTGTGTCGTCGACGTTCTCGGTGTCGCGGTGTGTGATGTAGGTCACGCCGATCTGGTCGGCGGGGCGGCCGGGCTCCCCCGGCAGGGAGACGATCTGACCGGAGGCGTGGGTGGCGAACTCTGGGCCGTCGACACCGACGTACACGCCGGCCGGGCCGGTGGGTTTCTCCCGGATCTGCAGCAAGTTGAAGATCGGGTTCGGGTTGAAGCGGCCGCCGGGGCTGAAGTCGACCTCGTTGGGGTCGATCGAGCTGTCGAAGGCCCGCTGAAAGTAGCTGTGCAGCTCGTGCCTGCCGATGTGGTTCAGAGTCTCGAGCTCGCTGCCGTCCTGATTCGCCATCCACGGAAAGAAGTGGTTGAAGCTGTGGCCGAGGACGCCTGCGGGGAGCAGGTCGGGCCGCGCCGCCCGCGCCTCGGGGAAGACCTCGGCGCGCGTCGCCAGGGCGGTCGCATTCGCCGCTTCGCTCGACCAGTTGAAGGTGCCGAACGTCGGCGGGTTGCTGGCCTGCTCGTCGTCGTAGTCCTGATCGGCCTGTTGGTCGCGCTGCAGGTGGTCCCAGCGGGTAAAGATGACGCGCCCGAAGCTGTCGACGATCGGCGTGAAGTCGCCGGAGGGGGCATGGTCGAGGAGCTTGAGCGCGCCGTTCGCCGGGTCCAGCAGCCAGACCCCGGTGACCGTCTCGGCCTCCTCGTACTCGTCGAGTTGGGGGTGAAGGTGGGTGGCGCCGTTGCGTGGGCGGTCCGAGGTGAACAGGATCTTGCCGTCACTCGCATAGCAGGGGCTGACGTTGTTGTAGCCGACCGGTTGATTGGCGACCGGCGTGATCGTCGCGGTCTGGTTCTGCGCGAGCCCCGTGACCTCGTACAGCTGCCAATACCAGGTACCGCCCTGGAAGATCGCGGTGGGAGCCCCGATCACCATGCTGAACACCGCCTTGTTGCCGGTCCAGTGCACGCACGGCTCCCGCACGGCAATCGAGGTCGCGCCCTGAAATCCCGTGGCGACGCCGTAGCCCGCCTCGGCCGTCAAGTTGCGCAGAGTGTTGTCGGGATAGAGGATGTAGAGATCACCGCCGCGGCCGACGGTGTCGATGTCGCCCTCGTGGTTGCCGAACACCGAGCCGATGGCCGTGAAATCGGCCGGAATCGGCACCTGGGTGGCGAACATGATCGGGTAGGGACGCAGGGCATGGGCCAATGCCGGGAACAGGCCGCAGAACGAGAACACGAGCGCCAGGGTCGAGCGGCGCACAGCACGCTGGTGGGTCATCGGGGAACCTCCTGTAGTCAAAGCGTAATCCAGATCGCAAAGGAGACGCCCCGGAGCCCGGATTTGACAGCGACGAGCCCGTTCCTTACCCTTACCGCGGCCGGAAGGGGAGATTCGTCATGGTCATTCGCCTCGACGGGGTCCGCGACGAGCCCTTCCGCTGGCAAGAAGTTCTGGAAGTCGACGTCAATGAGCTCGCTCGACCCGAGCTGGAGAGGCTCGGGCCGGTGGCGTGGGATGGCATCGTGAGCTACTTTGCTCCCGACTTCCACCTCCGTGCCAACTACCGGTACGAGCAGTACATGACGTGTAGTCGTTGTCTCTGCCCCGTGGTCGAGCCGGTCACCGGTGCCTTGGATCTGATGGTGACGATCGGCCCGCCGGTGGCGGAATCCGGCGAGCATCAGATCCACGTCGCCGACCTCGGGGTGTTGACGGTGTCGGACGAGCGTCTGGATGTCCTGACGCTGTTGAAAGAGCAGCTGCAGCTCGAAGTGCCGATGCGGCCGCTCTGTCGACCCGACTGCAAAGGTCTTTGCCCGGTGTGCGGCGCTGAGCTCAATGCCGGGCCCTGTGGATGCAACCGTGAGGGCGGCGACCCCCGCTGGGCGGCGCTCGCCGCGCTACGCGGCCGGGTGGCTGACAAGCCGCCTTCTGATCGTGAACGAGAGTAGGGTTCAAAAAAGGTCTCGACCACCATGCCCAATCCCAAACGCCGCCACTCCAAAGCCCGTCGCGACAAGCGCCGCGCCCACGACTTCCTGACCCCGCCAGCCGCTTCGACCTGCCCGAACTGCGGCGAGGCCAAGCTGCCGCACCGCGTGTGCAGCCACTGCGGCCAGTACAAGGGCCGCGAGGTCGTCGAGGTCAAGCAGACGACATAAGTGTCGGCGGCGGCGTCGCCCGACGCTGCCCTCCCGAAAGCCTGCGAGCCTGATGCGCGGACAGGAGACCTGGATCGCCGTCGACGCGATGGGCGGCGACTTTGCCCCGCGCGCGGTGGTCGAGGGCGTGGTTCAGAGCGTGGCGTTGGACCGTTCGTCGATCCTCCTGGTCGGCGACGGCGACGCTATTGGCCGCGAGATGGCGCGCCACCAGTCGGCCCTGCGCGGCGCGACGGGCAGGCTCGAAGTCGTCCATGCCGAGGAAGTGGTCGGCATGGACGAGCCGCCGATTGCGGTGCGGGCCAAGCGACGCTCGTCGATGCGCGTCTGCGCGCAGTTGGTGCGCGACGGACGGGCGCAGGCGATGGTCACCGCGGGTAACACCGGGGCGGCGATGATTGCCGCCAAGGTGGTCATCGGCACCATCAAGGGAGTCTCGCGCCCGGCCCTGGTGGCCGTGCTGCCGAATCCCAAGGGCCGCACCGTGCTGCTCGACGTCGGCGCCAATGTCGACATGAAGATGGAGCACTTCTGCGACTTCGCGGTGATGGGTCACTGCTTCGCGCAGGAGGTGCTCGGTACCGAGGCGCCGCGGATCGGGCTGATGTCGATCGGCGAGGAGGACACCAAGGGCACCGACCTCACCCGCGAGGTCTTCAAGGCGTTGAAGGCCACCGGCCTGAACTTCGTCGGCAACGTCGAGGGCCGCGATGTGTTCAACGGCCAGGTCGACGTCATCGTCTGCGACGGATTCGTCGGCAATGTGCTGCTGAAGAGCGCGGAGTCGCTTGGCCGCTTCCTGTCGAACCTGTTGCGCGAGCAACTCCTGCGCAGCTGGCGGACCAAGCTCGGGGCGCTGTTCGTCAAGCCGGCGCTCGACGAGCTGCGTCTGCGCACCGACCCCAACGAGTACGGGGCGGCGCCGTTGCTCGGGGTGGCCGGGGGTTGCTTCATCGGCCATGGGCGCTCCAACGCCAAGGCGATCCGCAACTCGATCCTGCGCGCCCGCGAGTTCGTCGACGCCGATCTGCACACCAAGATCCGCATGAAGGTGGCCGTCCTGCACAGCCAGGAAGAGCGCCTGGCCGCCAGTCGAGAGTCGGTGAGCTGACCACCTGGTGGGCAAGGCCGGGCGCTCGCCCGGCTGTTTGATAGCAAGGAGAACGACGGACGTGACGACAGCTTTCGTGTTTCCCGGCCAGGGCTCCCAGAAGGTGGGCATGGGCAGCGCCTGGGTGGCGCAGCTGGCGGTTTGCCGCGAGACCTTCGCCGAGGCCGACGACGTGCTCGGTATGGCCCTGTCGCGACTCTGTTTCGAGGGGCCGGAGGCCGACCTGCAGCTGACGGCCAATACCCAGCCGGCGATCCTCACCGTGTCAGTGGCGATCCACCGCGCTCTGGTTGCGGCTGGGTCGGCCCCGACGGCGGCCTGTCACGCTGGGCACAGCCTGGGCGAGTACTCGGCCCATGTCGCCGCCGGCACCCTGTCCTTTGCCGATGCCCTGCGCCTGGTGCGACGGCGTGGCGAGCTGATGCAAGAGGCGGTGCCGGTCGGCCAGGGGGCGATGGCGGCGGTGCTCGGTGGCGACGCCGCGCAGATTGCCGCCCTGGCCGTCGCCGCGGCCGGCGTTTCCGGCGAGGTGTGCGTCGTCGCCAACGACAACGCGCCCGGGCAGACGGTGATCGCCGGCCACCAGGCGGCGGTGGCGCGGGCGATTGCGCTGGCCAAGGACTTCGGGGCCAGGAAGGCCATGCTGCTGCCGGTCTCGGCGCCGTTCCACTCGCCGCTGATGGCGCCGGCGCGGCTTGGCCTCGAGCCCATGCTGGCGGCCTCGGTGTTTTCCGACCCCCGCCCGCCGGTGGTGGTCAACGTCGACGCCTTGCCGGTGACCTCGGCCGCCGCCGCCCGCGACGCCCTGGTCCGCCAGATCGACGCGCCGGTGCGTTGGGTCGAGTCGGTGCGCTGCATGACCGGGCTGGGGGTCGATCGCTTCATCGAGCTCGGCCCGGGTGCGGTGCTCGCCGGCATGATCAAGCGCATCGCCGAAGGTGTCGCCACTGTCAGCGTCAGCGAGCCGGAGCACCTGGCGACGCTGCTCGGCTGACCGCGAATCAGAGTCCACGGAGGAATCGCAGGATGTTCAGGCTCGATGGCAAGACGGCGCTCGTAACCGGCGCCTCGCAGGGAATTGGCGCGGCGGTCGCGCAGGCGCTCGCGGCGCAGGGCGCGCGGGTGATCGCCGCAGCACGCAACGAGGACAAGCTGGCGGGGACCGTCGAGGCGATCGCCGCCGCCGGTGGTCATGCCATCGCCCACCGCCTGGACGTCGCCGACGCCGCGGGCGTCAAGGCGCGGATCGAGGCGTTGCCCACCGAGTGGGCCAACATCGACGTCCTGGTCAACAACGCCGGGATCACCGCCGACAACCTGCTGGCCCGGCTGGCCCTCGAGGACTGGCAGCGGGTGCTCGACACCAACCTGACCGGCGCTTACGCGGTGAGCAAGGAGCTCGTGCGCGGCATGATGAAGCGCCGCTTCGGCCGCATCGTCACCGTCTCCTCGGTCGTCGGGCTGATGGGCAACGCCGGGCAGGCCAACTACGCTGCCGCCAAGGCGGGTCTGATCGGCTTCAGCAAGTCGCTGGCTCGCGAGCTCGCCAGCCGCAACATCACCGTCAACGTGGTGGCGCCGGGTTTCGTCGCCACCGCGATGACCGACGCCATGCCGGCGGCGGCCCGCGAGTCGATGACCGCCAGCATTCCCCTCGGCCGCCTGGGCCAGCCTGGCGACATTGCGGCCGCGGTCGTCTACCTGGCCAGCGACGAAGCGTCGTACGTCACCGGCCAGGTGTTGAATGTCTCGGGCGGTCTGTATATCTGACGAGGTGCACCCTGAGGACTGTCCCCCGCCCCCCGCGCGGCGCAAAGTGGCTGCTCGGGGTCGGGTTGTGCTAGAAACCCCGCCGCACTGGTAGTTCGACTTACACACCCACACGGAGGATTCCCATGTCCGTTGCAGACAAGGTCAAGAGCATCATCGTGGAGCAGCTCGGCGTCGACGCCGACGAAGTCACCATGGAAGCCAGCTTCACGGACGACCTCGGGGCGGACTCGCTCGACATCGTCGAGCTCGTGATGGCGTTCGAGGAGGAGTTCAACATCGAGATTCCGGACGAGGACGCCGAGAAGATCGGCCGCGTCAAGGAAGCCATCTCCTACATCGAAGCGCACGCGGGGGCGGCGGGCAACTGACCCCTTTGTCCGTGCATCCAGGCACGAGAGGAAACGACAGCATGATCAACGGTCGTCGCCGGGTGGCACTCACCGGTGTGGGTTTGGTGTCGCCGCTCGGCGTCGGCACCGAGGCCACCTGGGACGGCCTGATGTCAGGGGCCAGCGGCATCGGGCCGATCACGCACTTCGACGCCGCGGCCTACGATTGCCGGATCGCCGGTGAAGTGAAGGGCTTCGATCCGACGCTGTACATGGACAAGAAGGACGTCAAGAAGTGTGACGTCTTCATCCACTTCGCGCTCGGCGCCGCGCACTTCGCGCTGACCGACTCGGGCCTCGAGATCGGGCCCGACAACGCCGAGCGGGTGGGCGTCATCATCGGTTCGGGGATCGGCGGCCTGCCGCTGATCGAGCGCACGCACGCGACGCTGCTCGAAAAGGGCCCGGGCCGGATCTCGCCGTTCTTCATCCCCGGTCTGATCGTCAACATGGCCTCGGGCCAGGTGTCGATCAAGTACGGCGCCAAGGGGCCGAACACCGCGCCATGCACCGCTTGCACCACCGGCCTGCATGCGGTGGGCGACGCCTTCCGCTTGATTCAGCACGGCTACGCCGACGCGATGATCTGCGGCGGCGCCGAGGCGGTGATCTCACCCCTGGCGGTGGGCGGCTTCGGCGCCATGAAGGCGCTGTCGACGCGCAACGACGAGCCCACCCGTGCCTCGCGGCCTTGGGATCGCGACCGCGACGGCTTCGTGATGGGCGAGGGCGCCGGCATCGTCGTCATCGAGGAGTGGGACGCGGCCGTCGCCCGCGGCGCCAACATCTACTGCGAGGTGATGGGCTACGGCATGAGCGCCGACGCCTACCACATCTCCGCCCCGGCGCCGGACGGCGACGGTGCCGTGCGGGTCATGCGGGCCGCCCTCAAAGACGCAGGATTGGCGCCGGAGGTCATCGGCTACATCAACGCCCACGGCACCTCGACCGGCCTCGGTGACCTGGCCGAGGTGCAGGCGGTGAAAGAGGTCTTCGGTCCACATGCCTACCAGCTGGCGGTGTCGTCGACCAAGTCGTCGACCGGCCACCTGCTCGGCGCCGCCGGTGGCCTCGAAGTCGGCATCCTGGCGCTCGCCCTCCGCCACCAGATCCTGCCGGCGACGATCAACCACGAGAACCCCGACCCCGCCGCCGATCTCGACTTCGTTCCCAACACCCCGCGGAAGGTCGACCTCGAGTACGCGCTGACCAACTCCTTTGGTTTTGGCGGAACGAACGGCGCCGTCATCATGCGCCGTGTCGTCGACTAGCCCGTAGGCAGCGGATCTGCCCGCGCTGACGGGCGTCCTCGGCAACCTGGGCCTGCGGCGTACATGAGTACGCCTCGGCCCAGAACGCCTGCGGGTCCCGTGATCGCAGGCAGCTGCGCAGCCTTCGGGCCAGCCGACTGAGAGTTGACGATCGAACGCAACGCTACTGGACCCGGGTGACGCCGGGCAGACCGTCGAAGCTGCGGTCGAACGAGAGGATGCGGTCGACGCCGTAGCGCCGCATGACGGCGAGGTGGACGGCGTCGCGGGCGGACAGGCGGGCCGTTGAAGCGAGAATCTCCTTCGCCAGGCGGACGTCCTCGAGCTGGATGGCGGCGACGTCGTCGGCCCAGGTCAGGAGCGCGGAGAATGCCGGTTCAATGGCCTCGCGTCGGTCGATGGCCGTGTAGCGGTGCAGGATCTCCTGGAACACCTCGGCGTCGGTGACCAGACGTTCGCCGCTGGCGATGGCGCGCTCGAGCAACCGGTACGCGGCGAGCTTCTTCTCCTGATCCTGGCCGACCACGTACATCGGCACATTCGAATCGATGAACAGCATGAGAGGCGTCGCAGCTGGCGAATCTACTCGCCGCCGCCGGTGCTGTAGCCGGCCTCGATCTCGGCCACCATCTGCTCGATGGGTGGTGCCGGGAACGCGTATTCGCTGGCGCGATGCAGGGCTTCGAGCTTGCGCCTGGGATCGCTCCCGGACTCGCGGGCGACGGCGCTGCGCAGGGTGTCCCGCACCCACGCCGCGACGGTCTGCCGCTTGGCTGTCGCGACCTCCCGGATGGCGGCGAGCTCATCGTCCTCGAACAGGACCTGCAGGCGTTGTGTGCTCATGGAGCATGAGTATCGAAGACTCATTGGCATGAGTCAAGCGGCCGCGGAGGCTTGCTACATCTTGCTGTAGTTGGGCCCGCCGCCGCCCTCGGGTGGCACCCAGGTGATGATCTGGTAGGGGTCCATGATGTCGCAGGTCTTGCAGTGGACGCAGTTGCTGGCGTTGATCTGCAGGCGCTTGCCGGTGGCGTGCTGGGGTGCGGCGACGATCTCGTAGACGGCGGCAGGACAGAAGCGCTGGCAGGGATTGCCGTACTCGACGGTGCAGCGGGTGACGCACAGCTCGGTGTCCGCGACCCGCAGGTGGACCGGCTGGTTCTCCTCATGGGCGGTGCCCGAGTTGTAGACGTCGGCCAGCTTGTCGAAGGTCAGCTTGCCGTCGAAGGCGACGGCAGCCGGAGGCTTGGGCGCGCCGGGCTGGTCGAGGCGGTGCATGCGCTGGTGGCCGGCGTGGGTGGCGACACGGTCCTTGACGCCGAAGCCGCGGCCCCCGGTGACCAGGCCGAGGCCGGCCTGCAGCATGCCGCCGAACATGCCGTGGTCGAAGCCCTGGTGGAAGTTACGCACCGGCCACAGCTCCTCGCGGACCCAGCTCTCGTCGACCTTGGTCTGGAACTTGGCAAGCTGTGCGCCGCTCGTGTCGCCGGCGACGAGGCCCTCGAAAATGGTTTCGGCGGCCAGCATGCCGGACTTGATCGCCAGGTGGATGCCCTTGAGCTTCTGGCTGTTCAGGAAGCTGCCGGAGTCGCCGATGATCAGGAAGCCGTCGCCGGCCAGACGTGGCATCGACCACCAGCCACCCTCGGGCACCGCCTTGGCGCCGTAGAAGGCCATCTTGCCGCCGTCGAGGAGCTGCCGGAAGTGAGGATGCGTCTTCCAGCGCTGGAATTCCTGATGGGGGTCGAGCCAGGGATTCTCGTAGTCGAGGCCGACCACCAGCCCGACGATGAACAGGTCGCCCTGCATGCCATAGGCGAAACCGCCGCCGAAGGTGCTGGTGCCGAGCGGGTAGCCCATGGTGTGGGTGACGTCGCCCGGCTGGATGCGGCCTGCCGGCAGCTCCCAGACCTCTTTGACGCCGATGGCATAGGTCTGCGGGTTCTTGCCGGCGGACAGCCCCAGCGTGGCGTCGAGCTGCTTGGTCAGCGTGCCGCGCGGGCCCTCGCCGAGCACCGTGACCTGGGCGCGGATGTCGATCCCGGCCTCGAAGTTGGCCTTCGGCTGGCCGTGGTGGTCGCGCCCCTTGTCGCCGGTGCGGACACCGACCACCTTGCCGTCCTCGAGCAGGATCTCGGCGCCGGTGAACTCGCAGAAGACGTCGATGCCGAGCGCTTCGACCTTGGGCGCCAGCCACTTCACCAGCTTGCCGAGCGAGGCGACGTACTTGCCGTGGTTGTCGAGCATCGGCGGGATCGGCAGCGACAGCGCCTTGCCACTGGTCAGGAAGAGCAGCTTCTCGCGCTCGACCGCGCCCTCGAACGGAGCCTGTTGCCAGTCCTCCGGGCACAGCTCGCGCAGGGCGCGCGGGTCGACGACGGCGCCTGAAAGCGCGTGGGCACCGATCTCCTTGCCCTTTTCGAGCACGGCGATCGCCGGCTCGAGCTTCCTGCCGCCTGGGGGTAGGCTGGCGTTGTGCCTCTTGATCAGCTGGCCGAGGTGGTAGGCGCCGGCCAAGCTGGCCGGCCCGGCGCCGACGAAGACGACGTCCAGCTCGAGGGTCTCGCGATCGTTGCTCATGGGCGAAAGCTACCATTCGCCCCAGCCGTTTTCGCCTCCCCGGCGGAGTGGTCCTCGGCCCTTCGCGGCGGTTTCCATGACCCGGCTTTGGTGCGCAGCGTCGACACCCCATTGACACGTTCCGTCGGCCGCTGCTGTAATCCGCGCCGAGCCCGAGGAACCCTGGACATGCGCCTGACCACCCCCAACGCCCGCCCCGCCGCCGTCGCGGCCTGCTGGCATTGGCACGGCCATGCGCATACCCAGGTCAGGGGCTAGGTCGGGAGCACACTCGTTCCGGCCACCAGGATCCGGAACGAGACGCAGCAGGCCTGAAGGCCTGCCAACCTCCTTCCGGATCCACCCGCGACGCCCTGTCGGCGTTTCGCGGTCGAGGATGCGCGAAGGAGGTTTTGCTTTTGGCCCGAGCCACGCTGGTCGCCACCCTGACGACCCCTGATCTCGCCGCCGAGCTGGCGGCGCTGCCGGCGTCGGCGCGCGCGCTGTTTACGAGCGGCGACGTCGTCCTCGAGCTGCGGGCCGACCTCGCCGGCGAGCCGTCCGCGAGCGCGCTGCGGGCGACCCTGGCCGCCGCGCTCGGCGACGGGGCGGCGGCGACGCGCCTGCTCTACACGCTGCGCAGCAAGGGCGAGGGCGGCCTGTTCGTGGGCACGGCGGAGGAGCGCGTCAGCCGCCTGGTGGCGGCCGGCACGGGCTTCGACCTGGTCGACCTCGAGGGCATGCGCGACTTGGTGCCGGCGGTGCTCGCCGCCGTCGCGCCGGCTCGCCGCATCGTCTCCTGGCACGGTCCGGCGAGCTCGCTGGACGCGCTGCGTGCCGCCTTTGGCCGCCTCAGCGGGGAGCCGGCCGGCCTGTACAAGCTGGTGGCCACCGCCCGCGCGCCGGGCGAGGACCTGAGCCCCCTCGCCCTGCTCAAGACCCTGCGCCGCGGCGACGTGGTGGCCTTCGCCGCCGGCGACGTCGGCACCTGGACGCGTCTGTTGGCACCACGCCTCGGCGCGCCGTGGGTCTACGTAGCCCTGGGCAGCCGTCCGGGAGCCCCTGGCCAGCCGACGCTGGCGCGTTTCGTCACCGACTTCGGACTGCCCGAGCTGCCGCCGGTGCGCTTTCTCTGCGGCGTCGCCGGCAACCCGGTCGCGCACTCGCTGTCGCCCCGCCTCCACAACGCCGGCTACCGGGCGCTCGGCATCCCCGCCCTCTACCTGCCGTTTCACGTCGAGGCGTTCGGCGACTTTTGGCTCGAGGTGGTGGAGAGCGGCAGCCTCGACGTGCTCGGCTTCCCGCTCACCGGACTGTCGGTGACCGCGCCGCACAAGGCGGTGGCGCTGGCCATCGCCGGCGCCGCGAGCCCGCTCGCGCAGAGCGTCGGCGCCGCCAACACCATGGTCCTCCACGAGGGCGTCTGGGAGGCGGAGAACACGGACCCGGAGGGCGTCCTTCAGGCGCTCGCCGAGCGGGGCGTCGACGTGGCCGGTCGCCAGGCGGTGGTGGTGGGCGCCGGAGGCGCTGGGCGGGCGGCGGCGATCGGGCTGCTGCATGCCGGCGCCGCGGTGCGAGTGGCCAATCGCGGCAGCGAGCGCGGGGAGCAGGTGGCGGCGGACCTCGGCATTGCGTTCGTGCCGCTCGCCGAGCTCGACCTCGCCGGCTGCGACCTGGCAGTCAACGCCACCGTCCTCGGTCGTGGCGAGGGCGAGCCGTTGCCGTTCGCGGTGGCGAGCCTGCCGGCGGGGGCGGCGGTGGTCGACCTGGTGTACGGACGGGCGCCGACGCCCCTGGTGCGGGCGGCGCGGGAGCGCGGGCTGGTGGCGGTCGACGGGCGCGAGGTGTTGCTCGGCCAGGCCCGTCGTCAGTTCCAGATGATGACCGGTCACGAGCTGCCGATGGCGGTCGGCCGGCAGGCTCTGGGACTCGCCGACCGGGGTGCGGAGGGGACGGCGTGAAGATCTCCGCCGCGCTGCCGACGGGGGTGACCGCCCTGCTGTTCGAGGCGGCAACCGCCCGCCGTCGTCTCGAGACGCGTCTGGTTGGCGAGCTCGAGGGTGCCGGGTTCGGTGAGGTGATCCTGCCGATCGTCGACTATCTCGAGCCCTACGAGGCGCTGCTCGGTGCCGCCGGGCGGCGCGAGCTCTACCGCTTCACCGACCGCGACGGCGAGGCGCTCTTGGTGCGGGCCGACTTCACGCCGATGCTCGCCCGCCTGTTAGCGCCGCGCCTGCCGTCGCTCACGCCGCCACTGCGCCTGTTCTACCGCGGTGACGTCGTGCGTTACGCGCCGGCGCGCGCCGGTCGTCAGCGTGAGCATTACCAGCTGGGCGCCGAGCTGCTGGGGGTGCCGGGGGCGGCCGCCGAGGCGGCGATGCTGCGCCTCTTCCTGCGCCTCCTGGTGGCCGCCGACGCGGCGCGCCCGACGCTGGTCCTCGGCTTCGCCGGCGCCCTCGACGCGCTGTTGTTGGCCGCCGGCGGCGACGCGGCAGGCGAGCTGGTGGCGGCGGTCAGCCGGCGCGACCGGGCCGTCGCCCGGGCGGCCTCGGCCGCCCTCGGGGCGGTGGTCGAGGACGGCATCCCGGCCGATCCCGCCGCCCTCGGCGACGGAGCCGGCGCGCGGTTGGTCGCCCTCCTGGCGCTGCGCGACGCGCTGGCGAGCGAGTTCCCCGGCGTGCGTCTCGAGGTCGACCTCGCGGAGTTCGCCCGCGACACCCGGGATCCGCGCCTCGCCCAGCTCAACGGCGGCGGCGCCGCGCGGCGCTACTACGACGGCCTGGTGTTCCGCGCCTGGGCCGGCCGTGGCGGCGAGCCCTTCGGCGGCGGCGGGCGCTACGACGGCCTGTTCCGCACCCTGGGCGCCGAGCTGCCGGCGGTGGGTTTCTCGCTGTCCCTCGATCATCTCGTCGCCGCGGGAGACACCTTCTCCGGAGACGAGCGGTGATCCGCCTCGCCCTGCCGAAGGGCCGCAACCTCGGACCCACCCTCGAGCTGTTGGCAGCGGCCGGCGTGGTGACCGCGCTCGACCCTGACGATCGCCGGCTGCTGATCCCGGTGGTGGCCCCGGCGCTCGCCGACCTGGCGGCGGCGGATGACGCCAGCGCCGGGCTGATCGAGCTGCTGTTACTCAAGGACTGGGACCTGCCGCTCTACGTCGAGCAGGGCATCGCCGACGTCGGCGTGGTCGGCAGCGACGTCCTGGCGGAACAGGGCAGCGACCTCCTGGTGCCCTTGCGCTGGCGGCGGGGACGCTCGCGGCTGTCGCTGATCGGCCGGCCCGGCGCCCTGCCGGCGGCCGGCACCCAGGTCCGCCTGGCCACCAAGTTTCCGTCGCTGGCGCGACAGATCGTCGCCGAGCGGCCGTGGGGCGCGGAGATCCTCGAGCTGTCCGGATCGATCGAGCTGGCGCCGCTGCTCGGCCTGGCCGAGATCGCGCTCGACATCGTGCAGACCGGTCGCACGCTGGCCGAGAACGGTCTCGTCGAGCTCGAGGTGGTGCGCGAGGTGGCGCCGTGCCTGGTGGTCAACCGGGCGTCGTTCCAGCGCCAGCGGCCGGCGATCTCGCGCCTTCTCGAACGTCTGGAAACCGCGATGGCCGGGGAGGTAGCGCGATGACCACGAGGAAGCTGGCGAAGCCGGAGCGGTCAGCGACGGGGACGACGCCGGAGCTGCTGCCGGCGTTTCGCGTTGGCACGCCGACGGCGCGCCGTCGACTGGACGCCCTGATGCGCCGCGGCGACCGCGCCGATGACGGCACCTTGGAAAAGGCGCGCGCGATCGTCGACGGCGTGCGTCGCGGCGGCGACCGTGCGCTCCGGCGCTTCGTGCGTGACCTCGACCGTCACAGCGTGGAGGCGGTGGCGCAGCTGCGCCTGACGCCGGAGCCGCGGCCCGAAGGTCTGCCGACGGGATTCGTGGAGGCTCTCGAGGTGGCGGTCGCGGCGGTGGCCGAGTTCCACCAGCCGCAGGTGCATCACGGCTACGAGCTGGCCGGCGACGGCGTCGAGCTGACCGAGCAGCGACTGCCACTGGGCCGCGTCGGCATCTACGCCCCCGGCGGCCGCGCCTGCTATCCGTCGACGCTGGTGATGACGGTAGTGCCGGCGCGGCTTGCGGGTGTCGAGGAGATCGTCGTGGCGACGCCGCCCGGGGCGTTCTACGCCAGTCCGGCGCTGCGCTACACGCTGGCTCGGCTCGGTGTCGACGAGGTTTGGGGGATGGGAGGAGCGCACGCCATCGCTACGCTCGCCTACGGCACCGCGACGATCGGCCGCGTCGACAAGATCGTCGGCCCGGGCAACGCCTGGGTGACGGCGGCCAAGCGCCTGGTCGTGGGCGATGTCGCGATCGACGGTCTGGCGGGTCCGACCGAGGTGCTGATCGCCGCCGACGACTCGGCGGACCCCGCCCTGATCGCCGCCGACCTGCTGGCCCAGGCCGAGCATGACCCGCAGGCCGCAGCGGTGCTCGTCACCGACTCACCCGACCTGATCACCGCCGTGCGGCTGGAGCTGGCGGTGCAGCTCGTGGCCCTGCCGGGCGCCTCGAACGCCGTCGCCGGTGCCTCTCTCGCCAACGCTGGCACGGCGTTCCTGGTCGACTCGTGGGAGGCCGCCCTGGCGCTCATCGACACCATGGCGCCGGAGCACCTGCAGCTTCTCGGCCCGGGCCCGGAGTTCCTGGTCGATGCCGTGCGCAACGCCGGGGCGATCTTCGTCGGCGCCTCGACGCCCGAGGTGTTCGGCGACTACGTGGCCGGCCCGAGCCACGTCCTGCCGACGGGTGGGACGGCGCGCTTTGCCTCGTCGCTCGGCGTCGAGGACTTCGTCCGCCGCAGTCACATCATCCGCGTCAGCCCGGCGGCCGCCCTCCGTCTGGCGCCGCACGCCGCGGCGCTGGCCGATGCCGAGGGGCTACCGGCGCACGCCGCCGCCGCCCGCAGGCGCCTCATATGACTGCCGTGGCGACGACGTCGATGGATCCGGTGTCGTTCGTCCGACCCGAGCTGCGAGCCCTGCCGGCCTACCACCTCGACCTGGTGCCGGCGCTGCACAAGCTGGATCAGAACGAGGTGCCGTTCGACCTTCCACGGCGGCAGAAGGAACGCGTTCTCGCCGAGCTGGCGAGGCGTGATTGGGCGCGCTACCCCGACTTTCACTCCGACCGCCTGCGCGCGGCCCTTGGCGCGCTCCACGGCTGGCCGGCGGATGGCGTGCTCGTCGGCAACGGCTCGAACGAGCTGCTCGGCCTGCTCTGCGAGGCCATCCTGCCGCCTGGGGGCGAGGTTCTCGGCTGCCTGCCCAGTTTCGGCCTCTATCCGATGTTCGTGCGTCGGGCGCAGGGGGTGCCTCACTTCCTGCCCCCGCGCGCCGACCTCACGCTGCCGATCGACGAGCTCCTGGCGGAGGTGCGTCGCGACCCGCGTCGGCCGCTGTTGCTCTGCTCTCCCAACAACCCGACCGGGGCGGTGGCGTCGGTGGCCGCGGTTGAGGCGCTGCTCGCCGAGCTTGAAGCGCCCCTGCTGCTCGACAACGCCTACGGCGAGTTTGCCGACGAGGACTACCGGCCGTTGCTCGCGCGTCACCGCCACTTGGTCATCCTGCGCACCTTCTCGAAGGCCTGGTCGCTGGCGGGCCTGCGAGTCGGCTACCTGCTCGCCGATCCCGACCTGGTGCGCGAGCTGATCAAGGTCAAGCTGCCCTACAACGTGAACCAGGCGAGCGCGCTCGCCGCCGAGGTGGCGGTCGGCGCCCCAGCGGTGGCGGCGCGACGGGTGGCGCTGCTCCGCGGCCGCCGTCGCCAGCTGGCCGAGATCCTGGCGACGGCCGGCCTCCAGGTGTTCCCGTCGGCCGCCAACTTCGTCCTCGCCCGCTGTGCCGGCGGCGATGACACCGCCCGCCAGACGGCGGCGCGCGCGCTGCGGGCCAGGCTCGCTGCGCGCGGCATCCTGGTGCGCGACGTCAGCGGCTATCCCGGCCTCGCCGGCTGCCTGCGGGTGAGCGTCGGCCGCGGCGCCTCGTTGCGCGCCCTGGCGGCGGCGCTGGCCGGCGACGCGACGACCTGACCCTCGGAGACGACGCCCATGGAACCACGGATCGGACGCTACGAACGGACCACGCGCGAGACGTCGGTACGCCTCAGGATCGGACTCGACGGCGGCCCGGCGGGAACCGAGTCGCGGCGCCTGGCGGTGCCCAACGGCTTCTTCGCCCACATGCTCGACGCGCTCGCGACGCACGGTGGCCTGGTTCTCGACCTCGAGGCGACGGGGGACACGCACGTCGACCTCCACCACACCGTCGAGGACGTCGGCATCGGCCTCGGCGAGGCCTTGCGCGACGCCCTCGGCGACCGACGCGGCGTGGTGCGCTTCGCCCACGCCTACGCGCCACTCGACGAGGCGCTGGCACGGGCAGTGGTCGACCTCTCGGGGCGCGGCGTGTACGTTGGGGTGTGGCCGAGCGAGCTTGCCCAGACGCAGGTGACGCCGGAATTTGCGCTCACCCTGGTCGACGATTTCCTGCAGGCCTTCGCCGACCGCGGTCGCCTGACGTTGCACCTCGACGTCCTGCGGGCGCGCAACCCGCACCATGCGGCGGAGGCGGCGTTCAAGGCGGTGGCCTTGGCGCTCCGCGCGGCGGTCGCGCGGCGGCCAGGCGACACCGTGCCCAGCACCAAAGGGGTGCTGACGTGAGCAGCGTCAGGCCCGCAGTGGTGATCATCGACCTCGGGGCCGGCAATCTGGGCAACCTCGCCCGGGCGCTGGGTCACCTCGGCGCCGACGTGACGGTGACCGCCGATCCGGCCACCGTCGCCGGCGCGCGCATCCTGCTGCTGCCAGGCGTCGGCGCCTACCGGCCGGCGCGCGAGGCCCTGCGCGGGCCGCTCGAGACCGCCCTGCGCCAGGCGGTGGCCGACGGCGCCTGGCTGCTCGGCATCTGCCTCGGCTACCAGCTGCTGTTCGACGGTAGCGACGAATTTGGCGCGACCGACGGGCTTGGCCTGCTGCCCGGGCGCGTCGTCGCCCTGCCGACGACGGTGTCGCGGCCGCACATCGGCTGGAATCGTCTGCTGTTGCCGCCCGCGGCTCGGCGCCACGCGCTGTTCGACGGTGCCGAGGCCGAGGGCGGCTACAGTTACTT
>CXWL01032588.1_pt1 | contig 50162 bp, 50 predicted proteins | sample 590931 | NCBI WGS metagenome assembly CXWL01 (sample SAMEA3498368, study PRJEB10139) | groundwater metagenome | biome: water well; material: biofilm material | place: Germany | collected 2015-04-27 | reverse complement strand
TTCTGCTCTGCCCAGGACCCTGAACCCGGCACATCTGCTGGTGCTTTTGCCCAAGGGCAAGACCCTGCCGCCCAAGGAATTGATGTCCGTGCCGCAACGCGAATTGCTGGCTGCCGTGCTCAAGCGGCGCGGTATCAAGGCCGAAGAATTCGCCGACGCACCCATCTCTGCGAATGCAGAAGACGGCAGCCTGATCGCTTGGGCGATGCTGGATTTCAGCAAAACAAATTTTGTGGTGCAGACGCAGGTGCGCAAGGCCGTGCAGTTGCTGCTGGACGAGCATCCGGCCGGCGTGACCATCGTGGTGCAGGGCGATGAAACTCAACGTCGGCAAGCCGCCGAAGCGGCGGTGTATGCGGCGTGGGTGAACGGCGCGCCGCTGCCGGTGCATAAAAAGAAAGACCAGCGCAAGCCGCTGCAAAAGATCGCGCTATACGGTTTTGCCGACAGGAAAATATTTGACGCGCTCAAGGCGCAGGCCGAGGGCAATCTGCTGTGCCGCACCTTGACCGTACTGCCGCCCAATGAGCTCACTCCCGGCCAGTACCGCAAGCGCGTCAAGGAGCTCGCCAAACAGCACGGCTGGCAGCTCAAGGAATTCGATCTGAAAGCGTTGCGCAAGATGGGCGCGGGCGCGTTCGTCGCCGTGGCGCAGGGCAGCCATGACGAAGATGCCGCCATCGTGCATCTGAGTTATCGCCATGCCAAGGCAAAACAGACCGTGGCACTGGTCGGCAAGGGCATCTGCTTCGACACCGGCGGGCACAACCTCAAGCCCGCGCGCCACATGCACGGCATGCACGAAGACATGAACGGCTCGGCGGTCGCGCTCGGCATCCTGCTCGCCGCCACGCAACAAAAGCTGCCGGTCAACATCGACTGCTGGCTGGCGCTGGCGCAAAACCACATCAGCCCGAAAGCCTACAAGCAGAACGACATCGTCAAGGCGCTGAACGGCACCACCATCGAAATCATGCATACCGATGCCGAAGGGCGCATGGTGCTGGCCGACACGCTCACGCTGGCCTCGCGCGAAAAACCGAATCTGCTGATCGACTTCGCCACGCTCACCGGCAGCATGGCCGTGGCGCTGGGCGCACGCTACAGCGGCGTGCTGGGCAACCGCGAGGCGTTGTTGCAACAAGCCGTGCAGGCCGGACAGCAAAGCGGCGAACGACTGTGCGCCTTCCCGATGGATGAAGATTACGAACCCGCGCTGGATTCCAAGGTCGCCGATATCAAGCAATGCACGCTGGATGGCGAAGCCGACCACATCCTCGCGGCGCGCTTCCTGAAACGCTTCCTGGAGAATGACGTGCCGTGGCTGCACATAGACTTGTCGGCCAGTCGCTGCGAGGGCGGGTTGGGCAGTGTGGCGAGCGACGTGACAGGATTTGGCGTGGGTTGGGGGTTGAGGATGTTGCGGGGTAAGTGAGTTTTAAGGGGACCTCTAAATAATTCGTCACACCGGCGAAGGCCGGTGTCCAGTCAATTGACAACACTGGATTCCTGCCTTCGCCGGATAACCAGCGACTTGCCATGTGGTAGCTTATAAGCTACATTGTTTCCATGATTGAAGTGTTCCGATACCAGACTGAAGAGGGTCAAGAGCCATTGACCGATTGGCTTCAGTCCCTGCGAGACAAACAGGCGCAGGCCAAGATTCGCGTTCGACTCAGACGCATGGAGGCAGGAAATTTTGGCGACTGTGACCCTGTAGGCGAAGGGGTGCAGGAATTGAGGGAGCACCTTGGTGCCGGTTATCGGGTGTACTTTGGTCGCCATGGCCAGGCGGTCGTGATCTTGCTGTGCGGAGGTTCCAAGAGATCGCAGGCGACAGACATCAAGACTGCCAAGAAATATTGGCAAGATTGGAAAAGGAGACAAACATGAACAAGAAAATAAAAGCAGCGGTATCTCACCATGAACGCGAAGTGGCCGAACTGCGCGCGGATCGTGAACTGGCTGTCGAATATCTGAAAGCCGCCATGGAATCGCTCGACGACCCGGATGATCGTGCAGCAGGACTGCTTGCACTGCGCACCGTTGCAGAAGCGTATGGCGGCTTGGGTGCTGTTGCTGCTGAGGCCGGAATCAGCCGCGAATCGCTTTATCGCACACTCTCTGCCAAGGGAAACCCGACACTGAAAACGCTGCTTGCCGTGTTGAAAGCCGTGGGAATGAAACTCTCGGTAGAGCCGGACCAACACGCTGTGGCATAAGTCGGAAAAGTATTGCGAACCCGACCCCTTTAATTGGTTCATGGATGAAGATTACGAACCCGCGCTGGATTCCAAAGTCGCCGACATCAAGCAATGCACGCTGGATGGCGAAGCCGATCATATCCTCGCGGCACGCTTACTGAAACGCTTCGTCGAGCATGACGTGCCGTGGCTGCATGTGGATTTGTCCGCCAGCCGCTGCGAAGGCGGGCTGAGCAGCGCCTCAGCAGCGTAGAAGCCGGCAGGCCCGGAACCAATGATTGCGACACGCATGAACTATTTCCAGAGTGAGTAAGGCCAAGTCCCGCAATACTATGCTTTTAGCGTCTGAATGACCGCAATGATCGATTCGAAAGTTTGCGTGCAGAGTAGCACTCTGTTCAGGCTGGCTTTCACGTTGTTTCACCCGGGCTCATAGAAGAAGCTGTCATCGTGAGTGAGGGGGCATGAGTGAGGGTGCCATGGCCTTTTTTAATGCTGGCAGCTAGGGGGCAGGATTACGAATCGCTTCGGGCGCGTCATTCTTTCAATTTTTGATTTGTTCCGCGATTGTGTCATTATCCTGCGACGCGGCAGATGGGCAATAAAAAATCCAGCGCACGGCGGATTTATATTTGTCTAAAATCCCAATTCAGAATTGGCGTTTAGCGCAGACAGCTCCTCAAGAAGTTTTTGAACTGCCAATGTTCTTTGGGGAATTTATTTTCGCACTGAATAGTTGAACCTATGACAGCCGATCAAATAGCAAAACTGGTTATCCAGACGGACACAGCGTCCGCTGCAAAAGCTGTCAAGGTGCGCTGCACCGGCGCATGGACCGTGCAGGGCATCGCCCAACTTGAACAACAATTGAAGAATATGGTCTGGCCCGTTGCGGGGGATCTGGAGATCGACAGTTCGGCAATATCCGCGCTGGATACTTTTGGGGCATGGCTGTTGCACAGGACGGTCACGGCACTTGAGCAGCAAGGCCGCAGCGTGCGGATCATCGGGTTGCGGGCGGAATCCAGTTCATTGCTGGCGCTGATTTCAGCTTGCGAGTTGTTGCCGCCAACAGCCCAGTCCAATACGGGTCTGTTGGCAAGCATTGGGAAGCAATCCTGGCGCGGATTGGAGAATATGTCCGGCATGCTGGCGTTTGTTGGAGAAAGCGCGATTGCCATGATGCGATTGATCGTTCATCCCCGCCGTATCCGCTGGCGGACCATCTTCCACAACATGCAAAGCGCCGGCTTTGAAGCACTACCTATCGTAGGCCTGCTGTCGTTCCTGATGGGTGTGGTGATCGCGTATCAGGGGGCGGATCAATTGCAGCGTTTCGGCGCAAACATCTACATTGCCGATATGGTGGGGCTGGCAATGCTGCGCGAGCTTTCGCCTTTGCTGACTGCGATCATTGTCGCGGGACGATCCGGCTCGGCTTATGCGGCGCAAATCGGCACCATGAAGGTTACCGAGGAAATCGATGCGTTGCGTACCATCGGTATCTCGCCGCAAGAGCTTTTGGTGCTGCCCAAGATGATTGCGCTGGTCATCGCGTTACCGCTGTTGACGGTATTTGCCGATGTGACCGGCATACTTGGCGGCATGATTATGGCGCGCTCCCAATTGGATGTCAGCTTCGGCGTTTTTATCGATCGTCTTGGCGATGCGGTCAGTTTGTCCTCGTTTCTGACCGGCATTGTCAAAGCCCCGGTATTTGCCGCGATCATTGCGCTGGTCGGATGCTATCAGGGCTTCCGGGTCGGCGGCAGCGCCGACAGTGTCGGGCGACAGACAACATTGAGTGTGGTGCAGGCTATCTTTCTGGTGATTTTGGCTGACGCGCTATTTTCACTGGTCTTCAGCTGGCTCAAGATATGAGTGCCGCGATGGAACAGCCGCAGAATGCCAACGCCATCATTGATATCCGTGAGCTGCACACCCGCTACGGCAAGGCCGTGGTGCACGAGAATGTCAGCCTGACGGTGCGGCCTGGCGAGATATTTTCGCTGGTGGGTGGCAGCGGCTGCGGCAAATCCACGCTGTTGCGCGCCATCATCATGCTGCTGCAGCCGATATCGGGCTCGATCCGGGTGTTTGGCCAAGAAGTGATCGGTCTGAGCGATGAGAAAGCGCTTAAACTGCGTCAGCGCTGGGGGGTGATGTTTGAGCGCGGCGCACTGTTCAGTTCGCTGACAGTGGCAGAAAATGTCAGCATGGTGCTGCGTGAACATACGCAACTCAGTTACAGTTTTATAGATGAAGTCGCCGCACTGAAAATCGCGCTGACCGGATTACCTGCCAATGCGGGTGTCAAGTACCCGAGCGAGTTGAGCGGCGGAATGCGCAAGCGCGCTGCACTGGCGCGCGCCATCGCGCTTGATCCGGAACTGTTGTTTCTCGACGAACCGACTGCGGGTCTCGATCCGCTTAGCGCCAGCGGCATAGATGAGCTGGTGCGGAATTTGCGCGATGCACTAGGATTGACGATTATGATGGTGACGCACGATCTCGATTTGTTGTGGCGGGTGGCAGATCGCGTTGCGGTGCTGGACGGGGGGAATATCCTGGGCGTGGGAACCATGGAGGAACTCTCCCAGTCGGAGCATCCGCTGATCCGGGAATATTTTTATGGGCCGCGCGGACGTGCCGCGCGCGAATAAGCATGGAAGAAAAAGTAAATTTTGCGCTGGTTGGCTTGTTCGTTCTGGTGTTGAGCGCTGGACTCATCGGCGGCGTGCTGTGGTTGAGCAGCGGCAAATCCTATCGCACGTCGTATGACATCTACCAGACTTACACTCAGGAATCGGTGGCGGGACTGAACCTCAACGCGCCCGTGAGATACCTGGGTGTCGATGTCGGGCGCGTAAGCAAAATCGCGCTGGCGCCGGACAATGTCGAGCAGGTGCAATTAACGCTCGCCATCGAGCACGGCACGCCGGTCAAAGCGGATACGCAGGCTGTATTGAAGACACAGGGATTGACCGGTCTCGCCTTTATCGAGTTGGCCGGAGGCAGCCGTGATGCAGCTTCGCTTCAAGTCCAGAACAACGAAAAGTATCCGGTGATCAAGAGCGGACCTTCGCTGATCGCGCGGCTCGATTCGGCGGTTACATCATTGCTTATCAATCTCAATCGAAGCAGCGAGAACTTGAATGCCTTGATGGATGAAGATAACCGGCGCGCGTTCAAACACTCACTGGCAGATATCGCAACCTTGTCGCGTACCTTGGCGGCACGCTCGGACATGATTGACTCCAGTCTGAGCAATGCGGCACGCACCATGGAAAATACTGCGCGCCTGAGTGATGAGTTGCCGCAGCTCGCACAGCGCTTGCAACGCAGTGCCGATGCCTTTGATCGCATGACCAACGATCTTGCCCATGCAGCAGCGAGCGCAAGCGGCACGCTTGATAGCGCTGAACAATTTACCAGCGCGACGCTGCCGGAAGTGCACCAGTTGGTAATGGAGCTGCGGGATATGACCAGTTCGCTGCGGCGCTTCAGCGGTGAATTGGAACAGAATCCGAGCGCGTTGATATACGGCAAACCTGTCGCGAAGCGCGGACCCGGTGAATGATCACGGCCCCGGTTGCGATGACCCTGACAGACGCTCACCCAAGGATGAATTTGAGATGAACACAAACGGAAACCGGCGTATGACCTATCGGGTGCTCGTGGCGCTAACGTCCACTCTGCTGTTTGCAGCCTGCAGCGGTTTACCTGCACCGAAAGTGGTCAGCCAGAATATCTACGTGCTGGAAGCAGCACCGATTATTCAAGCGTCGCAAGTCAAGCGCGATCTGGTTCTGGCGGTCAGTGTGCCGCGCGCACGCCCCGGATTTGATACGCAACAGATGGCTTATGTGCAACAGCTGCACGAATTGAATTACTTTGTAACCAGTCGCTGGGCAGACACTCCGGCGCGGATGTTGGAGCCGCTCATAGCGCAGGCAATAGCGCAAACGGAAAGTTTTCGGGCCGTGGTGCAGGCATCGGGTGCAATTCCTGCGGATGTCAGACTCGATACCGAACTGGTAAGCCTGCAACACGATTTCAAGACACGGCCGAGTCGCGTGCAGCTCACCCTGCGGGCACAACTGATCGACGTGCGCGGCAAGCGTTTACTTGCCGTGCAGCAATTCGATGAAGTTGAAAATGCCGCAAGCGACGATGCATACGGTGGCGTTAGCGCAGCGAATCGGTTAGTGCAACGTGTGCTGGGGAAGTTGGCTGAATTTTGTGTCAATGCGTCAGTCTATGACATGCAAAGCGGGGCGAACCGTCCCTGATTTCATGGATTGCTTAAACATTTGCTTGAGCGATCCCGAGAATAATATTCGACTATCCCTGTTGACGGGAAGTGTCGTCATGGTTACCCGATAACCTCGAACCCTGTGTAACTGCCATCATCCGGCTCGATGTCGACCCGCTCCACCCGTGCAAACTGTGGGCCGCGCCGCGCCCAGCGCACGATGGCGTCCACGGCGGAGCCTTCGCCCTGCACCGCGGCTTCCACCGTGCCATCGCTGCGGTTGCGCACCCAGCCCGCGACCGCCAGATTTTGCGCTTCGCGGCGCATCGAGTCGCGGAAGAACACGCCTTGCACGCGGCCATAAATCACGAGGCGCAGCGTCTTCATGGGCATGGCTTGGATAGGCATTATTTTTCCCTACGATAATTCTAACTCTGTCAGCCGATGCGAAGGAGGGATGGGCTGTGTGGCGGGCGACGTAACAGGGTTTGGTGAGGGTTGCGGATGCTATCTTCATGAAATTTTGTCGCAAAAACTTGATATAGGCTTTTTTTTGTTGCTATTGCTGGAAGCACTTTGCTAGTATGGCCTCACCGACGTAGTTGTAATGTTGGTGCTCGATTAACTCACATAAAGGGGTAAACATATGAAGCATGCTATGAGGAAAACGTTGTTGGCTTTGTCATTGACGCTGGTTGCTGCTAGTGCGCAAGCATCTTCTACGCAAGATGCCGCAGGTTGCGGTGTGGGTACTCTGGTTTTCAAGGATTCCCATGGCTTGGTGTTCAACCTGTTGGCGACCACCACGAACGGTATGTTGTTTGGTACGGTCTCCCAAACTTTGGGAATTTTGAACTGTCCTCGTGATGCATCCGTGAACGGCAAAATCGCCAGCTTCATCGAGTTCAACAAGCAGCAACTGGCCGTTGAAGTCTCGCAAGGTCAAGGCGATCGTTTGGCTGCATTGGTTGAGATGTACGGTGTGAAGGAAGCGAATCGCATTTCGGCTACTAACGCACTAAAGGCCAACCAAGTCGCGATTTTCAGTGGCGCGACCACTGCGGAGATTCAAGCTGCGATGACCAAGACTCTGCAAGCCTACATTTCTTAAATTGACAACGTTTCACAATCAACCGAGGTTAACAACCTCGGTTTTTTTGTTGATTCAAAATTGATGATGCGTATCCGTTTTACACTTCTAACATTGGCATTTCTGTGGATGTTTTGCTTGCTCATCGGCATGGCGCAGGCGCAGGAGAGTGACGCACAACAACAGGCTAACATCGAAGCCATGCTGCGCCTGGCCGATCAGGCGCAACTCTCGCAAAGCGCCGAATGGCGCAAGATCAATCTCTATCATTCCGTATGGGGCAAGGTGGAAAGCCGAGTGGATGACCTCAGCTATTTCTATTCTTCCAATGGCAAACACGATCCGCAAGTCGAACTGGAAGCCACGATACGTGCGGCATACGACGAGGGTATGTCGGCACAGAGCCGGCAGCCGAATGTCTGTCGCTGGGTCGCGCGCTACCAATTTTTGAGTCGACGCATGAAGGCGCTTGGCTTCGATTATGCACCGCCGCGTTGCGAGGGCTTTGAGCGCTGGAAATCAGGTATCGCCACGGATCGGCTGACGCTGATCTTTGCTTCCATCTATCTCAACAGTCCGGCCTCGATGTATGGCCATGCCTTTCTGCGTTTTGATAATGCAAAACCGGGTGAATTCAATCGTTTGAACGATGCCACCATTGGCTACTCGGTAAACGGTGACATCCAAATGGGAGTGACGTTCTTGACACGCAGTCTGTTTGGCGGATTTCCGGGCACCTTCGTGTTTGTGCCGTATTACATGAAGCTGCGTGAATATGCCGATCTGGAGAACCGTGACCTGTGGGAATATCAGACTGACTTCACGCCGGACGAGATCGACAAGATGCTGGCCTTCATATGGGAGCAGAGTTTTACCTATTTGGATTACTACTTCTTCGACGACAACTGCGCGTTGATGTTGCTGGCTATCCTGGAGGCTGGACGCCCCAGACTGAATCTTATTGAAAATGCCAAACCTTGGCTGATTCCGCTGGACAGCGTCAAGCAGATTCAACGATCCGGCCTAGTAGCGAAGAAGCATTATCGACCTTCGCAATACAGCACGCTGGCCTGGAACGATGAACGCGGCAATGTTGCTATACGCGAACAAGCCATTACGCTCGCAGACAGTCTGCAAGTGCCGTCAGTACTGCCCGGCGCGAATCCGTCTGAACAGGCGAAAATACTCGATCTGACTATGGGAATTCTGGAATATCAGCGTAACCAGAAATCCGAACAGGATGCGGCTCCGCTCAATCAATTCCAATTGCAACTTTCGGGTGTACGCAGTCGCATTGATACGCCAAGCAGCTATGTATCTGCACCGACGCCGCGCGAAAGTCCGGATGAAGGACACGATTCTTTGAGGATAGGTATTGCACAGGGGCGCGTGGGAAGCGGGAACTACGCGCAGCTCAATCTACGCGGTGGCTATCACGACAGCCTTGATCCGCAAGTTGGGTTCGCGCCAGGGTCGAGTTCCAAGATGGGCGATCTCTATCTGCGCTTGAATGCCAAGCAGATCCGCTTTGAGCGACTGGATATGTTCGATGTGTTCATGCCTTCGGTACGCACGGCTTGGTATCGTCCGCTCACGCTCAAGATAAATGCTTCGATACGGCGAGAAGTACAGCAGAACGATATGTTGTCGCCTACCGCTTTGCGAATCGAACTGGCTGCAGGTGAGGGATATCGTATCAGTGAGCATAGCCAAGTCTTTGTGATGGCAGACGGAATTACTCGCCTAGCAAGCGCGTCAAATTTGGCGCTGGGCCCGGTTGCCGGATGGTTATGGACACCGCAGGAAAGGATGCGCGGCGAGCTGAATGCCGGTGCGTTCTGGATGGCGGCGGGCAGGCAGAGATACTCATGGCTGTATCGCGTGTCCGGCGGTATGGCATGGGATGTGTACAACAATCAGAACAACATCCGCATCAATGTCTCACGGCAATGGATGGGTAATGGCGGTAATGCGGCGAACAGTTATACCGACATCCAGTTGGCCTATTTCCACTACCTCTGATCACATCAGCGCTACGATCGCCAAATAGCATACGCCTTTGCCGATAGCCATGTACAGCAAACACATTGCATCGCCAATCATATTTCCATGCCAGCACGTGAAGAAGTTGGTGCAAGTTTTGGTTATATACTAGTTGCTTTGGCTGTTATCTGTTTGCTAATATCCCTGCACCGATGATTTATCATTATTGACAGTTGATCGACATTTATGAACAATGAGCTTAGTCGATCTGTGCTGTCGCTGATGCTGTTCTTTATAATCCTTCAAGGAGAAATTAAGATGAAACAGCAATATTCCGGTTTTATGCGCTGGACCAGTCGCTTCATGATGGTGTGCATGGTGAGCATTGGCGTGCCTGCGACTGCTTTCGCTGGGATGGTAGATACCGATAAGGCAGTGGATCACACATTGGCAGTGCAGGGACGAGCAAAGATCATGGCGCTTATCGACCGTGAAGATATCCGCAGCCAATTGCAAGCCAAGGGTGTGACGGCAGACCAAGCGAAATCACGCGTTAGTGCGCTGACAGACGAAGAGGCTCTGCAAATTTCGGGCAAGTTGGATCAATTGCCTGCAGGTGGCGAGATTCTCGGGGTGTTGTTGACTATATTCATCGTGTTGTTGATAACCGATATCCTAGGATTTACCAAAGTCTTTCCGTTTACCCGTTCCGTCAAGCGATAACCATTCGTGGTAACGCGCAGCGCCCGCCTTTGGGTGGGCGTTTTTATTTTGTTTCTCGGTGGTTGTGCCAGCACGCCACAGACTCGCATTTTGCTGGATGCTTCGTCTGAACTTCTGCCGAGGCATGCCGAACTTGCCGAAGTGCCTTTTTTTGCCCAGGAGGACTATCAATGCGGGCCCGCTGCGCTGGCGATGTCTTTGGATGCGGCTGGTATCAAGACCACGCCTGAGGCGCTGGTGCCTGAGGTTTATTTGCCGGGTCGCCAAGGGAGTCTGCAAGTTGAAATGCTCGCTGCTTCGCGTCGGCATGGTGTCATTGCATACCAGCTTGCCCCCGATTTGAGGGATTTGGTAGCGGAAGTGGCGGCAGGAACCCCGGTTATCGTGCTGCAAAATCTCGCCTTAAGCTGGTATCCCGTTTGGCATTATGCAGTGGTGATCGGATATGACCTCGATCGTGCGGAGATCATCCTGCGTTCGGGGCGGGAGCGCTTGCAAGTGCTGCCCATGACAACATTCGAGCATACCTGGCGAAGGGGAGGCTACTGGGCGATGGTGGCCTTGCCTCCCGGAAAAATTCCCAATAGTGCCGAGGAAGTTTCTTTTGTTTCCGCTGTGAGCGCGCTTGAAAAGATCGGCTATCCGGAGCGCGCGCAAATCACCTATCTTGCGGCGTTGAAGCGTTGGCCGGGCAATCTGGTGGCGCAGATTGGGCTTGGCAATACGGCCTATCGCATGAAAGATCTGGCACAGGCCGAGGCGGCATTCAGGCTAGCCATCCAGGACCACCCTGATGCGGTGGCTGCGCTGAATAATCTGGCACAGGTCCTGGCTGACCTGGGGCGTGATGAGGAAGCTTTATCGTTTGCGCGGCGCGCTGTCGCCTTGGGCGGGCCACTCAGGGATATTGCACAGGCAACGCTGTCCGACATCGAGCGCAGACTCAGGCAATAACTCAAACTACCCACGCGATCACCAGATATCGCGCAAACTTGCCGATAGCCATGTATAGCGCAGCCAGCCACGGGTTGAGGCGCAGCCAGCCGGCGGCCAGACAGAGCGCATCACCGATCAGCGGCATCCATGCCAGCAGCAATGCGGGCGTGCCATAGCGCCGCACTTTCTCTACATGCTTGAGTTGCTGTGTCTGCGGCAGCAGCCAGCCCATGCCGAAACTCACCATGCCGCCCAGTGTGTTACCGAGCGTGGCGAGCACGAGCGGGAGCCAGAAAGTTTCGGGATAAGACTTGAGCACCGCGAACAGAACCGCTTCCGAGCCGCCGGGGAGCAGGGTCGCGGCGAGGAAACTGCTGACGAAGAGTGAAGTAAGGCTGGCGGTTTCAGTCATATGGGCGTCCTAGTAACCGTCATTCCCGCGCAGGCGGGAATCCAGATGATTGATGATCACCGCATGGCGGGACAACAAAACGGTTTTGTTCGCTTTGCGGAGTGTTGTCTTGCTGGATTCCCGCCTGCGCGGGAATGACGGTTTAGTGTTTTTTCCTGGGTGGAAGCAGGTCGGTGATGGTGCCTTCCGCCATCTCTGCCGCGAAGCACAGCGTCTCCGATAAGGTCGGGTGCGGGTGGATGGTGAGGCCGATGTCTTCCATGTCCGCACCCATCTCCAGTGCCAGTACCGCTTCGGCGATCAACTCGCCCGCGTTCACGCCAACGATACCTGCACCCAGGATGCGACGTGTTTTGGGATCGAGCAAGACTTTGGTCATGCCCTCTTCGCGCGCGACGGACAACGCACGACCGGAAGCCGCCCAAGGGAATGCACCCTTTCCGTACTCGATGCCCTGCGCCTTGGCCTGTGTCTCGGTGAGACCCATCCAGGCAATCTCGGGGTCGGTGTAGGCGACAGACGGAATCGTCAGCGGTTCGAAGAATGCCTTGTGTCCGGCGATGTTCTCCGCCGCGACCTTGCCTTCATGCACCGCCTTGTGCGCCAGCATCGGGTCGCCCACGATGTCGCCGATGGCGAAGATGTGCGGCACGTTGCTGCGCATCTGTTTGTCCACGGGGATGAAGCCGCGCTCGTTCACGATGATGCCTGCCGCTTCGGCAGCAATCTCGCGTCCATTCGGACGGCGACCCACGGCCATCAGCACGCGGTCGTAGAGTTGCGGTGCGGGGGCCTGTTCGCCTTCGAAGGTGACTTTCAATCCGTTCTTCTGCGCTTCGATCCTGGTGACCTTGGTCTTCAGATAGATCGCTTCGTAACGCTTGGCGATGCGCGTGTGCAGTGGCTTGACCATGTCCTTGTCCGCGCCGGGCATGAGTTGGTCCATCAACTCGACCACGGAAATCTTGGTGCCGAGTGCTTCATACACCGTTGCCATCTCCAGGCCGATGATGCCGCCACCGATCACCAGCATGCGCTTCGGCACATCCTGCAGCGCCAGCGCACCGGTGGAATCGATGATGCGCGGATCGTCGTAAGGGAAGCCGGGGATGCGCGCCACGCTGGAACCGGCGGCGACGATGGCATTGTCGAACGTGACGATCTTCTCGCCCTCGGCGGTCTGCACTGCAAGGCTGTTGGGCGAAGTGAATTTTGCGGTGCCGCGCACCACTTGCACCTTGCGCTGCTTGGCCAATCCGGCGAGACCGCCGGTGAGCTTGCCGATAACGCTTTCTTTCCAACTGCGGATGGCGTCGATGTCGATCTTTGGTTTGGCAAAAGTTACGCCGTGATGACTGACTTCTTCCGCTTCGCTGATGACCTTGGCCACATGCAGCAGCGCTTTGGACGGGATGCAGCCGACGTTCAAACATACGCCGCCGAGCGAGGCATGCTTCTCGATTAACACCACTTGTTTGCCAAGGTCGGCCGCGCGGAACGCGGCGGTGTAGCCGCCGGGGCCGGCACCGAGCACGACCACTTCGGCGTGGAGGTCGCCCTTAACTATATTCACCGGAATATGCGCCTCGTGAGCAGTTGGGGCCGACGAAGCGGATGGTGTTACGGGCTGGGTAGCCAGCGTCACGGTGCTGGCAACGGGAGCCGCTGCAAGGTTGCTCTCCAGCAGCAGAATCACCGAGCCTTCCGAAACCTTGTCGCCCAGCTTGACCCTCATTTCCTTCACTACTCCGGCGACAGGAGACGGCACATCCATTGCGGCCTTGTCTGTTTCCAGCGCGATGAGGGTCTGTTCCTTTTCGACCTGATCGCCGGGTTTCACCGCGATCTCGATGACGGCAACGCCTTTGAATGCGCCGATGTCCGGGACTTTGATTTCGATGGTTTGGCTCATTTCTCTCTCCAATGTCATTCCCGCCTGCGCGGGAATGACGGGTTTAAATTCTGATTTGTCCGCTCCCCAGCACAATATATTTCTGCGAGGTTAATCCTTCCAGTCCGACCGGGCCGCGCGCGTGGATCTTGTCGGTGGAGATGCCGATCTCCGCGCCGAGGCCGTATTCGAAACCGTCGGCGAAGCGCGTCGAGGCATTTACCATCACGCTGCTGGAATCCACTTCGCGCAGGAAGCGCATCGCCCTGGTGTAGTTCTCGGTGACGATGCTGTCGGTATGCTGCGAGCCGTAGGTGTTGATGTGCGCGATGGCTGCATCCAGATTCGCCACGATGCGCACGCTCAGGATCGGCGCGAGATATTCGGTGTGCCAGTCTTCCTCGGTCGCAATTTTCATCTGTGCGACCAGCTTGCGCGATGCGTCATCGCCGCGCAGCTCCACACCCTTGTTGATGTATATCGCGCACAGTTCGGGTAACACTTGCGCCGCGACGTTCGCGTTCACCAGCAAGGTCTCCATCGCGTTGCACACCCCGTAGCGATGGGTCTTGGCGTTGTCGGCGATGCGAATGGCCTTCGCCAAGTCTGCTTCGTCGTCGATGTAAACATGGCACACCCCATGCAGGTGTTTGATCACCGGAATGCGCGCCTCGCTTGAGATACGCTCGATCAGCCCCTTGCCGCCTCGCGGCACAATCACATCCACATAATCTTTCATGGTGATGAGTTCGCCCACGGCGGCGCGGTTGGTGGTGCTCACCACTTGCACCGCGGTCTCGGGCAAGCCCGCTTCACGCAGACCTTGGTGCACACTGGCCGCGATGGCCTGATTGGAATGGATGGCCTCGGAACCGCCGCGCAGGATGGCCGCGTTGCCGGATTTCAGGCACAGCCCGGCGGCATCCGCCGTTACGTTGGGACGCGACTCATAGATGATGCCGATCACGCCAAGCGGCACGCGCATCTTGCCGACCTGGATGCCGGAAGGGCGATAGCTCATGTCGCTGATCTCGCCGATGGGATCGGGCAAAGCGGCGATCTGGCGCAGGCCTTCGGCCATAGACTTCACCGTCTTCTCGGTAAGCGTGAGGCGGTCGATGGCGGCGGCATCCAGCCCATTGGCTTTGGCTGCCGCAACATCCTTGGCGTTTTCGGCGATAAGTCTGGTGCTGTTGAGCAGGATGGCGGTCGCGATGTTCTCCAGCGCGCGGTTCTTGGCGTTGGTATCCGCCTGCGCCATCAGGCGCGAAGCGGCGCGGGCTTGTTGCCCGACGGACTTCATGTATTTCTTGATGTCTTCCATGATGTTTCCAGTGTTGCAAGTGGGGCGCATTTTAGCATCACGCTTGCGCTAGAATGCCCACCTTAATTCACATACCGTTCGCGGTGAGTGTTTCCCGTTCGCACCTTCGATACTTCGCGCGATGCGCGATACTCAGGACGAACGGGAAATGTATCGAGCCGTCTAGCTGATAAAAATGTCCGACATCCTCAACAAAATTCTGGCGGTGAAAGCACAAGAAGTGGCCGCGGCATTGTCTGCCAAACCCTTGCCGAAGATTCGCGCCGAAGCGAAGCAGGCGCTGCCCGTTCGAGATTTCGTCGGGGCGATACGCAGCAAGATCGCCGCCGGACAACCTGCCGTAATTGCCGAGATCAAAAAGGCCAGCCCGAGCAAAGGGGTAATCCGTGCCGATTTCCGTCCGGCTGACATCGCGTCCAGTTATGCACGACACGGCGCGGCTTGTTTGTCGGTGCTGACCGACGAGCAGTTCTTTCAGGGGAGTGCGGACTATCTGCAGCAGGCGCGTGCGGCCTGCGAACTGCCGGTGCTGCGCAAGGATTTTATCGTCAGCGAATACCAGATATATCAGGCACGGGCAATGGGGGCAGATGCCATCCTGCTCATTGCCTCGGCGCTGACGCTGGGCCAGATGCAGGCATTCGAGAAGCTGGCGCATAAACTCGGCATGGCAGTGCTGGTGGAAGTGCACGATGGCGAAGAACTGGAAGTGGCATTGCAACTCAAGACGCCGCTGATCGGTATCAACAACCGTAACCTGCGCACCTTCGAGGTCAGCCTGCAAACCACGCTCGATTTGCTCCCCCGGATTCAGAGCTCACTCCCTCCACCTCCGGGGGGGGGAGGTAGAGGGGGAGGGGGGCAACGCATCGTCATTACCGAGAGCGGCATCTTTACCCCGGAAGATGTGAAGTTGATGCGCGACCACCAGGTGAATACCTTTCTTGTCGGTGAAGTGTTCATGCGGGCAGAATATCCCGGCATTGCCCTCGAAACCATATTTTCTGCGGGGTGAAGTGCTGTTGTAAATAAGCAACGCACTCTGTGAAATTTTTGTTACAACCCCGTGAATACGAATTTCTTGCGGCAGAATCCGCTCCGAATTCTCATCGAGGGAATTTATTTGATTGCGTCGGCTGGCGTGCTGGTCGATGAAACCAACCTAAACTAAGGAGTTTTAAAGATGCAAAAGAAAATTATCGCGCTGGCAATCGCCTGCGCAATTTCAGCACCTGCGTTTGCTGACAACAGCAATTTCACGTTCTACGGCACGGCTGATGTGTCCTACGATATGGTCAACACCGGCACTGGCGTTACTGCCGCTAATGGCGCAACCGCCGTTACCGGTACAAGCAAGCAAGTCGTGTCGAGCAACGTGTCCAAGTTCGGCTTCAAGGGTTCCGAGGATTTGGGTAACGGTTTGGCGGCGGTCTGGCAGATCGAGCAACAGATCAACATCGACGATGCCGCGAAGAACACCTTTGCCAGCCGCAACACTTTCGCCGGCCTGAAAAGCGAAACATTCGGTACCGTATTGTTCGGTATCCACGACACACCTTACAAAATCTCAACCCGCAAGCTGGACGTGTTCGGTGACAACATCGCCGACAACCGCACTTTGCTCGGTGCGCCGAAATCCTCTGCAGCCGTTGCTGTATCGGCAACCTTAGGCAATCCAGTAACTGCCGCTGCGTCTAGCCAAGGTTTCGAGCTTCGCCCAACAAACGTGCTGGCTTACATCAGCCCGGCATTCGCTGGCGTCACTGTAGCGGCTGCGACTGTTAATCTGACCGAGCAAAACTACACCAGTGCACATCTGAAAAACAGCGCGCTGAGCTTGGCGGCAATGTATGACGTCGCTCCGTTCTACGGTTCGGTTGCATACGAGTCGCACACCTTGGAAACCGTTGTTGCCGGTGGGAAAGAATCCGCTACCCGTTTGGGCTTCGGCTACACTCAGGATATGATTGCGGTGGGCGTGGTGTATGAGAAGACCTCCGACAATCTGGGCGCTGCACAAGCCAATCTGTACGGCCACAACGCATTCTATGTGTCCGGCAAGTACAACATCAGTAACATGGCTGCAGTGAAGCTGGCCTACACCAATGCTGGCCAAATTGGAACCGTCGTGGACAGCAGTGCGAGCCAATTCTCCATTGGTTATGACCACGGCCTGAGCAAGCGTACCAAGTTGTATGCCTTGTACACCAAGATCGCCAACGGCAAGGGTATCAACTACGCCTTCTCGCAGAACTCCGGCGCAGCCAGCACAAACGCCGGCTTCGGCACATCGCCTTCCGCGCTGTCCATCGGCCTGAAGCACTCCTTCTAAAATCTGACGTCAGTTAGGTTTTAAAGTTGAAACGGACACCTTCGGGTGTCCGTTTATATTTACGGTGTCGTTCCCTATCTGCGCAGAGGGGAATCTAGTAATCTCTCGTCTGGATTCCTGCCTGCGCGGGAATGACGAGGGAGGAATTATGCTGAATCTGGACAGTCTCATCATCGAATTCGATAAAGGGTTGCGCACGTTGTTCGCCAAGGCGCCGACCGCGCGCCCATATCCCGATGCGAACGTCGCGGATGCACCGTTGAGCGAAGCGGAAAAGAAACATGCCGCCGCGTTGATGCGCATCAACCACACCGGCGAGATTTGCGCACAGGCTTTGTATCAGGGGCAGGCACTCACGGCACGCGATCCCTTGGTGCAAGAGAAATTAAAGCAAGCGGCGTGGGAAGAGACCGAGCATCTGGCTTGGACATCGCAGCGCGTGCATGAACTGGGCGGGCATTTGAGCTTCCTCAATCCATTCTGGTACACCGGTTCGTTGGCGATGGGCGCGTTGGCTGGGGCGTTGGGCGACAAGTGGAATCTGGGTTTTCTGGCCGAGACCGAACGTCAGGTCGGCGCGCATCTGCAAAGCCATCTGGACAGTCTGCCACCGCAGGATGCCAAGAGCCGCGCCGTGGCGCAGCAGATGTATGCGGATGAGGTCGGGCATTCCGACATGGCGGTGGCGCTGGGGGCGGCGGAGTTGCCGTTACCGGTGAAGCTGGCGATGCGCGGGATGTCTAAGGTGATGACGAAGACGGTGTATTGGGTCTAAAGACTGTGAAACGGGAAAGGTGAAATATGAAACGAAAAAATAGTTCTACGTTTCACTTTTCACAGCAACATCTTCACGTTTCACGGCACTTGAACAATTTCAAAATCATGCGTGATGTCCGCCGTCTTCCCCAGCATGATCGATGCCGAGCAGTATTTCTCCGCTGACAGTTTGATGGCGCGTTCCACTTGTTCGCGCTTGAGGTCTTTGCCCGTCACCACGAAGTGAAAATGAATCTTGGTGAACACTTTTGGGTCTTCTTCCGCGCGATCCGCCTGAATCTCCACCACGCAATCGGTGAACTGCTGGCGCGACTTTTTCAGGATGTGGAGCACATCGTAAGCGGTGCAGGCGCCGGTGCCGATCAGCAGCATCTCCATCGGTCTTGGCCCCAGATTGCGTCCGCCGCCTGCCGGTGGGCCATCCATCAATACCGCGTGGCCGCTCTCTGTTTCACCCAGAAACGAAACTTCTTCTACCCATTTGATGCGTGCTTTCATGTTATGCCTCGCTGGTTGGTTTTTGGGAGCGCCGACGCGGACGTCGGCGCTCCCATGGGGGTCTTAATCAGGAGCGATATTTTAACCGATACCACAGCATTCCGATCAGCTCGTGCAAGAAGATGCGGCTGTCGCGCAAGGCATGTGCATTCGGAATGAAAGCCAGCAGATCGATCTGGTAGCGCGTGGTGTAGGCGGTCGGCGCGGGGATAACTTTGAAACCAGCAGTTTGGAAAGCCTGTGCTGCGCGCGGCATGTGCCAGGCGTGCGTAACCAGATAGACGCACTGAACGTCGGCCGCTTTAAGTATCGTGTAACTGAAGCGCGCGTTCTCCAGTGTATTGTCCGATTCACCCTCTACCCAGCGCACCGGCACGTTGAACTCCTGCTCCAGCACCTGCTTCATCTGCTGCCCTTCGGAAAGGTTGCTGCCAAAAGGCTTGCCGCCGCTGACCAGAATCGGTTTGCCCGTTTCGCGGTGCAGCTTTGCGGCAAAGCGCAGGCGTTCCAGCGTTTCGCTCTTGACTGTATCGCCGCCATATTCCGGCGCGTGGAAATAGGTGCCGCCACCCAATAACACGATGGCATCGGCCAGCGGTTTTTTTGTGTCGGTGACATGGGGTTCGCCTTCCAAGCGGTGTAACAGACCTTCGGCAACGAAGGGCGTGGAGAGCAGCCACAGCAGGGCGAACGAGAGGGTGAGCAGCGCTCGTGCGATGAAAGGGCGCTTGTGCCACAGCCACAAGCCGATCCCCGCAACGATCAGTAGATTGAGCGGCGGCAACAGAAAGGCGCTGATGAAGTTGGTGATGAACCAGGACATAGGTCGAAACCAGTAAAACGTTGCGGCGCATTATCGCAGAAGCTAACGACGGGGTCGGCGATGTCACAATAAAATCATTTTGCCGTCATTAAAATTTCGCATGCCTCAAGGAAACTGCGCGGCATGAAGAATCTACTAAATTACTGGCGCTGGTTGATCCCGCTGTTGTTGTTTAGCGCAGATGCCCATGCATGGGGTCTTTACACCCATGTCTATTTCGCCCAGATGTTGCTGTGGGCGGTTCCGCTCACCGATCCGCGCTATTGTCGCGCGATCAAATCCTTTCCTAGGCTGGTACTGGCTGGCGCGTGTATTCCCGATCTCGCACTGTTGAGTGAACGGCCTTGGGGTGAGCCGTTCTCCACCACACACCAATGGCAACGTGCGCGTAAATTATTGGACGATGCCCAGAGTGATGAGGAATGTGCCCTGTCGCTGGGCTTTGTCAGCCACTTGCTGGTCGATGTGATCGCGCACAACCACTTCGTTCCTGCACACGAAAAGATGTGGGGAAATGTGCCGGTGCTGACGCATGCGGCCTGTGAGTGGGCGATGGATATGCATATCCGCGCGCAGTTGTTTGCGGAGCCAGCCGATCTGATGCACACGCATCGTGAAGAGTTGGCGGAATACGTGGCACAACACTTTGCCTGTCCGCAAAGCCTGGCCAAGCGCGGCGTAGCGATATTGGCGGGCGCGGAGAACCTGTTACGCGATAGCCGACTGTCGAACTTCTGTTATCACGGCGCGCGGCTGCTCGATGAAGGGATGCAGCGCCGCTTTGATTACTACCTGAGCGAGACCGGCACGCGCCTGGCGCACATCGATCGCATTTTGTCCGGCGAGGAGCCGGTGTGGGATCCCAACCCGCATGCCGACGACCCGGCGTTGCGTCAGCGCATCGAACTCATCACACCACTGCAATTGCGGCATCGCATGCCGCTTCCGCAGGATGTGTTCAGCGAGGTTTAGTTGAGGCACACGCCGTGAATGGAGCTGAGTTCCGCGTCTGGAATCGAATTGGTTACCGAAGGACACTAATGAAGAGATATATCGTGTTTTGGTGATCCATAAATCGGCTGCAGTCTTATATCCGGCTTTGTTGCAGACGGTATTACTGTCTGCGAGCCCTGATGGAATTCGCCAAGAACGTCCTCATCTCCTTTTCGCGCTCAAAGCGCTTAAAATCATTCAGGCTTACGTTCTTGCGGTCCGACCTGTTTCGCCATCACACGGGTTTATCTACCTGCGCAACCTATCAGCATTCCACTCTTTCTCAGTGGTTACTCTTCATCATGCGGGCACTTGGCTCACATAACCCTTTTGGCACTCCCGACCGTACGCCAAAATCGCCCACGCCGTTCGTGCCATCTTGTTGGCCATCGCAACGATCACCACATTCGTCGGTCGCCTCTGGAGCAGCGCTTCGCTCCATGCGCCTTTGTCTAACATCACGGTTCTGGCTCCATGGATCAGCAAGGTGCGCAAATACGTATCGCCACGTTTACTGATGCCTAATAACTTGACCTTGCCGCCCGTGCCACTTTGCCTCGGCACCAGCCCCACAAAAGCAGCAAATTCCCGTCCTGACTTGAAACTGTTCGCCTCGCCCATGGTGGCAACCAGGGTTGTTGCGGTCAGCATCCCCACGCCCGGTATCTCAGCGATCTTTCTGCAAGCATCTTGCTGCTTCTGCCAATCTTTGATTCTGCGTTCAATGTTCTGCACATCCGCTTCGATTTCATTGAGATGCTGTAGTTGTTCCTTGACCGCTTCAAACAGCATGCCTGGTACGATCTCTTCCAGCTCAGCCATGCGTTGTTGCATTTCTGCCAGCCCCGCTTGCCGACCACCTTTCAGTGTGATGCCAAACTCGTAGAGCAGTCCGCGTAGTTGGTTCACCTGCATGATACGGAACTTAATCAGCGACAATCTCATTCGGTGCAGCGCCAGCATGGCTTGCTGTTCTTCCATTTTACCGGCGACCGTGCGCATCCCCGGTTGCCTTATTGCTGTCCATATCGCTTTCGCATCCGCCGCATCGGTCTTGTTGCCTTGCACGAAGGGCCGGACAAACTTGGCGTGAATCAGTTTAACTTCATGACCCAACGCCATCAGCTTGCGTCGCCACCAGTGCGCACTGCCGCATGCTTCAAGTGCAATCAATCCAACCTCCCGCTGCGCAAAAAATTCCAGCAGCTCTTGCTTGCCAAACTTGCGGTTATGAATCTCGCCGCTCTCGTGCTCCACCCAGTACAGTTGGAAAACCCACTTTGCGATGTCCAACCCATATGTCGTAAAATTCATTTCAGCCCCTCCGTCCGTTTGTGGAAAGATCTCATTATCTCCACCTTGGCACGTAGATGCCGTCAGGTCCGCGAGGGGCTACCTCATTCTTTATTTCCTACCCCTGCTCCCCGTGGGGAGGGAGGCGTCCATCACATCTCCTTTAAATGCAATATGGGAGGTCGCCCTCCCATATTGATCGTTCACACATAAGTCGATCAGAACTCGCCCCTGGGTTTGATTACTTCCAGATAGCTTCGCCGTTGCTTGCCTTGATCTTGGTCTTCCAGGATTCGCGGATCATCTTGGTCAAGTTCTCTGGCAAAGGAACATAGTCCAGATTACTCGCCAGCGTGTCGCCGTTCGGTGTGAAGGCCCAGTCGAAGAACTTCAAAGCCTCTTTAGCGTTCTCAACCTTGTCCTGGCTCTTGTGCATCAGAATGAACGTTGCACCAGAGATAGGCCAGCTGTCCTTGCCGGGCTGGTTGGTCAGCATCATGTAGAAACCTTTGTCGGTATCCCATTTGGCATTTGCCGCCGCCGCCTTGAAGTTTGCTGCATCAGGCATTACGTAATTGCCGTCACGATTCTTGAGTTGAACGTAGGACATCTTGTTTTGCATTGCATACGCGTATTCCACATAACCGATGGAATTCTTGATGCGCTGAACATAAGAAGCGACGCCTTCGTTACCTTTACCGCCGGTGCCTACCGGCCATGCAACAGCCGCGTCGTTGCCCACGTTGCGCTTCCAGTCGATGCTTACTTGCGAGAGGTAGGTTGTGAAGATGTAAGTGGTACCCGAACCATCAGAGCGGTGAACCACGGTGATGAGTGAGTCTGGCAGTGCGAGACCTTGATTGTCAGCGGCAAGCTTGGGGTCATTCCACTTGGTGATGTTGCCCATGAAGATCGCGGTCAATGTTTCTGGTGTCAATTTCAGTTGACCAGGAACGACACCTTCCACATTCACGACAGGAACCACGCCACCGATCACGGTTGGGAACTGTGTCAGACCCTCGAAATCGAGTTCTTCGATCTTCAGCGGTTTGTCGGAAGCGCCGAAATCAACAGTTTTTGCTTTGATCTGTTTGATGCCACCGCCGGATCCGATGGATTGGTAGTTCATGCCTGCGCCGGTTTGTGTCTTGTAGGCATCAGCCCATTTTGCGTAGATCGGGTAAGGGAAGGTCGCGCCTGCGCCGGTGATGTCGACGGCAGCAGTGTTACCAGCAGAAATCAACATCGCAGTGATACCGATGCTGCCAAGAATACGTCCAACGTTTTTCATAAGATTCTCCAAATTGGTGAGGGTGCGTTGTTACCAGCAATCAGCCAGTAAACGGCACTTTAGATGACTTGTGTTACAGGATGATTACGGTCGCTACAGGTTGGTATTGCCCCTCATTCGATGGGTTTATCATCAATACATCATCTGCGTGTCATTAATGTTTCGCACAACACATCTGCGCGGCATGCGATGCTTATTCAATAACTGACGCTGGTTAGAGAATTAGAGAGGTGAACGCGATCATAGCCCCGAGCGCTGCACCTGCCAGTACATCGCTGGGGTAGTGCAAGCCGAGTATCGGCCGCGACAGGGCGACCAGGACGGCGAAGGGGGTCACCAGCCAGATCAATCCGGGGAAGTATGAGATCGCAACGATGCTGAATGCCACTGCGTGCATGGTGTGTCCGGAAGGAAAGCTGAATTGATCCAGCGTCTTGCCAACGCAGACGATGGCGGGATAGACATTGAACGGACGGGGCCTAAGCGTCTTGCCTTTGATCAGCTTGTAGATCACCGTGCCGACCAGGCCGACTGCGAGCATGTGCAACACTGCGGGCAATGCCTCACCTTGATAGCTCAACAACAGCGCAATCATCAGCGTGTACCAGAACACGCCGTCGCCCAGGCGGCTGGCAAGGCGGAACAAGCTGCGAATTGAAAGGTGGCGGCTCTGCCGGTTGCAGTACATGCAGAGTGCTACATCGTATTTGTTAATCCGTTGCAGCGGAAAGTTCAGGTTGGCCATGGTTTACTCCCTGATCGTGCACGGTATCGAGCAGCACAGACTCCATTTGTCCCATGATGTGTTCCCAGGTCAGCGCTTCCACGGTGTGGCGTGCGGCGTGGCGCAAGCGCTGTACGCGTGCCATGTCGGTGATGAGCGCTTTCGCTTGAGTGACGAAGGCGGCGGTGTCGTCGAATGGCACCAGCAAGCCGTTCATGTCGTGGTGGATATGCTGGCGCGCGGCGGCGTAGTTGTAGGCGACCGTTGCCAGACCACTGGCCATCGCCTCGACGGTGACGTTGCCGTAGGTCTCGGTCAGGCTGGGGTAAAGGAAGATGTCACCGGAGGCGTAGTGTTGAGCCAGCGCTTCGCCGGTTTGCATCCCTGCAAAGACCACGTGCGGATGCTGTTTCTGTATTTTGGCGCGCGCCGGACCATCGCCCACCATCACCAGTCGTGCTAATGGATTGACCTTGCGCATCAGTTCAAAAGCTTGGATAACAACGTGCAGATTTTTTTCCGGTGCGAGGCGGCTCACCAGCATCACCACCGGAGTTTCTTCATCAGCACCCCAGGAAGACCGCAAGGCAACACTGCGCTTGGCCGGATGGAACAGTTCGGTGTCGACTCCGCGTGAGACCACCAGTACGTTCTGGTAGCCCTCATGCTCCAGTTGCTGCTGCAATGAAACAGTGGGCACCAGCGTGCAGGCCGCCTTGTTGTGAAAGTGGCGCAAGTAAGCGGCGATAGGCTTTTTCAACAGGCTGATGCCGTAGTGTTGGGTGTAGCTGTGGAAGTTGGTGTGGAAATCCGTGCTCACCGGAATGTTCAATTTGCGCGCGGCGGACAGTGCCGACCAGCCCAATGGCCCCTCGGTTGCGATGTGCACGATGTCCGGGCGCTGCTGCTTCCACAGGCGCAGCAACAGACCTTTCGCGGGTAAGCCGGATTTCAGTTCTGGATAGCCAAGGATAGGCATACTGGACACCAGCGTTTCGCGGTAGGTATTTTCTTCCGCCGAGACGTCATTCTTATGCTGACGCGGGCGGATCATGTGGATGCGATGACCGCGCTGGCGCAAGCCATGCACCATGCGTCCGATGGTGATGGCGACGCCGTTCACTTCGGGCAGGTAGGTTACAGTAATCAGCGCGATGTTCAGCGGCTGACTTGGGATGGACGTGTGGTTTGGTGTATTCATGCCGCGCATCGTGCAATGCGCACATGAATATTTAATGACACCAATCTGAAGAATTTGTGAATACGAAGGAGAGAAAAAATGAATTAGCCACAGAGATCACAGAGAAACCACATTGGATCTTCAGCTTCGATTCTCTCTGTGACCTCTGTGGCTGAAAGATTTGGGGTTTATGCAGTAAGCACCAATCCCCAAACCACGATCACATTGATGAGGCTCACCAGCACCGCCAAACTGCCGATGTCCTTGGCGCGTTTGGCCAAGTCATGGTTCTCCAGCGAGATGCGATCCACCGTTGCTTCGACAGCGGAGTTGAGCAGCTCCACTATGATCACCAGCAGCACGCTGGCGATCATCAAAGCCTTGCCGAGATAACCCACCGGCAGCCACAAGGCCAGCGGGATGAGGATGGCAGCGAGCAAGACTTCCTGCCGAAAGGCATCTTCATGTTTGTAGGCAGTACGGAATCCAGCCAGCGAATAGCCGAAGGCGTTCAATAAACGACGCAGGCCGGTTTTACCTTTGTAGGGACTTTCCATAGCGATACTCCTGAAATTAAAGTTGCGACTGTATTGAAGCAATATGTCAGCAAGATGGCAACTCCAAAAAAACGCGCACCGGGAGTGCGCGCAAGGAAGGAGAGCGTTGAATTAATATGTCTAGGTTGCCTGCCGCATGAAGTGTTTGGCGTAGCGTGCGTTCATGCGCGATACCGGCATCAGGATGAACAGGTCGGCGCAGTTGAAATCCGGATCCCAGGCCGGTTCGCCGGCGACGTAGGCACCCAAGCGCAGATAGCCTTTAATCAGCGGCGGGATGATGACATCCAGATTCTGGTTCAGGGATTCCAGCGGCAGGCGGCAGTGCGGGAACACGCGATATTCGGCAGGCGCGGCGTGCAGTCTGTGCACCTTGTTGTACACGCTGGCGGCATAGTGACCACCATCGCCCATGCTGATGCTGGCGCAGCCGATCAGGTATTCGTGGTTGTGCTTGGTGATGTAATCCGCCAGTCCGCTCCACAGTTGGGTGATGGTCGCACCATCGCGGTAATCGGGATGCACGCAAGAGCGGCCCACTTCCACCATGCGGTCGCGCAGGTGCATCAGGCGAGTCAGGTCGAATTCGGTCTCGGAATAATAGCCGCCTGCGTTCAATGCCTGTTCCGGCGGCAGGATGCGATAAGTGCCGACCACTTTGTCGTTGCCGTGGTCGCGTACCAGCAGGTGGTCGCAGAATTCATCGAAGCGGTCGATATCCAACCCCAGCTTTGAGCCGGGTAACTTCGCGCCCATCTCTTCGGCGAACACTTTGTAGCGGATGCGTTGTGCTTCTGCCACTTCGGCTACCGTTCTTGCCAAACTGAAAGTGAGCTTGCCTTGCGGCACCGGCTGTTGTTGCTGAAGCAGGTCTAGCATGGTGATCTCCTGTCGGGTAGATGGCAGGAGATTAGCGAGCGGATGTTGCACAGAAGTTAAGCGAATATGAAAAATTCGTGAAACTACTTTACTGACTGAGGTACGGCCTTATGGCTGTCTGAGGCGTACAGGAGCACACCGCAGTCTGTGCAAAAGCAAAGTTGGGATTCTTGTAGGTCGTTATCGATGCTGATGATTTCCCGTTTTGCCGGGACGGATGCAGTTAGGGCCTCGTCGATCTGTTGACGTGCAGCACGGGTCAAACTACGTCTGTCCATTTCTCGTGCATCCAGCGGAGGCGTGCCGATGAGGCGCACGTGCAGTTCGGGCGAACTCAGGATATTCCACATCGAAGTACCGAAAGACACCTCGTCGATATAAGCTGCGACGGAACTGTGCGCGCCGAGGTCATCCTGATAACGGATGGCGATGGGATGCACCAGTGAAGTTGCATCGATGGCGGGTTGCAATAAAGAAGAATGGAAATGTGCGACTGTCGTGCCGTCAGTGGTAGTTCCTTCGGGGAAGATGGCAAGACATTCTCCCTGCTGCAGCAGTTCGACCAGATGGACGTTGATACGCGCCGCAGAGCGCGCCTTGCCGCGTTCGATGAACAAGGTCTGCGCTCGTGCACATAACCAGCCGATGGCAGGCCAGCGTCGAACTTCGGATTTGGCGACGAAGCGCATCGGCGCCACGGCGTTAAGCACGAACACATCCAGCCACGAGATGTGGTTGGTGACAATGAGGCCGTGACGCAGACGATGCAGCGGATCATCGTCCGCGATGTCGATACGGACGTTGAAGATGTGCAGCAATCCGCCAGACCAGCTTTGCAGGATGCGTCGCCGCAACACAAAACCGAGCCAAGGGTAGATCAGCGCTATCGTCAAACCACAGGCGAGATGCAGCACAAGGCATACGGCGCGGAACAGGGCAATTGCATTGCGCAGAGATGAATTCACAAAGCAACCTTTCAATCCACGGAGAACATGAAGAACGTGCAGAGCAATGTCAGAGTTGCATCAAAACCTTGCGTGTGCAGCAAGTCGAAAAGGTTGAGACGGTCATGCTCTGGAATCTCTGTAGAACATAATTTCATTGGGATTGCCCTCCTTGTTTGGCTAAAGCGTTTCGTTGTTCGACGAACAAACTGTTGCCGTTGATCTGCTTCGCCATCTTCTTGGCCTCGGTCATGGCGGCGGAGACCTCATGATGTGACATGAACTGTCTCGGCGACACCGGGGTTGCGCCGATGGATAAGCTGGTGAGCGGATGGAATTTCACTATTCCGTCGCGTCCTTCGCTTCTGTAGCCGCCGGATGCCAGATGCTCTTCTTTGAACATCAGAGAGGCAGCTTGCCCGAATGAGCGCAGTGCATTTTCGCAGCGTACCTTCCAATCCCGGCTTTGCATCAGCAGGATGAAATCATCACCGCCGATGTGTCCGATGAAATCCAGCTTGGGATCGCAGGCCCAATTGAGGATGCGGCCGGTGAGCTGGATCATCTCGTCGCCTTTGCGATAGCTATAGGTGTCGTTGAAGGGTTTGAAGTGATCGAGGTCGCAGTAGCAGGCGACGAATGGCGTATTCGCATGCAGCAGGCGTTCGATGTGCTCGTTGATTGGCACGTTGCCGGGAAGCAGCGTGAGCGGGTTGGCGTAGCGCGCGGCTTCCAATTGCATCTGGGTCAGCTCGCGCAACAGATCCTGTCCTGACGCGACACCGATGTAGCGCTCATGTTCGGTGATGATAAAGCCATCGGCGAAATGGCGGCTGTCCACTTCAGCGAGGAAGTGGCTCAGCTCTTCGATGGGCATGCTTTTTTCCACCAGCAAGGGGTCGCCCTGGATGAGTTCGCTGCATGGTTTCTTGCCATGCAATTCCCGCTGGAAAGGTTTGGCGAAACGGTCAATGAATTGATAGCGGTTGATGATGCCGAGTGGCGTGCCGTTTTTTACCACCGGGATGATGCGTAACGCGGTATTGCCGGAGAAGCGTTCGAAGATGATGTCGTTCAATGTTTCCGGATGTGCCGGTTCGATATAAGTCAGTAGTTTGAAAGCAGTGGTCTGTGATCGATGAGCGAATTCGGTTTTTGGGAAGATGGCGATATTGGATGAGTTGAGGATGCTACTCGTCTCAGTGGAGGCCAGTAGGGGCGGCGTGGGGCTCGGTCGAGCGATGAAATACCCTTGGCCCAGCGCGATGCCGATGTCCCTGACCACTTTCAGCTCGGCTTCGGTCTCCACCCCTTCGGCGATGACGTGCGTACCGCAACTCTCGGCGATGCTCTGGATCGATTTAAGGAATTGTAATTTGATCGGGTCGTGATCGACACCCTGCACGAAATGCATGTCGACCTTGATGAACTCCGGGCGCAGTTCGGACCACAAGCGCAAGCTGGAAAAGCCTTCTCCAAGATCGTCGATGGCGATCTTGAAGCCCATCGAACGATAGTGCAGCAGCGCGCTGCGCATCGCTTCGAAGTCGAAAGTCGGTTGGTTCTCGGTAATCTCGATGACGACGCGCGCCGGCTCGATGTTCAGTCCGCGCATGAATTCCAAGGTCTGCCCATTTTTGAAACTGGGGTCGGTCAATGTTTGCGGGCTGACATTGAGGAATAGATTGCCAGGAAAATTCTGCATGGCGAAGGCTTCAAGCACGGTTTGGCGCGAAAGCATCTCGATTTCCAGCGATAAACCTTCTCTGGTGGCCGCGCCGAACAGGTTGATCGGAGAGTGCAAAGGGCTGTCCGATGGCCCGCGTATCAGTCCCTCAAAACCCAGAAATTCGCTGCTCTTGAGATCGATGATAGGTTGGAACAGTGTGCTCAATTTTCGCTGCTCAATGATTTCGCGGAGAGGTGTCATGGCAGGCTCGTTCTCTTGAGGCAGAATTGGATTGGACAGGAACTGCGCGCGTGGTGCACGCGGAATCGAACACAAATACTCTGAAGGCAGAATGGGAGAACGGTAGTATTCAGCAGTTAGAATGGTGGACATGATTCGCTCCTCTGGTCTGGGTTAGGGTGAACACAGTAGCGCCGAGTTGTTACGCTGATATGACGGAGCTGTGATGCAAAGTGGCATGGATGAAAACATGGGAAAACTGGGTGCGCGGCATCGGCCATCCGGGGTGAATACGCACTTCGTCGGAGATGGTCTGCCATTCGCGGAATATGTGCGGCATACGCAGGCGATGCTACGTCAGGTACATGCCGGAAAAAATGAACTGGAAAAGAGCGTTGCGGGCAATGCGCCTTTCGAGTTGCTGCCAACAGGTGATTTTCCAAAAGGGCGTGACAAACATTACAAGCGCGGCGTGCTGCTGACGCATGGCCTGAGCGATTCGCCTTATCACATGCGCCATCTGGCAACTTTTTTTCAGCGCAATGGATTCCGCGTGATGGCAGTGTTGTTGCCGGGGCACGGTACGCAGCCCGGCGATCTGCTCGATGTACGCTGGCAGGAATGGACAAAGGCGGTGCGCTACGGTGCAGACTGTCTGGCTGCCGAAGTGGACGATCTTTATCTGGCGGGTTTCTCGGCAGGCGGCGCGTTGAGTGTGTTGCAAGCCACCCACGACGAGCGGGTGCGCGGCTTGTTCCTTTTTTCTCCCGCCTTGGAGATCACCTCGCGGGCGGCCTGGGCGAATCTGCACAAGCTGTATAGCTGGCTGATGCCGAGAACGGCATGGGTGAGCATGATGCCGGATCGAGACTTATATAAATATGAATCTTTCTGCAAGAACGCCGCCGCGCAGATGTATGCGCTGACTCAGGCTTTGCCGCAGCGTGATGTGGACATTCCGGTGTTCGCCGTCGCCAGCGCGGACGATGCCACGGTGCATGCAACGGCGACGTTGCGCTTCATGCAGCGGGTGCGGCACCCATGCAGCAAGCTGGTATGGTACGCGACAGAAAAGTTCGAGCAGCAAAATATCGAGTGGGTGAGCAGTGTGATGCCGGCACAACGCATTCTGAGTAGTGCACATACCGCCATTGTGATGCCCCCAAAGGATGCGCATTACGGCGTGAACGGCGAGTATGCGAATTGCCTGCATTACTATCCGCACGACATGGAAAATTATGCCGCCTGTCTTGCGCAGTCACAGTCGGTTTGGCTGGGCGAGGTGAACGAACAGAATTTGAAACATGGCCTGTTGAGTCGACTGATGTACAACCCGCACTATGCGGCGATGGAGTCATCCATGCAGAGATTCATTGAAGGATTGCCATGAACACTACGCAGATATTCGCCCATCGCGGCGCGAAAAGAGAGGCGGCGGAGAACACGCGCTCGGCCTTCGACAGGGCACTTGCCTATGCGATAGATGGCATCGAGACCGATATTCAGCTCAGTCGCGACGGGGTCGCCGTGTTGTGGCATGACGACGATCTGGCGAAACTCGGCTTGTTTGACAAGCGCATCGACGATTTTGACTACGCGCAATTGCGTGCAATGGATTTTGCAGCGCATTTCGGCGCGGCTGATCGTGATGGGGTAATGAGTCTGGAGGACTTTGTCGCTGCTTACCGTGCACGCTGTCGCTTGCTGCTGGAGATCAAGCGCTATCCGGGCGAAGCGGAAGCGCGGCAGCAAATCAAGGTTAGGCAGACTTTGGAACTGGCAGCTGCGGCGGCAGATGACGCCATTCTGCTTTCTTCTTTCGATCTCGACAGTCTGATCTATGCGCATCAAATTGTGCCGGCGCCAATTCCGCCCGCCCGCAGGTTGGATGCGGATTGCCTGTCTTTGGTGCAGTTTCCGCTGGTGTTCAATCTGGAGCCGGAACATCAGGCGGATTTCGCGCAGCGCGTGTTGATCGAGCAGCCTTTTTTGCATGGCTTGTGTGTGCATATTTCCACGCTGGACGATGCCATGATCGGCGTGGTGCGCGAGCGCGGTAAACTCATTGCGGTCTATACCTGCAACAGCGACGAGCAGATCAGACGCGCGCTGATCTTGGGCGTGGATGTGTTGATCAGCGATGTGCCGCAAAAAGCTTTGGAAATGAGGGACAGATGAAACGCGATTTCTCGGCACTCAATGGCGAATTCGATCTGCTGGTCTGCGGCGGCGGCATTTATGGCGCATGGACGGCTTACGACGCGGCTTTGCGCGGCTTGAGAGTTGCGCTGGTCGAACAGGGCGACTGGGCAAGTGCAACCTCTTCCGCATCCAGCAAGCTGATCCACGGCGGCCTGCGCTATCTGGAGACTTATGATTTCAAACTGGTGCGCAAGGCACTGAAGGAACGACAGATGTTGCTGCAGGTCGCGCCGCATCGCGTGTGGCCGTTGCGCTTCGGTGTGCCGGTGTATGCCGACAGCCGCAACGGGACATTGAAGATGAAGGCAGGATTGACGCTATACGATGCACTCGCGGGATTTCCTGCAGAACAGATGCAACATCGTCATTTAGATCAAGCGCATTTTTCGGAACACTTCCCCTTTCTTGATGAGGCCACTCTCAAAGGTGGTTTCACTTATGGAGATGCGCAGACCGATGATGCGCGGCTGGTGCTGGAGCTGGTGGCGGGTGCGATGGCGCACGGTGCGGTGTGCGTGAACTACGCCAAGCTCATCGCGTGGAGGGAAGATCGCGGCCATGTGTGCGGCACGACAGTGCGGGATGGAATGAGTGATGCCGCGGTACAAGTGCGCGCCAGGCAATATGTCAGCGCCACCGGACAGTGGATGACTGCAACTGAGCAGGGTCGCGCCTGGTGTCGTTTAAGTAAAGGCATCCATCTGGTGCTGCCCGCTTTGCCGACCAACGAAGCGATTTTGCTCACGGCAAAAACGGACGGACGCGTGTTTTTCATCATCCCGTGGTATGGACGCACCATTCTCGGCACCACCGATACCGACTATCGCGGCGACATCGATCACGTGGCCGTCGAAGATGACGATGTGGGCTATCTGCTCGCCGCTGCCAATCGATATCTCAAAACAGCTTGGACGGCACAGGATGTCATCGGCAGCTATGCGGGTGTGCGCGTGATGAAGCAGAGCGATGATGCCCATCCTTCTTCCGTCAGCCGTGACTGGGAATTGAAAACCGCGAGTAACAGATTGCATCACGCCATCGGCGGCAAGCTCACCTCGGCACGCGAAGATGCGGCCGTTATCGTCGACGCGGTGTGCGTGCATCTCGGCGTGACAAATGCCTGCGCAACCAGGGGCAGGGATTTTCCGTGGAAGCCGCAGCAGGATTTCGCCGCATGGTCGGAAGAGAAGATTGCTCAGGCGCAGCACCTCGGCATCGATGCGGAAAGCGCGAAATGGTTGCTGCGCCGGCACGGGAATCGCGTCGATCAATTGTTCCACTTCGTCGATGCGAGGCCGCAACTGGCAGCGCGCATCGTGCCGGACTTGCCGTTCATTTATGCCGATCTGCTGTTCTGTGCGGTTTACGAGATGGCACCGCATCTGTCCGATCTGTTGCGGCGCCGTATGCCGCTGTTGGTTCTGGCTCAACTGAACGTAGTTGAAATTCGACATCTGGCTGAACTGGTGGCGCCCGCGCTGGGCTGGGATGCGGACAAAGTGGAGCAAGAAGTGCAGGCTTGCCGAACATGATCGTTGCCGTCGCACTCGATCTGGGTACGACGACGATCAAGGCAGGGCTGCTGTCGCAAGATGGCAAGCTCGGCGGCATTGTTGCACGACCTGCGCCGAGGATCGTGGCAGACGGCGGGCGTTATGAGAGCGATGCGTCTGCCTACGCGACGGTTGCGGAAGCAGTGTTGGCAGACTGTCTAAAGCAAACGGATGCACGTCCGCCGCTCGGTCTGTGCAGTCAGCGCTCTACGTTTCTGCTGTGGGAGCGCGCCAGCGGGCAGCCGGTCACGCCGCTCATTTCCTGGCAGGACGATCGCGGCGCGGAAAGCTGCGCAGCTTTGTGCAATCGGGAAAATACTATCCGTGAACTCACCGGCTTGCCGCTGACGCCTTATTACCTTGCTCCCAAACTGCGTGTGCTGCTGCGCGAGCATCCAACCTGGCGCGAACGGCTGGCGCGCGGCGAATGGCTGCTGGGCACGCTGGAGACTTTTCTCATATGGCGCTGGACGGACGGCACGCAGTATGTGACCGATGTCTCGATGGCTGCGCGCACTTTGCTGATGGATATCCATAACCGGCAGTGGTCGCCTGCGCTGTGCGAACTGTTCGACATCCCGCTACAAGTCTTGCCTAAGATCGGATATTCAACGGGGCTCGGCTTGCATCTGAGGAGCGGATTGGTCTTGCAAGCCAGCGTGGGCGATCAATCGGCAGCCCTCGTGGCTGGCATTGCTGCCGGGCAGCCGGAGGCGCTGGTCAATCTCGGCACGGGAGGTTTCGTCGTTTGCTACCTGCCTGAGAAGCGCAGCACGCCGTATGGCTATCTGCAAACCTTGGTCTGGCAAGACGCTGCACGGCAGGTACATCTGGCCGGCGAAGGAACGCTCAACTCCATCGCTGCCGCGTTGGCCCCTTATCCGGTCGAGGCGTGCCGCGTCGAAGAGTTGGCGAGCGACAACATCTTTTGTCTGGCGGAGCCGAGCGGGCTGGGGGCGCCGTATTTCCGCAGCGATTTGGGCGCCATCTTTTCCGAACCGGTCGAGCAATTGCCAGCACAACATATTGCACTGTTGCTGCAAGAGGGCATCATCTTTCGCGTGGCGCGGATACTGGAAGATTTTCAGCGCGAGTTTGGTATCGAGCGCGTCTATCTTTCCGGCGGTTTGTCCAGCCTGCCCTGTCTGCAACAAGGCATTGCCCGCTGCGTGCCGTTCGCCACCTATCGTTTGCCGCAGACGGATACCAGTCTGAATGGCGCGGCACAGCTTGCGGCTGGCCTCGGCTTTGCCGCCAGCAGGAATGCCGAAAAGATCGTTGTGCACCAGCCTTTATCCGGCTTGCCGGAAAAATATGCCCGATGGAAGGACTGGCTGGACGAATTGCTGCGTACACGGCCATTCGGGCGGGACGGCCGGATTCTTTGATAAGGGTTTGACAGGGAGGGTGGTCTCACATAGAATGCGCGCCCTTCGCAGTCTGTTATCCATTTTTAGTTTTAGGAAATGCCATGAAAACATTTTCCGCAAAGCCGCACGAAGTCCAGCATGACTGGTTGCTGGTTGATGCCGCCGACAAGATTCTGGGCCGTTTGGCCAGCCAAATCGCAGCCCGCTTGCGCGGCAAGCACAAGGCCATCTACACGCCGCACGTCGACACCGGCGATTTCGTCGTGGTTGTCAATGCTGACAAGCTGCGCGTGACCGGCAATAAGGCACAGGACAAGATGTACTACCGCCATACCGGTTATCCCGGCGGTATCTACGAAACCAATTTCCTCAAATTGCAACAACGCCACCCGCAGCGCGTGTTGCAAAAGGCCGTGCGCGGCATGTTGCCGAAAGGTCCGCTGGGCTACGCCATGTTGAGCAAGCTCAAGGTCTACGGCGGTGCGACTCACCCGCACAGCGCGCAGCAACCGAAACCCATCGAACTGTTGAAGGCTTAAAACATGAGCGTGACTTATAACTACGGAACAGGCCGTCGCAAGAGCGCGGTGGCACGTGTATTCATGAAACCCGGCAAGGGCGATATCGTCGTCAATGACAAGCCGATCGATGCGTTCTTCTCCCGCGAAACCGGCCGCATGGTGGTGCGCCAACCGCTGGAACTGACCGAGATGCAGGGCAAATTTGACATCATGGTGAACGTGTCCGGTGGCGGCGAGTCCGGTCAAGCCGGTGCGGTGCGTCACGGTATCACCCGTGCACTGATCGACTACGATGCGAATTTGAAGCCCGTTTTGAGCAAGGCCGGTCTGGTAACTCGCGATGCCCGCGAAGTTGAACGTAAAAAAGTCGGTTTGCGCAAGGCGCGTCGCAGGAAACAATTCTCCAAGCGTTAAGCTTGTTGGGAACTGGGAAAGCCGCCTTATGGCGGCTTTTTCATTTATCATTCGCTGACTTAATATGGAGAGCAGAGTGATCAAGGTCGGAATCGTAGGCGGGACGGGTTATACCGGAGTCGAGTTGCTGCGGTTGCTGGCAGGGCATCCGCAGGCCGAGTTGCGGGTGATCACTTCGCGCGTCGACGCGGGCACGCCGGTCAGCCAGATGTTTCCCAGCCTGCGCGGTCATATCGAGTTGGCATTCACTCATCCCGACCAGGCACGCCTCGATCAATGCGACGTGGTGTTCTTCGCCACGCCGAACGGCATCGCCATGCAACAGGTGCGCGCTTTGCTGGATGCCGGGGTGCGGGTGATTGACCTCGCGGCGGATTTCCGCATCAAGGATATTGCTGAGTGGGAGAAATGGTACGGCATGACCCACGCCTGCCCCGATCTGGTTGCAGAGGCCGTGTACGGTCTGCCGGAAGTGAACCGGGCGCAGATCAAACAAGCGCGGCTGGTGGCCAATCCGGGTTGCTACCCTACAGCAGTGCAACTGGGTTTCATTCCCCTGCTGGAAGCAGGTCTGCTCGAGGAAAGTTCATTGATCGCCGATGCCAAGTCAGGGGTTTCAGGTGCGGGACGCAAAGCGGAGATCCCGACTTTGTTCTCCGAGGCATCGGACAACTTCAAGGCCTATGGCGTGGCCGGTCATCGGCATTTGCCGGAGATCAAACAGGGATTGGCGATCGTGTCGGGTAAACCGGTCGGCCTGACCTTTGTACCGCATTTGACGCCGATGATACGCGGCATCCATGCCACTTTGTACGGGCGGCTGAAGCAGGACGCTGATTTGCAGAGCTTGTATGAACAGCGCTATGCCAATGAGGTATTTGTCGATGTTATGCCTATGGGTAACATGCCCGAAACGCGTTCGGTGCGCGGTTCCAATACGTGCCGCATCGCGGTGCACAGACCGCAAGGAGGCGATACGGTGGTTGTGTTGTCCGTGATCGATAATCTGGTAAAGGGTGCGGCGGGGCAGGCCGTGCAGAATATGAACATTATGTTCGGGCTGCCCGAAACGGCCGGGATAAACTTGATTCCATTGTTGCCTTGAGATGATACGCGGGCTAAAACGCAGATTCAGTATCTCCGCCCCGCGCCTGGCGGTGCGCCCGCATGTGCCTTGGTATGTGCGCTGGGCGATTACGCTGCCCTTCCTGTTGGTCATGGGTTTCCTGGTATGGTGGGCATACGATGCCGGCATGGAGCTGTCCGGGTTCCATCGCGGTCAAGCGGAGCAGGAGATTGCCCAGCTGCGCGAACGAGTTGCTTTACTGGAGGCGGAAAATGCAAGCCAAGCCAACCAGATTGCGGTGGATGAGCGCCAAGCACAGATGCAGCAAGCCGCAGCCGATGAGGTGCAAGAACAAGTCAAATCGCTGCATGGCGAGAATGCCCAGCTGAAGGAAGACCTGTCATTCTTTCAGAATCTGCCGCTCACCAGCGGGCGTGATGCAGATTTGTCCATTCATAGCCTGAAGCTGGAGGCGGGTAGCCTTCCCGGTGAATACCACTGCCGTATGTTGCTGGTGCAAGGGGTGCAGCGTCGTGGCAGGGAATTCCAGGGTGACCTGCAGATACTGGTGAACGGTGAGCAGGGCGGTCAAAAAGTGGTGTTACAATTCCCGCAGCAATATGCGACCGAAGTGGAGGCACATCGTTTGAGCTTCAAGTATTATCAGCGTGTGGAGCGGGTGTTCAGGCTCCCCGTCGAGGTGCGCATTGATAGTGTGGAAATCAGAGTATTTGAAAAAGGCATGCAAGAACCGAAAGTAAAACAGACGGTCTTGCTTTCATAACGGAGAAGTCACGATGTTCGGCAAACCAAGCAAACCGCAAAACCGCATCGATTCACTGATCGGCATCGGCACCAAAGTCAATGGTGACGTGCATTTTACCGGCGGATTGCGCGTGGACGGTGAGATCAGCGGGAGTGTGGTTGCGGACCCGGCCAAAGCAAGCACGCTGGTGTTGAGCGAGCATGCCAGAGTGGACGGCGAGATCAGCGTGACGCATCTGGTGGTGAACGGCGTGGTGTCCGGCCCGATACATGCTGCGGAATATCTGGAACTACAAAGCAAAGCCAAGGTCACAGGCGACGTGAGGTACAAGACGTTGGAGATCCAGTTGGGCGCCATCGTCGAGGGAAAATTGGTACACATCAGTGAATCATCGGAAAAGGTGGTGTCGCTCAAACTGAGCGGTACCGAGTCAAAATAAACCAGCAAGGAGCACATCATGAATGCAGTGACTGAAATACAAGACCCACTGTTGTTTACCGACAACGCGGCAAACAAGGTGAAGCAACTGATCGAAGAAGAGGGTAATGCCGATCTCAAGCTGCGTGTGTTCGTCAGCGGTGGTGGCTGCTCCGGTTTCCAGTACGGCTTTACCTTCGACGAAGTGGTCAACGAAGACGACACCGTGATGAGCAAGAACGGCGTGCAACTGCTGATCGATCCGATGAGTTTCCAGTATCTGGCCGGTGCGGAGATCGACTATTCGGAAGGCTTGGAAGGTTCACAGTTCGTTATCAAGAACCCGAATGCCACTACCACTTGCGGTTGCGGCTCGTCGTTCTCTGCATAGACGACCCGGTTAGCTGGAAAAGAACGGGGCGCGATGCGCCCCGTTTTGTTTGGGTGTTCCCCTAGGCGGGGTAGATCGCCCCCAACACGCAGGGATGACGGGCACCCGTGACGGCGGGGAGATTGGCTGGGCGTAGCTGCATGGCTTGTTGTGCCAGCCAGGCAAAGGCAATAGCCTCCATCCAGTCGGCGGCGATTCCAAGTGCTTCGGTTTTCTGGATGCGGCATTGCGCTAGTGCGCGTTTCAAATGCGACACCAGCGCAGCGTTGTGGGTCCCGCCACCGCACAGATAGATATCATTAACCCCAGCACAGAAGTGCTGTACGGCAACAGCGATGCTGTCGCCGGTGAGTGCGAGCAATGTTGCCTGCACATCTGCAGGCTCTTCATTTCCGGTCAGCTGTCTTGCCAGCCAGGCGAGATTGAACAGATCGCGCCCGGTGCTTTTGGGCGGGGCAGCGGCGAAGTAGGGTTCGGCCAGTAACTTCAGCAGCAGCGCCGGGATGACTTTGCCACTGGCAGCCCATGCACCGTCCTTGTCGCAGGCCTTGCCTTGATGTTTGGCGATCCACGCGTCCATCAACAGGTTGCCCGGTCCGCTATCAAATCCAATAGTTGTCTTGCCGGGCGCGAGATCGGTCAGGTTGGCGATGCCGCCGATGTTGAGGATGGCGCGGTGGATAGACGGGTGGCGCAACACACGGTCATGAAATGCGGGCACCAGCGGCGCACCTTGCCCGCCGGCCGCGATGTCGCGTGAACGGAAGTCGCTCACCACATTGATCCCCGTCAGTTCGGCCAGCAAGGCAGCATTGTTAAGTTGCACGCTGTAGCCGTGCTCCGGACGGTGGCGTATGGTTTGTCCGTGACAACCGATGGCTTGTACTTGTTCTGCAGTTACGCCAGCTTTCTTCAGCAAAGCACGAGATGCATCGGCGTATTCGCGCGCCAGCCGGTTTGCTATGAGCTGTGTCTGATGAAGTTCGTTGTGAGCCGGCAAGTGCAAAGCAAGCAGTGCATCTTTCAGCGTCTGCGGATAGGCCTGGTAATAGCTGGCAATAAGGAGAGGTGTGGCTTGCGAAAGATCGACTAAAACGGCATCGACACCGTCCAAGCTGGTGCCGGACATGATGCCGATGTAGAGGTCAGCAGCTGGTTTCAACGTCAGGTTAATCGAGCTTGGCGATGCGGGTATTACGCAGCAGCGACAAACGCGTATGCAGGTCGCGGGTTGATTCCGTGAACACGGTCTTTTGCACTTCGCTTATCGGCTTGCCATCCGGTAGTGCCACTTTCAACGGGTCGCGCTGTACGCCGTTCACCTTGAATTCGTAATGCAAGTGCGGGCCGCTCGTCAGGCCGGTCATGCCGACATAACCAACGACTTCGCCCTGGCCGATACGCTGGCCCCGATGGAGGTTGCCGGCGAAGCGCGACAAATGGCCATAGACAGTCTGGTAGCGACCCTGATGGCTCAGCATCACCACATTACCGTAACCGCCTTGCCTTCCCACGAAAGTCACCACGCCGTCCGAGGTCGCTTTGACCTTGGTTCCGATCGGGGAGGCATAGTCCACGCCTTTATGTGAACGCCATTTGTTCAGCACCGGATGGAAACGGGAATTGCTGAAACCGGAACTGACGCGCGAAAACTCGATGGGCGAACGCAGGAAAGCTTTGCGCATGCTCTTGCCATCCGGCGAGAAATAGTCGCCGGTGTAGTTGGTGGTTTGGAAATACACGGCGCGGTAGGTTCGCCCCTGATTGATGAATTCAGCGGCCAGTATTCGACCTGTGCGCGCGGTCTCACCATTGATGTAAGTCATTTCATAGATCACGCTGAACTTGTCGCCCTTGCGCAGATCGCGGTGAAAGTCGATGTCACCGCCGAAAATCTCCGCCAGTTGATTGGCCGCCGGGTCGGGTAATCCGGCTTCATCCGTCGCGGCGAACAAGCTGCTCTTGATCTCGCCGGTACGCACGAAAGTCCTTTGTTCCACTTGTGCGGGCATGATGTCCGTCTTAAAGCCATCGCCGTTCCTGGTGATGATGACCTGGTTGTCTTCGTTATCCAGATAGCGCAAGGCGAGCAAACTACCGTCCACCACCGTCTCCGCCTGCACTTCCTTGCCCAAGCCAAGTTGCCGGAAAGAGGAAGCAGTTTTGTCTCGAAGCAGGTAATCGCTGGCGGCGGCATCTTCCACATTCAGGCGACGCAGCTGCTCTACCACGGTATCTCCGCGCTGCACCCGCTCGTTGCGCCAAAAAGTCGCGCTGCTGCGGACGCTCGCTACAGCAGGCAGCGCAATCTCTTCGATCACGGTCTCGCGCGAGCCGGACAGCGCATCTGTCTGCGGCATGATGCCGAAGGCGGTCACCACACCCAACAATGGCAGGGTGGACAGGGTGACGAACCAACGCAGTTTCAACTTGTGCGCGTTCAATATAGAGTTTTGTTGTAACATTCGCGCCTCCCAAGGCGGTAGAGCTGGTGAACAAACGTCATGTTGCATATCGGCAGTCATGGCGGTTCACTTAACGGGGGCGGACTTTAACAGAAAGCAGTGCTTCCACAAAATCCGCTCAGCCATAGGGAGAGTACCGACCGGCGGTCTTCACATCACAAAATCGATATGAATCAACAAGAAACACTGGATATCATCAAACGCGGCGCACACGAGCTGCTGCTGGAATCCGAGTTAATACAGAAGCTTGCACAAAATCGCCCGTTGCGCATCAAGGCCGGTTTCGATCCTACCGCGCCCGATTTGCACCTCGGCCATACCGTGCTGCTCAACAAGATGCGCCAGTTGCAGGACTTGGGACACCACGCACTGTTCCTGATCGGCGATTTCACCGGCATGATTGGCGACCCCAGCGGAAAAAATACCACCCGCCCGCCCTTGTCGCGCGAGCAGGTGCTTGCCAATGCGCAAAGTTACCGCGAGCAGGTGTTCAAAGTGCTCGACCCGAACAAGACCGAAATTGTGTTCAACTCCGCCTGGATGGACAAGTTCAGCGCGGTCGATCTGATCCGCCTCGCCGCCACCCACACCGTGGCGCAGATGCTGGAACGCGATGACTTTTCCAAACGCTACAAGAACAACCAGCCGATCGCCATCCACGAATTCATCTACCCGCTGGTGCAGGGCTACGATTCTGTCGCGCTGAAGGCAGACATCGAGCTGGGCGGCACCGACCAGAAATTCAACCTGCTGATGGGGCGCGAGCTGCAAAAACATTTCGGCCAACCCGCGCAGTGCGTGCTCACCATGCCGCTGCTGGAAGGGCTGGACGGCATCAACAAGATGTCCAAGTCGCTGGGCAACTATGTCGGCATCACCGATACCCCGCAGGAAATGTTCGGCAAACTCATGTCCGCATCTGACGACCTGATGTGGCGCTACCTCGAACTGCTCTCCTTCCGCAGTCTGGCGCAGATCGTCAACTGGCGCGAAGAAGTGGAGCAAGGACGAAATCCGCGCGATATCAAGGTGCTGTTGGCGCAGGAAATTGTTGCCCGCTTCCACACGCAAAAGGACGCCGAGGACGCGCTGTCCGAATTCGAGGCCCGTTTCCAGAAAGGCGTATTGCCGGACGACATGCCCGAGATCAGCGTCACCAGCACCGGCGGTCACATCGCCATTGCCCAGTTGCTCAAACAGGCCGGGCTGGTTGACAGCACCTCCGAAGCGCTGCGCATGATCGAAGCGGGAGCAGTCAAGCTTGACGGCGAAAAGGTCAGCGACAAAGCCCTGCAACTCAAGGCTGGCGCGGTCGTCGTGGCGCAGGTCGGCAAGCGCAAGTTCGGGCGCATCACGGTTCAGTAAATATCGGTTGTGAAATAAGCCGTTGTTTTGTAGAATCGCGCCCTCGATTTTTTGGTAGAAGGTAGTTTGTCCATGACAACTGTACGAGTTAAAGAGAATGAGCCGTTCGAAGTGGCGATGCGCCGCTTCAAACGTTCCGTGGAAAAGACCGGTCTGTTGACCGAGTTGCGTGCCCGCGAGTTTTACGAAAAGCCCACCGCCGAGCGCAAGCGCAAGCTGGCCGCCGCCGTGAAGCGCCATTACAAGCGCCTGCGCAGCCAGACTCTCCCGCCCAAATTGTTCTAAATTCTTTCGTGAACAACGCCGCAATCCTCCAAGGTTGCGGCGTTTGTTATTGCGATGAGTCTGAAACTACAAATTACCGAAGACATGAAAGCCGCGATGCGTGCCAAGGAAACGGCGCGTCTCGGGGCGATTCGACTTTTGCTGGCGGCGATGAAGCAACGCGAAGTGGATGAGCGCATCGAGCTGACGGATGCGGATGTGTACTCCATTATCGACAAGATGTTGAAGCAGCGCCGCGATTCCATCAGTCAGTTCGAAGCGGCAGGCCGTCAGGATCTGGTGGATGTCGAGAAGTTCGAAGTTTCCGTGTTGCAGACCTACATGCCGCAACAACTCAGCGAGGCCGAGATCATCGCCGCCATCGCCGAGGCGATCGCCGCGACAGGCGCAGCCGGTCCGCAAGATATGGGCAAAGTGATGGGCGTGGTCAAACCCAAGCTGGCCGGGCGTGCCGACATGGGCAAGGTGTCCGGTCTGATCAAGGCCCAACTGACCAAGTAACAAAAACCTACTGCGCGGCCAGATTGCTGCGTTGCGCGGTGCTTGAAATCCTCATGCACCACAAAGTACATTCCGGTTTCTGCGCTCCGTGCGCCTTGCACTCCGGTCGCTCGTTACGGTTTTCGAGCTTCACGATAGAATTCAGTTTTCTTACTAGTGCGAGGGCGGAGTGATTCCAAAAAGTTTCATTCAGGATCTGCTCAATCGCCTCGACATCGTGGATGTGATTGAGCGTTACCTGCCGCTCAAAAAAGCCGGTGCCAACTACGTTGCCTGTTGTCCCTTCCATAACGAAAAATCCCCGTCCTTCACGGTCAGCCAGTCCAAGCAGTTCTATCATTGCTTCGGTTGCGGCGTGCATGGCACAGCCATCGGCTTTGTCATGGAACACACCGGTATGGGCTTCGTCGAAGCAGTGGAGGAGCTGGCAAAAAGCATAGGCGTGACCGTTCCGCAGGAGGCCTCCAACCAGCCGCAACACAAGGTCGCCTCCGATCTGTATGACTTGATGCAATCCGCCACGCGCTACTACCGCGAGCAGTTGAAGCAAACACCGCGTGCCATTGACTACCTGAAAAAACGCGGCTTGAGCGGCGAAGTCGCAGCGCGTTTCGGCATCGGTTATGCGCCGGATGATTGGCAGAACCTGAAGGCTGCCGTGCCGAATTACCAGGATGCCAGCCTCGTCGAAACCGGGCTGGTGATCGAAGGAGAGGGTGGCAAGCGTTACGACCGCTTCCGCGACCGCATCATGTTCCCCATCGTGAACGTGCGCGGACAGATCATCGGCTTCGGCGGTCGCGTGCTGGACAAAGGCGAACCGAAATATCTCAACTCGCCGGAAACTCCGCTGTTCGAAAAAGGCCACGAACTCTACGGCCTGTTCCAGGCGCAGAAAGCCATCCGCGCGCAGCAGCGCGTGATCGTGGTCGAGGGTTACATGGATGTGGTGGCCTTGGCGCAGAACGGCGTGGAATATGCCGTGGCGACTTTGGGCACGGCGACCACGCCTTTCCATGTGCAAAAATTATTGCGTCTGTGTGAGCAAGTGGTGTTCTGTTTCGATGGCGACAAGCCCGGGCAAAAAGCCGCGTGGCGCGCACTGGAGAATGCCTTGCCGCAACTGGCGGACGGCAAGCGCATCGGGTTTTTATTCCTGCCGGAAGAGCACGACCCCGACACCTATATCCGCGAGTTCGGTACCGAAGCCTTCGAGCAACTGCTGGAAGACTCGCTGCCGCTTTCCGGTTATCTGTTGCGCGAGCTGACCGCGCAGGTCGATCTGCATACTCAGGAAGGGCGCAGCGCCTTGCTGCAAAAAGCGCAGCCGCTGCTCACCGCCATCACTGCACCGACCACGGCGCTGTTGCTGCGCAAGGAAGTGGCCGCGTTGGCAGGGGTGACGCAAGCAGAGTTGGAGGCGTTGTGGTCGATCAACCCGATTGCCACGCCGCAACGTCAGGTACCGCAAAAAGCCAAACGATCCGCGCCTTCCGGCCTGCGCAGCTTGTTGCGTTGTCTGGTGATGAAGCCGGAGTTGGCGCGCGAACTGCCGATCGACTGGCTGCGGGAGGGTGAAGCCGAAGGCATCGGGCTGACTGAGCGGTCTGTGAGCTTGCGAGCAGATGCCGCTAGCGTCCCTTTGGGGCACCCACCGGCGTCCCCCTTGCGGGGGCAGGGAGCGGGCATTGAAGGCGCGGCCATCACTGCATTGGCTGACTGGCTAAACGAATCTGCCGACGAGACCAGCGTTGCCGCCATGATCCAGCATTTCCAAGGCACGGCGCACGAAGCTGCGTTGGCCTCTGCGCAAAGTGATGTCATGCACCTTGGTGATGATTACGACGTGCAAGCCGATTTCATCGGCTTGTTGCGAAATATCCGGCGTGATGCTGTTGACGCTGAAATTGCCATGTTGGAAGCCAAAGGGCTCAAGATGAGCGAGACGGAGCAAGTGCGATACAAACAGTTATGCGAACAACGTAAGCAACTGAAAGCCCGGTTAAGTTAAAACAGTTTTCAGGCACGGTATTTGCGGTGGCTGCAACTTGTCCAAACGTAGCTAACCTTCGGAAATGTTTTAGAAATCGGGTATAATCCGCGCCCTTTTCGTGGCGCTGTTTGTATTCATGGCGTCCAACCGGATACGAATCAACTTTGGGAAACCTCAACATGGCGACTCCGAAACAAACCAAAAAAACCGCTGCGGCCAAACCTGTCGTAGCACCTGCTAAACCAGTTGCAGCTCCCGCTATTCCTGCAAGCAAGCAGAAGCCAGCAGCCAAGCTAACCGCAAAAGAAAAAGCCGCTGCCGCTGCTGCGACTGTCAGTGCCGAACCTTCTCAAGATATTGAAGCGCGCCGCACGCGCCTGAAAGCACTGATCCTGCTGGGCAAAGAACGTGGCTATCTGACGTACGCCGAGATCAACGACCACCTGCCTGAAATGCTCGAAGTCGAGCAAGTGGAAGGTGTGGTGAGCATGATCAACGACATGGGAATTACCGTGTGCGACGTCGCCCCTGAAACTGATTCATTGGGACTGACCGAGACTGCGCCTGCCGTGGCCGATGAAGATGCCGCTGAAGAAGCGGAAGCCGCCATCTCCACCGTGGAATCCGAATTTGGGCGCACCACCGACCCCGTGCGTATGTACATGCGCGAGATGGGTGTGGTCAATCTGCTCACCCGTCAGGACGAGATCGAAATCGCCAAGCGCATCGAAGACGGCCTGAAGCACATGATCATGGCGATCTCCGCCTGTCCTGCAACCATCGCCGAAATTCTGGTGCTGGCAGGGAAGGTGGCGAATGATCAGCTGCGCATCGACGAAGTGATCGACGGTTTTGTGGATGGCCAGGACGAAGCCAAAATCGGTGCGGACGACGACGAGGATGAAGAGGAGACCGAACCGGAAGTCGCCGAGGACGAAGAAGAAGATGAAGAAGCCACCGCCGCCGCCGCCGCCGCCAATCTGGCGCAGCTCAAGGCGGACGCGCTGGAGCGTTTCGCACTGATCAACGACTTGTTCAACAAGCTGGGCAAGGCGTATGACAAGCACGGTTATCGCAGCAAGCAATACGATAAGCTGCAACAACAAATCTCCGAAGAGTTGATGCAGTTCCGTTTCTCCGCCAAACAAGTGGATGCCTTGTGCGAGACCATGCGCAGACTGGTGGAAGAAGTGCGCGGCTGCGAACGCACCATTCAGGAACTGTGCGTGACCAAAGCGCACATGCCGCGCACTCACTTCATCAAAGTGTTCCCGCCGAACGAGGGCAATCTGGCCTGGGTGAAACACGAGATTTCATCCAGAAAGCCCTATGCCGAAACACTGTCGCGTCATGAACCGGCCATCGTCGATCAGCAGAAAAAGATGATTACGCTGCAACAACGCGTCGGCATCCCCATCCTCGATCTGAAAGAGATCAACAAGCAGATGACCAACGGCGAAGCCAAGGCACGCCGCGCCAAGCGCGACATGATCGAGGCCAACCTGCGTCTGGTGATCTCCATCGCCAAGAAATACACCAACCGCGGCTTGCAATTCCTCGATCTGATCCAGGAAGGCAACATCGGTTTGATGAAGGCCGTGGACAAATTCGAATACCGTCGCGGTTACAAATTCTCCACCTACGCGACCTGGTGGATACGCCAAGCCATCACCCGCTCCATCGCTGACCAGGCGCGCACCATCCGCATCCCGGTGCACATGATCGAGACCATCAACAAGATGAACCGCATCTCGCGCCAGATTCTGCAAGAGACCGGTCAGGAAGCAGATGCCGCCACGCTGGCGATCAAGATGGAAATGCCGGAAGACAAGATCCGCAAGATCCTCAAGATCGCCAAAGAGCCGATCTCCATGGAAACGCCGGTGGGCGACGATGACGACTCGCATCTGGGCGACTTCATCGAGGATGGCAACAGTCTGGCGCCGATCGATGCGGCGGTGTACGACAGTCTGCGCAACGTTACCAAAGACATTCTGGATTCCCTTACCGCGCGCGAAGCCAAAGTGCTGCGTATGCGCTTCGGCATCGAAATGAACACCGACCACACGCTGGAAGAAGTCGGTAAACAATTCGACGTCACACGCGAACGTATCCGCCAGATCGAAGCCAAGGCACTGCGCAAACTGCGTCATCCTTCGCGTTCGGAAAAGCTCAAGAGCTTCCTCGACGGCGAGAGCTAATCCTTACGGGCCCTTAGCTCAGTTGGTTAGAGCAGAGGACTCATAATCCTTTGGTCCGCGGTTCAAGTCCGCGAGGGCCCACCAAATAAATCAGGCTTGCAGCGATGCGAGGTTTTTGTTTTTAGTTAATGTCGGGTGTGGCGCTGCTGATTCAGCCGACATCGATGTGCATCGGCTCCGGCTCTTGCGGCGGAGCGCCGATTTCGATGCGTTCGTATTCCGCGATCACCTGTGCGCCCAGCAATAGCAGCGTGGCGGCTACTTCCATGCTGAGCAGCACGACGATGGCCGTAGTGAGCGAGCCGTACACCACGCTTACCTGCGACAGACTGCCGAAATACCAGCCCAGCGCATGGCGGATGATTTCCCACAACAGGGCCGCCGTAGCGCCGCCGATCAGCGCGTGCCGCGCCGACAGCCTGCCTACCGGCATGAAATAGTAGATCGAAGAAATGAGCAGGATCTCTCCTAGCACTCCGGCAGCATAAATCAGCCCGTGCGAGATGCCGTGCAATGACCAGCTATGCCCCAGAATAACCAGATGCTCGCCGCCTATAGCCACTAGGTCGACGATAACAAAAGTGCCGAAGAACAGCACCGTGCCGATGAAAATAATGTAGCCGAACGGCAGCATCAGGGAAACGAAGAAATGCCGCTTGCGCTGCTGCACGCGATGCAGAAAAATTACCGAGATCGCGTTCTCCAGCACCCTGAAGCCGAGCGAGCTGAAAAACAGCATGGTGATGAACAGCACCCATCCGATCGCCTCGCCGTGATCGAGGAACGTCTTCAACTCCGCCACCACCGCACTGCCTCTGCCCGGCACCACGTATTCCAACGCCCTGCGCAACGTTGCCAGCAGCACGTCCTGATCAATCACGTGCGACAGCGCGATCACCATCAGGATGAGCAGCGGCACGATGGAAAGCAGCGCGTAGTAAGCCACGGCGCCTGCGAGCAGCAGGCCCTGGTTCGCCCTGAAGGCTTTCAGAACCTGAAACGCGAAGGCGACCGGGTTCTTGAGAACGTGGGCGGTGCGGGGGTCGATGAGCTTCATGGTTGGCCTAGGTTAGCAGGTTGATACTAACGCGGCGAGTTTGTGTCACTTGTGCATCGGAGTAAATAGAACGCTTTACACCGACTCCTGCAAAAATTGCAGCACCACCAGTTCGTCGCGCCGCAGCGCGGCTTGCGATGTTGCACGATGGGGGCTGCGCGGTTCCGCCGGCGGGGCGGGCGCCGTCAGGCCCAGGTGATAGGCACCCAGCAGCGCGGGATGCACGTAATATTTGCGGCACACCGCACGCGTGTTGCCCAGACGCTTCGCCACGGCATCCAGCGCCTGCACGATGTTTCTATCCGCTTCGCTGCGAATGGCCGCAGATCCCATTGCCCGCAATTCCACGGCGGCCACCATGGTGCCGCCCCAGGTACGAAAATCCTTGGCCGTAATGTCGCGGCCGCTGACTTCCCGCAGATAGTCATTCACATCGTCCGACAAGATCGGGGCTTGCGCTCGCCGGACGCATCGAGATACTGAAATATCTCCTGCCCGTGCAAATCCTGACAGCGCTGCACGATGCGGGCGAGCCGCGGGTCGTCGATCGCCACCGAATGCTCGACCCCGCTCTTGCCGCGGAAGCTGAAGCGCAACTGCGACTCACTCACCCGCACGTGTTTGCTGCGCATCGTTGTCAGGCTATAGGAACTGTTTGTGCGTGCGTATTCATCGTTGCCGACACGGATCAGCGTCAGCGTCTTGTCCAGCAACCGCACCACCGTGGCCAGCAGTTGCCGCCGCGACTGTTTGCCGGCGCGCAGATCGCGTTCCACACGCTCCCGCAACACAGGCAGTATCTCGCTGAATTCGAGTATGCGGTGAAACTTGGATTGGTCGCGCGCTTCGCGATACGAAGGATGGTAACGATACTGTTTGCGGTCACGTGCATCGCGCGCCGTCACCTGGATGTGGCCATCGGGATCGGGGCAAATCCACACATTGGTCCAAGCCGGCGGGATCGCCAGCGCGTTGAGCCGCTGGCGCGTGATCGCATCGCCGATGCGTACGCCGTCCGCGTCGAAGTAGCTCCACCCCTTGCCGGCACGGCGCCGACTGATGCCGGCAAAGCCATCGGTAACATAGTGCAACCCGGCGCGGGTAGCCGCCTTGCAAAATTCGCGGTGCTTCGAAGTACTCACCCTGCGCCTTCTCTCTTGTCGGGTGGCATGTAGTGCATTGTGCAAGTCGAGCCGTGGGGGTGGCCGGCAATAGAGGTTTGATTTTATCGCGGCGGGCTTGCGTCTCCTGTGCGATGCCGCACATTGAGCACAAAAAGCCAGGCACGATTATTCACTTCATGAAAGGCGGAGGCACGGCAATAAAACCTTTGCTCATTGGTTCATGCCCAACAGGGCCACAAAAAATCAAAATCTCACGGCGCTGTGAGGTGTTTTATTTCTTCTTGCGCTGCGCTTCGATGATCTCGCGGTACTGTCTGAGTTCGGTCTCGATGGTGGAGAGTTGGTAGTAGTCGTTGCCCGATTGTTTGGCGAGTTCGAGTTGTTCGATGGCGCCGCGCAGGTTGCCGTGCAATATCTGGTAGTAGGACAGCACGTGATGCGCTTCCTGATGGCGGTCCAGTGCAGAGTAGGCGCGGGCTTGCAGCTCGTATAACTTGGGATCGTTTCCATCCAGGTTGACCTGCGCATCCAGCAACTTGAGCGCTTCGAGATATTGTTTCTCTTGCAGCAATAACTCGGCATAGTCGTAGATCAGCGCATGATGTCTGGGAAATTGCTTCAGTGCTTTGCGATAGAAGGTCAATACGCCCTTGTCCTGTTTGTCCAGGCGTTTGATCTGTCCGGCCAGCGCTTCGATGGTGGCGTTGTGTAGCGCTTGTTTGTACAGGGTGTCGAATTCCCGCGTGGCGAGCGCTTCCTCTTTGTTGCGCAGGAGGGCCAGCACCAATCCGTAACGTTGTGCGACGGGGTTGCCGTAGCTTTGTTCGCCCAAGGCTGACTTGAAGAACGCCACTGCATCCTGCGGCGCTTTTTGCAGCGCATGCAATCGCGCGCGCATCAATTGGAAATCCAGACTGTCCGGCACGAGGTGAAAGGCGGTCTGCTGCACGCGGTTGTCGACATCGGCGACACGCTCTGTGGTGATCGGGTGGGTGCGCAGATAGGACGGCGTGTTTCCATCCAGAAGTTGCGTGGCTTTTTGCATGCGATCAAAGAAGGCGGGCATGGCACGGGTATCCAGTCCGGATTTTTCGAGGATGCCCAAGCCGATGCGATCGGCTTCCTTTTCATATTCGCGGGTGAAATTCAGTTGCCGCTGCATCGTCCCTCCCTGTGCGCCGACGATGGCCGCGTTGGCAGCTTGCGGATTGTTGCGCGCGGCGAGGATGGCGATGGCGACGGTAGCCATCGCGGCGAGCGAATCGTATTTTTGCCCGGACACCATGCGCGCCAGATGGTGTTGTGTGACGTGGGAGATTTCGTGGCTCAACACCGAGGCCAACTCGGATTCGTTCTGGGTGAGCTGGATCAGGCCGGTGTTGACGCCGATGAACCCGCCGGGCAGGGCGAAAGCATTGATGGCGCTGTCGTTGATGGCAAAGAACTCGAACGG
>CXWL01007679.1_pt1 | contig 50162 bp, 35 predicted proteins | sample 590931 | NCBI WGS metagenome assembly CXWL01 (sample SAMEA3498368, study PRJEB10139) | groundwater metagenome | biome: water well; material: biofilm material | place: Germany | collected 2015-04-27 | reverse complement strand
CCCATCTCCTGAGGCCAAACTGTAACCCTTGACCTGAGCCTGAACATCTCAGACCCGCCCGCGGTGGCCGCCGGCCCGACGCCTCACTCGGTCGCGTCGAAGGTGAGCAGCCCCAGCGTGTGCCCGAACAGCAGGACTACCGGCGTCGCCGGGTGACCGTTCTCCGGGTGGCCGGTGTCGAGACGCCAACGCCAGCGCGCTCGCGGGTCGCCGACCGGCGTCGGCAGGCGGAACAGGCGATCGCCGGGGCCACCGTTCAGCAAGATCAGCAGCGGCGATGTCGGCTCGGCGACCGCTATCCCCGGGGTGATCAACAGACCCCAGGCGCGCAGGTCCGTCTGCCCGAGCTCGTTGGAATGAAGCTCCTCGCCATCCGGGCGCCAGAGGGTGACCTCGCCGGCGTGGGGATGGTGCGGCTGCCGAAGCAACGGCAGCTCGCGGCGCAGGGCGAAGACCTCGGCGACGAGCCTGCACCAACGTTGGCGCCCAGGTGAGGCCGCGAGGCCCGGCCAGTCGAGCCAGGTGGTCGGGTTGTCCTGGCAGTAGGCGTTGTTGTTGCCGCCCTGGGTGTGCAACATCTCGTCGCCAGCGAGCAGCATCGGCACCCCGCGGGCCAACCCGAGCGTAGCCATCAGGGCGCGGCGCGCCCGGCCGCGAGCGGCGGCCACCACCGGCTGGGCGCTCGGGCCCTCCTCACCCCAGTTGCGCGACAGGTTGTAGTCGTTGCCGTCACGGTTGTGCTCACCGTTGGCGTCGTTGCGCTTGCGGGTGAAGCTGGTGAGGTCGGCGAGGGTGAAGCCGTCGTGGGCGGTGACGAAGTTGACGCTGGCCACCGCGCCGCGGCCCGGCAGATGGTCCGGCGAGCCGAGGAGACGCCTGACGAGCTCGCCGCCGAGCCCGGCGTCGCCCCGCCAGAAGGCGCGGGCGCTGTCGCGAAAGCGGTCGTTCCACTCCGCCCAGCCGGCCGGGAAGCCGCCGAGCTGGTAGCCACCGGGACCGAGGTCCCAGGGCTCCGAAATCAGCTTGACGCCGGCGAGGGCGGGATCGGCCGCGATCGCCGCGAACAGCGGGCCATCGGCCGCGAACAGACGGCCGTCGGCCGCGCGCCCGAGGGTCGGCGCGAGGTCGAAGCGAAAGCCGTCGACGTGCATCTCGGTGACCCAGTAGCGCAGACAGTCGAGGATCAGCTCGCGGACCACCGGCTGGCGGACGTCGAGGGTGTTGCCGCAGCCGGTGAAGTCCTCGTAGCCGGCCGGGCCGTCGGGCGCCGGGCGATAGAAGACACCGTCGTCGAAGCCGCGAAAGGCAAGGCACGGGCCGACCGGGCCGCCTTCGGCGGTGTGGTTGAACACCACGTCGAGAATCACCTCGAGGCCGGCAGCGTGGAGCGCCCGGACCATCATCTTGAATTCGCGCACCTGCGCCCCGCGCACACCGTTCGCGTAGCCAGCGTGCGGCGCAAACGGTGCCAACGGGCTGTAACCCCAGTAGTTCGTGAGCCCCCGCTGCTGCAAGTGCGGCTCGCTCGCGAACTGCGCCACCGGCAGGAGCTCGACGGCGGTGACCCCCAGGCGCAACAGGTGCCCGACCACCGCCGGGTGCGCCAAGCCCAGGTAGGTGCCGCGGTCGGCCGGCAGCACCTCCGGGTGGAGACGCGTCAGACCGCGGACGTGCGCCTCGTAGACCACGGTTTGGTCCCAGGGCCGGCGGGGCGGGCGGTCGTCGCCCCAGTCGAAGCTGCCGTCGACCACCACCGAGCGCGGCATCCACGGTGCGCTGTCGCGAGGATCGGGCAGCGGCTCGCGCTCGGCACCCGCGACGAGGGCCTCGTCCCAGCGCGGCTCGCCGGTCACCGCCCGCGCCCAGGGGTCCATCAGCAGCTTGGCAGGGTTGCAGCGCGCGCCGCGTCGCGGCTCGTAGGGGCCATGAACGCGATAGCCGTAGAGCGCGCCGGCGGCGAGCCCGGGCACGCTCGTCGCCCAGAGGCCGTCTCCCACCGCCGTCAGGTCGACGCGGCCGACCTCTCGGTTGGCGTCGGCGGGGTCGTAAAGGCACAGCTCCACCCGCTCGGCGACGCTCGAGCGCACGGCGAACTGGGTTGCCGCTGGGCCGACGCGAGCGCCGAGAGCAGGGACGGCGACGGCGAGGGGGGGCACGGGCGGGCATTCTATGGGCGGCGCCGACCCCCTTTCCAAACTTCTGCCGCCCACCTACCCGCCGGCGCTCGGCTGCGTCTGTCACAACCCGGACACGACCTTGACGAACGTCCGTTAACGCTCCTAGGATTCCGCAAGCTCATGCGACTCAGGCCAGCCGGTCCCGACACCGTCGCCGTTCACCCGCTCACGCACACCTGGCGCTCTCGCCCGCGCCCCTGGCGAGCCGCGACCGCAGTCGCCTTCGGCTCTTTCCTCGCTTTCGGTTGCGCGTCCTCCCGGGCTCCGTCGCCGGCAGTCGAGATCCCCGCCGACGTGGCGACCGCACCGATGGCCGTGAGGCCGCAGAGGGACTGGCAGGACGCCGTCCTCTACTTCGTCATTGTCGACCGTTTCGCCGACGGAAATTCTGGAAATAACCTGGACGTGGACCGTTCCGCCAAGGGGACGTTCCACGGCGGCGACCTCGTCGGGCTGCGCCAGCATCTGGATGAGCTCGCCGACCTCGGGGTCACCGCGCTGTGGATCACGCCGGTGGTCAAGAACATCGACGGCTTCGTCACTGGCGCCGGGTTTCCCGACTGGGGATACCACGGCTACTGGGGCGACGACTTCACCCGCCTCGACCCGCGGTTCGGCAGCGAGGCGGACCTCCAGGCCCTGGTCGCCGACGCCCACGCTCGCGGCATCAAGGTTCTCCTCGACGTCGTCTACAACCACGCCGGCTACGACTCGCATCTGGTCACCGACCCCGCCACCCGCATGTGGTTCAGGACGGAGGACCGCGGCACCTGCGGCAGCGACGACCTGACCAGCTGCGTCGCCGGTCTGCCGGACTTCGAGACGGAGCTCCCGGAGGTGGCGAGCTACCTCCTGGGGGCGCACCTCGGGCTAGCCCAGCGGGTGGCGCTCGATGGCTTCCGTCTGGATACCGTGAAACATGTGGACCACCCTTTCTGGCAGGAACACCGGGCGCGGACCCGTCAGCAGCTGGGGGCCGATTTTTTCCTGCTGGGTGAGGTCTGGGGCGGCGACGCGCAGAGCCTCGACCCGTGGTTTGCGCCCGACGAGATGGACGCCGGTTTCGACTTCGGCTTCCAAGGCAGCACGTTGGGCTGGCTCCAGGGGCGGGGGCGCACCGTCGCCTTCGACCGCTACCTGAAGTCGCGCGAGAAGGTGCGCGCCGGCCACCTGCTGTCGCACTTCCTGTCGTCGCACGACGTGCCCGGCGCCCTCTACCAGCTCAATGGCGACCGCGAGCTGTTCCGCCTCGCCGCCGTCCTTCAGCTGACCAGCGCCGGCCTGCCGATGGTGTACTACGGCGAGGAGGTCGGCCGCCCGGGCGGCGACTGGCCCGACAATCGGAGCGACATGCCGTGGGGCGATCGCCCCATCCTGCCCGGTCAGGGCCAGCCGCGTGACGAGGCGCTGCGCGCCGACTACAGGCGCTTGATTGCCATTCGACGCGCCCATCCGGCCCTCGGGCGCGGCGTCCACGAGGCGCTCGCCACCGACGGCGACCTGCTGCTCTTTGCCATGCGCGACGCCGCCTCGGCCGACGTCGTCGTGGTCGCCGTCAACCGTGGCGCGGCCCCTGCCACCGCGAGCTTCGCGGTGCCTCCCGAGTGGGCCGACCGCGGCGTTCACGATGCGCTGCGCAGCGAGGATCTGACGCCGAGCGACGGGCGAGTCACGGCCGAGGTCGCCGCCCGCTCTGCGCGCATCCTGGTCGCCGCCGAGCTGCCGCAATGACTACCGGGCATCTGCGGCAAGTGCGCGTCTACCGCCCGCCCGCCCCGAGCGACCGCTGTGCGGCTCGCCATCCCGAGGATCCCGACCATGGCTGAAGTCGCGTTCAAGAACGTCTCCAAGCGCTACGGTGAAGTTTCGGTCATCGAGAGCCTCGACCTCGACATTCACGACCACGAGTTCATGGTCCTGGTGGGTCCGTCGGGTTGCGGCAAGTCGACCGCCCTGCGGATGATCGCCGGCCTCGAGGAGATCAGTGACGGCGCGATCACCATCGGCGGCAAGGTGGTCAACGACCTGCCGCCGAAGGACCGCGACATCGCGATGGTGTTCCAGAGCTACGCGCTCTATCCGCACATGACGGTCAAGGAGAACCTCGAGTTCGGCCTCAAGATGCGCAAGATGCCGCAGGTCGAGATCGACAAGCTGGTGGGCGAGGCGGCGACCATCCTCGGCATCACCCATCTCCTCGACCGCAAGCCCAAGCAGCTTTCGGGCGGCCAGCGTCAGCGCGTCGCCGTCGGCCGGGCGATCGTCCGAAAGCCCGCCGTCTTTCTCTTCGACGAGCCGCTGTCGAACCTCGACGCCAAGCTCCGCGTGCAGATGCGGGCCGAGATCACCAAGCTCCAGCAGCGCCTGAAGACGACCACCGTCTACGTCACCCACGACCAGGTCGAGGCAATGACGATGGGGCGGCGCATCGCCGTCATGAGCAACGGCAAGCTGCAGCAGGTTGGCACGCCGCTCGAGGTCTACGAGCGGCCGAAGAACGTGTTCGTGGCCAAGTTCATCGGCACGCCGCCGATGAACTTCTTCCGCGCCACGATCACCGGCGGCGGTGCTCGACTCGAGGCCGGGCCGCTGTCGATGCCGATCCCCGCCCGGCTGCGCCCGTTCTGCGCCGGCAAGGACGGCACCGCGGTCGAGGTCGGTATCCGGCCGGAGAACATCATGGAGGCCGGTCGCCCGGCGCGCGGCGAGCTGGCCAACCTGTCGCTCGAGGTCGAGCTCGCCGAGCCCCTCGGCAGCGAGGTGATCGCCCACTGCAAGGTCGGCAACGACCTGCTGGCGGCCAAGCTCGAGGCGAGCAACATCCCGGCCCCCGGCCAGGCGATTGCTCTCCAGGTCGAGCTCGACGCCATCCACCTCTTCGACGCCGCCAGCGAGCAGCGACTCGACCCCTGAGCGTCCACCCCTTCCGCGAAGGAGAACCGCGATGTCGAAAACGCAATCCTGGCTCCGCCCGACTGCCCTTGCCGTCGCCCTGTGCGCGGGCGCTGCGGTCGTCGCCCAGGCGGCCGAAATCACCGTCTGGCACGCCTACCGTGGCGGCGAGAAGGACGCCTTCGAGAAGGTCGTCGCCGCCTTCAACGCCGCCAATGCCGGCAAGATCACCGCCACCACCCTCGCCGTGCCCTATGACGCCTTCGCCGACAAGATCACCGCCGCGGTGCCCCGCGGCAAGGGGCCGGACGTCTTCATCTATGCCCAGGACCGCCTCGGCGGTTGGGTCGAGGCCGGCAACACCATCGAGCCGATCGACTTCTTCCTCGACGACGCGACGACCGGTCGCTTCATTCCCACCACCATGCAGGCGATGACCTATCGCGGCACCGTTTACGGGCTGCCGCTGAACTACAAGGTCATCACCATGATCTACAACAAGAAGCTGGTGCCGACACCGCCCAAGACCTCGGGCGAGCTGGTGGCCCTGGCCAAGAAGATCGGCAACCCGGCGGCCGGTAGCTTCGGCGTCGCCTACGCCTACAACGACTTCTACTACCACGCGGCCCTGATGAACGCCTTCGGCGGCGGCGTGTTCGACGCCGCCAACAAGCCGACCCTCGACCGCCCAGAGAACGCCAAGGCGCTCGAGCTGCTGATGCGTTGGCTGGAGACCGACAAGGTCCTGCCGGCCGAGCCGTCAGTGGCGCTGATCAACTCGTTGTTCAACGGCGGCAAGGCTGGCATCGTCTTCTCCGGCCCCTGGTTCCTGGGTGAGATCGCCGCCGGCATCGACTATGCCCTGGCCCCCCTGCCGACGATCGACGAGGCCGGCGGCAAGCCGATGCGGCCGTGGATGACCGTCGAAGGCGTCTACATCGCAGCGCCGTCGAAGAACAAGGACGCCGCCTACGCCTTCGCCCAGTTCATCACCGCCAAGGACGCGGCGCGCACGATGGCGCTCGAGGGTCGACAGACACCGGCCAACAAGACGGTCTACGACGACGCCAAGGTCGCCGGCGACCCGGTCCTCAAGGCCTTCAGGCAGCAGGTGGACGTCGCCATCCCGATGCCCAACCTGGCGGAGATGACGATGGTGTGGTCACCGGCGACCACCGCCATGAACACCATCGTCAAGAAGGCGGCGACGCCGAAGGCCGCCCTCGAGCAGGCCCAGAAGGACGTCGTCGAGCGCATCGCCGCGCTCAAGAAGTAGCGCCATGAGTCAGGCACCCACGCCCCGCGCATTCGCCGTCGGCCTCGGCCTCGCGGCGCTCGTTGGCACGCTGCTCGCCACCGGCGGCAGCCGCGAGTTGGTCGGCAGCGCGGTGCGCGCGGGTGAAGGCCAGCTGGCGGCGGTGACGGCTCGCGCCGGCGCCGAGCTCGTGGAACGCACCATCGCCGGCGGCGCTGACCCGGCGACGACGGTGGCCGCCTGGGCACGCGAGCAGGATGGCCTGCGGATGGTCCGCGTCGTCCGCGACCGCGACCTGGTGTTCTCGACCGCCGCCGCCGATCTCGCCACCGGCGCCACCCCGCGCCGCCTGGTGCGCGACGAAAAGCCGCTCTTCGACCTGGCGCAGGAGCTCCGCGCCGCGGTCGACGAGAACCGCGAGGACATCGACCAGAGCGGGGCGGTCGCAGCCGCGGCGCACAAGGAGGAGATCGCGGTCGAGGCGTTGACCGATGGCGCCGTCCGGGTCGCCGCGCCGTTCGCCGTCGACGGTGCCGTCGCCGGCATGGTGCAGGTCGAGCGCATGGCCAACGCCAAGGTGCCGGCTGGCGGCTCGGCCTGGCCGCTCGCGCTCGGCCTTGCCGCCCTGGCTGCCCTGCTCGGCTATGCCGGCGCCACCTTCCTCGGCGGCCGGCGCGTGCTGCTGCTGGGGCTCTCGGCGATCCTCGTCGCCGGCGGCCTCTACCTCCTGGTCAGCCGCCAGCGCAGCGCCGTCGCCGCGGGCGTCGCCGCCCGCGAGCAGGCGCTCGCGACGCAGCTCGTCGAACAGAAGGCGCGGGTCGAAGCTGCCCTGGCCGGCTCCGGCATCAGCGGCACTGGCATCGACGCCACCAGCTGGGACGGCGACCTCTTCCGTCGCCCGCGCGGCATCGTCCAAGCCGACGGCACCTTCGCCGCCAATCGCCTGGCGGACGCCACCGCCGCCCTGGCCTCGCGGCTGACCCGGATCGCCGGCACGGCGATCGTCGCCGGCCTCGCCATCCTCGCCTGCTTCGGTCTCGGCTGGGCGAGCCTCTTGGCTACCACCCTCCACCGCTACCGCGTCGCCTACTCCTACGCGCTGCCGGCCCTCATCGGCATGCTGGTCCTGGTCTTTTTCCCGTTCCTCTATGGCCTTTCGCTGTCCTTCACCAACGCCAACATCTACAACTCCGACAAGGGCGTGGTCGACAACTGGGTGGGCCTCGACAACTTCGGCCAGATCCTCGGCGACTTCGAGGTCTCGACCACTGGCGGCGACGGCGCCCGCGTTTGGAATTACCACAATTTCTACTGGACGCTGGGCTTCACCCTCATCTGGACAGTCACCAACGTCGCCATCGGCGTCACCGTCGGCCTGGCGCTCGCGCTGGCGCTCAACACCAAGGATCTGCGCGGCAAGGCGATCTATCGCGTCCTGCTGATCCTGCCGTGGGCGATCCCGAACTACATCACCGCGCTCATCTGGAAGGGCATGTTCCACCAGCAGTTCGGAGTCATCAACCAGATCCTGCAGATCGTTCACCTGTCGCCGGTGTCGTGGTTCGAGAGCCCACTGACCTCCTTTGCCACGGTCCTCACCACCAACGGCTGGCTGTCGTTTCCGTTCATGATGGTGATCTCCCTCGGCGCCCTGCAGTCGATCCCCGGCGACCTCTACGAGGCGGCGCGCGTCGACGGCGCGTCGAAGTGGCAGCAGTTCACCAGCATCACCCTGCCGTCGCTCAAGCCCGCCCTGGTGCCGGCCGTCATCCTGTCGGTGATCTGGACGTTCAACATGTTCAACATCATCTACCTGGTGTCGCAGGGCGAGCCGGCGGGGTCGACCGAGATCCTGATCACCCAGGCCTACAAACTGGCCTTCGAGCAGTACCGCTACGGCTACGCCGCCGCCTACTCGACGGTCATCTTCGTCATCCTGCTGGCCTACGGCACTTGGCAGAACCGGGTAAGTAAAGGAACCGAGGCGGTATGAGCAGCCGGACCGGCGAAACGCACCATTTCTGGCTCCACCTGTTCCTGCTGGTGATGGTGGGCATCACCCTCTATCCCATCCTCTGGGTGTTCACCATCGCCTTCTCGGGCGAGCAAACCCTGGTCATCGCCACCATGCCCGACGATCCGCAGCTCGCCGACCGGCTGCGCGCCATCACGCCCTGGCCCGACCACGTCACGATCAAGAACTTCTCCGACGTCATGACCCAGCAGCCGTTCGGTCGCTGGCTCCTGAACAGCGCCATCATCGCCGGCCTGACCACCATCTTGGGCGTCGCGCTGGCATGCAGCGCGGCCTACGCCTTCTCGCGCTTCAAGTTCCCTGGCCAACGCGCGGGCCTGATGTCGTTTCTGGTGTCGCAGATGTTTCCCGGCACCCTGATGATGATCCCGCTCTACATCATCATCGTGAAGTGGCTCGGCCTCGGCTCGACCTGGGGCGGCCTGGTGCTCGTCTACACCATGACCGCCATTCCCTTCTGCGTCTGGATGCTCAAGGGCTACTTCGACACCATCCCCAAGGAGCTCGAGGAGTCGGCGCTGATCGACGGCGCGTCGCCGGCGCGAGTCTTCTTTCAGATCGTTTTGCCACTCGCCAAGCCGGCGGTCGCCGTCACCGCTCTCTTTTCGTTCATGACGGCGTGGAACGAGTTCATCCAGGCCGCCACCTTCATGGACAAGGAGACGATGTACACCGCTCCGGTCGGCCTGCGCTTCTTCGTCGGTGGCTTCCAACAGCAGTGGGGCTACTTCGCCGCCGGCGCCATCATCACCGCGATTCCCGTCGTCCTGTTGTTCCTGTTCCTGCAACGTTTCCTGATTTCCGGCCTCACCGCCGGTGCCGTCAAGGGCTGACCGACCCTCGGCCGCCACAGCGCCGACCCACCGGCCAGCAACCCCTCGACGACGCAACCCCAGAAAGAGAGGACTACGACATGCCGCAGCGCAGACTCACTCTCACCCTCGCCCTGCTCGCCAGCGTGATCGCCGGCGTGGCCAGCGCGCAAAGCGTCAGCTTCAAGGATCCCACCGGCGACGACAAGGGCCCAGGCACCTTCACCTACCCGACGGACACCGTCTACAAGGCGGGGTCCTTCGACCTCACCGCCCTCGACGTCAAGGTCAGCGGCAAGAACGTCGACTTCGACGTCACCTTCAATTCGAAGCTCGAGGATCCGTGGGGCATGAAGACGGGCTTCGCGGTGCAGATGGTCTTCATCTTCATCGACACCGACCACAAGGACGGCAGCGGCTTCACCGACGGCCTCCCCGGCCTCAACGTCAAGTTCGACGCCGCCGATGCCTGGGACAAGGTCGTCATCCTCTCGCCGCAGGGCAGCTCGCGCGTCAAGTCCGAGGCCGAGACGAAGGCCGCGGCGATGATGGCGGGGATCGTCGTACCGAGCCGCACCAAGGGTGCCAACAACACCATTTCGGGCTCGGCCAAGCTCGAGGATCTGGGCGGCGGTGACCCGTCGACCTGGGGCTATCAGGTCGTCGTGCAGTCCAACGAGGGCTTCCCGGCGTCGACCGACCTGCTCACCCGCAAGGTCAACGAGTACGAGGGCCAGCACCGCTTTGGCGGCGGCAACGACGGCGAGTGCGACCCGCACGCCATCGACATCCTTGCCGGCGCCGGAACTGGTGACGCCAGCGAGGCGCAGGCGCAGTACGACATGCTCAAGTACGAGTGCAACGCCGACGGCACGTCGAAGTCGATGGCGACGCTGAAGATGGTCCGCAAGGGCTGATACGTCCGTTCGTGAACACACATCTTTCGAGGAGAGATTCAAATGATGTCCATCCGTAACCGCATCACGGCCGTCGCCGTGGCGCTCCTCGTCGCCAGCGCCGCCGGCGCCCAGGAGTCGAAGCTGACCATCGGCGGCACCACCTACACCAAGTGGCTGTGGGGCAACCAGCGCCAGCAGGGCGCCCTCTACAACTACACCACCGTCCCCGGCGAGGGCCGCGGCGACAACGGGCAGGGCACCGAGGTGGAGCTGCTGCTGTCGGCCCGCCTGTCGAAGGAAGTCTCGGTGGCCGGGCGCATCCACAGCCGCTTCAATCAGAACTTCTGGACCAACTTCGGCGGCTTCGGCGGCGCCGACAACCCCGCCGGCCAGTGCCAGGAAGGCGACTGCGGCGAGAACGACCCGCGCTCGAACCAGTACGTCAAGCTGCGTGGCATGACGGTCACCCTGACCCCGGGTTACAAGTGGATCGACTCGGCGACCATCGGCGCCAACGACTTCGGGCAGTTCGACCCGTTCGTCATCGGCCGTTTCCGCTACATCGACCGCGACAACGCCTCGGGCATCCTGCTCCAGGGCTCGGCCAACGGGCGCAAATTCACCTGGGATGCCACCCGCATCTCCCTGCCCCGCCTGTTCGCCGGCCCGGGCTTCGGCACCGGTGAGTTCCACGCTGCCGACGCCACCTACGGCCTCCAGGCCAAGCTCACGCCGTCGAGCAAGTTCGACGTCGGCTTCATCGGCCAGTACACCAACGACGTCGAGATCGACCAGAGCGACCGCAACTGGGACGACGGACGGAGCCTCCGCACCCGCTTTCACAACGAGGTCATCGGGGTAAAGGCAGGATTCCACCCGAGCTCGGACATGGACTTCCGCGCCGCGATCTACCACTCGAGCGGCGACTCCGACCCCGCGCTGGGAGCCCCGGGCGGCTTCGGCATCTCCGGCTTCTCGCCCTTCCCCGCCGGTGAGATCTCCGACGAGGCGATCAAGCTCAATGCCGACTTCAACAACCTGTTCGACGGCTTCTCGCTGAACGTCGAGTACTTCGACATCGGCGCCCAGTACGCCTCGATCCTCGCCTCGCGGCGCGAGGCCGACGTCCTCATCACCGAGGGCTCCGACGGCGCCTTCTACTTCCCCGGCCCGTCGAACGGCAGCTTCGGCGTGTTCTCCCGCAGCGACGGCCAGCCCCGCCGTTCCCAGCTGTACGGCGGCTGGGGCGGCAACGCGCAGCAGGTGCCCACCGTCAACGTCGACAACGACTTCACCGACTTCGACGAGCCGATGGCCGAAACGGTCATTGGTTGGAAGGGCATCACCCTGGTGCCGACGTATTCGAGCGGCAACCTCGACCTCTCGGGCGAAGTCTCGAAGATCGACTACAACACCAACTGGCAGGCCTGGGACGACACCAGCCGCGCGATCGACAACTCGCAATACCCGAATTTCGACTCCGACGCTGGCGTCTTCGGCTCCTATCGCAACGCCTACGCGCCGTTCCAGGAAAAGGACACGACGATCGCCCTGATCAAGGCCAAGTACCTGGTCGACAAGGGCAACGGCATCGAGATCTTCGGCAAGATCAAGCGCATCGACGAGACCGACGACCGCATGACCAGCGCCCGCTTCCTGCCCTACACCGCGGGCGACTGCCCGGGTGGCAGCACGGCCTGCGCCGGGAACGCCAACAACTACGCCGGCAATTTCTCGACCTCGGCGATCTACTTCAACCCGCCGGTGATCACCGTCAACGGCGTGACCGGCTACCAGTGGAAGCCGTTCGACAGCGTCAAGGATGACGACAAGGACCTGAGCTACATGATGTACCAGGTCGGTGCCGGCACCCAGCTCAACGACGACCTCTACGCCTCGCTGACCTACGAGTACTACGACGTCAGCCTGGCGGACGGCAACACCGCCTTCCAGGCCTACCAGCTGCACGAGATGGCGTCGGGTGACTCGACCAAGAACAAGGTCATCCTCAAGGCCAAGTACGTGCTCGCCGGCGCCGAGATCGGCTTCGAGTACCAGTACGACTTCGGCACCTTCAAGCCGGACTTTGGCGGCGGCTACGTCGTCCAGTACGCCGACCAGGGCATCCAGGACAACTTCGGCTTCGCCGTCGGCACCCCCGGCTTCCGGGGTCGCTACGGCGGCTGGAACAGCCTGCTCGAGCGCGACTTCAACCAGCAGGCCTTGAAGGCCTACATGAAGGTTCAGTTTTGACGAAGTCCTCGCCGACGCTCGGCCTTCGTCAAGTCACTCGGCCAGCGGCTGACGCCGCCGCCCGAGAGGGCTAGCCGGCTGACGCGAGGACCTCGAGATCGTCGCAGCAAAGGGCGGCCCAGTCGGGCCGCCCTTCTCGTCTCTGCCGCCTCGGTGGCATGATTCGGACGTCTGGAGATACGGATGAAGACCCCTGTCACACTGGCGGTTGCCCTCGCCCTCGCCCTCGTCGCCACCGCGCCGTTGCTCGCCCGCGGCAGCGACGACAACCTGATCTTTCGAGTCGAGGACCCGGCCGGTGACGACAACGGCGACGGCACGATTCGCTATCCCCTCAACTACTACGACATGCGTCCTGGCGACCTCGACCTGGTGGCCTTCGAGGCGCGGCGGGTCGACGGCGGCACGGAGCTGACGTTCACCTTTGCCGGCTCGATCCGGCGCACGGATCGCCGGACGATCGACGGCGCCGGCGGCAGTCTCGACGACCTCGCCCGCTTCGGCTTCTTCCAGCAGAACGTCGACGTCTACATCGACACCGACCGGGTAGTCGGCTCGGGAGGCTTCACCACCCTCCCCGGGCGCAAGGCCGAGATCGCGGAGTCGAGTGCCTGGGAGCGCGCCGTGGTCCTGACGCCGCGGCCGTTCGACGCCCGGAGTGCCTTGAAGCGGCTGCTCATGCGCCAGCTCAAGGACGAGCTCGAGACCGGCACCGACCCGGCCCAGGTCGCCCGTCTCAAGGGCCTGATCCCCGACGAGGTCGAGCAGCACATCTTCTTCCCCAACCGCATCGACGTCCGCGGCAGTCGGATCACCGCCTTCGTGCCCGACAGCTTCCTCGGCGGCCCGGCCCAACCCACCTGGAGCTATGTCGTCTTCTCGAGCGGCGCCCAGATCGACCAGCGTTTCGACTTCTCCGAGACCACCGGGCTCGCCCGCAGCCAGAGCATGATGATCGTGCCGGTGGCGCCGGGCGGCGCCCAGGATCGGTTCGGCGGCAAGCGCGACGACGACTACCAGCAGCCGCCGATCCTCGACCTGCTCACGGGGCCAGGTCAGAACCAGAAGCAGCTGCTCTCGGCCTATGATGCGTATCGCAAGCGGCCGGTGGTCCTGCCGGGCCTGGTTCCGGCCGGGCCGGTCGAGCCGGGCAAGACGGCGGCCCAGGCGGCGACGCCGCCCGTGCCCCAGGCGGCGACGCCGCCCGTGCAGCGCTAAGGCCAGGACCGCCGCCGCCAACGTAGTAGCCTTTCGAGGCCCGCCGATGACGATCCGCCCCCCGCTCAGCCGTCCCTGCGGCAGCCTCGCCCTGGCGCTGGCCGTGATCGCCCTGTCCGGCTGCGCGGCGGTCAATCGCCTGGCCGTCAAGAGCGTCGCCAAGAGCCTGTCGGGCAGCGGCGACGCCTTCGCCCGCGACGACGACCCCGAGCTGGTGCGGGAGGCCGTGCCCTTCGCCCTCAAGACCTACGAGTCGCTGCTCGCGACCGTGCCCACCTATCGGCCCCTGCTGCTCGCCACTTGCAGCAACTTCACGCAGTACGCCTACGGCTTCCTGCTCACCGACGCCGAGGTGCTGGGCGAGGAGCAGCACGCCGCCAGCGAAGCCCTCCGCCAACGTGCCCTGAAGCTCTCGCTCCGCGGCCGCGACTACTGCCTGCGCGGGCTCGAGACGCGCTTCCCCGGCGTCGGCGAGCGCCTGCTGCGCAACCCCGAGACGGCGGTCGCCGCCGCCCGCCGTGACGACGTGCCGCTGCTCTACTGGACGGCCGCCGCCTGGGGCACCGCCATCTCGCTCCGCCCCGACGAGCTCGGCGTCGACTTTCCGGCGGTGCGCGCCCTGCTCGAGCGCGCCCTGGCCCTCGACGAGGCCTGGAACGACGGCGCGCTCCACGAGACGATGATCACCATCGAGGCCCTGGGCGAGGCTCTCGGCGGCTCCGAGGCGCGCGCGAGAGAGCACTTCGCCCGCGCCGTCGCGCTCGAACGCGGGTCGTCTCCAGGGCCCTACGTGGCCTTGGCCGCGGGCATCGCGCTGCCGAAGCAGGACCGCAGCGAGTTCGTCTCGCTGCTGACCATCGCCCTCGCCATCGACCCCAACCAGAATCCCAGTCACCGGCTCGCCACCCTCCTCGTCCAGCGCCGCGCGCGAGCCCTGCTCGACCGCGTCGACAGCCTGTTCCTCGAGTGACGCAGCCGCCCGGAGCCACTCCCACCCCATGCCCAAATTCGCGCATCTTCTGCTTGCCTTCACCCTCGCCGTAGGGGTCGGCTCGCCGGCCCAAGCGGCGACCGTCACCATCCGCCTCGCCACCTTCACCCCCGCCAACTCCGCCTGGCACAAGGCGCTGCTCGAGATGGGCGCCACCTGGAGCGCCGACACCGCCGGCCGGGTCAAGCTCATCGTCTACCCCGGTGGCCAACAGGGCAGCGAGGCCACCGTCGTCAAACTGATGCGTGCCGACGAGCTCCAGGCGGCGCTGCTCCTCGTCCCCGGTCTTTCGAAGATCGACGAGGGCGCAAACGTCACCGCCCTGCCGTTCTTCCTCGACTCCGACGAGGAGTCGGCCCACGTTTTCAGCAAGGTACGTCCGCTGATCGACCAGCGCCTGGCGGCCCAGGGCTTCCACGCCATCCAGTGGGGATTCGCCGGCTGGACGCGGGTCTTCTCCAAGCAACCGATCCGTTCGATGAAGGACCTGCAGGCGGCCAAGCTGTACACCACGGCCGGCGAGGACCGCATGGTGCAGTGGTATGCCGACAACGGCTTTCACCCGGTGGCGCTCAACTTCAGCGACATCCCGGCGCAACTCAAGCTGCGGACGGGGCTGATCGACGCCGTCCCCAGCCCACCCCTCGGCGCCCTGCTGCTGCAGTTCTTCCGTGACGCGCCCTACATGCTGGCGCCGCGCGTCGGTGCGCTGGCCGGCGCGACGGTGATCAGCGACAAGGCGTGGAACGCGATCGAGCCGGCTGACCGCGAGAAGATGCTGGTCGCGGCCAAGGCGATGGAAACGAAGCTGCTCGGCGACGTCGCCAAGATCGACAACGACGCGATCACCGCCATGACCGCGCGCGGTCTGACCGTCATCGACCTGCCACCGGCCGAACGCGCCGCGCTCGGTGCCGCTGGCGACAAGTTCGTGCAGAAGATGCGCGGAGTCATGATCCCGGCCGATGTCTTCGACGTCGCCGTGGCCGCGCGCGACGCCTTCCGTCAGGCGGCCAAGGCCGGCACGCCGGCGCCCAAGAGCCGTTGATGCGGCGGCTCCGGGCCCCCGACCTGGGGCGCGTCACAGGGGGCATCGGGCGCGCCGAGAACGTGCTGGCGGCGTTCGCGCTGGCCGGCGTCATGCTGCTGCCCTTGGCGGAGATCGTCGCCCGGAAGGTCTTTGGCTTCGGCATCCCCGGCGCCGGGCCGTTCGGCGAGAACCTGACGCTCTGGGTCGGCCTGCTCGGCGCCGCCATCGCGGCTCGCGAGGGCAAGCTCCTCACCCTGGCCACCGGCGAGCTGCTGCCGGCAGGCCGGTTCCGCGAGGTTGCCCACGTCATCGGCGGCATGGTCGGCGCCGCGGTGGCGACGGTGTTCGCCTTCGGCGGTGCCACCCTGGTCAAGAGCGACGCTGGCGCCGACACCATCGTCGCCGCCGGTGTTCGCCTGTGGGTCGTCGACCTCGTCTTCCCGGTCGCCTTCGGCCTCATCGCCCTGCGCCTGGCGTGGCGCGCGTCGGCCCGCTGGCCGGGACGCGCGGTCGCCGCTCTCGGCGTCGCCGCCGGCGTCTGGCTGGCTCTCCACCCGCAGATCCTCGAGGGGCAACCGGCCTGGCCCTGGATGCTGCTGGTGGTCGTCGCCGGCGTGCTCGGGTCGCCGATCTTCGCGCTGCTGGGGGGCATCGCCCTGTTCGCCTTCCTGGTCGACGGCAGCGGGCCCAGCCGGCTGATGATCAAGGCGTACGAGGAGCTCACCTCGCCCAGCCTGGCAGCGATCCCGCTCTTCACCCTGGCCGGCTTCGCCCTCGCCGAGGGCAAGTCGTCGGAGCGACTGCTGCGGGTGTTTCACGCCCTCTTCGGCTGGGCCCCCGGCGGCAGCGCCATGGCCGCCGTCGTGCTCTGCGCCTTCTTCACTCTGTTCACCGGCGGCTCCGGAGTGACCATCCTCGCCCTCGGCGGCCTGCTGCTCCCCGCCCTCCTCCGTGACGGCTACCGCGAGCGTTTCTCGATCGGCCTGCTCACCGCGTCGGGCTCCCTCGGGCTGCTGTTCCCGTTGTCGCTACCCTTGATGCTCTACGGCATCGTCGCCAACGTGGCGATCGACGACCTGTTCGTCGGCGGCCTGCTGCCCGGGTTGCTGATGCTCGGCCTGATGGGCGGCCTCGCGCTCCGCGACGGCCTGATCGCCAAGGTCGCTCGCCAGCCGTTCCACTGGCGCGAGGCCGCCGCTGGCGCCTGGGGCGCCAAGTGGGAGCTGTCGCTGCCGCTGGTGGTCCTGATCGTGCTCCTGGGCGGCTATGCGACGCCGGTCGAGTCAGCGGCCGTTGCCGCCCTCTACGCCATCCTCATCCAGCGCTTCGTCCATCGCGACATCCCGAGCGGCGGCGCGCTGCTGCGGGTGATGGTCGACTGCGTGGCGATCGTCGGCAGCGTGCTGGTGATCCTCGCCCTCGCGTCCGGCCTCACCAACTACCTGGTCAACGCCCAGGTACCGATGCAGCTCATCGATTGGACGCAGGCCCACGTCGAGTCGCGCCTGGTATTCCTGCTCGGCCTGAACGTCGTGCTGTTGCTCGTCGGCTGCGTGATGGACATCTTCTCCGCCATCGTCGTCGTCGCGCCGCTGATCATCCCGCTGGCCCAGGTCTACGACGTCGACCCCGTGCACCTCGGCATCATCTTCATCGCCAACCTCGAGCTCGGCTACCTGCACCCGCCGATCGGCCTGAACCTGCTGCTGGCTTCCGTGCGCTTCAAAAAGCCGGTCCTCGAGGTCACCTGGGCGACCCTGCCGATGCTGGCGATCCTGGCCTTGGGCGTGCTCCTGATCACCTACTGGCCCTGGCTGACGCTGGGGTTGCTGCACTGGCTGCGTGGCTGAGGATCGAGCGCCTTCACGCCGGCGCGAAACGAGCCCGCGTCGCCTCGCGATAGAGGCGACCGACCGGTAGTGCCTGGCCACCCTCGAGCACTGCCCACAGCCGGCCGCCCTCCGCTGTGCGCAGACTCCGCAGCCGGTCGACGTCGACCAGGTACGAGCGATGGATACGCATGAACTGTGACGGCAGGAGGGACTCGAGCCCGGCGAGAGACTTCTCGTGGAGGTGCATCGTGCCGTCCGCCAGATGCAGCTCGGAGTAGTCGTCGGCGCCCCGGGCGAAGACGACGCGTTCGATCGCAATGGCCAGCACCTCGCGACCACGACGGATCACCAGGCTGCGCGCCCCACCACCCGGCCGGCCCGCCTTCCCGAGCGCGCGATCAAAGGCGATGCGCAGCCGTTCAGCCGACCAGGGCTTGGCCACGAAGTCGGCCACGCCGTAGTCGAAGGCGCGCAGCGCCTGGTCGTGGTGGGCGGAGACGACGACGGTCTCGAACGGTCCCGCCGCTGCCTGTTCCAGGACGCGAAAGCCATCCTCACCGCCAAGATTCAAGTCGAGGAAGAGGACGTCGCACCGCCAACCGCGGACCAGCTCGAGCGCCGCCGCGAGCGTCGGCCGCACCTCGATCTCGGCGACCTCGGGGCCCCCGGCGATCTCGCCGAGCATCCGCACGAGCCGGCGGGCGACCACCGCCTCGTCCTCGACGATGGCAATCCTCATGCGGTGCCCCGCCCGGGTACCGACAGCTCGACCCGCCAGGTGCCGCCGCGTTGTTCCTGACGTAACGACCAATCCTCGCCCCAGGCCTGACGTAGCCGCGCCTCGACGTAGCGGGTGCCGGTTCCCGGAGGAGCGGTCGGCCGGCCGGCCGCGGCGGGCGACTCGAACACGTAGCGCATCCGGTCGCCTTCGGCTATCCCATGCAGGCGAAGGGTCACCAGCGGCGAGACCAACCCATGGGTGACGGCGTTCTCGACCAGGGTGTGCAGGACTGCCGGCGGCATGGGCTCGTCGCCACGCACACCCGCGACCGCGAGCTCGTAGCGAACGTCGCGGCGCAGGCTCATCGTCGCGATGTGGCTGCGGCAGAGCCTGAGCTCCTGATCGATCCGCACCAGCGTCTCGACCGAAAGGTCGCACAGCAGGCGAAGCTCCTCCGCAATCGAGTCGATCATCCGCAGCGCCGTCCGCGGTTCGGTCTCGACCCACTCGGCCAGGGCGGTCAACGTGTTCATCAGGAAGTGGGGTTGGATCTGCCGCCGCACCATCTCGAGCTCGAGCCGGGTCGACGCGAGCTCCGCCGTCAGACGGGCCTGACGCAGGAGCCCAACCTCCCTGGCGTGCGACCAAAGCAGGCAGATGAACAGGAAGTCCAGGCAGAAGAAGACGAGGTAGTCCACGAAATGGAACGGCTGGAGGACGAGGGCCACGCAGGCCACCGCGAGACCGATCAGTGCCGGGCCGCTCCCCGGCAGCCGCCGGATTCGTGCGCCCAGCGTCCAGAGAACGGCGGCGCCGAAACCGAGGGCGTGCACGGCCAGCACCTTGCCGTCCCAACTGGGCAGGGCAAACGCAGCGATCAGCGAGCCCACCGCAATGGCCACGAACAGCCGATGGCCGCCCGGTTGTCGATACCGGGTGACGACGAGTGCGAGCAACTGCACATCGGTCAGCCAGGTGAGCACCAGGATGCCGACGAGGCGGGCCAGGTGGTGGTCGTAGGTGTAGCCGAACACCGGGCGCCAGGCTTCGACGAGCAGGAGCCCGGCGGCCGTCAGGGCCAGCGAGCCGAGGACGAGCGGCGCCCTTTCTCGAGTCGCCACGAACATCGCCAGCGCAAAGAAGGCGGTCAGCACGAGCCCGCTCAGTGCCGCCGCCGCCAGCCACGCGGACGACTGGCGAAAGCGAACGATCGTCTCGTAGTCGCCGACGACCACCTGCCAATAGCCCACGCGAGCGACGAAATGCCGGTGGAAGGACGAAGCGCGAATGAGCAGCGCGTGCGGCCCGGGCGCCGCAAGGGCATCGGGGACCTGATAGTGCGCCTCGACCGGACCGGGTCGTTCCTCGGCCGCGCTCCGCCCGATGACACCGCCACGTCCAACCAGGGCGCCGTCCCACCAGACCTCGTGCGAGGCGAGGGCGGCCACGTAGATGCCGAGCGGATGATCGGCCCGGCGCAGATCCGAGGTGAGCTCGACGGTCGCTCGCAGGGTGACCATCGCCGCGTCTGGCGGGATCTCCGTGAGGGTCACCAGAGTCGCGACATCGCCCTCACCAACCCGCATCTCGAAGCGGTCGACGGCAAGGAGCTGGGAGCGAGCCAGCAGGCGATCCGGTAACGCCGAGGCGACGGCGGCGGCACACGCGGCGACGAGCAGGAGCCTCACCGTCGGCACGGTATCACCGCGCCGTAGTCGTTCACCGACGCGCAGAGACGCTCGCCGACGGCGGCGCAACAGCGCGACGAACACCTCCGTAGCGGCGGTCAGGAGGAACGATCCCGATGAGACTGTCCTGTCTGATTCTGCTCGCCGCCCTGCCGCTCGCCGCCTGCACGCCGCCCGCCTGGCGGCTCGAACCGACCACCTTCATCGCTGACGACGGCACCAAGGTCGCGGCCGAGCTCGGCAAGCTCCGCGTGCCGGAAAATCGGTCCAAGCCCGACTCGCGGCAGATCACGATCTCGTTCATTCGCTTCAAGTCGACAGCTGCGCGCCCGGGAGCACCCATCGTGTACCTGGCCGGTGGTCCCGGGGGCTCCGGTATCGAGGCCGCACGCGGCAGCCGTCTGCCGCTCTTCCTCGCGCTGCGTGCCTACGGCGACGTCATCGCGCTCGATCAGCGCGGCACCAGTCGCGGATCCGGAGACGATCCGGAGACCGACTGCGACGAACGCTTCGTGATCGATCCCACGCTGCCTCTCGATCGGCAGAGCGCCGGCACCGTCATCGCCGACGCCACCCGCCGTTGCGCCGAGCGGCTCACCGACGCCGGCTTCGACCTCACCGGCTACACCACCCCCGAGAGCGCCGCCGACCTCGACGACCTGCGCCGCGCCCTGGGCGTCGACAAGCTGACCCTGTGGGGTATCAGCTACGGCACGCACCTGGCGCTGGCAACCATCAAGGCGTACGGCCCCCACGTCGACCGCGCGATCCTGGCCGGGGTCGAAGGTCTCGACGACACCGCCAAGCTCCCGAGCGACCAGCAGGAGGTCCTCGCCCTGCTGGCAGCCCTCGCGCGGCCGCAGACGCCCGACCTGCTGGCCACGATCGAGGCCCTGCTGCACGAGCTCGCGGCGCAACCGCGGGTGGTGTCGTTGACCCATCCAGTGACCGGCGAGTCGGCTCCGTTCGTGCTCGGTCCGCTCGACCTTCAGGTGGTGATCGCCCAGATGCTCACCGGTCCGGAGTCTTCAGCGGGCCTGCCTGATCTCGTGCACCGCCTCACAGAGGGCGACTGGACCGCGCTCGCCCTGCTGTCCGCTCGCCAACGTTTCGGCGAGGCGCCCATCGCCATGGCAACGGCCATGGACTGCGCCTCCGGAGCCAGCGCCGCGCGACGGGCACGCATTGCCGACGAGGCGAAGCACACGCTGCTCGGGGACGCCATCAACCTGCCGTTCCCGGAGATCTGCGCCGGCATCCAGGTCGCCGACCTCGGTGACGACTTCCGAGCGCCCGTCGAGTCAGACATCCCGGTGCTGCTGATCAGCGGCACCCTCGACGGCCGCACCCGACCGCGTCAGGCGGAAGCGCTGCGCGCCGGTCTACCCAACGCCCACCAGCTGGTCATCGACGGGGCTGGCCACAGCGACCCGCTGCTGCTTTCCTCGCCGGAGATTCTGGCCACCATGCAGCAGTTCCTGCGCGGCGACGCCATCAGCGACCGCACCATCACCCTGCCGGCGGTCGAGCTCCTGCCCCTGCGCACGGTCGCGGCCGTGCCCGACGAGGTCCTGGCGAGCTATGTCGGTGACTACCGCGTCGGCACCGACAGCGTCCGGCGAGTGATCAAGGCCGGATCGATTCTCTACACCGTGCGCGACCGCGGCCTGCCGCTACCGATCCGTTCGGCCTCGGAGACGGAGTTCTTCTACGAGGGTTCCGCCGCCGCACTGCGTTTCGAGGTCGACTCGAGCGGCAAGTTCACCGCCATGCGGTTCCGCAGCGCCGACGGCCAGGAGGAGCGCTGTCCCCGAATGTAGGCACACACCGCCGCGCAATCCTCAGTCGACGAGCCAAATCCCCGTCGACCCCGCCGGCAACTCGGCCTGCCACAGGTCGGCCTCGCCGGACAGCTCCACCCCGGGATCCGTGAACAGTGGTTCCAGCCGCTTGGCCGACAGCTCCATCGTCACCCAGCGGACGGGCGTCGCTCCGAGGTTGTGGACCACCAACACCCTCTGGTCGGCACCTTGGCGCACGAACGTCAGCAGGCCGTCGGCGCCGGGTTCGCTGCCCGTCGCCAAGAGCCTCAGCGAACCGCTGGCGAGGGCCGGTACACCGTGTCGCAGGCCGATCAGGGTGCGATAGCGATCGAGGAGCGACCCTGGCCGGCCGGTCTGCGCCGCCACGTTCGCCGTCTCGCGGCCCGGCGCGAAGGGGCGCCACGGCGTGCCGGTGGTGAAGCCCCCGCCCCGCGTGGCGTCCCAGGGCATCGGGGTGCGCTTGTCGGGGTCGTCGCCGGTTGGGCCGTTGGCCAAGCCGACCTCTTCGCCGTAGTAGAGGAAGGGCACCCCGGGCAGCGTCAGCAACACCGCTGCCGCCGCGCGCAGACGGGCCTCTCGGACCTCGTCGCCACCGTTGCCGAGCTGGGTCGCCACCCGCGCCATGTCGTGGTTGGTGAGGAAGGTGGCATCGAGGACGCCGGGCGGGTAGAGCGCGGCGACGCGCTCGAGCGCCGACGCGATCCCTGCTGCCTGGCCGGCGCCGACGCCGTCGACGATCGCGCTCGCCAGCGGGAAGTCGAAGCTCATCGGCAGCTCATCACCGCCGCGGATCGTGTCGGTCGAGCCGTAGTACTCGGCGATGTGGGCGCTGTCGGTCCAGTTCTCGCCAACCAACATGGCGCCCGGCTTGGCTTCCCGCACCGCCTTGGCGAATTCGCGCAGAAAGTCGTGTGTCTCCGGCTGGTCGTTCTGCAGGTCGCCGGGGCCGTTGGCGAACAGGTGACGGGTGGCATCGAGGCGGAAGCCGTCGACGCCCCGCGCCAGCCACTTGCGTCCCAGACGCTCGATCTCGCCCCGCACTGCCGGGTTGGCGAAGCTCAGGTCGGGCATGCCGCCCCAGAAGATGCCGTAATAGTAGGCCCGCGCCGTGCCACCCGGCGGATACGGATGCCAGCTCGGCCCGTTCCCCCAGGGCTGCGTCCAACCCGGGTCATCAGCCCGCCAGACGTACCAGTCCCGGTGGGGAGACGCTGGCCCGCTGGCGCTGTCGACGAACCAGGGATGGTCGCTGCTGGTGTGGTTCATCACGAAGTCCAGGACCACCTTGATGCCGCGTCGGTGCGCCTCGACCAGGAAACGGTCGAAGTCCGCCTCCGTGCCGTAGTCGCTCTCGATCCGCTCGTAGTCGACGGTGTCGTAGCCGTGGTAGCTCGGCGACTCGAAAATCGGCATCAGCCACAGGGCGTCGACCCCGAGGTCGGTGTGGGTCGCGGGGTCGCCGTCGTTCAGCAGATCGAGCTTGGCGGTCAGGCCGGCGAGGTCGCCGATGCCGTCGCCGTTGCTGTCGGCGAAGCTCCGGACGAAGACTTCGTAGAACACGGCCTCGCGCGCCCAGTCGTGGTCCCACTGGGTCGTCGTCGACGGCGGGTCGATGATCACCTCGATCGGAACGGGCTTGGAAGCGCAGGCCAGCCACGGCAGTGACGCCGCAACGATCGACAACGCCACGGTCTGCCAGCGCGAGCCCTGAGGATTGGTCGGTTTCATGCGCACCCCCCGATCGGTCGGTTCGAACCCGCATTCTGACCGATTAGACTGCGGCGATGTCGTTCGACGACGCCCGGCGCGCCGGCCTGATGCACGACCTGATCCGCCCGCTGCTGCGACGGCCGACCGAGCTGCTGCCGTTCCGGGAGGTCCACGAGCGGCTGCACCTCGCCGGGGTCGTCGACCGCGGGGTGTTCGAGATCCCGTTGTCGGCCATCGTCGGCACCGTTGGACGACAGCGCGAGTTCACCCGCGCCTTTCTGCCCCGCGGCGAGGAGCTCCGCGAGCGCTGGAACGACGTCAAGGCCCTGGCGGAGGGGCCGCGCGGCTTTCCCGCCGTCGAGCTCTACCAGGTGGGAGAGGTCTACTTCGTCCTCGACGGCCATCACCGCGTCTCGGTGGCGAGGTCGCTCGGCCAGCCGACGATCGAGGCTCACGTCCAGGAGTTCCTGACGCCCGTCCAACTGGCGCCCGACGCCTCGCTCGAAGAAATCGTCTTGAAGAGCGCGCTCGCCGAGTTTCTGAACACCACCGGCCTGACGCAGGCGGCACCGGGGGACTTCGAGACCACCGAGCCGGACGGCTACGAACGCCTGCTCGAGCACATCGCCGTGCATCGCTACTTTCGGGGTCTGGAAGCGCGCCGCGCGATCGACTGGCGGCAAGCCGTCGACTCCTGGTTCGAGACGGTCTACCAGCCGATGGTCGAGACCATCCGCACGAGCGGCATCCTCGCCGACTTCCCGGGCCGCACCGAGACCGATCTCTACCTCTTCGCCATGGAGCACCTCTACCACCTGCGCCGGGAGTACGGCGATGGCCTCGACCTCGACGAGGTGGTCGACGATTTTGCCCAGACCGTCCGCGAGGACCAGCGCGAGGACTGGCGCGGTCGGCTGCGCGCCTGGCTCGCGCGCCGCCGCGAGGGCCGCGGCGACGCGGCCACGCCGAGCGAGCCTGCGCGCGACGAGACACCCCTTAGCCCCTGACCGGCCCCGCCGGCCTCTCTCATCCCTTCTCTCGAGGAAGCCTCATGGATCTGAACGGAAACGTCGCCATCGTCACCGGTGCCTCCCGCGGTCTCGGGCGGGCCATTGCCTCGAGCCTCGCGGAAGCCGGCATGCACGTCGCCCTCGCCGCCCGCGACGCCGAGTCCCTGCGCGACGCGGTGCGCGAGATCGACCGCGCCGGCGGCAGCGCGATCGCCGTCCCCACCGACGTGCGCAACTACGAGAGCATCCTGCGCCTGGTCGCCAACACCCGCGACACCTTCGGGCCGGTGGACGTCGTCGTCAACAACGCCGGCCTCGGCTGGCTCAAGCCCTTCGCCGACTACAGCGTCGCCGAGATCGACCAGGCCATCGACGTCAACTTCCGTGGCACCGTCTACCTCACCAAGGCGGTCCTCGCCGAGATGCTCGAACGCAAGCGCGGCCACCTCATCAACATCGCCTCCGACGTCGCCCGCCGGCCGCAGTCCGGCCTCGCCATCTACGCCGCCGCCAAGCACGGCGTCCTCGGCTTCGGCTCCTCGCTCCTGCGCGAGGTCAAGGGCTCCGGCGTCAAGGTCACCACCGTCACCCCCGGCATCATCGACACCTACTTCGGCGGCAGCGAGCCCGGCCGCGACGAAACCTGGGCGATGCAGCCGGAATGGGTCGCCGAGGTCGTCCTGTGGCTGCTCCAGTCGCCGCCTCACTGGCTCGCCGACGAGATCGCGCTCCACCCGCTGGGCCAGGATTTTTGAGCTGGGTGGTCTGGGCCGGTGGTGGGTCGCGCGCGGCCCTGGAACCTCACGGCGCCTGACGCGCCGCCGCCGTCTGGTCGAGGCCGACGACGTGGCCAAGGGTGCGCACCACCAGCAGGCCGTCGGCGATCGCCGGGGTGGCCATCACGACTTCGTTCATCTGATTGGTGGCCAGCACCGCGAAGTCGCCCTCGGCGGCGATGACGAAGACCTCGCCGCCTTCGCTGGCGAAGTAGACACGACCGTCGGCGGCGACGGGTGAGGCGGCGAACGAGGTGCCAGAGGCGCCGAGACGGGTGCGCAGGAGCTCGCTGCCGTCGCTTGCGCGGTAGACCGTGAGCAGGCCGTTGTTGTTGATGGTGAAGAAGCTGCCGCGGTAGAGGATCGGCGTCGGGATGTAGGTGCCCCCGCGCGGCCAGCTCCAGGCGATGGCGGCGCTCTTGCTCTCGCCTGCCGGCAGCGACAGGTCGCCGCGCTGGCCGGCGCGGACGGCGTAGACCGGCCGCACCGGCGGGTAGCCGGCGGTGACGTAGACGACGCCTTCGCCGGCCACCGGCGTCGCGACGACGACCTCGGAATTGGGACCGAGCGTCCATAGCAGGGCCCCCGTCTTCGGATCGTAGCCACGGATGGTGGTGCCGTTGGTCACCAGCTCGTCGCCGTTGGCTCCGCGCAACAGCGCCGGCGTCGCCCAGGTCGAGGGCTCGTCGCGGGCGACACGCCAGCGCGGGGCGCCGGTGGCCAGGTCGTAGGCGGCGAGAAACGAGTCCTTCCGCCGATCGGCCTGGACGATCACCGTGTCGCCAACGATCAGGGGCGAGCTCGCGTGCCCCCACTCGGCCGACCCCGACTGGGGATCGTTGCAGTCGAGGATGCCGACGTCCTGCCGCCAGAGCTCGGTACCCGCAGGGTCATAGGCGGCCAGCACGCCCACCACCCCGAACAGGACGACGATGCGTTTGCCGTCGGTGGTCGGGGTGGCGTTGGCAAGGCTCGACTTCATGTGTCGACGCACCGGCGGCGCGCCGTGAAACACCTCGCGCTCCCACACCACCTGGCCGTTCGTGGTGTCGAGCGCGTAGAGGCGGAAGGAGTGCGTCGAGACGTCGTCGACCGAGGTGCCGTCGCCGTAGAGACCAGGCCGAAACGAGGTGTCGCCCTTGCCGCTGACCGCCGTGGTGACGTAGATCCGATCCCCCCAGACGATGGGCGAGGACAACGCCAGACCGGGCAGCGGGGTCCTGAAACGCACATGGGCTCCGCTCGCCAGGTCCCAGGTGCTGGGCGCGCCCTGCCCATCACCGATGCCGGAGGCCCCGGGACCGCGGAACTGGGGCCAAGCCTGGGCGGCACCTCGCGGGGCGACCGCCAGCACGGGCGCCGAGGCGACCGTCGGCGGCGTCGGCTCGGCGGCGCTGGTCAGGGCGGAGAATCGGGAGATCTCGCCGCCTCGGTTGAGCATCGCCCACTCGATCAGGCCGGCCCGGCCAGCAAGGTCGAGTCGGGCGTCGCCAGCGGCGGTCTCGAAGCGGTCTGGCGACACCGGCAACAGGTGCAACGGCTCTGCGGCGCCGGGAATCAACAGGTCGAGCGCCTCACCGGCCAGGGCGAGCGTCGCGATCCCGGCGTCGGCGCGCAAGCCCGACGGGTAAGCCCGCAGGCGATCCGCCGGCGGATGGTAGGGCGGCCGCCCGAGGCGCGTCGCCGTGGCACCCGCCAGGAGCGCGGCCACCTCGGCGCGAGCAGCGGGAGCCGGTGCGGCCGGCGCTGCCGCAGGGTCGGTTGGGGCCGCCGCCATCTCCTGCGCGTCGCGTCGCACGGCCAACAGGTCCAGCGGCTCCACCCGTCCGGTAGCGAGCGCCGCCCGGGCGAGCTCGACGTCGTCGGTGGCCACGGCGGTAGCCAGAGCCGACGGGCCGCCCTTTGAACCAACCTCGTCTGCGGTCGATCCTACAGGCCCGCGTCTCCGGCGTGGGTCCTGCGCGCCGCTCAGACCTGCCGCGATTGGGCTGGCTGTTTGCCTCGCCTCTCCATAGGATGGCCGACCCTTGCCGCGTCCGCCGTCCAAGCCCGTAGCCTCTCCCCGCCCGAGCTGGCAACCGGGCGACCGGCTGCGCCATCGCTTCAACCCCGAGCTCGGGTTGGGGCGGGTGGTGCGCGTCGAAGGGCGACGGCTGGAGGTGCATTTCCCGGGGCCGGACACCACCCTGCGCCTGGCGGTCGACGCCGACGCGCTCGAGCCGTTCGTGCTGCGGCCCGGGATGCGCGTGCGAGCGGCAGGGTCGACGCGGGTGGAGACGGTGGAGGCGGTGAGCGCGGCGGGCCTGGCGTCACTCGCCAGCGGCCGCGAGGTGGACGTCGGCACGCTGTGGCCACTCGCCGACGACGCCGAGCTCCTCGACCGACTGGTGGCCGGCGAGGTCGACAGCCAGGAGGCGTTTGCGCTCCGGCTCGACGCGCTGCGGCTGGCCGCCATCCGCGAGGCGGACGGATTGGGCTCGTTCCTCGGCGGCCGGGTGCGCCTGTTCCCGCACCAGCTCTACGTCGCCGAGCGCGCCACCCGCGAGCGGCCGGTGCGCTGGCTGCTGGCCGACGAGGTGGGCCTCGGCAAGACCGTCGAGGCCTGCCTGATCCTGAACCACCTGCTCGCCACCCGCGACGCCGAGAGCGCGCTCGTCGTCGCCCCGGAGACCCTCACCGTGCAGTGGCTCGGGGAGCTGTGGCGCAAGTACCACCAGGTGTTCGTGCTCCTCGACGAGGCGCGCCTCGACGACGTGGCCAAGGACTTCGGCGCCGACTTCAACCCGTTCATCACCCACCGGCGGGCGGTGATCGCGCAGGAGCTGCTCGAGCGCCGCCCGGAGCTCGCGACCCAGGCGGCGGCCGCCGGCGTCGACGTGTTGATCGTCGACGAAGCCCACCACCTGCGTCGACCGGAAGGGCACCCGGGCAACCCCGCCTATCGCGCGGTCGCGCCGCTCGCTGCCGCGGCACGCCACCTCCTGCTGCTGACGGCGGTGCCCCTCGAAGACGATGCCCACGGCTTCTTCCGTTTGCTCGAGCTGCTGCGTCCCGACGACTACGCCGACTTCGCCGACTTTTCGGCCCGCCTGTCCCGTGGCGAACGGCTGCCGCCACGCACCAGCGCCACCCGTCGCGTCGACATCGGCGGCCTGCCGCCGCGCTTAGGCGTTGCCGTCGAGCTGGCGCACGACGCCGGCTGGGCGGCGCAGGAGGCTCTGCACCGGGCGGTGGCCAGTCTCCCCCCCGGCGACGCCGTCAGCCGGAGCCACCAGCTGCGTCATCTCCGGCGCGCCCTCGCCTATCCCGGCGCCCTGCGCACGAGCGCCCTCGATGGCACGCTGCCTGCCCTGCGGTCGCCCGAGATCCAGACCCTGGTGGCTGCCGCCGAGCGGCTCGAGCCGCGGGTCGAGTGGCTGGTGGGTCAGGCGCGGCAGTGGGTCGTCGCCGGCGAGAAGGTGCTCGTCTTCGTCGCCGAACGCGACGCCGCCGAGGCGCTCCGCCAGGCGCTCGGTCGGCACGGCGGGGCGCGCACTGCGGTGTTTCACGAGCAGCTGTCGACGCGCCAGCGCGACATCGAGGTGGCGCAGTTTCGCTCACCGGACGGGCCGGCGATCCTGGTGTCGACCGAGTGTGGCGGCGAGGGCCGCAACTTCGAGTTTTGCACCCGCCTGGTGCTGTTCGACCTGCCGTGGAGCCCGCTCGTCGCCGAGCAGCGGGTCGGCCGTCTCGACCGCATTGGCCGCCGGCTGCCGGTCGAGGTCGCCTACTTTCGGCCGCCGCGTGGCATCGGCCGTGTCGTCGTCGACCTCTACGAGCGCCTGGGGCTCTTCCGCGAGCCGCTGTCGAGCTACGAGAGCGAGCTGTCGCGGGTCGAGTCAGCGATCGAGGAGCGGGCAGTGTCGGCCGTGCTCGCCGACCGCCTCGACTCCGCTGCGGAGCCATTTGCGGAGATCCTGGCCGAGATCGGAGCCGCCTACGACCGCGTGCAACGGGCGGCCTTCCACGAGCTGCATCGCGATCCTTACCGGCCCGAGCTGGCCGCCGGCATTCTGGCGCGGATCCCGCCCGAGCTCGAGACGCTGACCCGCGAGGTGGTGCTCGGCGCCGCGAGCGAGCTCGGCCTGCACGTCGCCGAGCGGCGCGGCGGCGTGCGGGGTGGCCAGCGCTACGCGATCGAGATCGGCGCCGGCGCCCGGGTCGAGAGCCTGCCTGGTCTGGCGGGTGAGCACAGCTTCCTCGGCACCTTCGACCGCGAGGAAGCGGTGGCGGACGAGGGCATCGACTTCTACGCCACCGGTCACGCGCTGGTCGAGGGCGTGCTGGCACAGCTCGACGAGGAGCCACTCGGGCGCGTCGCCCTGCTGTCGGCCGCAGGCCCCCGCGGCGGCTTCGGCCTCCTCGGCGTCTATCGAGATGGCCCCGGTTGGCGCGCCGTCGCCGTCGACGGCAAGGGCCGTGAACGCCCGGACTGGGCAACGCTGTTCAGCCAACGGGGCACCCCCCTGCGCCGCGTGCGGGCGGACGAGTGGCTCTCGCGGCCGGCCTGGCCGCGGCTCATACGCAGCCTCGGAGCAGCGCTCGAACGCCACGGCCGCCCGCTGGCCCTGGCGGCGATCCGGGTGGCCGAGCAGCGACCGGCCTCAATCCCGTAGTAACTACCTGCGCCCGGCTCCCGCTCCCGTAGTAAGCCCGCTTACTCACCGCGGCGGCAAGGCCTATTCTGAAGATCGTTCAAGAAAGGACGGTACTTCATGACACAAATCTCCCGTGCAGTTGCAGTTACCCTGGTCGGTGTCGGGCTCATGGCCCTCGTGGGTTGCTCCTCGACGATGGTCCCCAAGAGCACGCAGCACACGGACTCGGGCATCAGCTCGGTGGTCGAGGCCTCGCTCGAGGCCAGTGACAAGGTCAAGGCGCGCCAGGTCGAGATCGAGACCCGCGAGGGCAACGTGTTCCTGACCGGCGTGGTCGACACCGAGGAAGCGCGTCGCGAGGCTGGTCGCATCGCCTGGCGCACCGAAGGTGTGCGCGGCGTCGACAACAACCTCACCGTCGGTGAGCGCACGGTCGGCAGCTGGGTCGACGACGTGATGATCAGCTCGAAGGTGAAGACCAAGTTGATCGGCAACTCCGAGATCAAGGCCGGCAACATCGACGTCAGCTGCTCGCAGGGTGTCGTCACGCTCATCGGTCGCGTTCGTTCGCAGACCGTCAAGAGCGACGCCGACCGCATCGCTCGTGCCACCAAGGGCGTCAAGGACGTCAACAACGAGCTGACGGTCGGCAAGATCTGACCTCAGCGAACGCTCGAAAGGAGATCCAACATGCTCTGGACGATCTTCGTCATCCTCCTCGTGCTCTGGCTGCTGGGCCTCGTCACGTCTTACACCATGGGCGGCTTCATTCACATCCTGCTGGTCGTCGCGGTGGTGGTCCTGGTGATCAATCTCATCACCGGTCGACGCGTCGTCTGACCTGATTTCCGTCGCGGCGCGCCGCGGGAGGAGCCAACATGAACATCCTCAAGATCGTCGCGATTCTCTTGATCGTCGGCGGCATCGTCGGCTTGGTGTATGGCGGCATTACGTACACCAAGACGACGCATGACGCCAAGATCGGCCCGATCGAGTTTTCCGTCAAGGACAAAGAGACCGTGAATATCCCCGTCTGGGCTGGAGTCGCAGCCATCGTGACGGGTGGCGTGCTGCTTTTCGCACGCACCAAGAGCTAGTCAGACGGGTCCGGCGGCCGGCGAGGGCGATGAGGGAGACGCGTGCCATGGGCAACGTCAACCGACAGATCACCCTCGCCGCGCGGCCCGTGGGCCTGCCGAAAGTCCCGGATTTCGAGCTCGTCTACTCGAGCATCCCGTCACCGTCGGCCGGCCAGGTGCTCGTTCGCGCGGCCTACCTGGCGCTCGATCCTTGCACCAGGCATTTGATGCAGGCGATTGCCATCGGGGACGTCATGCCCGGCAGTGCGGTTGCCATCGTGGTCACCTCCGACGATCCAACCTTGCGCGCGGGCGACGCAGTGGCGGGGATCCTCGGTTGGCAGGAGTACGCGGTCGCCTCCGCGGGCGAGCTGCGCAAGCTGGATCCCGACCTCGCCCCCATCTCGACCGCCCTCGGAGCCCTCGGAGCTCCCGGACTGACCGCCTACTTCGGCCTGTCGGACATCTGCGACCCGCAGCCCGGTGAGACCGTGGTCGTCTCCGGCGCCGCGGGTGCGGTGGGCATGATGGCCGGCCAAATCGCGAGGATCAGGGGCTGTCGCGTCGTCGGCGTGGCCGCGCCCGAGAGCAGGGTCTCGTGGCTCGTCGACGAGCTTGGTTTCGACGCGGCCGTCGGCGCCGCCTCGCCGGCCGACCTGAGGCGCCAGCTGACGACCCTCTGCCCCGGGGGTATCGACGTCTATTTCGACACCATGGGCGGCATGGTCACGGACGCCGTCATGCAGTGCCTCAGACGCGGAGCGCGCGTCGCAGCCTGCGGGCAGAGCTCAGAGTCCAGCCAGAAAGCGCCCGAGTGGGGCCCGCGCTGGCTCCGCCAGTTGGTGCTCACCGAGGCCCGAGTCGAGGGCTTTCGCGTCGCGAGCTTCGCGGCGCGATTCGCCGAGGGACTGGCCCAACTGGCCACCTGGCTCGCGCAGGGCAAGCTCCGCTACCGCGAGGACGTGGCTCAGGGCATCGCGGCCGCGCCGCAGGCGTTCATCAGCATGTTGCAGGGCCACAACCAGGGCGAGCAGCTGGTCCAACTCTCAGAGCTCTGAGCCCCAACAACGAAAGGAAGGCGACATGGACAACACGACCCTCATCATTCTCATCATTGTGCTGGTACTGCTCTTCGGGGGCGGCGGAGGTTACTACTGGCGCCGCCGCCGCTGAGCCACGCCGACCGCTCCACGCAACCTCACAAGGAGAATCCCATGATCAAGAACATCGGACGCACGCGCGACGGCGTGGACTCGCTGATCGATCGCACGCACGACGTCGTCGTCGGGGCGGCCGACCGCGCCGAGCGTGGCCTGGCGTCGGCAGCGGGCCAGGTCGCCGACAAGGCCCATCTGGCAGCCGACTATGTCCGCGACGGGGCCGAGGCGGCAACCCGCAGCGCCCACCGTCGGGTGGAAGGGGCCGCCGACGTCGTCGACCGCGGCTACACCCGGGCACGCACCGACCTGGCGCGTGCCACAGACTACCTGGCGGCCAATCCGGGCAAGGCCCTGCTCTTCGCCGCCGCCGCCGGATTCCTCGTCGGCGTGCTGATGGGCCGTCGCCGCTCGCCGGTCTGAGGTCCAAGGCGCAACTCGCGGGCCGGCATGCCGCCGGGCCCGCGAGACGTCAGCCCATCTGGATCGGGAGCTTCCTCTTGACCAGGAGGCCGGCGCCCGCCAGCAAAGCGATCAGGCCCGCCATGCCACCCAGGCCCAGGGTCGGAATCTCGACGACCGGCGGCCCAACCGGTGCGGACGCACACCCGCCGATCGTGTTGCCACCGCTTCCCGCCATCGTCACCGCGCCCGTGGCGCCGCGGCCGGCAATCACCTTGCCCGTCACGTTGGAACCGGCGCCGACGGTGACGCTGGCGTCGGCGATGACGATGCCACTGAAGCTGACGCCGTTGAGCGTCGCCGACGTGCCGACCCGCCAGTACACACTGCAGGGATCCGCCGTGCCGACGACAATCGAGCCGACGTTGGCGCTGAGCGCACTGTCGACCTGAAACACGAACGTTCCCGGGCCGTTGAGGGTCAGGGTTCCCAGCGCCGCGAGGTCTGCGGCGCCGCCCGCGAAGGAGTAAATGCCCGAAGTCAGCACGGCACCGTCCAGCTGGGCTGCCAGCACAGTGCCGGGGCCCTGCGCGGCCAGCGCGTTGTAGGCGGCAATGGCGTCGGCATGCGCCTGCTGAACGATCAGATCGTTCGTCAGATGCAGAACGAACGGCGGCGTCACGCTCGAGGGCGGAAAGTTGGAGATGGACGCCGTTGGCGACGAGCCGACGTCTCCATTCACCACCGTGCCGGCGCCGGTCGAGCCGGTCACGGCCGAGTTGCCCAAGGCCGAGAACTGCCCCACCAACCCCAGGGGCGGCGCCGTCTGGGCGAGAGTGGGCAGGGCACAGACCAACGCTCCCGATGCCGCAAATGCCCAACACCACGACTTCTTGAAGCTCATTCTCGCCTCCTTGCCATCAGTCGATCGATCGTCGGCCTGTCCGTCGAAGCCGCAGACCGGATGGTCAACCATCCACGACTCGGGGCCATAGGCTCAATAGCGTAGTCGGGTGCCTGTCCGGGAGTGAACCGTACTTTCTACGTGGGGTTGCCGAGTCTCCAGGTAGAAACTACGGGGCGACGTTCGGGGGCGCGGGTCGCCCCGCTGGTGGGCCTCTAGGCGAGTAGTTTGTACTGGCATCGCGCTGCCCCGTCCCGTATAAAGTGCGCTTCACGAAGCCGCGGTCGCCGAGTTACGTTCAGATCCGTGGAAGGCAATTCGACCAGGCACTGACACCATGGGCAAGCATCGCAAGCCATGATCCACTCCCCCGACAGTCGCCCGGAACCCAGCAGCCGGACACGAGCCGTGGTGCTCGCCGTTGCCATCGCCATCGGCGCCTATCTGTGCTTTCGGCTGGCCATTCCGTTTCTGCCCGCGCTCGCCTGGGCTCTGGCCTTGGCGGTGTTGTTCGCGCCGCTGCAGCGCTGGCTCGAGGCGAAATTGCGGCGGCCGAGCCTGGCGGCGGCAGTTGCCGTGCTGCTGATCGGTCTGATCGTGCTCGTCCCCGCCGTCTTCGTGCTGCAGCAACTCGTGCTGCAGGCAGCGGCCGGCGCCACCCAGGTCCAGGCGACGATCACCTCCGGCGAATGGCGACAGGTCCTCGATGCACGGCCGCGCCTCGCCGGACTGGCCGACCGCGTCCAGCAGCATGTCGACCTGCCCGGCGCCGTCACCACCCTCGCCAGCTGGCTCAGCGGCCGCGCGGCGTCTCTGGTCAAGGGCTCGGCCTACCAGGTAGTCGGTTTCTTCCTGACCCTCTACCTGCTCTTCTTTCTTCTCCGCGATCGGCTCACCGCGCTGCAATCCCTTCGCCTGCTGTCTCCACTTTCTGATGGCGACATGGACCGGCTGTTCGAACGCGTCAGCAGCACCATCCACGCCACCGTCTATGGCACTCTGGCGGTGGCCGCCGCGCAAGGCCTCCTGGGCGGGCTGATGTTCTGGTGGCTGGGGCTCTCGGCACCCCTGCTGTGGGGTGTGGTCATGGCTCTCTTGGCCATCGTTCCGGTGCTCGGCGCCTTCGTCGTCTGGGTGCCAGCCGCCGTGGTGCTGGCCCTCGAAGGCAGTTGGGGCAAGGCCCTGATCCTCGTGCTGTGGGGCGGGCTCGTGGTCGGCACGATCGACAACCTGCTGCGGCCAATCCTGGTCGGCAAGCGGCTCGAGCAGCACACCATTCTCGCCTTCATGTCGGTCGTCGGTGGCCTGCTGCTGTTCGGCCCCGCCGGCCTCATCCTGGGCCCGGTGACGCTCACCGTCACCACGGTGCTGCTCGAGGCCTGGCCGAGCCGCGATCCCGCCGAGGCGAAGACCTCACCCGAGTAGTTCCTACCTGGTCGCTCGATTCGCCACGGGTAGTAAGCACGCTTCAACCGCGGGCGGCGGCGGGCTAGATTCGAGCGTGGTCAGAAACAGCGGTCCCCAATGACACGCGCACCGCGCCGAACGACCGGCGCCATGCCTCTGCGCGGCGAGGTGCTCAGCCTCGAGGGCCTCGAGGACCACGCCAAGAGGCTCGCCGTCCTGTTCACGCTGGCACCTGCCGCGCGGCGCGGCCGGCACGACGTCCTGCCGCGTCTCGAAGAGAACACGCGGATTCTCGCCGGTGCCTATCGTGTCCTCGCCGAGGATGTGCACCACGGTACGGCCATTCCGCCCGCCGCCGAATGGCTGCTCGACAACTTCCACCTCGTGGAATCCGAAGCGCGAGCGGTGTGGCGGGACCTCCCCGTCCGCTACTACCGGACCCTGCCCAAGCTCGCCGACCGCGAGCTCGCAGGTCAGGCGCGCATCCATGCCCTGGCGCTCGAGCTCGTCCGCCATGGTGATGGGCGGCTCGACGCCGAGCGGCTGACGCGATTCGTCGCCGCGTTTCAGACCATCGCGCCACTGACCATCGGCGAGCTGTGGGCCCTCCCCAGCCTGCTCAAGCTCGCCCTGCTCGAGAACCTGCGTCTGCTCGCCGACGGCATCCTGGGCGACCGCCTGGCGCGCCAGGCGGCGGATGCCGCCTTCGCACGTCTCGAGAACGGACGCCCCGCGGGCCCCCTGCCGACGCCTCTGGCGAGCGCCTTCGTCGCTCAGCTGCGCCAGCGCATGCGCGAATACGACCCCCGGGTGACACCGCTCGCCGCCGCCGTCGAGCAGGCCCTGGCCGCCCGCGGGACGACGCCCGAGGACGCCGTCCGCGGCGAGAACCAACGCCAGGCCATCGACCAAGTGTCGACGGGCAACACGGTAACCAGCCTGCGCGTCTGCGCCACTCTCGACTGGAGCCGCTTCTTCGAGCAGGTCAGCCTGGTCGAGGAGATCCTGCGACGGGACCCGGCCGGCGTCTATCCGCGAATGGACTTCGCGAGCCGCGACCGCTACCGGCACGCCGTCGAGGACCTCGCCGCGGCGAACCCGCGAGCCGCCACCGGCGAGGCGCAGATGCGTGTCGCCCTGCGCACCATCGAGATTGCCCGCCAGGCCGCCGAGCAGTCGAGTAGCGGCGAGCGGACGGCCCACGTCGGCCACCACTTGATCGGTCCCGGCCGCGCCGCGCTCGAGATCGACCTCGACCACCGGCCAGGCCTGCGCGAACGCCTCCACCGCTTCGGGTTCGCCCACGCCACCGCGGCCTACCTCGGCGGTATTGGCCTGTTGACCGGCCTCGGCGTCGTCGCCGCCTACCTCTACGCCAGCCGGTTCGACGCCGCCGGCGGCAGGGGCGTCATGGCCACCGCTGCCGCTCTTCTCGCCCTGCTGCCGGCGAGCGAGCTCGCAGTGCTCATCGTCCAGCGGGTGGTGGCGGCCCTGGTCCCACCCCGGAGACTGCCCCGGCTCGACTTCAGCGACGGCGTCCCCGAGGGTGCGCGCACCCTGGTCGTCGTGCCGGTGCTCATCGGCAGCGTGGCGGAGGTCGAACGTCTGCTGGCCCATCTCGAGGTGCAGGCCCTCGGCAACCTCGACCCGCAGATCCACTATGCCGTGCTCAGCGACTTCCGGGACGCTCGGACCCCCACCGTCGACGGTGATGCCGCGATCCTCGCAGCGGCCGTGGCCGGCATCGAAGCCCTCGATCGTCGCTACCAGCCCACCGGCAACGGTCGATTCCTGCTGCTCCACCGCGATCGCCAGTGGAACCCGGCAGAGGGCGTATTCATGGGCTGGGAGCGCAAGCGAGGCAAGCTCGAGGAGCTCAACCGGCTGCTGCGCGGAGCCACCGACACCAGCTTCACGGTCCGGATCGGCGAGCTCGCGGTCCTCCCAACCGTGCGCTACGTGCTCACCCTGGACGCCGACACCCGCCTGCCACGGGGCGTCGCCAGCACCTTGATCGGGATCATGGCGCACCCGCTCAACCGCCCGGTGGTCGACACCCAGCTGCGACGAGTCACCGCGGGGTACGGCATCCTGCAGCCGCGCGTCAGCGTCAACCTGACCAGCGCAGCCGGCTCGCTGTTCGCGCGCGTCTACTCCGGGCACACCGGCGTCGACCCCTACACCACCGCGGTTTCCGACACCTACCAGGACCTGTTCGGCGCCGGCAGCTTCACCGGCAAGGGGCTCTACGACGTCGACGCCTTCCAGGCCACGGTCGGTTGGCGGGTGCCCGAGAACGCCCTGCTGTCGCACGATCTCTTCGAGGGGCTCTACGCCCGGACGGGGCTGGTCTCCGACGTCGAGGTGGTGGACGACTATCCCGCCAACGTCCTCGCGCACGCCCGCCGGCAGCACCGCTGGGTGCGCGGTGACTGGCAGATTCTCGCCTGGCTCTTTCCGGTGGTGCCGACACCCAACGGCTTCGCCAGGAACCACCTGCCGCTCATCAGTCAGTGGAAGATCCTCGACAACCTGCGTCGCAGCCTCATCGCTCCCGGCCTGGCCGCCTACTTCGTGGCGGCCTGGGTCCTGCTGCCGGGCGATCCCCGGCTCTGGACACTGGGCGGCCTGGCGCTCGTCGCCTTCCCTCTGGTCACGTCCCTGCTCCAGCTCCTGCGGCGACGTCCGGCGCACGAGCCGGCTCGCGTCCACCTGCGAGCCGTGGTCGAGGACCAGAGCACCACCTTCGCGCAGGCCCTGCTCAGCCTCGCCTTCCTGCCCTTCCATGCCTGGGAGCGAACCCATGCGATCGCCCTGACACTGGTACGGCTGGTGATCACCCAGCGGCGCCTGCTCGAATGGGAGACCGCCGCCTCGCAGGCGACGCGGACGGCAGGGGCCGGCATGGGGTCGTTCTTCACCGAAATGGCGGCCAGTCCGCTGGCCTCTGTCGGCCTTCTCGTCCTGGTCAGCTTCGTTCGTGTTGGCGCTCTGCCGGTCGCCCTGCCGTTCCTTCTCCTGTGGGCCGCGGCGCCGGCACTCGCCTGGTGGCTGAGCCAGTCGACGGTGCCACGCCGGCGCGGGCTCCCGCCGGAGGACCGCGAGCTCCTGATGGCCGTCGCCCGTCGCACCTGGGCGTATTTCGACACCCTGGCGGGACTGGCCGACCACTGGCTGCCGCCCGACAACTGCCAGGAGGATCGCGCGCCCGTCGTCGCCCATCGCACCTCGCCAACCAACATGGGGATGGGCCTCCTCGCCCAACTGGCAGCCCATGACCTGGGATTCCTCTCGGCCACCGAGCTGGGATTGCGGCTCGACCGCTCACTCGCCACCGTCGAAGGGCTCGAGCGGCACGAAGGCCACCTCCTGAACTGGTACGACACCGAGACCCTGGCGCCGCTCCTGCCGCGCTACGTCTCGACGGTCGACAGCGGCAACCTCGCCGGGGCGCTGCTGGCGCTCGCGCAGGGTTGCCGGGAGCTCGCCACAGCGCAGCCGGAGCTGGCAGCGCAGTGGGTCGACTTGGCCGATCGCGCCCTCGCATTGGCGGACGGGATGAGGTTCGGATTCCTCTACGACCGGCGCCGCCAGCTCTTCACCATCGGCTATCGCCTGGCCGACGCCGGCGGGCCGGGGCGGGCCGACGCCTCCTTCTACGACCTCCTCGCCTCGGAGTCGCGCCTGGCGAGCTTCTTCGCCATCGCCAAGGGGGACGTCCCGCAGAGCCACTGGTTCCACCTCGGGCGCCTCGTCGTCAGCGTCGAGGGCGTGCCGACGCTGGTCTCGTGGAGCGCGACGATGTTCGAATACCTGATGCCACTGCTGCTGATGCGAACCTACCCCGGCACGCTGCTCGACCTGAGCTGCCGGATGGCGGTCAGAAGGCAGATCGGATATGGCCGCGAGCGGCAGGTGCCATGGGGCATCTCGGAGTCCGCCTACGACCTCGTCGACCGCCACGGCAACTACCAGTACAAGGAATTCGGCGTCCCCGGTCTGGGTCTCAAGCGTGGGCTCGCCGACGAGCTGGTGGTCGCTCCCTACGCCACCGCCCTGGCGGCACTCATCGCACCGGCCGAGGCCGTGCGCAACCTGCGGCGGTTGTCGAGCGAGGGAGCCGAAGGGCCTCTCGGCTACTACGAAGCCGTCGACTACACGCCGCGCAAGCCCGACGAGACCGGCGCCGGGTCGGCCGGCGCCAACCCATCCGGGTCCGGAGTCCGCGGCGTCGTCCTCAAGACGCACATGGCGCATCACCAGGGGATGACGCTGGTCGCCATCGCCAACGTCCTCCTTGGCGACGTGATGGTCGAGCGCTTCCATGCCGACCGCCGGGTGCAGGCCACCGAGCTGCTGCTGCAGGAGCGCATCCCCCGCGCGGCACCGGTGATCGAGCCCCATCCGGCCGCCGAAACCCCGGTCACCGAGCCGCCGGTGCTCGCCCGTGCCCCGCATCGGTTGCGCTCGCCCCACACCCCGTTCCCGCGCGCCCACGTCCTGTCGAACGGCAGCTACGTGGCGATCGTCACCAACGGCGGCGGCGGCACCAGCTTCTGCCGCGGTCGCGCGGTGACGCGCTGGCGCGAGGACCGGACGCGCGATCCTGGCAGCCAGTTCATCTACCTGCGCGACGTGCACAGTGGCGCCGTCTGGTCCGCCACCTATCAGCCCATCGGCCGGGAGCCCGACAGCTACCTCGCCGAGCTGCTGGCCGAGAAGGCGATCTTCGAGCGACTCGACCACGAGATCGCCACCCGGCTCGAGGTCACCGTCGCGCCCGGCGACGACGCCGAGGTTCGCCGCATCTCGCTGACCAATCGGAGCAGTCGCCCGCGCGAGATCGAGCTCACCAGCTACGTCGAGCTTGGCCTGGGCTCGCTCGCTGACGACGCGACCAACCCGGCCTTTGGCAAGCTCTTCGTCGAGACCGAGTGGGTTGCCGACGACACCGCTCTCCTCGCCCGTCGGCGACCGCGCGGCCCGCAGGACCCGGCGCAGGTCGCCTTCCACGTCCTGTCGATCCAGGGCCGAACGCAGGCGCAGGTCGAGTGGGAGACGGACCGCATGCGCTTTCTGGGCCGCGGGCGCGGTCCCGACAACCCCCGGGCGATGGACGGGCGGGCGCTCTCGGGGACGACCGGGGCGGTTCTCGACCCGATCCTCGCCCTGCGCACCCGGCTGCGCCTCGCCCCGGGCGGCCTCGCCCGCGTCTCGTTCACCACCGGCGTCGCCGTTGACGAGGCCGGCGCCCGGGCCTGCGCGCAGAAGTACCACGACCACGGCGTCGCCGCCCGCGCCTTCGCCCTGGCGTTCACCCAGGCGCAGGTAACGCAGCGCCATCTCGGGATCACGGCGCTGCAGGCCCAGCTCTTCGAACGCCTCGCTTCCCGCGTCTTCTTCGCCGACGCTTCCCTGCGCGTCGACGGCGAGACTCTCCTCGCCAACACCCTCGGCCAGCCAGGTCTTTGGCAGTTCGCCATCTCCGGCGACCTGCCCATCGTCCTCGTGGTGGTCCGCGAGCCGGCCGAGCTGCCGCTGGTCCGGGAGATGTTGACCGCCCACGAGCACTGGCGCCTGAAGGGGCTGCGTGCCGACGCCGTGATCCTCAACGAGCGGTCGGCCACCTACCGCGACGAGATGAACGGCCAGCTCGCCCAGCTCGTCGACGGCGGCCCGTGGAGCGCCTGGCGGGGCAAGCCCGGCGGTGTCTTCCTGCTGCAGGCCGACGCCATGCCGCCGGCCGAGCGGGTTCTGTTGCAGTCGGTCGCTCGAGCCGTCCTGCGCGGCGATCGCGGCACGCTAGAACAGCAGCTCGACCACGACGACGTCGAGCCACTGCTCCCGCTCGCCACCGCTCTCGTCGACGAGGGGTCGGACCCAGGAGATCCGCCGCTGCCCACCCCGCCGCTGCGGATGGCAAACGGCAGCGGCGGCTTCTCGGCAGACGGCAGCGCGTACGTCGTCGTGCTCGACGGCGAACGCGACACCCCCCTTCCGTGGGTCAATGTCCTCGCCAACCCTGCCTTCGGCAGCATCGTCACCAGCTCGGGATCGGCGCACACCTGGGCCGGCAACAGCCGCGAGAACCGGCTCACGCCCTTTGCCAACGACCCCGTAACCGACCCCACCAGCGAGGCGATCTTCATCCGCGACGAAGCGAGCGGGGCCATTTGGGGTGCCACGCCCTCACCTCTGCGCCGGACCGCCCGCTCGCCGCGGTGGGTGATCCGCCACGCCGCCGGGGTCACCCGGTTCGGCCGCGCCGCGCGCGGCATCGAGCAGGAGCTGGCGGTCTTCGTCGGACGCGACGCGCCGGTGAAGCTGTCGCTGCTCACCCTGACCAATCGCTCGAGCCGTCCGCGCCGGCTGACCCTGTTCGCGTACAACGAGTGGCTGCTCGGACCACCCAGCTCCCATGGCGCGCGGTTCGTCGCCACCGAGCTCGACGGCATCACGGGCGCCGTCCTGGCGCGGGACCTCTACGGCCAGGCGGGCTCACCGAACAGCACCGCGCGCGTCGCCTTCGCCGCCGCCAGCGAGCCGCTGCTCTCGGCCACCGGTGATCGCCTGTCATTCCTCGGTCGCAACGGGTCCCTGGCGCGCGCCGCCGGGCTCCGTCGGCCCTTGCTGAACAACCGCTTCGGTGCCGGGCTCGACCCGTGCGCGGTACTGCAAACCGTGGTCGACCTGGCGCCCGGCGCGACGCGGCGCGTGGCGTTCGTGCTCGGCCAGGGCCGGGACGCGGCAGAGACGGCCGTCCTCCTGGAGCGCTTCGCCGGGCGTGACGGGGCGGCAGCGGCGGCAGCCGAGCTCGCCGCGGTCGAGGCGTTCTGGGAGTCCACCCTGGGTGCCGTCAGAGTGACTACACCCGACGACTCCTTCGACCTGCTGGTCAATCGCTGGCTGCTCTACCAAGACCTCGCCTGTCGCGTCTGGGCGCGCTCGGGCTACTCCCAGGCGAGCGGTGCGTACGGCTTCCGGGACCAGCTCCAGGACGTCTTGGCCCTCATGCTGACGCGGCCGGACCTCACCCGCGAGCACCTGCTGCGCGCCGCCGCCCGCCAGTTCGTCGAGGGCGACGTCCAACACTGGTGGGTCGCGCCGGAGGGCCAGGGGATCCGGACCCGCTGCTCCGACGACCTGCTGTGGCTCCCGTACGCCGTGAGCGAATACGTCCGCGTCACCGACGATCGCGCGGTGCTCGACGCACGCGTCGCCTTCCTCGCGGGCCCCGCGGTGCCACCCGGTGAGCCCGAGGCCTATGGCATCCCCTCTGTCGCCGACGAGTCCGGGACGCTGTTCGAGCACTGCCTGCGCGCCATCGACCGGGCGCTCACCGTCGGCGCCCACGGCCTGCCCCTGATCGGCAGCTGCGACTGGAACGACGGCTTCAACAAGGTCGGGGCGGCGGGCCGCGGCGAGAGCGTCTTCGTCGGCTGGTTCCTGCATGCCGTCCTGGGCGCCTTCGAGCCGCTGTGCGAGGCGCGTGGCGACGCCCCCAGAGCGGCCCGTTTCCGCGTCGAACGCGAGCGGCTGGGAACGATGCTCGAGCAGAGCTGGGACGGCGAGTGGTACCGGCGCGCGTACTTCGACGACGGCACCCCGCTCGGCTCCGCCCAGAACGACGAGGGCAGGATCGACTCGGTGGCCCAGACCTGGGCCGTGCTCTCCGGCGCCGCGCCGGCCAAGCGCGCCGAGCGGGCCATGAGCGCCGTCCGCGCTCACCTGGTGCGTCGCGGCTCGGGAGTCGTCCTGCTGCTGACGCCGCCCTTCGACCGCACTGCCCTTGACCCCGGCTACATCAAGGGCTACCTGCCGGGCATCCGCGAGAACGGCGGACAGTACACGCACGCCGCGGCATGGGTGGTCCTCGCCCTCACCCGCCTCGGCAGCGGTGACGAGGCCGCGGAGCTGTTCCACCTGCTCAACCCGATCAACCACGCGCGGACACCGAGCCAGGTCGACACCTACAAGGCGGAGCCCTATGCCGTCGCCGGCGACGTCTACGACCACCCCGCGCACCGTGGACGGGGCGGCTGGACCTGGTACACCGGCGCCGCCGGCTGGCTCTACCGGGTCGCGCTCGAGGGCATGCTCGGCCTGAAACGCCGCGGCGCGACCTTCGAGCTCGACCCCTGCATCCCGTCGTCGTGGCCGGGCTTTTCGATCGACTGGCGTTTCGGCGGCACCCACTACGCGATCGTGGTCGACAACCCGGAGCATCGTTGCCGTGGGGTCGCCAGCGTCGACCTCGACGGGGTGGCCGTCGACCCTGGAGCGATTCCCCTCGTCGACGACGGTCGCAAGCACTCCGTCCGGGCGGTGCTCGGCCCCCGAAGTGAGGTGTCAGCAGCACTGGCAGCGGCCGCCTCGTAGCAACCACGCTTCCGCCGGCGCTGCTACCCGAGCGAGGGCGCGCCCGCGGCGTAGTTTCTACCCGGTCGGGCGCGACCCGGTCCGGATGCGGTTGTCGGGTAGAAAGTGCGCTTCCGGGTCGCTCGTCACGGCGCTACATTGCAGGAGGATCGTGGCTGATTCGCGCGATCCGACACGAGGTCTCAGGCTTCGCAAGGAGAACGTCATGGCACAACAGGAACTGCGCGGCAAGGTCAAGAACGCTGAAGGCAAGCTCAAGGAAACGGTCGGCATCCTGACGGGTGACGCCAAGCTCGAGCGCGAGGGCTCCAAGCTGCGTGTCGAGGGGGCGGTGCAGGAGAGCATCGGCAAGGCTCGTCGCAAGGTCGGCGAGGTCGTCGCCGAGGTCGCCAAGGCGATCAAGGAGTAGGCACCATTTGCACACTCGTGCCTCTCTCGCCACGCGAGGGGGGCACGCATGGCCCCGGAGCCTGCGTTTGCCCGCGTCACCTCATTCCATCCCAAAGGTTTGCATCGAAAGCAAGGGGCCAGCATGACCATTTCACTGCCCGCACTTCTGATCCTCCTCGTCATCGCGGCGGTCTGCGGTGCCATCGGGCAAGCCATCGCCGGCAGCATCCGCGGCGGCCTGATCGTCTCGATCGCCCTCGGGTTCGTCGGTGCGCTGCTCGGCCCCTGGGTCGCCGGCAAGCTGTCGCTGCCCGAGCCGCTGATGGTCACCATCGGGGGGCATCCGTTCCCGGTGCTCTGGTCGATCATTGGCGCCGCGCTCTTCGTGGCGCTGATCCACTTGGTGTCGCGGCGGCGCTGAGACGCTCGCCGCGCGGGCCGGCCGGAACGTGCCCGAGCCGACCTACAGAAGGTGATGTTCCTCGGCGTAGTTGACGAGCTCGACCCGGCTCACCAAGCCTAGCTTGCCCATCAGATTCGCGCGATGGTTCTCGACCGTACGGATCGAGAGGGCGAGCAAGTCGGCGATCTGCCGGTTGGTATTGCCCTTGACGAGCAGCCGCAACACGTCGAGCTCGCGGCGGGTGAGTGTGTCCACGGGCAGCCCCCGCCGCTGCTCCGAAGTCACCGGCTGGTGCAGCAGGGCCCGCGTCATCGCCGGGTGGACGTAAATGTCGCCACGCCTCGCAGTATGGATCGCCTGCAGGATCTCGGCTTCCTCCGCGCGCTTGATCACATAGCCGGCGGCACCGGTGCGCAGCGCTTCGTGCAGCAGGCCTTCGTCCTCGTGCATGGTCAGGAAGAGGACGACGATTTCGGGGTGCGCCGACTTCAACTGCTGCGCCGTCTTGATCCCGTTCTCGGGCGGCATCGTGATGTCGAGCAGAATGAGGTCCGGGCGCAGCGTGGCGGCCTGCCTCAGAGTCTCGGCCCCGTCTCCCGCCTCACCGACGACGTCGAGATCGGGGTCGGCGCGGAGCAGCGCCCGGAGCCCCGAACGGACCACCGCGTGATCGTCAGCGATCAGGATGCGGATCGACACTCGCTACCTCCACGACGACGGTGGTGCCCGCGCCCGGGGCGCTTTCCACCGTCAGAGTCCCACCCAGGGCCTCGGCCCGTTCGCGCATGCCCAGCAGCCCGATGTGCTCGCCACGCTGGATGTGCTCGGCCTCGAAACCGACGCCATTGTCCTCGACCATCACCATCACGCGTTCGCCGCGACGTTCCGCCAGGACGTCCACCCGAGTCGCCCGAGCATGCCGCACGGCGTTGGTCATCGCCTCCTGGACGACACGGTAGAGCGCCGTCTCGACGACCGCCGGCAGGCGTTCGGAGGAAAAGCCTCGCGCCCCGAAGTGCACCGTCAGCCCGAACTTGGCGGCTGCCGCTCGAGTGTACTGGCGCAGGGCGGCGTCGAGGCCGAGGTGGTCGAGGCTCGCCGGGCGCAGGTCTGCCGCCAGTCGATGCAGGCCGTCGATGACGGCGTCAGTCTGGTGCATCAGCTCGGCAACACGCTCGGTCACGCTGTCGCCGGAGCCGACCTCCCGTTCGAGCAGGCGCAACCCGTAGCGCAGCGACGCCAGAGCCTGACCCGCTTCGTCATGGAGCTCGCGAGCGATGTTGCGCCGCTCGCTCTCCTGCGCCTCCACCAGGCGACGCGAGAGCGACTGCAGGCGCTGTGTCGAGGCCTGCATTTGCGCGAACAAAACGGCATTCTCGACGGCAACGGAGGCCTGCGACGACATCGCCTCGGCGAGCTTCACATGGTCGTCGTCGAAGTAGCCGGTCTCGCGCTTCCCCAGCAGGAAGAGGCCGGCGACGTCGCCGCGGGCGAACAGGGGGACGCCCAGCCAACTGGCCGCCCCTGGGTCGGCGACCACCCCACTGTCGACCACCCCACCGTCGGCCACTGGCTGCTCGAGCGGCAGGTGCCAACCCGGATGGGCGCGTATGTCCGAAATTCGCATGGTCGCGCCGGACCGCAGAATACCCGCGATGAGGGGATGCTCCGCGGGGTCGAGCTCCCACCGCTCGCCCCGGGGCAGCGCGACGACGCGAACGCCGTCGTGCACCGCGCGGACCGAGACCCGCGCCGGATCCTCGACCAGCATGATGCTGGCGCGGTCGAACGGCACGATCCGGCGCAGCCGGTCGAGAAGCGTCACCAGCACTGTCTCGCGATCGAGGCTGCGGGTGAGCACGATCGTCGCCTCCCGCAGGGCGTCGGCGATCGCCCGAGCCCGTTGCGCGGCCACCAGTGCCAGTCGCTGCTCGGTGACCTCGCGGGCCACGCTCAGCACCGATTGGATGGTGCCGTCGGCGCCCGCCTCGGCGACCAGGCGACAGTCGAAATAGCGCATCCCGGCAGAAGACGGGAACGAAAACTCGATGGACTCGGCCTGCCCGCTGACGAAAACCTTGCGCAAGGCCGCGTCCCAGGTCTCGACGAGCTCGGATGGCATCCCCAGCTCGCGATTGGTGCGGCCAAGGAAGTCCCGCGCCGAGCGACCGCTGATCCGCTCCACGGCAGGACTGACGAAGAGGTGGCGGAGCTCTCGGTCGAAACGGGCGACCACGTCGGGCAGATTCTCGACCAGGACGCGAAACGACTCTCTGGCTTGCAGGAGCTCGGCAGCGCCGGCGCGGACCTGGCTCTCGAGGGCCTCGCGGCTCGCGCGGCCAACGCGGCTCGTTCCTTTCATGCGGCGACGCCCGGGTTCAGCATGGCATCTCGACCTGGGCTGCTCCGCCGCCTACTTCTCGTGCAGGAGCTCGTCGACGGCAGCGAGGAACAGGCGCGGCTGGTCGACGAAGGTCATGTGGCCGGCCTGCGGCAGGACGACCAGCTGCGACCACACGATCTTCTCGTGCATGACCCGTGACAGCGAAGGTTCGCACTCGTCGTGATCGCCAACGATGATCAGCGTCGGCACAGCGATCGTCGCCAAGCGCTCGGTGTACTCGACCGCCGCGAGGTTGCCGTCGATGACGAACTCGCCGTGCGAGCCCCACATCTGGCGGTACAGATCCCAGGCCATGTTGCCGTTGGCGACCGGCTCGAAGTTGGCGTCCGGACGCTTCTGGAAGAGGTAGGGGAAGTAGCCCTCGCCCCAGGCGGCCACCATGTAGTCGTCGGGATAGCGGCCCTTCCGGTAGTCCAGCCCCTTACCGAACAGCCCGTCGGCCTCGAGCTTGTTGATGCGGTCGCGCAGCTCGGAGGGCATCGCCGCCTTCTGCCGGGCGAACACCCCGTTCATCGCCTTGGTGCTCGCAAAGGTGCTGGCCAGGATGAGATGGGAGAGGTTTTGCTGGTACTTCAGGGCGTAAGCCTGGGCGAGCACGCCGCCGTAGGAGTGGCCCAGGAGGTTGATCTTGCCCAGGCCCAGCGCTTGGCGCACGAGCTCCACGTCTTCCACCATTGCGTCGACGGTGTAGGCCTCGAGATCCTCGAGCTTCTGGGAGCGCCCGGAGCCCCGCTCGTCGATGAAGATCAGGCGGTTCTGGCGCGCCAGCGGCAGGAGGTGCGGCAGGAAGTAGTCGTGCGAGGCGCCCGGGCCACCGTGGACCACGACCAGCGGCTCGCCGCGCCCGAAGCTCTTGTAGTAGACCAGCACGCCGCCGGCGTCGACGTAGCCCTCGCTGACCTCGTAGACCAACGGCGGGCTGGCCACCTCGGTACCGCGGACCGCGGCCGGCAAGCCGAGGGCGAAAAGGAGCAAGGCGACGAGGCCAGTCGTACGACGGCGAGCACGATGCATGGTCGAGCCTCCAGAGTTGGTGCGACCAGCGCCACCCGGGTGGCGCCAAGCGCGTGGCAACACTATCCCCTCGCGGCGCGGTTCGTCCCGCGAGAGAAACCCAGGGACGAATGGGCCGTAAGCCAGCCGCAACCGCCCGGCGTCTCTGTCGCGGCAGTCCCAGGGAGGGTCCCCATGCAGACCAAGCATCGTGCCCGGCATACCCCCACCATCCTCGGCTCCCGCCTGGCGGTGCTCGTCGTCGCCACTGCCTGCAGCCTCGGCACCTCGCCCCTCGTCGCCTCGAGCGGTATCGACCCCGACGCCTTCTTCCTCGCGCACGGACCCGGCATCATGCTGGCCAGCAACGGCGATCACGATGACGACGGCGGCGAGCGCTCGAGTTGGCGGGGCGAACGAGCCTACGACCGCGCCATGGACGACCACGAGGACGGCGAATACGCGGCGGCGATCGCCGGTTTCGAGCGCGCTCGCGAGCTCGGCTACCGGCCGGCCGCGTCGGCCTACAAAATCGCCTGCGGCCATGCCCTGCTCGGCAACACTGACCGCGCCCTCGAATGGCTGGAGCGCGCCTACGACGACGAGGGGTTTCGCCAGTCCGGCCTGCTGCGCGAGGACTCCGACCTCGACCCGATCCGCGGCGACCAGCGCTTCCGCGCCCTGCTCGACCGCTTCGCCGACCGTGGCGATGACGACCACCGCTGGCATGGCCGGCACCGCGACCGCCTCGAGGACGCCGAGGACGACCTGGCCCGTCTGGAGCGCCGGGGCTCGACGGATGGCGACGCCTGGTACGAGGCCGGCACCGACCTGTTGAGCCTGCGCCAGCTCGACCGCGCCGAGGCCGCCCTCGCCAAGGCGGCAGAGCTGCTCGGCGGCGACAACCACAACGCGCTCTACAACTTGGCCTGCGCGCAGGCGATCGGCGGCAAGACCGACGCCGCCTTCGCCACCCTTGGCCGCGCGATCGACGCCGGCTTCGACGACGCCGACCACATGGCGGACGACGCCGACCTGCGCAGCCTGCGTCGCGACCGCCGCTTCACCGCCCTCATGGATCGTGCCGAGGAGCTCTCGCTCGACCCCTGGATGGACGGCTACGAGCGTCACTTCTCAGTCCGTCACTGGGGCCCGGCGGCCGACCACTTCCAGACCATCGTCGACCGCCAGCCGACCAGCGGACGCGCCTGGTTCGCCCTCGGCTACGCCCTCCACTACTCACGGCAGCACGACCGCGCCGCCGCCGCCTTCAGCCGCGCCGCCGAGCTCGGCTATCGGGTCGGCACCAGCCGCTACGACGAGGCCTGCGCGCTCGCCATGCAGGACGACGTCGACGGGGCGTTCCGTGCCCTCGACGCCGCCGTCGAGGCGGGGTTCGAGGGCGACTGGGGCCTCGACGACCCCGACCTCGACAGCCTGCGCGACGACCCCCGCTTCGACCGCCTCGCCGAACGTCTCGACGACGGCGACCACCATCACGTCCGCTTCCACTTCGGCGGCTGGCGCTTTCGCTGGTGATCGCGTTCGCGGCTCTGGGCCAGCAAGAGGTTCGACCGATCGACCGCCGAGCGGGCCGCGGGGACCGCCGTGCAGCAAGCGCCAACGGCGCGCCCCATGACAGCCCAGGGCAACGGCCTGGGTGACCCGTCCCCGAAAAATCACCCTGAGCCCTGAAAGGGCGAGCCAGACGGGCTACCCCGACAGAATTGAGCCGCCCCTTCAGGGCTCGTTGGAGGTGGGCCCGGTGTGAACCCAGGGCGATGCCCTGGGCTGTCGTAGGTCGCCCCTTCGGGGCTCGCCGCCGTTCGCAGCGTTGCTGACAAGCCGTCTGGTGGTTGGGAGGTGCCCAGCGCCTCGCGATCGCAGAGAGTCTGATGCGATCGACGCCCGCACCTAGGCTCAGGCAGGGTAGCCGGCCGGCAGCTCCTGGGGCGCCGGCGAGCGGGGCAGGCGCTCCGCCGCCTCGACCATCGCCCGTAACCGCGCCGCCCGCGACGCGGTCAGGGCGCCGGCGCGACAGCGCCAGCCCCAGTTGCCGGCGGCCTGGGATGGCGTGTTCATCCGCCCCTCGCTGCCGAGCTCGAGGACGTCCTGGACGGGGATGATCGCCAGCACACCGACCGACCCCAGGCAGGCGCGGATCTGGGCCCAGACGACGTCATGGGCGTCGCAGCCAAGATAGTGCAGGGCGCGACGGCGCTCGTTGGCGCCCGCCTTGTCGAACCAGCCGCGGGTGGTGTCGTTGTCGTGGGTGCCGGTGTAGACCACGGTGTCGCGGGTGTGACGATGCGGCAGGTGGTCGCTGTCGGCGCTGCCGAAGGCGAACTGGAGCACCTTCATCCCCGGCAGGTGGAACGCCTGGCGCAAGGCCACGACGTCGGGCGTGATCACGCCGAGGTCCTCGGCAACCAACGGCAGGCCGCCCAGGGCCGTCTCGAGCGCCGCGAAGAGCTCGCGACCCGGCGCCTTCACCCAGTGCCCGGGACGCCCGTCCGGCGCGTCGGCTGGCAACTGCCAGAAGGCGGCAAACCCACGGAAGTGGTCGAGGCGGACGGTATCGGCGAGCTCGAGGTTGCGGCGCAGGCGGGCGATCCACCAGGCGAATCCGGTCTCGGCGTGGCGCTCCCAGCGGTAGAGCGGGTTGCCCCAGCGCTGCCCCTGGCGGCTGAAGTAGTCCGGCGGCACGCCGGAGATGACGGTCGGCCGGCCGGCTGCGTCCAGCGTGAAGAGGTCGGGATGGGCCCAGACGTCGGCACAGTCCTCCGCCACGTAGATCGGCAGGTCACCGAGAATCCGGATGCCACGCGCCGTCGCCGCCGCCCGCAGCTCGTCCCACTGGCGGGCGAACAGCCACTGTACGAAGG
>CXWL01005235.1_pt1 | contig 50163 bp, 55 predicted proteins | sample 590931 | NCBI WGS metagenome assembly CXWL01 (sample SAMEA3498368, study PRJEB10139) | groundwater metagenome | biome: water well; material: biofilm material | place: Germany | collected 2015-04-27 | reverse complement strand
TCAATTGGCATAGTCCCGCCCATGCCTTTCACCACCTGTTGCACTAGGATCTTGAATGCACACTGAAGCCTTCTCCCACTTAGGAAGTTGGAGTGGAGCAGATGCTCCCCTTGCTCGCAGACCGCGCACGATCAGAATGTGCTCGGTCGATGCGCGCAGTAGGGAGCACCTGTACTCACTCCGCTGTGATAGAAGCTGGAAAGAAAGAACGGCCACCTACAAGAAGGCCTTTCCATTTCCTTGGAGCTCCTATTCAAACGAGGAAAGAAAAGAGTGTCAGGCACTCAGTTTCTTCTGCCGCTGGAAAATATGCATGCAGATTTCAGATTTCTCAAGTGAAAGACATACTACGCGAATACTCTTGAAATAGCTGACTACACGTAAGGTCATTACGGATCTTAATATCCCTCGCAGAGAGCACGCTCCTGGCTGCCAACTCATTAGCGATAGCCTTGGTATCACTATCCGAGATGCCATGCGCCGTTGCAAAGACACATCGCCCGGTAGGGGGACTCATGTGCTCTGCACCTCTGGGTCGCAAGAGATCTAAATTCAAGGGGTGGAATGCGAAGCCAAGAAATACAAGCCTGTGAGATGTTTTCATGTTCGAGCGTATGGCGGTCACGGCACTCGACGATTCATCAGTACCTTCCGTAAAGGTCTTAATTTGACTAGTCAGCTTTAGGAGTTGTTCTGTATTTGGGGTGGCCCCATATTCAATGACGTCGTCCTTTCTAAGCCAAGGGATTGAGCCGACGGTACCGTAGGGGTGATAGATCTCAATATTCCGAAGTAGCGAAGTTACCTCCGAAGCGTTCAGAGATGGGTAGAAATTCTGGAGTGCGTAGTATAGGTACTGCTCAATGCAGCGGTCATAGTTGAAGATGATAAGAACAACTGAACTTAGCCGTTCTCCAAGGCCTGATGGTTTACAATTCTCGGTAAGCCGCTGAAAGAAACCATTGAACCACGTGTTCTCAATTCCTTCATGCATCAACTGACGCCTACCCTGTAATTGATCGACGAACAAAGCGCTCCTAGCCTCTGCCTCAAGGATCGTACGGACAATTGCAAGCTTCCCACATAGTTCAATCTGTTTGTCTTCGCTATGTATATCGATGAAATTGTCGATGGAGATAGCCTGAGGCATTGCGTCACGGATATACCAACCAGCCTGTTGTAAGGACCGTATCCAGTCTTTACGTGTTGGGTTTTGGGCAGCCGCCAGGCGAAGTGCTGCATAAATGTTACGGTCGCCTCGATTCATCTGATTACCGTAATCGAACTGAATGTCTAGGGCTTTAGCTATCGCCTGCTTTAACTCAGAGCCGATGGGCAGGCCTGCTTCTTTGCTTGCGCCTGCGCCGACAATGAAGACTGTCTTTGGGGTTGATGTAGATGAAGTCTCGGCCATAGATCTCTTGTTAGTGAGAAGCTGTTCGACCTAGCCTAGTAGGTCTACCAGAGCTGCCAGCAACATCGCAAGGCAGACAAGAATACAGGGACATTCTAAATTTTCCGTGACCGAGGTGGTGGGGGCTGGTAGGAGCAGAGGTCACCGAGGGGCCGAGAAAAGGAGTCTGGAGTCTTTCTTGGAGAATCGTGAGCGATTAAGACTCACGACCCCTTTGCTTGTCCTTGCCTGCAGATTGTGCTGTTCCCTGCAATGCGCGCGCTTTTTCGAGATGTGCGGCATAGAGCTCTTGCATCTGCTTCGCACGATGCCGTTTTGTTTGCACTGCGGTCATTAATGCTCCTCGCCGAAACCCCTTGGTGTCTTCGAGGGGACGGATCTTTGATACTGCCGTCTCGAATTCGACGGCTTCGGCCTCCAACTCTCGCGCCTTGTTCTGATACAGCGTGGCCGCCTCGAGGTGATCGTCCGCATTGCTAGTAGACGCCAGCCGTTCCTCCAAGGTTGCTGGCAAGACCCTGCTATACCCCTTGAGATTGAACAGACGGATCAGTGGTAACCTGGCCAGCACATCGAGTATGGATTTATTGGCCCCCACCTCTCCACCTTTTTGCTGAGTCCAAGACATCGTTCAAAAATAGAGCAATAAATAGAGGGTCAGGCATGACTGTTGACGTATTCATGGCTTACTCGCTCGAATGTCATGTGCGACTCCGACCACAGCAGGAGGTTGGAGCCCGTCTTTTTCCATGATGCGTATGCTCACGGTTACTGTAACTCTTTCGCCATCGGCAATGAACATCTGTCCAAAACACGAGCAAGGGACGACCACTTCAATGGCGGCTGTGTCATCTTGGAGGACAAAGCTGTACGCAACCGTCCCAGGCCCACAACGCGTTTTACTGCAAGAATACGGCTCAGTTTTCCGAACTTGCATGACACTACCTTGGAGGGTCACGTCATGCTGGGCATACGAACGCGGGGAGGCGAGAATCGATTCGACTCGCAGTGGTTCGGCTGCAAACGAAACGCCCAGATAGACGAATAGTAATCCAAGCGTAAAGATAGACCGAAGACTTCGAGCTGGCAGTATGCGACTAACGGCAAGAATCATTTGGTTGTGACCCTCCGGGTAGTGTATGCGAATCCAAATTATTAATCGACAAGTGGATTAAGAAGGGCTTTGGGCGTATTCTGCCAGTCATGAAACGGTGGGTCTTGTATTTGATCGCTGTGCCGCTTGGGTTGGGGGGATTGGTGTACCTCGTCGGATTGAATTTTTCAGTAGATGTTGCCGACATGTGGAGCAAGGGCCCTCAAGCAAAGAATGCACCGCGCGAGGCAGGAAAGGTCCCGGAAAGAAACGCTGTTCCCAACGACATACTAAGACTACGGCACAAGCATCAACTGAGGCCGGTGACCGAACGGGAAGAGGGTATGAAAATAGACGAATTGCCGAATGGCATCTACGGGTTCTCCAAGTGCAACGTTGATACATTGCGCGCGACGCGCGGCAACACACCCTCGCTGGAGATTCAGAAGCATGGCGGGATCGTGTTCTATGTTGGGTATGCCTCTGACGAGGACATCGAACAATATCTGACTCGTCAGAAAAACTTTCACATCATCGCATCCCCGCACCCGAGGAAAGGCGCGTCATCCCTGTTAGACATCCCTATTGAGTTTGTCTCGAAATGTGTGGAGCGTGCTGAGGGAGATGGATATATTTTTGATCTCTTTGTAACCGCGATCCCGGAGTTGCAAATCTAAACAGGAGCCGAGGCTCTTCATGGGCGGCTTTCTTGCGCTGATAGCAGCGATCGGACTGGTCTTCGGCGCGCGCAAACTCTGCGCGCTGATTCACGCGCCACAGTGGTTTGCAAAATATTTGTTCATCACCGCGTCTCTCATTGCTACCTATTTTCTCGCGGAAGAAGTCGTTCCCAACAAGCCTTGGAGTATGTGGCTCGCAATACTCGGCGTGGCAACGGGAATCATCCCGGTCGGTTTCATTGTGTTTAAACACCTCGACGATACGGACGATGGGAATACACAGGGCTCCTCTCAATCCCACTCAGATTAACTCGCACAATGAAAATGTCGACTCTGGCATGAGCGTGACGGTGTTCATTGCATAAGCCATGTTCGTAGCCACGTAGTCGGCTGCTTTGACATGGCATGCCCCTTCGTTTTGACGGCATCAAGTAAACCCTGTCAGGCCGTCGAGCAAAACGCAACCAGAGGCATTCTGTTTTCTCGGTTCATCGGTCGAGTGCGACTCATGCTGTATGTGGTAAAGTGGGTCCAGCGCTGATGTCGTACATGCCGGAGACTCCTATGGCATCGATGAACTTCGCTGTTCCAAACTTCTCAGATTACGACATCTCTCCTGAGCAGGGCTTTCTCCCGCCAGACCCGCTCGGCGATCTACCAAACTCCCCCACGCTCAATGATCTTGGGCATGAGCTGCCGAAATTGTTGAGTGCTCGGACAGTCCGGCGGTTCATCGACGAGCAACGCCAACTGATTCCTTCCATTCCTTCCACATGGCGCACGGAAGACTATCGAACTGCCATGCGCATCCTTTCGTTCTGCGGGCATGCCTATGTATGGGAAGTGCCAGACCAGCCGGCTACAACGCTGCCACCGCAACTTGCACAACCCTGGCACGAGGTGGCTCAATGGCTTGGCCGACCGCCAGTACTCTCCTACGTGTCCTATGCACTCGACAATTGGCGGAGGCTCGACATAGCCAAGCCCATTCAGCTCGACAATATTGTGTTGCGGCAAAATTTTCTCGGCGGTTTGGATGAAGAGTGGTTTGTCGTGGTTCACATCCAGATCGAGCAGGAAGCGGGCCCAGGGTTGGCCGGGCTGTTACGAGCGATGCGCGGGGCGGCCGACGACAAGGAAGAGGAGGTCTTGCTCGGCCTCAACTCCTTAGCCTCGGCTCAAACGGCGATGCGCGCCACGTTGCTCAGGATGAAAGAACGCTGCGATCCCTATGTGTACTACAACCGCGTGCGGCCCTACATCCACGGCTGGAAGAACAGCCCTAGCTTACCGAACGGACTCACCTACGAGGGCGTGGAATCCTATGCCGGTCAGCCACAGCAGTTTCGAGGCGAAACCGGCGCACAAAGCTCGATTGTGCCGTGCATCGACGCCGGGCTCGGAATTGCCCATGCGCCTGATCCCTTGACTCTGTACTTACAGGAAATGCGCGACTACATGCCCACACGTCACCGCGCCCTCATCGAACTCCTAGAGAAGGCCACCGACAAACAGGGTCGTCCGTTGCTCGCTGGCTATATTCGCGATCGAAAACTCCGCAACCCCGATCTCTGGACTGCCTATGCCTCTTGCGTCGATCTCCTCGCACAGTTTCGTGAAATCCACATCGGCTACGCCGACAGCTACATCAACAGCCAACACCAATCCCACTCAAGTAATCCCACCGCCGTAGGAACAGGCGGCACACCCTTCATGCAGTACCTCCAAAAGCACCTGGATGAAACAAAGCAGGCCATCGCTCTGTAATCCATTTGAGCCGGACCTGTACTCCGATCTTCGCGAATAGGATGCACAATCCCACCGACATATTCCCTATGAATCGCTCCTCGACTGGCTCATGAGGTTCCGAGCCCATCGAAAGGTGCATCCCGTGTTTTAAAGATCCATATTCTCCATTGCGCATGACAGTTACCCTCGTTTCGCGTGCAAGAGCGGGAATATGCGCTGGCGGCAGAAGCGCACATCAATAATGCCGACCATCTGCTTGTGCACAATCCAGTCATTTTCTTGAACCTTCCTCCTTTGGGGTTTATCGTGCTTACACGATCTATTTGTACTGCTAATTACTGCGCTTTCAAGTCGACCGGTTAAGTGAAGTTGAGTCGGAGTGCGGACATTTCTTCAACCTAACAAGGCTTCATGTCTGTTCCCTTTCACTTATTGATCCTCGAAGATAACCTCTCCGATGCGGAGCTCATGGTTGAGATGCTACTCGCCAGTGGGTTCGATCCCACCTGGAAGCGGGTGGACAATGAACTCGATTACCTCGCCGCGCTAAGCCCTTGCCTCGATTTAATCCTCTCAGACTTCTCCATGCCGCAGTTCGATGCCCAGCGCGCCCTGCACTTAATGAGAGAACGCGGGCTCGACATTCCATTCATCATCGTCTCCGGCTGTGTCGATGAGGATATCGCCGTGCAATGTATGAAAGACGGCGCGAGCGATTATCTACTGAAGGATCGGTTGGCTCGTTTGGGACAGGCCGTCACACAGGCCTTGAATCGCAAACACTTGCAGACGGCAAAGAAAGCGGTGGAAGAGCGGCTCTTACACGAGAGCTTTCACGATGCGCTGACGGGCCTCCCGAATCGCGCGCTTTTCCTGGAAAGGCTGGGACGGTCGCTGCTCCGGAGCAAGCGAGATCCAGCCTATAGCTTCGCCGTATTACTGCTCAAACTGGATGGCGTCGCTGCGATCAACGAAAGCCTGGGCCTCTCCACAAGCGATCAATTGCTCATCGGGGTCGGCCAACGGCTCACCAGAAGTGTCCGCTCAGTCGATACGGTCGCCCGGTTGGCCGGCGATGAATTTCTTATTTTGCTCGACGACGTGAAGGCTCCTATGAACTCGAGCCGTGTGGCCATGCGCATTCAAAATGACGTGGCTCTACCATTTACGCTCGGCAGCCATGAAATATTCTTAAGCGCCAGCCTTGGGATCACGGCGAGTTCCAGCGGTTATCCTAACCCTGAAGATATGCTCCGCGACGCCGGCGCGGCACTGTGCCGGGCAACTTCTCGCGGCAAAGGCATCTTCGTGATGTTTGATGCGACGATGCATGACCAGGCCATGGAGCGCCTCACACTCGAAGCAGACCTCCATCGGGCGTTGGAACGAGAAGAGTTCAAGCTCTACTATCAGCCGATCATCTCGCTAGAAACCGGCCGACTTTCAGGGTTCGAAGCATTGCTGCGCTGGCAGCATCCGAAACGTGGCCTCGTTTCGCCGAACGAATACATTCACGTCGTAGAAGACACCGGATTGATCCTGCCGGTCGGACGCTGGGTTATCCTCGAAGCCTGTAACCAGTTGCGCCATTGGCAGACGCAGTACGAAACGGCCTCCTCCTTGACCATGAGCATCAACCTCTCCGGAAAACAGTTTATCGATCGGGATCTTTTCGCATTTATCGGACAAGTGCTCAATACCACAAAATTGACGGACAACACGCTGCTCCTTGAGGTCACAGAATCCGTGATGATGGAGAACATCGAATTATCAGCCGCATTGCTCACGAAATTCCGCTCTCGACGTATTCGTACATGCATCGATGATTTCGGGACCGGATATTCCTCCCTGAGCTACCTCCAACAATTGCCCATCGACCGCCTGAAAATCGATCATTCGTTCGTCGCCCGCATGGGCGACGATCCCAAGAGCTTGGAGATCGTCCACACCATCATTTCTCTCGCCCAAACCTTAGGAACACAAGTCATCGCCGAAGGAGCGGAGACGGCGGAGCAGGTCGCTCGCCTGAAGATCTGGAAGTGCCAATATGGCCAGGGGTTCTATTTCTCCACGCCGTTGCCTCCCGACGCCGCATCAGAATTTTTAGCAGCAGATCGCCGTTGGTAGGCCCACGCACCGCTCTTGGGATTCCCCCTGTCCTCTTTCTGCCATCATATGTATCCGAGTTCTCTATGACTTCCTGGATGAGGGCAGGCCCAATGTCAGCCGGCGGGTCAAACGCTTATGATGGCGCTTGGCTGCAGAATTTTTGGTTCAAACTATGTCCATCTGATGGTCGAAGTTATCGAGGCCCATAGCCTGCGCGATGGCTCGAGTATCAAGGCAAGCCGCTCGGCTAAACCATGAACCGCATCGCCGTGGACGAGTTCCAGCGAGAAGGCGTGGTCGTTACAGAACGACAAGGCAGCACATCGACCGGAAAGAATCCGCAATGTCTTCTTAGGCTCAACGACGGTGTGGTTGAAACTCCCGGGGTGGTGAGCGGTTGCTCCTGCATGTTGGACAGCGCCAGGTTGGTCTTGAGTGATAACTTGACGCCGGCGGACGTTTAAACGGTTTAACCGGAGAGGCTGTTCTAACAGTCTGCGTTAGCGGCTGTGGACCATCGGTAACTCGCGCGAACTTTCTGCTTCCTGCTGAATGCGTAACCGTTCAAGCCGAGACTCTTCCATCACGTTGTGCAGCATATCATCCGTCATCTGCGTCAGCTCTGCCGCCGCATCTTTGATATCTGCATGTTCGACGGCGCGGGACAACACTTCAGCCTTGGTCGCGCCTTTCTTTTGGCCCAAGAACGGCTTGATGATGAGATAGGCCACATCCCGAGCCGGCATGAAACGGAGAAACCGCCTGATCAACCGAAATGTCTGGATGGGATAGTGCAGGATCTTGTAGATGAACAGACGTTTGAGCCCTTGCCGGCGAACCTCATTGATGACTTCCCCAGGCAAACAGGTCGGATCGATGGTGGAACATTTGAAATACTTGTACCAATCAGTGTTTTCACTCACTAATCCGCGTTTCACATATTCTTGCCAGAGCGGGGTCCCTCGATAGACACAGAGCCGATTGAAACCGAATGTGTCGAGCGGCAACTTGGAGGCCAGATCGAACGTCGCGTTCATATCTTCGACCGTTTCGTCGGGATTCCCCACGGTAAAGAAACCGTGCACGATCTCGATGCCGGCCTTCTTGGCATTCGTGACCGCGGTGGCTACTTCTTCCAAGGTCTGCTCTTTCTTGAGACGATCGAGAATCTTCTGGCTCCCGCTTTCAATCCCGAACATCACCGTCCGGCAATGGGCCTTGGCCATCGCAGGAAACAAGTGCTGCGCGACTGAGTCTACCCGCCCTTCGATGCCCCATTGGATCGAGAGCTTCTCGTCCATGACGCCCTGGCAAATTGCCTCGATCCGCTTTGGTTGCAGCAGGAAATGGTCGTCCACAAAATAGACGGATCCATAGCCGCATTCTTCCAGGTACTTGAGTTCCTTCACCACATGCTCAGCGCTCCGCGCGCGCCACTTGCCTTCATTGAAGATCGGAATGTCGCAGAACACACAGGGCCACGGACAGCCGCGTGACGTTTGCATCGTCGTGAACCGCTCCATCGAGAGCACAGCCGGCACGTCGAGCGGCATCGACTCGATAAAGTCGAGCGGAAGGCCTTCGCGATCTGGGAAGGGCCACTGATCGAGATGGCGCTCCATGGGTCGGCCTGGGTTCTGTACGACCCGACCATCCTTGGCCCAGGTCAACCCGGCGACATCGGCTGGTTCATCGATCCGTTCGAGCAGGTCGAGGAGCAACTGTTCTCCGTCTCCCTTGCAGATGAAATCCACTTCAGGACACTGGAGTTTGACCAATGCGGCGTTCAAACTTGCAAACACGCCTCCAAAGGCCAGTTTGACTGTCGAATTTGCAGCGCGAATCTGGCGAGCCAGGATCTTCGCGTAGGGATAGCTGGTGGTACTGAGAAAACTCAGGCCGACCAGGACCGGTTGTTGCTTGTTGATTTCATCGAGAATGACCTCGTTCGGCGTGTCGGGGTTTGCCTGATCGAACATCACACATTCGTGGCCTGCCTGTTTGAGCACCGACGAAAGGGACATGATGCCGATGGGAGGGAAGCCCATGACCCTGATACGGCCATTCTTTGCGCGTGTTTTAGCCGGGAGGGCGTAGAACTGGGGATCGCGAACGTGGATGAGAAATACCCGCATAGATCACCCTAACACGAATGACCCGGCAGGAGAAGGGATATTACTTGGCCTACCGGGAGAGAAGACCTAATAGGGTGAGACAAACCCGGTCTGTCTCGTCTGTTTGGTTGAGCGAGACTAACCAGATAAACCCGACAGACTAGATAGACCGAATAGACAAGACCGGGAGGCGAGATACTAATTCACCGCCCGAGTGCAACCTTCACCGCATTACCAATCTCAGCCGGATTCTTCACTACCCGGACACCGGCTGCTTCGAGCGCTTTCATCTTCTCCGTTGCGGTGCCTTTGCCACCTGAAATGATCGCCCCAGCATGACCCATGCGCCGGCCCGGAGGAGCGGTGATACCGGCGATGAAACTGACAACCGGCTTCTTCACATTTTGCTTAATGAACTCAGCGGCTTTTTCCTCCGCATCGCCACCGATCTCGCCGATCATCACGATCGCCTGAGTCTCAGGATCTTTCTCGAACAACGCCAGCACATCGACGAAACCTGTTCCGTTGACTGGATCGCCGCCGATGCCAACGCACGTCGTTTCACCCAATCCCATTGTCGTGAGCTGATGTACCGCTTCGTAGGTGAGGGTCCCGCTGCGCGACACGACGCCGACAACACCCTTCTTATGGATGAAGCCGGGCATGATGCCGATCTTCGCCTCATCGACGGTAATGACACCAGGACAATTGGGCCCGATCAATCGAACGTCCTTGCCACGGAGTGCTCGTTTGACCTTGACCATGTCGTTCACCGGAATGCCTTCGGTAATGCAGATGATCAGCTTCACACCGGCATCGGCGGCTTCTAGAATCGCATCGGCGCAAAACGGCGGAGGCACAAAAATCAGCGAGGTATCGCACTCGGTCTTCTTGACCGCATCACGCACCGTATTGAAAACAGGAATACCCTCGACCTCCTGCCCCGCCTTGCCCGGCGTCACGCCAGCGACAACCTGCGTCCCGTAGGCCTTGCACTGTGTCGCATGGAACGAGCCTTCCTTGCCAGTAATCCCCTGCACCACCACCCGCGTATTCTTATTGACCAAAATGCTCACGATATCCTCTTCTTTCTTCCACTCGCCCCCTCATGGCTGGAAAACATCCCCAGGGGAGCGACAGGGTTGAGGCCCTGACTGCGGCCGTCGAGCGAGCACATTCTGATTGTGCGCGCTCCGGGAGCAAAAGGGACTTAACCCTGTCGCTCCCCCCTCATCACGCCGCTTTTCCAGTCAACTTCACTATTTTTTGCGCCGCCTCCCACAAATCATTGGCTACTTCCAACTTCAGGCCTGACTCTGCGAGAAGCTTGCGGCCTTCGTCGGCATTCGTCCCCTGCAGCCGAACGACCAACGGCACGTTGATCTTCACTTCTTTCGCCGCCTCGATGACGCCGTGGGCAATCCGCTCGCAACGAACGATGCCGCCGAAGATGTTGATGAAGATGCCTTTGACGTTCGGATCTTTCAGCAGAATCCGGAAGCCGGCTGCCACCGTTTCTTTCGTTGCGCCACCGCCGACATCCAGAAAGTTTGCAGGCTCACTGCCTGCCAGCTTGATGACATCCATCGTCGCCATGGCCAGGCCCGCCCCGTTCACCATACAGGCGATGTTCCCGTCGAGCTTGATGTAGTTCAGATTGCTTTCTCCCGCTTCGATTTCGAGCGGATCTTCTTCATTAAGGTCGCGCATCTGTTGCACATCGGCATGCCGGAACAGCGCGTTATCGTCAAACGAGACCTTGCCGTCCAATGCAATCAGTTTCTTGTCGCCGGTGATAACCAAGGGATTGATCTCCACCATGGCCGCATTCTTCTCCATGAATAGGCGGTAGAGGTTTCCCAGCATCTGAATGAAGGGATTCACGACTGCTGGTTCTATGGAGGGAAGGCCGAGCGCGAAGGCCACGTTTCGCCCGTTGTACGGTTGAAACCCGACTGCCGGATCGATCGCCTCCCGGATGATCTTCTCCGGCGTGCGTTCGGCAACAACTTCAATCTCCATCCCGCCTTCGGTGCTCGCAATAAACACGGGCCAGCCGCTGTCCCGATCGACGAGGAGACTCACATACAATTCTTTGGCAATCGCGGCCCCTTCTTCGATCAGCAACCGCCGCACTTCCCGCCCCTTGGGGCCGGTCTGGTGAGTCACAAGGGTCTTGCCGATCAGTTCTTTGACTAAACCGGGAACGGCGGCCTTGTCTTTGGTAATCTTGACGCCGCCGGCCTTGCCTCGGCCGCCTGCGTGGATCTGCGCTTTGACGACAAACACGGGGGTGTTCAACTCTGCAGCCCACGCCGCCCCCGCCTCGGGCGAGGTGATTTCCCTCCCGCGCGGAACCGGAACTCCGAATTGCCCAAACAACTGCTTCGCCTGAAACTCATGAACGTTCATGTTTTCCTTCCACGGGATGAGCAAGACTTGCGTGTCTCGCCTGTCTCGCATTTTGCGCCCGTCGCGCTATTCTTTTCTTGTGTACGGCGGCAAGATCATGGGCGATACGATCCCGTTCGAACTGCCATGTTTCTTGGCCTCGGCGCGGAATCCCTTCAGATGCCAGACTGTCAGCTTTCCTTGAGGCATGGCAGAAGCACGAGCCGCAGCCGTCAGCCCTGATCGCTTTCCGAAGACCATCAGGTCGAGAAGCGAATTCCCCATCAATCGGTTTCGTCCGTGTAATCCGCCGGACGCCTCGCCTGCAACGAAAAGATTGTGCACATTGGTTTCTGAATTGGTATCGATCTTCACACCGCCGTTCTGGTAATGCAGCGTCGGGTAGATCAAGACCGGGTCCTTGCTGATATCGATGCCGAACCGTTCAAACTGGAGCATCATCGCGGGGAAATGTTTTTCCACGGTGCCGGGCCCCTGTTCGACATCGAGCAACGGCGTATCGAGCCAAACACCGATACGTCCGGACATCGTCCGAATGCCTCTCCCCTCTTCACACTCACGGATAATCGAGGAGGATACGACATCGCGGGTGTCCAACTCATTGACAAACCGTTCACCCTTCGCATTGACCAAATGGCCACCTTCGGATCTGATCCCCTCCGTGACCAGCGCCCCGATCAGCTGTTCGGGGTAGACGGCGCCGGATGGATGATACTGGAAGGTATCGATGTGCATGAGCTTGGCGCCCATCCGATAAGCCAGGCAGAGCCCGTCGCCTGTTGCACCGTAGTGATTGCTGGTCGGGAACCCCTGGATATGGAGCCGACCGATCCCACCGGTCGCCAAAATAACAGATTTGGCGGCCACGACGACGTGACGCTGGTTGTCGAGGTCTTTGAAGATCGCGCCGGTGCAGTTCCCCTTCTCGTCGCTCGTCAACTCGATCGCGGCGCAGAACTCGAGTAACTGGATTTTCTGATTCAGCACTTCGTCCTTGAGCACCCGCATGATTTCAAGGCCTGTATAGTCTGAACAGGTCAGGAGTCTCGGTTTCGAACTGCCTCCGCCTTTCTTCACATGGAGATTGCCGTCCCCGTCACGATCGAACAGGACTCCAAGGCTCAATAACCATTTCGCAATCGAGGGACCTTCCTCGACCATCACCTTCAGCAGCTGATGGTCGTTCTGCATGTGGCCGCCCTTGAGCGTGTCCACGAAATGCGTGACGGGCGAATCCTCCGGCGCGACGGAAATCTGCATGCCTCCTTGAGCCATCACGCTATTCGAGTCGCCGAGGCGGAGCTTCGTCGCCAGGATGACCTTGACGCCTGCCGTATGCGCATGAAGCGCCGCCGCGCAACCGGCGCCGCCGCCACCCACCACCAGGACATCGGTCGTGTAATCAGCCGTGAGATCGACCCCGTCAGCAATGGAACTGTCGCCCTCCAGCAACGAGGCCAACTCGACAACCGTTCTATCTCCGGCATTGGGACCGAAGCGGATTGGCCGATAGGCTCGTTCACGGTAATCCGGATGATATTTGTGGATCAGTTGGTCGCGATCAGCCGGAGAAAACTTGGGAAGAGTCTGTTTGCGTCGCGCATCCCGCGTTCTGTGCACGATTTGTTGAAGGGCGTGGACATCCATGAGTTTGCTTTCAGCTATCAGCGTTCAGTATTCAGCTTCGGCCTCGATTTCGGAAGCTGAGGGCTGACGGCTGACTGCTCGTCGGGCTATTTGACTGTCGCGCAGTGATCGGCCAGTTCTTTTTCCGTCATCTTGAGGATCTTGGCCCACTCATCGTTGAAGCGGCCGTCCTGAATCTCCTTGATGCGCGTATCTAACCCCAAAGGCTTCTCGGTAAAGTGCGCCCCCTGCGCCCGGCTCACATAGAGGGCTACGAGGTTGGGAGCAATGTCCGCGATACAGACCGGCGTGCACATCCCGCACATGACGCAATCCATAAACATCTCGGATACGCTCTTGAAGTCTCCGAACACGGCCTTCCAGACTCCTTCACGCACGTCGATACTTTGCGGACAGGCTTCAGTGCAGGCATTGCAATTTCGGCACAGTGGCGCTTCGGGGTAGAGATTAAAGAGATCCTGCTTCGGGTCCTTGAGCGTCTGCATGTCGTAGGTGGCCTTCCTGGCAGGGAAGGGCGGCATCATCGTGATCGACATGCCATCCTGTACCGCCATCTGACAGGCCAGACAGGTTCGCACTTTCGGGTCGTCTTTGGTCCGATAGTAGGCCGCACAGGCGCCGCAAAACCCACCAAGGCAACCGGCGCCACGGACGACTTCCTGGCCGGAATACCACAGGGCCTTGATGACGGTGATTCCTTCCGGCACCTCGTACTTCTTGCCGGCGATCTCGACCGTCACCATCTTGTGTCGGATGACTTCCGGCTGATCGATGACGTTACTGTCTTCTTGTGCCATTGTTTCCTAAATCCGCTATCAGCCGTCAGTTTTCAGCCTTCGGAATTTCCATCGGGCTGATCGCTGACAGCTGACCGCTGAAAGCTTTCCTAGGCGATCGCATCCACGATCGCATTCAACGTCTGGCTTGGACGCATCGCTTTTGACGCCTTGGCATCGTCTGGATGATAGTACCCACCGACGTCTTGCGGCTTGCCCTGCGCGCCGAGCAATTCGCCAGTGATCTTAGCTTCATTGTCGGCCATGTCCTTGGCAATCTTGGTAAAGCGCGCCGCCAGATTCTTATCCTGCGTCTGTTGCGCCAGGGCCTGCGCCCAGTACAAAGCCAGATAGAAATGACTCCCGCGATTATCGATCTCTCCGACTTTACGGGCCGGCGACTTATTGCTCTCCAGGAACTTCGCATTGGCCTGATCGAGCGCATCGGCCAAAATTTTTGCCGCTTGATTATTCCCCACTTTGGCAAGATGTTCCAAAGAAGCAGCGAGGGCTAGGAATTCACCCAGCGAATCCCAGCGCAAATAGCCTTCTTCTTGGAACTGCTGCACGTGTTTGGGCGCTGAACCGCCGGCGCCGGTTTCAAACAGGCCGCCGCCGTTCAGCAGAGGCACGATGGAGAGCATTTTGGCGCTGGTCCCAATTTCCAAAATCGGGAACAGGTCCGTCAGATAATCGCGCAACACGTTCCCCGTCACAGAAATCGTGTCCTTCCCTTCCTTGATCCGCTCCAAGGAAAGGCGTGTCGCATCGGCCGGCGTCATGATCCGGATGTCGAGGCCTTGCGTGTCGTGATCTTTCAAGTAGCGTTCGACCTTCGCGATCAACTGCGCATCGTGCGCTCTGGTCTTGTCCAACCAGAAAACTGCCGGAGCTCCTGTGGCCTTCGCGCGATTCACCGCCAGCTTGACCCAGTCCTTGATCGGCGCATCCTTCACCTGGCACATGCGCCAGATGTCGCCTTCTTCGACCTGGTGTTCCAACAGAGTCTTTCCTGAGGCATCTACCACACGAATCGTACCGTTGCCAGGCGCTTTGAATGTCTTGTCGTGCGAGCCGTATTCCTCTGCCGCCTGCGCCATGAGGCCGACGTTGGGCACGCTGCCCATCGTCTTCGGATCTAACGCGCCGTGCTTCTTGCAGAAGCTCACGACCTCTTGATAGACCGGCGCGTAACTGGCATCGGGGATCACACACTTTGCGTCATAGGCTTTGCCATCAGGGCCCCACATCTTTCCTGAGTCTCGGATGACCGGCGGCATGGAGGCATCGATAATAATGTCGCTTGGCACATGCAGGTTGGTGATCCCCTTATCGGAATTCACCATCGCCATGGGAGGCCGCTTCTGGTACACAACCTGAACGTCGGCTTCGATCGCCTTGCGCTGATCGTCCGGCAACGCTTTGATCTTCGTGTAGAGATCGCCGATTCCGTTATCCGGATCCACGCCCAGCTTCTTGAGCGTCTCTCCATGCTTCTCGAACACGTCCTTGTAATAGACCGTCACGGCATGGCCGAAGATCTTGGGATCCGAGACCTTCATCATGGTGGCTTTCATATGGAGCGAGAACAGCACGCCCTGCTTCTTGGCATCTTCGATCTGCTCTTCGAGGAACTGCCGCAGAGCCCGCTTGCTCATGAAGGTGCCATCGATGATTTCATTGGCCTGCAGCGCCACTTTTGGCTTGAGCACAGTCGTCTTGCCGTCTTGGCCGACGAACTCGATCCGCGCATCGGTCGCCGCAGTTGTCGTCATGGACTTTTCGTTGGACCGGAAATCTCCGCCCTTCATATGGCTGACATGCGTCTTGGAGTCGGGGCTCCAGGCTCCCATCTTATGCGGATGCTTTCTGGTATGGGCTTTCACGGAGAGCGGCGCGCGCCGATCGGAGTTGCCCTCGCGCAGCACCGGGTTAACCGCGCTGCCCTTGACTTTGTCGTAGCGGTTCTTGATGTCCTTTTCCTTCTCGTCTTTTGGATTCTCCGGATAATCGGGAAGCGCATAGCCCTGACTCCGCAATTCCTTGACAGCCTCTTGGAGTTGAGGGAGCGACGCGCTGATATTCGGAAGCTTGATGATATTGGCTTCCGCGGTCTTGGCCAGTTCTCCCAACTCAGACAAGGCGTCCGCCTGCTTCTGTTGCGGCGTCAGGTAATCGGGAAATACCGCGAGAATGCGTCCGGCCAATGAGATATCGCGCAATTCAACGGCGACGCCGGCTGCCTTGCTGAAGGCATTGATGATCGGAAGGAACGAATAGGTCGCCAACATAGGCGCTTCATCGGTTTTGGTATAGATAATTTTGTCCGCTTTGGTCGTCATGGCAATTTCTCTCCTAACTCCTTGTTAGTTCAGCGCGTTCAATGCTGAACCGGCCTTGAACCACGCAATCTGTTGTTCGGTGATGCTGTGGTTCGCCTGAATGGTGAGTGACGTACCATCCGCCTTATGGATGGTCACTTGCACCGGTTTGCCAGGAGCCAGACTGTTTAGCCCTGTCACGCTGATGCGGTCCTGCTGTTCGATCTTCTCGTAATCCTTCGGATCAGCGAAGGTCAACGCCAAGATCCCCTGCTTCTTCAGATTGGTTTCGTGAATACGGGCAAAGCTCTTCGTGATCACGACGCGAACGTTGAGGAATCGCGGCGACATAGCAGCATGTTCGCGGCTACTGCCTTCTCCGTAATTCTCATCGCCGACTACGATCGAGCCAATGCCCTTCGCCTTATACCGGCGGGCAATCTGGGCCATGGTGAGTCCCGATTCACCCGTCAACACATCCGTACCCTTGCCTGGTTCGGAGAAAAACGCATTGTTGGCCCCGAGAAACATATTGTCGCTGATCTTGTCCAAATGGCCGCGGAACTTCAGCCAGGGGCCGGCCGGAGAAATATGATCGGTCGTCGTCTTGCCTTTGGTCTTAATCAACAGCGGGAGCTTTTCGAAATCCTTGCCGTCCCAGCGTGGAAAAGGCTGGAGCAATTGAAGCCGCTCGCTCGTGGGGGGAATTTCAACGGTCAAACCCTCGCCGCTGGCTGCCGGCGCGACAAACCCTTCTTCGCCTTTCGCAAAACCCTTCGCCGGAAGCTCTTCACCAACCGGCGGCAGGAACTTGAACTCCTTCCCGTCCGCCCCCTTGAGCGTCTGATTCACTGGATCGAAACCTAGGTCGCCTGTGATGGCGTAAGCCGTCACGACTTCCGGACTCGCGAGGAACGACAGAGTTTCATTGATCCCGTCGTTGCGGCCAGGGAAATTTCGGTTGAAGGAACTGACGATCGAATCCGCTTTCCCCTTCACGCCATCGGCCCGCTTCCACTGTCCGATGCAGGGACCGCAGGAATTGGACAGTACCGTGCCGCCCAACTGCTCAAATGTTTGCAAGAACCCGTCGCGTCTCATCGTATGATAAATGCGCTCGGAGCCGGGAGACACGAGGAACGAGGCTTTCGCTTTGAGCCCGGCCTTCAACCCTTGCTGAGCGATGTGGGCAGAACGGCTGATGTCTTCATAAGATGAATTGGTGCAGCTGCCAATGAGCGCCGCCTTGAGCTCGACTGGATACCCCTTCTCCTTGGCTTCCGCCGCCAGCTTGGAAATGGGTCGAGCGAGATCCGGCGTGTGAGGCCCGACAACATGGGGCTCAAGCGTCGACAAATCGACTTCGACGATCTGGTCGTAGTATTTCTCGGGCGACTGAGCAACCTCCGGATCCGCCACCAGCAACGATTTATTGGCAATCGCAAGGTTGGCAAGATCGGCCCGATCCGTGATGTTCAAATAGGCGACCATCTTCTGGTCGAATGGAAACACCGACGTCGTGGCGCCCAGCTCCGCGCCCATATTACAGATCGTCCCCTTCCCGGTCGCGCTGATGGTTTCGGCACCAGGGCCGAAATATTCAACGATCTTGTTCGTCCCACCCTTCACCGTGAGCAGACCGCAGAGGTACAGAATCACGTCCTTCGGCGAGGCCCAGCCGCTCAACTTTCCGGTCAGGCGAATGCCGATCAGTTTCGGGTGGAGCACTTCCCAGGGCAAGCCGGCCATCACTTCACCTGCATCGGCGCCGCCGACACCGATGGCTAATCCACCGAGCCCGCCTCCGTTCGGCGTATGCGAGTCGGTGCCGATGATCAAACTGCCGGGAAACGCATAGTTCTCCAACACCACTTGATGAATGATTCCGGCGCCTGGCTTCCAAAATCCAATGCCGTACTTCTTTGCCGCCGAGGCGAGAAAATTATAGACCTCCGCGTTTTCATCCACCGCACGGAGTAGGTCCTTCTCGGAACCCATCTCGGCGCGAATCAAATGGTCGCAATGAATGGTGCTCGGCACGGCTGCTTGCTTCTTGTTGGCCTGCATAAACTGCAATATGGCCATCTGGGCCGTCGCATCCTGCATGGCCACACGATCGGGGCGTAGGGCCAGCATCGCTTTGCCGCGTTCCCACGTCTGCGTGTCGAAATCATCCGCGTGCGACACCAGCACCTTCTCCGACAGAGTCAAACCATGACCGAACTTCTTCCTGGCCTTGACGAGCACATCCGGCATTTTCGCATAGAGGTTTTTTGCAAGATCGATCGACATGATTGTTCTCCTTGAAAACTCAAAGCCATCAACTTTCAGCAGTCAGCATGAACTGAGCGCTGATGGCTGATCGCTATTTCAACGGCGGGACTTCCCGCCTTTTTGGCGCCGCATAATTGACCAAATAATCGAACAGGCGGATTAAACGGCTATCTTGGCGCTTCTGATCGACCCAATGCCCGATCAATCCGATTGTGCGCGAGAGGATGAAGAAGCCGTTCAAGCTATCAAGTGGGAATCCAATATCGACAAGCACTGCGGCCATCGTGCCGTCCACGTTCAGAATCAGGTTGTCCTTCTTCACTGAGGTGATTTTTTCCACTTCGAGGGCAAAGTCCAGGCAGGGGGTCTTGATGTTCAAACTCTTCACGTACCCGACCAACTCCTTCACCCGCTTATCCGGGTTGCGCAAGCTCTTGACGCGATGGCCGATCCCAGGCACCGGACCGTGGTTCTTCTTCATATAGGCCAAGAAATCATCCACGGTCATTTTATTATCGACAGCATACTTGAAGAACCGGCCTGCGTCGGTCACGGCGCCGCCGAAGCGAGGACCGATCATGATGAGTCCTGCTGCAACCGATTGGGACATGCCGATCCCGGCACAGGCCGCAATGATCGTCCCCAGGGCTCCGCTGACGCAGGGGCCATGGTCTGCGGAGAGCATCATGATGCGCTTGATGATTTCAGCTTCTTGCTGGGAGATCAGGCGCTTATCCCACAACAGTCCTACGACATGGGGAATTTGGTAGCCTTTGTTGATGAGTTCGGAAGCAGGGTATCCGTCGTAGCAGGGCTCATCGCCACGGTCGTCGCTGATCGTGGTGCGGATCAAGGGGGCGACCATCACTTCGTCCGCCTTCATGGCCTCTTCAATCGTCTTCGGCAACTTCGGAAGCATAACCGGCTCAACCGGTTCCTTGACCTGGCCCGATTTCAACAGTTCCTGATAGGTCTCCTTGATCGCGGGACCCAAGGCGCCGAATGTCGCCGGTACAATCGCGCCGGACTTCTTGAGCGCATCGGACTTGGAACGAGCCGACCCTTCCCCCTTCAACCCTTCCTTCGCACCTGCATGACCGAACTTCATACCCTTCGGCAAACTCTCCTGGCAGAAGCCGGAGACGACCGCCATCAACTTGACCCGCCGCTTCTTGGCGCCGTACCACTCAGCGGCCTTCTCCTCAAGATCGCCACCCATTTCGCCGACGATGACAACCGCCTTCGTTTGTGGATCGTTCTCGAACATGTCGAGATAGCTGACGTAGTCGGTTCCCGGATAGGTATCGCCACCGATCCCGATGGCCGTCGTGATGCCGTCGGCAAATTGCGAGCAGATCCAAATAATTTCGTTAGAGAGACCGCCAGACTTGGTGATGACACCGAACGACCCTTCACGATAGAGCTTCGACAGCACCAAGTTGTCGAATGCGCCGCCAATGACACCCAAACGGCAGGAGCCGGCCGAAACGATGCCGATCGACGAAGGACCATTGAATACCTTCCCGAGCTTGGTCGCATGACGGCCTAGGATCTTGGCGTCTTTTTCAGGCACGCCTTCGGTAATCATGGAGACCACCTTGATGTGGGAGTCGTCCAGAGCTTCCATCCCGCCCTTCATCGCCCGATCTGCGCCGATGTAGACAAGACTGGTGTTGATCTGGGGATGGTTCTTGGTCGCTTCTCCCACAGTCTTATAGATGGGAACGGCCACTAAGCCGCTGCCGTAGGGAATTTCATGTGTCTTGCCGGCGTCAGGCGGATAGACAAAGGCCAGGACATTCAGCGAGCGCTTGATCAGGTAGCAGAACTCGGCCATCCGGCGCGCGGCGTTTACGCCCGCGACACCTCCCTGAATGACCACATAGGTATCTTTGTTTGCCAGGATACTCATCGGGATCTCCCTCTTCTTTCAGTGCTGAGTGCTGAGTCTTGGATGCTGAAATAGAGTGTCCGCTTGCTCAGCACTCAAGTCTCAGCACTCGTTTCTATTTCAGAAGCGCCTTATCGACAATATCGGTCAGCGGTGTGTTGCGGTCGAAAACATTGATGTCGAACCCTTCGTCCTTGAGCGCGCGCATCGCATCGAGCCCTTCCTTCTCACGCGGGCCGCCGCGTCGCACCCAAATTTTCACGTCCTTGAGCTTGCCTTCGGACTTTGCCTTGCGGAATCCATTGATGATGCCGCCGAACGTCTTCTTCACGTCGGTGAAATTCGCAATCGCGCCGCCGACAATGATGTTCTTAATCCCGGGCAAGGAGCAAACCTTGTCGGTCAGGACTTCGACTGCCCAGTCTGGCGGATCGCCGGAATATTCGGCATAGTTGGCCAGTTTGCCGCCCCGCGCAACGACGGCATCGGAGTAATAGACGCTGGCCCCGCCGCCGGCCGGAAGCATGGCCGTATCCCCGCCTGGAATCTCGATAAATTTAACCGAGCCTTTGATTTTGGAATCGACTGCCATCACTTCCATTTCATGCTTGGAATAGGCCCGGCCGAATTCTGCCGCAAAGGCAAAGTTCCAATCCGGATGCCGGAACTTGGCGTCGCCGTCGAGCAGCGTCACCGCATCTAAGGCGATCAGTTCGTGGTCGTGCTCGCGCAGAACTACCGGGTTCACTTCTAAATACTGCGCATCCTCGCTGTCGAAGCAGGTAAACATCTTGCCGGCAAACTCGGCCATCTTCTTCAAGATCGACCCGGTAAAGCCGGCGTCCTTGGCCAACCGTTCAAGCGCTTCTTCCGACGGCTGCTGCCCGACTTCCACAGCCAAGCGCTTCACACGATCCCAGTTCGACTCGACTTCAATGCCGCCGCAGTTGGCGACCAGAATGTCTGTCCCCTCACGAGTAGATTTCACCGCGCAATAATATTCGTCCTTGTGCGGAATCATTTCGGACACGATCACTTGTGCTACAGTGATGCTGCCCACCTGGCGACCGATCATCTCTTTCGCCGCTGCCTCCGCTCCCTTGAGGTCCAGATCGACCTTCACGAGGCCAAGCTTAAACCGGGAACCGAGGGCTTCGTGAGCCTTGACCACCAACTTGGATTTCTTGAGCCATTCATTGGCTTGGCCGAGCTTCGTCAATTCGTCAACCGAGGTGACAACGACATAGTGGGGAACCGTGATGCCCCACTTCTTCATCAGCCCCATCCCGGGACCTTCAAGCACCTTCGCCATAACATCACTCCATCAGAAATGGTGAGAAATAATTATAAAGGAGGAGGATTCTAACGAAATCGGCTGGGGGACTCAATACGCCAGAGGAACTAAACGAAGAAGGCTCAAAAGGCCTAGCGGAAAAGCTATCGGATAGGCCAAGGCCTAAGTGCTTGAAACTGTAAAACAATCGCCATACTTCACATGGATCTTCGTCTGGATTCTGAAAGACGGTTCGACTGGCACGAAGGACAATAAAATGAGCTGCGTTCACTTTGGAGACGACGAATGATCCGTCCGCAGCGGTTGGGACAGGATTGGCCTTCTTTGCCATACACAAGATGGTGCTGTTTATATCGACCTTCCATGCCGTCCGGGGCAAAAAAATCCTTGACGCTTGAGCCGCCACATGAAATTGCCTCGCGCAGCACCGCCTGCATCACGTTATACAGTTTGCCGATCGTCCCCTCACGCAACTGATCGACCGCACGATTGGGATGGAGCCTAGCGCGAAAGAGAATTTCGTTCGCGTAGATATTCCCAATCCCGGCGATCACTTGCTGATGCATCAAGAGCGGTTTTAACCGTCCACGCCTGGCTCCCATCAGACTCATAAACTCATCGCGTGATACCGTGAGGGGATCGACCCCGAAGCGTCGAGCACGATAACGATCGAGTCCTGCTCGATCAAGCAAAGATAGCCGTCCAAACCGCCGAGGGTTCCAATAGCGCAGTTCAGATTCACGACCCTCAGTGAACGACATGCGGACATGCACATGCTGTGGATGTTTCGTCTCCGTCGCGCGAAAGAGAAGCAAGCCCGTCATGCCAAGCTCCGCCACCACATACCTGAGTTCACCCTCTTTGTGAAACTCTAGGGCAACGCTCTTGCCGTATCGCTCCACCCCTTCCAATCGCGCGCCGTGATACCACGAGACCGTAGGCAGCCCTTCACGAACGATATCTGCCCGTCCCACCCAACAGTCATTGAGTTTCGCGCCGAGGAGATGAGCCTGTATTTGTTGGGCGACGACTTCAGCTTCCGGTAATTCCGGCATACGAGAAATCCCTGTTACACGGTCACGCCTACTCCTAATCGGGCAGATTAGGCCATGGACGAACCATGAAAGGCAACGTGCCGGATGGAGAGAAAAGGGAGAGCATCGTCGAGCTTAGTTATGCGCCGGAAGCTGGGCGTGAAACACGCTTCTTCTTATCTTTCGCGCGAACCTCACGCAGAAGGCGGACTTGAGTGATGGCTTTTTCGAGGTTGGGAAGCGGCATGGCGCCTGGTCTGCGCCTCATGACCAACTTCAGAACCTCATCATACGTCATCCCTTGGACACAACAGAGATAGGCCATCACAACCGACACGGACCGGCCCATACCAGCGCGGCAACAGACCATGACACGATTGTCTGAAATATGCTGTTCAACCCAGTTCACTGCTTGGTCCAGCAAGAGCGGTTCAGCTTCGGCATACTCCGAAAATGGAATCCTGCCAGAGATCAGCCAACTGGGGGATTCCGAGGCATACTCAGCAGCAACAAGAAGCAGCGCTCCGATCTGGTCAGGCGGTTCCTTCGCGTCGTTGATATTCCCGACCAACAACTTTTCGGTGATCATGTGCATGATGCAGTTAGTATAAGAGCGACGCTTTCCAGGTCAAGGGAAAACGTGGCCCCGTTGCAGTCGTTTCGATGCGAACGCTATACTAGCCCATACTGCCGTACAAGGAGCGTCACAGATGCCGAACCCGACCATGAAAGAAGTGGAAACCAGGCTAGGAACCGTCCAGTGCGCCATTTGTAAAGGGTCAAGCTTCGGAATCGACGAACGCTCTATGCAGGCAGACGGTGAGTGGCGTGGCATCTGTCGAAAATGCTATTACACCTTTCCCATCTACACGGATATGGAGTTCTACCTCCGCACACAACCGGATGTTCCCTACCGCCTCAAAGAGATGTCCTGCCCGACCTGCAATCAACGAGGCGTAAACCTCAATTTTCGCATCACCATGTCCGTCCGAGAATCGATCTATTTCCTGACCTGTACCTCGTGCCACAAAACATACCCGGAGCGCTCCTCCCTGGAAGCGTTTGAATAACTCCCCTTTTCATCCTCTGCGTGGTGTATACTTTTACTATGAATGACACACCAAAAATTCCAGTCAAGGACGTTGCAGCTCCGGCTCCAGAGCCCGTGGCCAAGCCAAGAAAAGAAATCCCGCTCATTGCCATTCAAGACGATGGCGACATGATCGCCGAGGAAATGGCGGAGATGTTCGACGAAGACCGGGTGAGTCATCAGCACGGCAGCGCTGAGCCCGAAGCAGACTAGTATCGCATCCAAACGACCCTCTAACACAATCAGCCTGTGGGAGCCGCCTGCCTCCGCACCTCCCGGCGCGACCCTACTGGGTCTCTACTTCAGAGCGCCGAGAAAGGGGTGCGACGAGAGGCGCACGCTTCCTTTTTCTTGATTGCGGAGGTTCAGACGGGCCGAATGATCTGCACCGCCACATCGCTCTCAATCCTTCCAACCGGCGAGACCTTCCCTTCTCGTTCCTTGCATACAATCCGCTCGATCTGCACGATGGCACCTCGATGCCAGCTATCGAGAGCCGCATTTTCAGGAGAGGCCTTCCGGTCCAACCGACCGACTTCAGGCCGTCCTGTTTCGTTGCATAGCCAGGCTCGCTTCTCCCCCTTCAATTCTCGTAACTCGCTCACGACCCTGAAGGTTTGCGGACTTCGCTGCACAATGGTGCGACCATCTGTGCGCAACAGCAGATAGGAAAATTTCAACGCATCTTTGATGAAACCGACCTCTCTATCGAGCGCAGCGATCGCAGGGGGCGTCTGCCATGGTCGCTCCTCATGACACCAATCGTCTGGATGGTCTAAGGCGGGACAGGCCTCCTCGTGTAGGCAGGGACTATAGACCGTGCAAAGTCCCTGTTTGAGGAGGTGATTACGCATCTGATGCAGTGCCCTGGCAGTCTGCCGCAAGGCCGGCTCGACGATCATGATAGTGCCGTGCGGTGCGAGAAACGGCAGAAGTTGTCCGACAACCCCAGCCTGCTCTGCCGGAGGGTTGGCCGCCGTAGAAAACAATTCATTGAGGCAGTTCGCAATAATAATCAGATCATACGGCCCGCCCCTCACAATCTGCTTCCCAAGATCCCCTTTCAGTGGATGCTCCAGATTACACTCGACACAACGGAGGCCTGCGTTGTGTATTCCAACCTCGTTGCAGTAGGCTTCCCATAGCCTCTTCGCGTCCTGCAAAGATTCGTGGGATGTGTCAACCGCCAGGACTGACACAGATTTCGCCTGCTCAGGACTGCACCGCCACAGCCAATCCAACAGGGCTAGAGATCCAGTCCCTGGGCCACAACCGAGATCGAGCACTGCCATCGGTCGGTCTGGTGTTTCATGACTACTGTCGTTCGACAGCTCATCCAATAGAACTTGGACTTTGGAAAGGTTCACAGGGAGAAAATACGAGAGATAGGCGGCGGCATGTGCAGGATCATCCAGATAACGAGGTGGCAATGATGGGCGTGCAGTCGTGAACAAACGTGAGAGGTTCAGGACCGCCTGGGCCAGAACGTTACCACGCAGTTCATTTTCTGGCGATACCCTTGCCAGAACCCTGAGAATTTCCAACGACAGACTAGCCGGCTTCTTCTCGTTGAAGGGTTGCATGAGCATAGTGTAAGCTGATGGCGATTAGGAGGACAACCATGACAGACGCAATTTTATTGGCATACAAAGATGTGGAACGTTCGATGGAACAGTTCACCCAACTCCTTCAAAGCCACGTAGACATGATGGGGGCAGCGCCAGCTCACAACCCAGACCAAGTCTTTCGCATATCTCAGGGCACCAAAGCGATGAGGGATAGCGCGATGATTTATCTCTCGTATGCCAAATACGTCGCCTATGGTATGCCGGAGAGTGAGGACATGGTGCAAGACGAGTTGCAGGGATAGAAGAAGGTCTGTCTAGTCTATCCAGTCTGTCTTGTCACGAGATAGACCAGACGGACCAGATAGACGCCAAAACAAAGAGCCCGATCCTGAAAAGGATCGGGCTCTTTGTTTTAGCCTTGCGGTTTCGCGTCAGATGCTGCGCATGAAATGCGCTACGTCATCCTGATTGACGGCGCCTCCCATAATCGAAGACTGGGCGACATTACTCGATTTCTTTCCGGTCAGGCCGGACTCCACTTCGTCCACGATCAATTCTACCGGCATCGACTGACCGCCGTACACCCTCGGCCCACCGATGATTTTGGCGTTAGAGTATCCATAGATCGCGGTCGCCACTTCCTTCGCCAGCCATCCGACATAGTTGAACTCGGGCACCACAATGAGCTTCGCCTTGCCACAGAGCTTCCGTAGCTCCTGCGTCGGGAACGGACGGAGAGAGCGAACCTTGATCAAACCGATCTTAATGCCCTTTTCCGCGCAAATACGAACAGCTTCCCTCGACTGAGCCGCGGCACTGCCTGAGGCAATGATCACCGCCTCGGCATCGTCCACATTCTCAGCCGTGAGCAAACCGCCCATATACTGATTGATGTACTTACGTGACCGCTCGACCGCCGCCCACACTTCCTGTTGCCAAACCGCATGGATGTTGTAGGCCATAAAGTTCGACTTCTGAACCGGGGCGTCACGTGATAAACGAGCGGGAGGATTCTCCGCATCGAGTACCGGCACCGCGCCACGCCAGGCTTCACGAGGAGGCAGCTTCATGCTGCGGTCCTGCATCCGGACATATCCACGGGCATGAGTCACAAAGAACCCATCGCAGCAGACACCGACAGGAAGTGTCACGTCATTCTTCTCACTGATCGTAAATCCTGCCATGGTGAAATCGTACATGTCTTGCTGATTTTCAGCATGAAAGACGATCATGCCGCTATTAATCAGGTAGGCCACTTCGATATTGTCCGGTTGAATGGCCAAGGGAGCATTGACCACGCGGCAGGTGAACAACGCGACAACCGGCAGCCGATGCCCAGGCCAGGACGCAATGCCTTCCAATCCTCTGAGCGTACCGGGACCGGCGGTCGCTGTATAGCAACGGACGCCTGCGCGAGATCCACCGGCAATCGCCGCCATCACGCCGACTTCTTCTTCACCACGATAGTATTCTTTGACGTACCCCTCGCCGTAGAGCACACCGACCAACTGCATCGTTTCGCTCTGAGGAGTAATAGGATAGGCAATGGCTAGGTCCACGTTCGAGCGCCGAACGGCCTCTTTTGCCGCTTCACTGCCCGTAATAAACTCTTTCGTTCTCGGGGCTTCGAGAAACAAGTATTCCGGCGTGACCACTTTCTGCCGTTTCGCTTCGGCATGGGGGTCTTTCCTTGCGCCGACCGTCTCAGCCGGTTTAGGGGCTGCGACACTCGTGATGGGATCGCCCTGGGGGTTTGTCTTCTGCTCTGCTTCGAGTGCTTCGCTCATGGTGACACCTCTTAGCTATATCGCCCGTGCGGTTCGACCCTGCTCAGCCTTCACGCTTCATCTGCTCGGCTGAATGGCCGAACGCAGCTGCGCCGGCCAGACCGGCAACAGGCGCAAAGGTGAGGGGATTGGTGTGAGTTTTTCCGCCGTGAACTCTCGTTTGCGTGCCGGTAAATCGCACGTTTTCACCGTTATCCGGCAGCTTGATGCCCAATTCTTCCCGGACCTTCTTGAAGATCTGAGCAGTCTTCTTCAACTTGATCGTGTCCGAATCCCGAATCGTCAGCATCGCATCTTCATGCCCCTGCTCTGCACAGATTGCCATCGTGAGACAGTTCGTCCCGGCACGAATCATTTTCAAGGTCAAGTTGGCATAATGGCAATGCACGCCGATAAAGATGCAGGCCTCGATCTTGTTGCCCCAAATCGTGAGATTGGGATGGTTTGGATTGATGACCTCTTCCGGGTCGATCTTTGGATACTTGGGGCGATAATCCGGCATGGGGATAATCATGACGTCAGGAATCTGGGCGGCGATTTCCAGCACGGCCTTGGCCTTTTCAACGGCATGCTCATTCCAAGCCCAGAGAACCAACGGTCCTGGGAAAATCGTGGCGTTGGGACTGGTCAACATTTTACGGGCCATCTCTTCGATGACCTTGTCCTCATTCTCCTCCAGCAACCCATAATAGAGCCCCTGCCCTGGATCAGGTAATGCGACCCCCAACTGAGCAGCGGACGGCGGATGGAATCCGGCGGGGCCAGGAACAATAATGCGTTCTCTAGTATCTGACGTCGTTGCCACTCCCGTACCTCCCTAATTCCCTATCACAGTCATTGGATTCGACAGGACTGCAACGGTGGTTTTCTCTTCGTACCGAATGTTATCGGTCACGGCTGCCATCGGTAGTTGATCGATCATGGTCATCTTAATAGCATTATTTTTTGCCATCGTGTCGCACACCCACACACAGATCGCACAGCCCTTGCATCGGTCCACCGCAATATAGGCAGTGCCGTACTTGAAGCCCTTGTCCGTCCCCATGGTTTCGCTATACTGAATGGTATTCGCTTCAGGGCAATACTGCGTACAGAGCTTACAGCTTTTCGAGGCACATATCTCGACACTGATATTGGCTACCAGATACATGGTGCTCCTTCGTGCTAAATCAGGTTAGGCAGATACGGGCACACGGGCTTCCGACCGTTTGACCGATGCTGCAGCCCAACCGTGATCGACTGCGTAGTTCCAGCCGGCCTGAATCACCGCGACATTCTTATCGATCAACTCTTGTTTCTTTTTGAATTTCCGCTCGACAACACTGTCCAACGCCGCGGTTCCACCGGAAACGACAAATCCTTTACCAAGAAACCGATCCTTCACCGACTGCTCCAACGCGTCAACCGAGGTCAGTCCCGTGATCGCTCCGATACAACCCATCAAGGCCATGTTCGTCGCGAGGTCCATCCCTGCAACCTCCAGGGACAGCTTGGTGGCTGGGAAATAGTAGAGCTTCGCACGGCGCTCATCCAACTCACGCTGTTGATCCCTGTGAAGGCTCATTGGGCCATCGTTGTTGATCAACGCAATCCCATCCTCTTTCAATCCAAAGTAAAACGGCATCGTATAGGACTTGCCGTGAGTGATGACCTGGGGATGGAAGATAATGATGATATGCGGGAAGGTAATTTCCCCAATTTCATAGATCGGTTCGTCCGACACACGGACGTAGCTTTCAACCGGCGCCATCCGTTTTTCCGATCCATAAAACGGGACGATCGTGCTTTCACCGCCGGCGTGGATCACTGCGGTGCTCAGAATGTGTGATCCCGTCACGACACCCTGCCCGCCGACCCCTGCCATCCGAATGTTGAAGCGCTTTGCCATGTCCGATCCTCCCTCCGAATTGTTTACGCCTTGCTTGGAATTGCTGCGGCAGGAGCAGCCGCCTTCGGAAGATAGTCTTTGTAGCCATATCGCTCGGTCAGAAACTGCTTGGCTTCTTCGCTCACATATTCCGTGAACTGATACCGATCGTTCTCAACGGTCTTCGCGTCTTCCATCACCTTGTCGGTGGGAATCGCGTACTCGATGTTGCAGGACGTGTAGGCTTGAATATAGGTCGAGCCGACTTCACGGGCAATCAACACAGCCTTCTTGATGACACTCTCGACACGTCGTGGATTGTTCGGAACCACTGTCGCCACATACGCACACCCAGCGACCTTCGCCATTTGCAACATGTCCATCTTCTCAAACTTCTTCCCCAACGGGGCCATCTTTAAGACGGCGCCACGGTTGGTCATCCCGCTCTCCTGCCCACCGGTATTGCCGTACACTTCATTGTCCAACATGATCGTCGTGAACCGTTCCTTCCGGAACCAGGAATGCAGCACAGCAGAAAAACCGATGTCTGCCGTTCCGCCATCCCCCGCCATAACGACCACATCTTTTGGCTTGTCACCGAACCGCAGCCGCAACCCGCGGGACAGTCCGCTCGCGACACCGTTCTGATCGCCATAGTTGCCGTACACAAACGGAATCGCAGCCTGTGAAATCGCTAGCCGTCCGCAGCCTGCCGTTCCAACTGTGATGGTGTCTTCTGGATTGGGGAAGGCAATGATTGCCAGTCGGATGAACAGCGTCATTGCGCAACCGGCGCACATAGGATGCTCTTCAAGAATTTCCTTGAAGCTTCCCATTTGAGAGACAGAGATCTTCTTTCCAAAGGGACCATGCTCGACCATGTCCCGATATTCTTTCGGCATAAACTTCTCAAATCCGCCGGAAAATTTCACATAATCAAGACTCATCGAAACACCTCCCTCTATCGTGGCAACAGAAGTCCATTGCCTGTTGGAAATATATATGTAGCAAGGCCGCGGGAATTCAAGGCTGAATGAACCGGTCTCGTCCGCTCACAGAAGTTCGTATCGTAGCAAAGCCCAAAAAAGACTGTCAATGAGAAACCGCCATATGCCCTCAAACCATACGGTCACCGTGCGATACTATAACTTCCCGATAATCAACGCAACTTCTCAGAAGGCCCACCATGTCAGAAAGAAGGCCTAGCGCACTCTAGGCCCCTAGGCCGTTCGCCCTAACAGCTGCGTTTCGTACTGTGTTTTCGCTGCGATTGACTATGTCGCCTAATTGACACCAAATGGAAAGAGAGATTGCCGATTCCGCAAAACCTGTCTAGACTAAGCCTCTATGTCAACACGCGTAATCATCCTTGGGGAAGACGAAGGCGCTAAGCACGCCGGTGGAGTCCATAAGCGGCCCCCGATTCCCGACAATTCACTCAAAGCCGAATGCCCGAAATTCATGAGCCACGGCCCCTGTGGAGGTGTGCGAAAAGGAGGATTGTGTGAGGTATACCCCGAGATGGCTTGCCCCTGGGTCACGCTCTACATTCAATTAGAAAAAATCGGCCAGGTGGAATGGATGAAACAAGTCTAAGAAGACGTAAGGGGTAAAACGTGAAACGTGAAACGTTGGAGAAGAAACCCAAGAGCACCAAGCTCGGTTACAATGAGCGGCATGCAAAGAGCGGTATTACCACTCCACTGCCCGACATCGAAACATTCCCGAACCAATACAAGGGCTACGAAATCACCATCGAAATTCCAGAATATACCGCCATCTGCCCAAAAACTAATTTGCCGGACTTCGGGACCATCACTTTGCATTACATGCCGGATAAAGAATGTCTAGAGCTGAAGTCCTTGAAGATGTATCTCCATGCCTACAGAAATCTAGGAATCTTCTACGAGAATGCGGTCAACCGCATTCTGCACGACGTCGTGAAGGCCTGCCGACCTGTGTGGGCTAAAGTGACAGGCGAGTTTGCAGCGCGTGGAGGGTTGCGAAGTGTCATCGAGGCGAAGTACCCGTGAGCATCCCTCGCCATTCCTTCCTCCAGACCTGAGAGACTCCTCTCATGGCTATCTACGCAATCGGCGACGTGCAGGGGTGCAATAATGCGCTGCAACGCCTGATCGAACAGATTCGATTCAACCCCGCAACAGACCGCCTCTGGTTCGTCGGCGATCTCGTGAACCGAGGGCCGGACTCACTGAAGGTCCTCCGCTATATCAAGAGTCTCGGATCTTCAGCGGTCGTCGTTCTCGGAAACCACGACCTGTTCTTATTGGCCGTTGCCGAAGACATTGTGGGAACGCGCCCTGAAGACACGCTGCAAGCGATTCTTTCGGCGCCGGATCGTGACGAGTTACTCGTGTGGGTGCGCCGACAACCCCTCCTCTACCGCGAAAACCCGTTTGTCCTTGTTCACGCCGGCATCCTCCCGCAATGGTCGATCGACGAGTCTGAAAAACTGGCGCATGAAGTTGAAACTGGATTGCGCAGCTCCTTCTACAAAGACATACTCCGCGCGCTCTATCCCAGCAAACACCTGCAATGGTCTTCGAATCTCACCGGCCCAACTCGACTTGCCGCAATCGTCAAAGTTCTTACGAGACTCCGGGCCTGTTCGTCCGATGGCCTGATGGAGTCGTCATACTCCGGGCCACCGGATCATATTCCTGCAGGCTTCCTCCCCTGGTTCAAAATCGAGAACCTCGAACGACGGAGCACCACCATCGTCTGCGGACACTGGGCCTCGCTGGGACTCTATTGCGAAGATGGCATTTGGGCCATCGACAGCGGTTGCGTGTGGGGTCGGCAGCTCACAGCCATACGATTAGAAGATCGAACAGTATTTCAAGTCTCCTGTCATACCGTTGGGTCTTGCGGTGACTGAGCCGGAACCGCCCGATCCCAACTGGCCCCGTTACAGCCCAACCCCATTCCCCTCCTACCGTTTTATACCAGGCCAGACGCCACATCCACGGCGAAATCCTCTTGGCCATTCCTACCATCAGCCGGAGCCGACGCTCCTCGCCTTTCCACCAGAAAAATGGCAACGGTCAGAGGATTACTTGTATGGGATCGACCTCTACAACTTTGCCTACTGGTGGGAAAGCCACGAAATCTTCGAAGGACTCTGGCATGCAGTGGGTCACAACACTGAGCAAGGCAACGCCTTCCAAGCCCTCATTCAATTCGCCGCGGCAAATCTCAAACGATTCGCCTGCAACCACCGGGCAGCGAGAAATCTGGCAACCAACGGTCTCGTTCGGTTACAGAAGACCCCTACGCCCTATATGGGAATCGATGTGGCCAGCCTTGCAGAAGACGTTCGGCAACACATAATCGGGTCAGACTTCCGTGCCCCACTCATCCGCCTGTATGAGTGAAAACTAGCGTAGAACTTTGCCTGCGGTCAGGCTGCTCAAAAAGGCCATCCAACAAGGCCGCAGGCGAGAAAGAACCGTAGGCGTACCGTTTCTCACCCGCCCACCCCAAGCTGCCAAGACAGCTTGATCTCCGAGTGGGGTACGTTGTGGATTCTTTCGACCCGAGAACGATGATCGGGAAAGGGCGCGTCTTGGCGCGCCGGGGCTGGGCGGGTGGAATGAGCCTTTTTCAGTAACCTGCTAATGGTAGGATTCGGAGTCGCCGGGAAACTTGCCCTGCTCAACTTCTTCTTTATAACGGCGAAGGGCTTGGAGCGCATCGGCCTTGAGGTGGGCGTAAGGCTTCACGAACTTCGGCACGAATTCATCGAACAGGCCGAGGAGATCGTAGAGCACAAGAACTTGGCCGTCACAGTGAGGACCCGCCCCGATCCCAATGGTCGGAATCGTCAATTGTTCTGTGATCGTCTTGGCCAACTTGACGGGCATCGCTTCGAGCACGACGGCGAAGGCGCCGGCTGCTTCAAGAGCCTTGGCATCGCTCAGTAAGGCCTGCGCGCGATCAGATTTTTTCCCCTGCACCTTGTAGCCGCCATAGCGATGAACAGATTGGGGGGTCATGCCAAGATGCCCCATCACCGGAATGCCGACACTGGTCATCGCTGCCACACGATCAGCCATGACGGCGCCGCCCTCCAGCTTGACGGCATGGGCTCCAGCCTGCAGAAACCGCCCCGCGTTGCGAAGCGCATCTTCATGGCCGGCTTGATAGGACATGAACGGCATATCGCCGATGACGAGCGCATGCTGGGCAGCCCCGGCCACAAGTTTTGTATGGTAGAGCATCTCGTCCATCGTCACGGAAAGCGTATTGGCTTTCCCCTGCACCACCACCCCAAGCGAATCGCCGACTAGGATAGCTTGAATGCCGGCCTGTTCTACGATGCGCGCAAACAGCGCGTCGTAGGCCGTGACGACGATAAGCTTCTTGTTGTCGCGTTTATGCTGCTGAAATTCGGGAATCGTCATCAACCCACTTCCGCTTTCGTAATAATGTCAGCCAGTCGGTGCGTGGCCTTGATCGCCATAATATGAACGCCGTCACAATGAGGCCGCACTGCCTTGATCGTCCGCACTGCAATGTCCACCCCAACATCCTCAGCGCGCTCGGGGCCGGCTGCCCTGAGTTCGTCGATCATCTCTTGTGGGACTGATACGCCGGGAATATTCGCATTCATGAACTCCGCCATCTTGGCGTTTCGGAGGACAAGAATGCCCGCCAGCACCTTGGCTTTAAAAGGCCGAACCGCCTTCATGAAGGACGCAAACTGCTCCGGATGGTAAATCGCCTGCGTCTGGAAAAACTGAGCGCCCGCCTTCACCTTGACTTCAAACTTGGCAAGCATCGGTCCCAGCGGATCGGCCTCCGGCGTCACGGCAGCGCCAATTGTAAATGCCGTCGAGCCATCCAGCTTATTGCCGGCCATATCCCTTCCATTGTTGAGTCCCTGCACGAGCTGCATGACTTGAACCGAATCCAAGTCATACACAGGCTTGGCCTCCTTATGATCTCCGACGGTCGGATAGTCTCCGGTGAGGCACAGAATATTCCGAATGCCGAGCATAGAAGCACCCATGAGGTCCGACTGTATCCCAATCCGGTTCCGGTCGCGGCAGGTCATCTGCATCACTGGATCATGGCCCAGCTCGTAGAGAAGCCGACAGACAGACAAGGACCCGGCCCGCACCACGGCAGCCGTATTGTCCGTCACATTGACCCCGTGCACACGCCCCACTAATTGCTTGGCGTTCTCTAACACACCGGAGATATTGGTGCCCTTGGGAGGATTGTACTCAATCGTGACAGCGAACTGTCCCTCATCGAGCACCTCCCGCAATCGCCTCGGCTCCCGACTCATGTTTCTCCTAACTCCCTTACTCTAACAAGGAGGTGGCTGGGTTGTTCCATCGTGCGCGCGTCCAACGAGGGCTTTCTGAAGCCGCGCGTTGCGCGAGCACAGGAACATCCAGCCGCCTCACAGCATCCCTGCCTTGCGCTTCGCAGACTCCACCGTGTTGTCCAGCAACATCGCGATCGTCATCGGCCCAACACCTCCCGGAACAGGGCTGATCCAGCCCGCCTTCTGACTGACCGGCTCAAAATCGACATCGCCACACAATTTACCCTCAGGAGTTTTATTGGTTCCCACGTCGATGACGACTGCTCCGTCGCGCACCATATCGGCCGTGACAAACTTGGCTTTCCCAATCGCAACCAGCAACAGCTCGGCTTCGCGACAGACCGCCGGCAAATCCTTTGTCTTGGAGTGACAAATCGTCACAGTGGCATTGCGCTGAAGCAACATCAGCGCCAACGGCTTGCCGACGATATTGCTCCGCCCCAATACGACAGCGCGCTTCCCCTCGATGCCCACACCGGTGGACTCGATCATCTTGATGACGCCCTTCGGTGTGCAGGCTTCAAACACCGGATGGCCCTCGACAAGCCGACCGAAGTTGTAGGGGTGAAACCCATCTGCATCCTTGTCGGGCGACACCGCCTCGAGGACAACCTTGCTGTCGATATGTTTCGGAAGCGGCAACTGAACCAGGATCCCGTGAATCCTGGGATCCGCATTTTCCTTTTCGATCAAGGCCAGCAATTCGGCTTGCGTCGTGCTCGCCGGCAATTTGTGATCGTCGATATAAATGCCTGCCGCTTCACAGGCTTTCTGCTTGCTCTTCACATAGAGATGCGAGGCAGGATCGTCTCCTACCAAAATTGTCGCCAGGCCTGGCTTCATCCCCAGCTTCGCTAAGACTGCCGCCGATTCCGTTGCCAACCGCTCGCGCACTTGCAATGCCAACGCTTTGCCGTCGATCAATCGTGCCGCCACAGAATCCTCCTCCGTTGAGAGACCATCGGAAAAACACGGCACCATAACAGGGCATTTTTGAGCAAGTCAACGTGCGCGGACACGCGAGGCGAAGGCCTCCTCCCCCCCCTCACGCCTTACGTCCATTTCTTGACAGGCTCTTTGCCCGACAGCTACGATGTTTCAATCAACCACGGTTAATCGCCATCCACATCTTGTGAGCAAATCTCCTCCGTGATGTCCCTTCTGACACGTGTCATGAACCATCCAGCAGCCTGGCTTGTTTGGATCGTGCCCTTTGTGACCGCCGGTCCTCTCAGCGCCCAGATTACCGTGACGGAGCTGCAATCGCCGTATAGCTTCGTCAACGACCCCGTTGAGAAGGGCTATTTTATCTCGAGCGTAAACGGCGAGGCTGAAACCGCCGACAATAATGGTTTCATCACGAAGCTCAATTCCACCGGCAAACTCCTCAATCTGAAATTTATTCAAGGTGGAAAAGACGACGTCATCCTCCATGCCCCCAAAGGCATGGCCTTGGTGGAACACGTGCTCTACGTGGCCGATCTCGACACCCTGAGGGGCTTCGATACGACCACCGGTAAACCGGTCATGGCGCTCACAGTCCGATCGCACGCGACCTCACGACCTGAGTCGCTACCACCTTCGTTGAGCGACGTGACGTTCGATGGCAAGGGGCACCTCTATTGTTCAGACCAGAAAGCGAACACCATCTACCGTGTCGATCTGATTACTCAGACTGTGTCCGTGCTCGTCACAGACCAGTCCCTCGCCGGCCCCTCTGGCCTTGCCGTTCACCCGAAATCAGGTCAAATCATCGCGGTGAGTTGGGAGAAGGGAAAGATTTCTGAAGTGTCCCCGGAAGGCGTGGTGACGGAGCTGTTTTCCAATGGATTCTTCTCCAACCGTTTTCAAAATCTCCGCGGGGTAGACTTCGACCGATGGGGCAATATGTATGTGTCGGACTTTACCACCGGTAAAGTCTGGCGTATGAGCTGGGACAAGCGATTTCAAGTGATCGCGGAGTTCCTGCCCTCGCCGGGGGATCTCAGTATCGACCGCGCGAACAACCTCATTCTTGTGCCCTATGAGCAGGCTCACGCGGCAGAGATGAACGGACTCGAAACCCCCACCATCGGAAAAACAAAACAAGAAAAACGGACCCTAGCAGACTATGGTTTTATCCCGCCTCCACCCAAGCCGACGCTGGAAGGGCTGGAAAAAAAATGAGCCACTGCGCCTATTGCACGCAACGGAAAGGCAAGCGGTCCTGTCCTGCCTTGGCAGGACTGATCTGCAGCCAATGTTGCGGCGAACACCGAATCGTCCGGGTCTCATGTCCGGCTGACTGTGTCTACCTCGAATCTGGAAGTGATTATCAGCAGAAGCGGCTGGCGGTACAGTTCATGCCAGTACGTCGGGAGTTCTATCGCGAGTTGACTGAGCTCGGCGACAAGAAAGCCGTGGCCCTTTTCAATCTCGTTGAGGTGGTCATCTATGGTTACTTCCACAGTCGCCGGGACGGGCAAGATGCGGAAATTGTCGCCGCGCTGCAGGCCTTGCGACGGACGCTCAGCCCTCTCCACGTGCCTGCCGGACCGATGCCGGTTTTCGCTGAACATTTGAAGAAAGAATACGATACCTTTAAGAAGCAGAACCCTCAGGACATCGCCGACACCTCTTCCGCGCCGGAAATACTGGACCGCGCGATCGCCTTCGTCTCACGATTTTCCGGCACAGACTTTCAATCGCAACGGTTTCTCGGTGGACTCATCGGTTATGTGCGAGCCTACCATCCTGAAATTGCAGAACACCTGGCCAAACAACGTGAGCCGGGCCATATTATCTTGCCCGGACAACAATTCATGCCCCCTCCGGCGCCTGAACCCCATACCCATGGACCAGGCTGTCATCACCACTGATTACTGGCAACGTCCAATGACAACAGAGCAACATAGCGCAGGAAAAGGACACAAAATTAGAAAAGCGCGCCGCGTGGAGCTACGCTGCACACTGGGGTTTTCTTCCGGTGAGGTCGAAGGCGACGCCACAATTACCAACATCTCGACGTCCGGCTGTCGCGCTGAGTCCGACATTAATACGGCGGAAGGGCTCGTCGTTCAGGTCATCATTCAACTTCCCGGTCAATTGCCACCGGTGAAAGTCGAGCGCGCCTCGGTCCGCTGGGTCTCAGGTAATGCCTTTGGCTTGAACTTCATTCTGTTCTTTCCCTCTGAACGAGACCGCCTCCGCGCATTCCTCGAAAAAATCAAATAGCACCCGCTCTTCTACTTTCTACACTCCACAAGCGGCGCGGTCTCATGGACTCCAACTGGCACATCGATCGAGCACATTCTTCTTGTGCACGGAAGTCCGTGAGACCGCACTGCTACTCAACAATCGTCACCGTCATCTCAACCCGTTCATTCGGCAAATCGCGATCGTTTCTCGGCAGGACCACGATTTTATCAGCCACACCAAGCCCTCTGGTGACCTCGCCGAAAGCCGTATACTTTCCATCGAGGAAGTGGGAAGCTTCAACGACAATGAAAAACTGCGACCCTGCCGTGTCAGGTTCGCTCGCTCGCGCCATCGACACAATGCCGCGCTTGTGAGGAGTGTCGTTGAATTCCGCCTTGAGCAAGATCGGATTGCCCTTCTCGTCCTTCGGCCCGCCCTGTCCATAAGTGTCCTTGTGCAACGAGCTCTTCGTATTGGGATCGCCACCTTGGACCATAAAGCCAGGAATCACCCGGTGGAAAATCGTCCCATCGTAAAAACCAGACTTGGCCAGCTTGATAAAATTTGAAACATGATTCGGAGCCACGTCCGGATACAACTTGATATGGATGTCTCCGAACTTCGTCTTGATAATCGCTCTCGGACTGGACTGCGATGGAGGAGAAAGCGGGGCAACCGGTTTGACGTCGGCCTTCCCTCCACAACCGGCCAGGAGCCCGATCCCCAGCAACACTCCACATAGCATGACGCTTCTCTTCGCAGCGAAGCCCTGTGTCATCGTCCACCAGTGTGCCACGTCTACTCAACGACCATGATTGTCATTTCCGCCCGTTCATTCGGAAGGTCACGGCTGTTTCTCGGCAAATTGACAATCTTGTCCGCTACCTCCATCCCCTTCACCACCTCGCCAAAAACCGTATATTGGCCGTCGAGAAAGTTGGAATCTTTGACGACGACGAAGAACTGAGAGCCTGCGCTGTTAGGATCGCTCGTCCGCGCCATGGAGAGAATTCCTCGTCTGTGAGGAATGTCGTTGAATTCCGCCTTGAGCTTCTGACTCGGCCCACCCTGACCGTAGGTCTCAGGTTTATTCAGATCTTTGGTATTGGGGTCGCCGCCCTGAATCATGAATCCTGGAATCACCCGATGGAAGATCGTGCCGTTGTAAAAGCCCGACTTTGCCAACGCAATAAAGTTTTCAACATGCTTGGGGGCCTTCTCAGGGAAAAAGGCAATCTCCATATCGCCAAACTTCGTTTTAATCGTGGCCTTGGGACCTTTCACCCCTTCCACTTTTCCCATCGGAGCCTTGTCAGCTGCCCACAAGCCGCCCGCACCCAGCAACGACCCCACACTAAGCACAAGGGCCACTGCCACCAGTTTCACGATCGTCCGTCGCTGCATCTTCAGCCTCCCTACAATAATAAATGGCCTCACGTCGCGATCATCTTACGCGACAAGATCAGGTCCCTACCTGTCGGAGGGCCTGCTTTGCCGCCTGTTGCTCCGCTTCCTTCTTGCTTCGCCCGGACCCAACACCCACAATCTCGCCCTGGATGGACAGTTCCACTTCGAATAATTTCTGATGGTCTGGCCCAGTTTCTCGAACGGTCGCATAGTGGGGCAACGTGTCGTGCCGCTTTTGACACCATTCCTGAAACTGGGTCTTGTAGTCGCCTGCGCCGGGCTGCTCCTGTTGCGCCGCAATATTCGCAAGTTCCGCCGCAAAAATAAACCGCGTCACTGAACGGCTGGCTTCGAATCCTCCGTCAAGATGAACCGCCGCCAGCACCGCCTCCAATGCGTCGGCCAACAGCGAATCCTTCTCACGCCCTTTCGAACGATCTTCCCCTCGCCCGAGCTTGAGATGCTCCCCCAATCCGAGCCGACGGGCCACCTGCGCCAGCGAAGCCTCACTCACCACCTGCGCCTTCAGCTTCGAGAGCGTCCCCTCGGAAGATTGCGGTAACGCGGAAGCCAGATACTCACTCATCACCAGCGACAACACAGCATCGCCGAGAAATTCAAGCCGCTCGTTATGTTGAATCGTCGCAGCTTTTTGCTCGTTCACATGAGAGGAATGGGTCAAGGCCTCTTCAAGCAAAGCCGTCACCTTAAATCGATAGCCCAGCGAAGACTGGAGCGAGTCGGCAGAGGAAACCGAAGTCATAGCGGCGAGTCTATCCCTCGCACAAATCTGTTAGGCGTCTGGTTTCTTGAAGAGCAAGCAGGCATTGACCCCGCCGAATCCGAACGAATTCGACAGCGCGACCGTGACCGCAGCCGGTCTGGCCTTGTGCGGAATATAGTCCAGATCGCAGGCAGGATCCGGATGATCCAAGTTGATCGTCGGAGGAAGTATTCCGTGGTGAAGCGCGAGGACGCTAAATACCGCTTCAATCCCACCGGCTGCTCCGAGTAAATGACCGGTCATCGACTTGGTCGAACTCACCGGAATGCGGGATGCCTGCTCACCGAACACTTGTTTAATGGCCTTGGTCTCAATGGCATCCGCCATCGTCGAGGTTCCATGCGCATTGATATACCCAACCTGGTCCTTGCCGATCCCGGCATCTTTGAGCGCCAGTGTCATGCATCGGACTGCGCCCTCCCCCTCTTCGGACGGAGCGGTAATGTGGTAGGCGTCGCTGTTCATCCCATAGCCGATCAATTCAGCATAGACTCGAACTCCGCGCCTGCGCGCATGCTCCAGTTCCTCCAAGACCACGACTCCTGCGCCTTCGCCGAGCACAAACCCATCGCGGTCTTTGTCGAACGGCCGGCTTGCCTTTGTCGGTTCATCGTTGCGAAACGACAAGGCTTTCGATGCGGCAAACCCTGCGACCCCCAACGGTGTAATGGCGGCTTCCGCTCCACCTGCGATCATGACATCGGCATCTCCCGCCTGGATCAATCTAAACGCGTCGCCGATACAGTGATTGCCTGTTGCGCAGGCCGTCACCGCACAGGAGTTCGGTCCCTTGGCGCCAAGCCTGATCGCCACCTGTCCGGATGCCAGATTAATGATCGTCATGGGAATGAAAAACGGCGAGACGCGTCCAGGGCCTTTTTCCTGCAGAATCTTGTGGTAGTGCTCGATCGAGCCTAGCCCCCCGATACCCGATCCGATATACACGCCGACTCTCGTCGCTTCTTCCGGCGCCACAATCAATCCCGCATCATCCACCGCCAGTTGGGCGGCGCCCACGGCATAGTGGATGAAGGTATCCATCTTTTTGATTTCTTTTTTTTCGATGAACTGGGCCGGATCGAAGTCTTTCACTTCACCGGCGATTTGGGCATCGTACGCTGCAGGATCAAACTTCGTGATTCGACCGATGCCGGATTCACCGGCGCAGATGGCCTTCCAGGTCTTTTCGACACCCGTCCCCAGAGGCGTGATCAGCCCCAACCCGGTCACCACAATCCGCCTGGTCGAACGAGGGCTCATCACAACCTACGTCTGCTAGGCCTTTTCCTTAATGTAGTCCAACGCTTTCCCGACCGTCAAAATCTTCTCTGCATCTTCGTCAGGAATTTCGATGCCGAATTCCTCTTCGAGCGCCATCACCAGCTCGACCGTATCCAGCGAATCGGCGCCAAGGTCCTCCACAAAGCTAGCTTCGGGCGTGACCTCATCCTCTTCGACTCCAAGCTGCTCTCCGATAATCTTTTTCACCCGTTCATCCACAGTAGCCATTGATTTTCCTTCCTCCTTCCCCATCCTCGATCCTCCTTGTCGCTACACACGTCCTGTCACAGCATCGTACCGTATTTCGTTCGCTTCGTCGTCAAGACATCAACATTCCCCCATTCACGTGCAAGACGTGCCCAGTGATATAGGCTGCTTCATCCGACACCAGAAAACGCACCGCCGACGCAATATCGGCCGCGGTGCCCAACCGTCCCAACGGGATTTGCTTTTGGAGCTGATCTTTCACCTCCACCGACAATCCCTGCGTCATAGCCGTATCGATGAATCCCGGCGCGACCGCATTCACCGTCACTGAGCGGCTTGCATATTCCCGCGCCACCGTCTTGGTCAACCCGATCACCGCCGCTTTCGATGCCGCATAATTGGCTTGCCCCACATTGCCCATCACTCCGACAATCGATGCGATATTGACGATACGACCATAGCGCTGTTTGGTCATCGGGAGCAAGACCGCCTTCGTACAGTTGAACGTTCCGTTTAAATTGACTTGCAACACCAGATTCCAATCTTCTTCCTTCATCCGTAACAACAACCCATCGCGTGTAATCCCGGCATTGTTTACTAGGATATCCACCTTCCCCCACTCCTTGACCACCTGATCAACCATCGCTTTGGTGTCGGCGGCATCAGCCACGTTCACTTTGACATTCAGCGCCTTTCGCCCTAACTGCTCCACCGCCGCGACCGTGTCTTTCGACCGACTGGGGTCCAGATCGGCAACTACAATATCGGCCCCCGCTTGCGCCAATGTTTCGGCAATAGCCCGACCGATCCCCTGCGCCGCCCCTGTGATTATCGCAACCTTGCCTTGCAGTGACATCCTCTCGCTCCTCACATTCCTTCACCAGGATGCTGAAAAAGTCCGCCAGCATCGTTCTCGCATCGCTCAGAGGCTCAACGTACCGAAGCGTACGCCTCGCCTCTTCGCTCACTGCGGCCTTGCTGGACAGCCTTTTTGAGCATCCTGCGAGTGTGTTTTCTCCTTGTTCGAAACGTATTGGCCACGTAGGCCTGCTGTCCTACAATGGCTTACCTATAGCCTGTTACGCGCTCAACGCAGCGCGAGTCGCATCGAGCGACTGAGGGTCGTTGACATTCATGGTCGCCGCCCCCGGCACAATTCGTTTGATCAAACTGCTCAGCACCGCCCCAGGCCCAACTTCGACGAATGTCGTGACACCCATCGCAGCCATGGCCTTCACCGAATCTTCCCAGAGCACCGACGAAGGAAGTTGTCGTACCAGCGATGCTTGAATGTCGCTCGCCTTCGTGATGGCTTTCGCTTCGGCATTGTTAATCAACGGCATCTTGAGATTGCGCCAGGCGATCGCCGCCAGATCCTCGGCAAGTCGATCTGCCGCCTTCTGCATCAACGGCGTATGCACCGGCACACTCACGGGAAGAGGAATCGCCTTCTTGCACCCCTTGGCTTTCGCCAGCTCAATGGCCTTTTCCACGGCGGCCTTCTCTCCCGCAATGACAATCTGACCAGGAGAATTGAAGTTTGCGGCGGCCACAACCCCCACCGATGACGCGTCTCGGCACACCTCTTTCACGACGTCTCCCGTGAGGCCGAGCAGCGCGGCGACAAGCCCGGTTCCCGACGGCACCGCTTCAGCCATATAGCGGCCTCGCTTCTGGACGATCGCCACGGCCTCAGGATAAGTCATTCCCTCAGCAGCGACAAGAGCCGAGTATTCACCCAGGCTATGACCAGCCACAGCGATCGGGGCAATGCCCAACGGTTTGAGCGCGTGGAGCGCGGCCAGGCTGCTCACCAACAATGCCGGCTGAGTATATTCCGTGAGGTTCAATTGCTCCGCTGGCCCGTGAAAACAGAGTGCGGCGATGTCATATCCCAATACCGATGAGGCTTCTTCATAGAGCCCCCTGATATTCGGATAGGCCTCAGCAAGCGCTTTCCCCATTCCGACCGACTGAGATCCCTGGCCTGGAAAGACCAACCCAATTCCGCCTGATGATTGTGTCGGTTGGAGCGTTGTCATGCTACCGGGGTGATTGCGCGAGACTGCTGGCTACATTCATGAATCGTGATGCTCACCGCTGGGATGGAAACGTCACACGGTCTCCGTGGAGCTAAGATATCGTCGAATCTCCCTTGAATGTCAACGGGAAAAGTTGTGGAAGGCCATCAGCGGTCAGTCCTCAGCCATCAGCGAGAATTTCCGATCCAGAGCTGACAGCTGATCGCTGAAAGCTTCGTCCCCTACCACCTGATGAGGGCAGAGGCCCATGTCAATCCGGCCCCGAACGCCCCCAACATGACTAGGCTCCCGTCTTTGATCCGCCCCTGACGCAGCGCCTCATCCAAGGCAATGGGAATCGAAGCGGCCGACGTATTGCCATACCGGTCCAGATTCAGCATCACCTTCTCCATAGAAAGACCCAGACGATCCGCCACCGCCTTGAGAATTCGCACATTCGCCTGGTGCGGCACATACAGATCGAGATCCTCGACCCGGAGATGATTCGCAGCCAATGTCTCCCGCGCCACCTCTTCCAAGTTCCGAACCGCCACCTTAAACGTCTCGTTTCCCTTCATCTTGATGTACTGCATCCGTTCCGCCACGACCTTTTCAGAAGGCGGCAGACGCGATCCTCCCCCTGGCACCGCAATCAAGTCGCAGAGGGCGCCATCGGAACGAAGATGCGTGGACAGGATGCCACGGTCGTTCTCGCTGGCGCTGATGACTGCCGCTCCGGCCCCATCGCCGAACAGAATACAGGTATTGCGATCGGTCCAGTCGGTAATCGCCGACATCACTTCCGACCCGACGATCAACACATGGCGCATGCCGGTTTTCACATAGGCATCCGCCACCGATAATGCATACACGAACCCGCAACAGGCAGCCGACAGATCGCAGGCCGCTGCGCGCGTCGCTCCCAGCCGATGTTGAATCAAACAGGCGGTGGCAGGAATCGGATAATCACCAGTGCAGGTGGCTAACAGAATCAGGTCAAGATCCGACGCATTCACTCCCGCAGCTTCCAGAGCCCGCTCCGCCGCTTTCACTGCCAGATCGGAACAGGCCTCACCGGGGCCTGCCACATGACGTTCTCGGATACCGGTCCGTTCGACAATCCATTGGTCCGAGGTGGCCACCATCTGTTCGAGATCGGTATTGGTCAACACCTTGGCCGGCACATACGATCCGGTTCCCGCGATTCGAGATCTCATGGCGCCCCAGCCTCGGTCGGCTTGGCTTGGGAAAAGCTCTCTTCAATATCACGCTGGATCAGCTCGTCGACACGACTCTCTGCCAACCCCTTGGCTCGGCGAATGGCATTTTTGATCGCCTTGGCAGACGAACGGCCATGGCAGATCATCGTAATGCCGTTGACGCCCAGGAGCGGCGCTCCGCCGAATTCTGCGTAATCGATTTTTTTCTTGAGGTTCAGGAGCGGCTTGGCAATGAATGGATAGGCTAAGCGGCCGAAAAACGATCCGGAGATCTCCTTGAGCAACAACTTCTTGATTGTATCGGCGACTCCTTCGGAAATCTTCAACGCGACGTTCCCAATGAAGCCGTCGCACACCACCACATCCGCGCTCCCGCTGTATACATCTCGGCCTTCGATGTTGCCGATGAAATTGAGCGGGCTGGCTTTGAGGAGTTTGAATGCTTCTTTCGTCACTTCATTCCCCTTGCTGTCTTCTTCCCCGATACTCAACAGTCCAACACGTGGGTTCGGTTTCCCAAAGAGATGCTTGCCATACTCATTTCCCATGATAGCGAATTGAGCCAAATGCTGAGCCGAACAGTCCACATTGGCCCCGACATCCAACATGATCGCCGTACCGGTCAGAGTCGGGAGGCTTGTCGCAATCGCAGGCCGCTCGACACCCTTCGTCAGTCCGAGCACAAAAAACGATGCCACCATGCTGGCCCCGGTGTTCCCGGGGCTCACGACGGCGCTCGCCTCGCCGCTCTTGACCAATTCAGTAGCGACCCAGATGGAGGAATCCCGCTTCTTGCGGGCAACGGTAGCCGGCGACTCGTGCATCTCGACGACTTGTGAAGCATGCCGAATAGACAGCCGGGGGTCTGTACACCCGAGACGGCGACATTCAGCGGTGATGACGGCCTCGTCACCGACCAACAGCACTTCGACATCGCATTCCCTGGCAGCCTGGAGAGCCCCCTCAATGACCGGGGCCGGTCCATGGTCACCGCCCATGACATCAAGCGCAATCTTCATAAGGCTGAGTATTCACCGAATGATAACGTGTCACGCAGTCACGAATGAAATACAACCGTTACCGCGCGACATGCGGCAGGATTTTAGAGCAGTGAACTGATTGACGCAACAGGCAAACAAGCAGAAACCAGGACTAGGACTCTTCGACCTGGATGACCGCCTTGCCCTTATACGTTCCACAATTCAAACAGGTGTAATGCGGTAGCTTGATCTCGTGGCACTGCGGACAAACGGACATGCCCGGCGGGGTAATGCGTAATTTTTGTGTGCGCCGCTTATCTCGTCGTTCCCGTGAATGTTTATGTTTCGGATTTGGCATGGCAACTCCTTCTCACTCTCGATAGCTAACGGTCGCGCTACGATGTTGACGATTCGTCGGTCTTGCGTTTCATGCCCTGAACCACCCGGACGGTCGGGATCGGGGGTTCCGCGGCACATTGACAGGGTCCTTCATTCAAATTTTTCCCGCATCGCGCGCAGAGCCCTAAACAGTCGTCGCTGCAGAGCGGCTGCATCGGCGCAGACAGGATCACATGCTCGCGCAACATGGGAGCCAGCTCCAACTGATTGCCTTGATAGTGATATTGATCGTCGAGTTCTTCCTCTGGTTCGGCCTCCGTGACCTCGGCGCGCGCTCTTCGCGGATCGATTCGCTTCGGATGACGAGGCGCCGACTTGGGCTCCTGGATAAACGCTGCCCGCACCGAAAACGCCAGCGGATCTTCATACTCCTTCAAGCATCGCACACATTCGCGAACGATCGTCCCTTCCAGGACACCAGTCACTGTGACTAACCCTTCGATGTTGGTGAGATCGAGGCTCACAGCCAGGGGGCCTGGGAGCAAGGCATCATCAGCGGTAAGGCCAAGCTCTTCAGCTGTCACCTCGCCGACCAGTGAGAGCCCATCGACGGTGATCTCAGTCAGCAGCGGCCTAAGCAGTTCCATCGTGACACCTACCAGCATGCCTATCCCCAACGTGACCGGTTATCGCTCTTCCGCAAAGCTAATGAGCGCAATGTGCCGAGCCCGCTTGACGGCGGCCGTCAATTCACGCTGGTGCCTCATGCAATTGCCTGAGATCCGTCTCGGGACAATCCGCCCCCGCTCGGTGAGAAAATTTCTCAGCAGCCCGACATCTTTGAAATCGATCGATCCTTTATCTATACAAAACCTGCAAGGCCGTCTGCGCTGAAAAAACCGTCCGCCGCCCTCTCGGTCTCCACCCTGTTGTTGTTCACGCTCCATACACCGTCTCCCTCTCTATTTAGATATGCTCGTCGGATTCATATGCGACATCGTCGTGCATCGGCGCCTCAGCTCCTCCGCCTCCGCCACCGCCATCCTGGCGTTTCGGCATGAATGTCACCGTTTGGGCCACCACTTCGTGCTTGCTGCGCTTCTGGCCGTCTTCCGTTTCCCATCGGCGCTGCTGCAACCGCCCATCGACGATGATTCCATTCCCCTTGCTGAGATACTGTCCGCAATGCTCCGCCTGCTTGCCGAACACGACGATGTCGACAAAACAGACTTCTTCTTTTAACTCATCGCCTTGCTTGTACCGACGGCTGACGGCAAGGCCCATGCTGGCCACCGGCGTTCCGTTCGGCGTGTATCGCAGCTCAGGATTGCGCGTGAGGTTCCCGAGAAGAACGACTTTGTTAAATCCTGCCACCGGCAAACTCCTCCGATACCGTCTCCACCGGCCGTGGCGGCACGAGTTCTTTTTTGAGGTGGACAGTCAAAAACTTGATGATCGTGTCTTCCAGCCGATAGGACCGTTCTAGTTCACCGACCGTGATGTTGGGAGCTCTGAAGTAGAAATAGGCATACGTGCCTTTGCGTTCCCGCTTCACTTCATAGGCAAGTTTCTTCTTACCCCAATTTTCCGATTTGATGAACTTCGCGCCGGTCTTCTCCGCCACCGCCTTCATCTTTTCGATCAAGGCCGTGGTCTCCTGGTCGGAGACGGACGAACGAATAATAAACAGAGACTCGTAGAGCTCCATGCAGCAATCCTCCTGGACGAAGGCCCCCATCCAAAGGATGGGAGCGAGGTGTAGGCGCGCTGGATTCAGCCAGCGCGAAGGGGTGAAGCTAACATAGGCTTCGAGAACGTGTCAATGAAGACGCCCTAGTAGTATCCTGCGAAAGAAAACGAACAGCTGCCCAATTGCCCCCTTCATACCTACCTTTGCTTGAACATTCGTGACGGTGCGTTCGCTGGAGGAGAAGGACGGGGACCTGATCCGCCGGGACTAGAAAATGATCTACCAGGGGCATGGCCAGAGTAGGGGTAATAATAGGGGTGCCCCGATCGATATCCAGGCCCATACCCGGAGAATCCTGGATAGTAACTAAAGGGACTCCACCAAAACCCGGGACTCGAATAGAACGGACTGGCTTGGTCATACACACCGGCATATCCATTCTCTTGAGCCTGATTGAGCGTGGCCATCCGTTGCGTTTGATGCAGCGACTCTGCGCAGGCCGTGAGGCCGAATAGGAGGACTCCACCGATCATCGCCTTCATCTTTATCCATTGAGCCAACATGGCACCCTCCATCAGAAGTGGTAGGAGACGCCGAGATAGAGTTGGTGAGCCCTATAGGTACTGTCAAACCCACCGAACGAACCGAACGCGCCATCAAAGTTAAACTTCGCATCGGTGAATTTGTATTCTGTGAACAGCGCCACGTGAGGCGTCACGAATGCACGAATTCCTGTGAGAAAATTGAACCCGATCGAGACCTGGGTGTCCGCCTCCGTGTCCACCGAACGGCTCAAGCGCGCAATCAGAATGCCTGGACCAGCCCCGATATAGGGCTGAAAGGTCACGCCTGGGTACCGCAAGAGAATATTCGCGCCAACATTTGTCACTCCCAGATGAATACCAGGGCTATCGTCGAGATTCTTCACGTGCGGTGTACTGTGGTTGACATCCAACTCGAATCCTAGCGACCCGTGAAAGGGATACAGGCCGACCTTGCCGCCATAGGCAAGACTGTTCTTCATGTCGAAGTCTTGCAGCTCTATGCCACTAAACGGACCTGTGGTGGTGACGTTACGCAAGGAATCGGCAAAGCTGTGCCCGACTTGGCCTGCCACATACCACTCAGCCTGTGCCGGAACCGTCATCGAAGATACAGCGACCAGGGAGAGGAGGCCGACGAAGAACTGCTGGCGAGCGTAACGCGAGTGCATCATGGTGTGCTCCATGAGCGAGGCTTGGAATCATCGTACTACAAGGTTTTCGAGAACTGTGGGAGGCAGGAAGGAAAACCGCTTGGATTAATGAGAATTAATAATGCGGGCGGCCTGCCTGGACTCAACCGCTCCTGTGCCTTCGGAGCAGAAAGCCGGCGGCCTGAGGGTCTTCGCTCCCACACCTCCCGCGACACCCCATCCTCGGCGCTCTGAAGTGGAAACCTTCTGGAATTCCTTCAGCCGCGGTCTAGTGATCACGTTGCTTCAGTCAGTTCCTGCTTTCCCTCTCGCCGAAACCTCGTTGGGTCCCCGCTCCTCCGGCAAAGTCCGCTCTGAGCCCAGGCAGGCCCAAGAAAGCAAGAATGTCCCTGTTGTTTCCTTCAGACAGGCAAAGAATTGTCCTCGAAGTTAAAAGAAACGGCGACAATGTTTCGCACTTTCTCCAGCGCCAAGCAGCATCACTGGACCAAACCTACATGAACGATCACTGGTTCCGGTTCTCTTAGCCCAAGTGGAGCTCTAAGTGCTCTTGAATATATACCGTGGTGACTCAGATATCTTTACATCACGGAAAGGACTGTTCTCTCTGAGACGCTGGTCCATAGCCGAATCGTACTGCCAGGGGAAATCCGTATAACACCAATAAATAGAAAAGTAATTGTCCTCCCCATAAGCAACCGAAACTCCCACGCATTTTGAGAGTTTTTGGTCGTACTTGTGAGCATCGGTAAAGTTTTTGAGACCTTGGATTTGATGCGGGACCAGATCCTTAGTAATGGGCACGAATACAAAACCGCAGCCGGTTCGTGGAATGACGATCCGGTAAGGACGTGTAAATTGATTATCTCTTGCCTTCTTAATCGAGAGTGACAATCTCTCCTTGAATGCGAGGAGATCGTTCCTGTTAAGCTTCGCAATTTCTGAAATGATACGGCAGTACTCCGTTGGGGTGTTGCTTTCATAAATCCGATCAGCAAATTTCCCGATGACATCGGAGAGGTCCCGATCTTTCCGGTTTTCCTCAAGCCTGTGAAGGTAGTTCGCATGCGATAAATCCGGTACTTGTTCGGGATCGCCATCTAGATAATGGCCCACAAGAACCAGTTCAGGCATGTCGAGAACCTTATCACCCCATCTATTTATCAGCTTCTCACGATATTGAAGGTAATCATGGATCTCACATGGAGTGATCAGTGTTTGGCAGACACCGAGATAGTCTGCAGCCTGAAAGATATGAATCAGGCCAGCTGAAGTACTTTGATAGTGTTTGATTCTCCGACAGTCGTTCGGAAGCAAGTCATGCTGACCTTCCCCCATTTGTTACACCACGGCCAACGACGTTGACTCCTGCGCTGTCTGGGGCTG
>CXWL01003281.1_pt1 | contig 50171 bp, 47 predicted proteins | sample 590931 | NCBI WGS metagenome assembly CXWL01 (sample SAMEA3498368, study PRJEB10139) | groundwater metagenome | biome: water well; material: biofilm material | place: Germany | collected 2015-04-27 | reverse complement strand
CCTCATTCTGGCTGCGCTTGGAGCGTTCGTTGATGTGCCCATGGTGAACGCCCACCCGTCCCCATTGGGTAATGTCAGGGAGGCCATCGACCACGCCAAGCAAGCGGTGGCCCATGGCAAAGAGGGGCNNGCGGAAACGTCGCTGCAGTTTGCGAAGATGGGAGGTAGAGGCTCGCATTTGAGCGAAGGGATTAATCATCTCAACGAAGCCATAGAACATGGCAAAGCTGGTCACGCCGACGTGGGCACCGAACACGTCGAAGCCGCCCTACAGCATTTGTTGTCTGAGATCGAATGACGGACATTCTCACGAGCGCATGCAGGGGGCGATAGAATTCCCTCGTCCTTCTCAGTCGCGGTCTGAGGGGACTGGCGTGGTGGATGCGGAAACAAGCAGCGGAACCTACACTCCTTTCGTGTCGTACTGGCTGACTCAGTTTATTGATAACCCGAAGACAGACTGGGGCACGCAGAAGAGTGCGCATCAAGCTGTCAAGTTTCTAGACCTGGCGCAGTACGAAATGTGGAACATGCAGTGGTGGGACAACTCACGACAAGTGAAGCTACATGAAGAGGCTGAGAAGAACACCGTGTAGTGTGGCGGACTCTTCTACGGACTAGAAAGGGACTCACCATGCTTAACCGTCTACTACTTTGCCTCTTGATATTCGCCAGTCTTGGAATACTCTTGATTGGGCTTCCACCAGTGGCAAAGGAGACCAACCAGAAGCCACCAGCGAGTGAGGATGTGAAGAAGAACGTTGAAGAAGCTAAGCCAGACAATAGGCCGGAATGTACAGGAATGAAGGCGCAATCGAGACCTGCATCGGAATCCTGCCTACACTGAGTGAGTGAGCGTGAGCGAACGAGAGCGGAGCATAGCAACGCACTCTGACCAGGCTATCTACACAGACCACGATCACAGGGAAAAAGCCGTCCTGCCTTGTTCCGCTCTCGTTCGCTCACGTCCCCGCTCCGCCCGGGGACATAGCCGACTAGCAAAGACCTAGACTCCATAGACATCTTGGAGGCCACCGAAGTAGGCCCCTGGACGACACCAAGAGCCCACCCCCAAATGAGTACGTTTGAACTTCTCTCTCTTAAGAGAAATAAGTACGTTCAGGCAACTTGCTGTATGCTCCAATTGTCCTGTATCAGTCGCCGGCCGTAGCCACTGATCGCGGGGATCAGGAACGAAACCCGTCACTCACCCCATACCCCTGGCTGACCGATATTTAGAGTTTTCCGTTGATCGACTGCTGTCATGGCGCATCCAGACCCGCATTCGATCTCTCCAGAGAAAGAGAGCTTATGTCAAATGGCTGATAGGCTCAAGATTCGGTCGTTCTGATCTTGTCCAGTAGGCCATCAGCTACAAACTCTTTCGGGCCATTCTTCTCTGCCATACGCCGTTAGTTATAGTTTCTTATCCGCACCAGGTTACGTTTTACGCTGACGTTCTTGAGCAGAGATTACTCAGGTCTTACGGGCGGCTGGAGTGGAGTGGATGGATCAACGGTATTCGGAAGGGGGCGGGGAATCCCATTCTGGCGTTCGAGTTTTTCTAAGACGTCTTGCTTAAGCCTTGTGGGCTCCTCAATCCGGCTTTCTCGCTGTAATATCCCCAAATCTGCTGATTTACGGGCATTCAACTCCACCACGTCCATCTCATCTCGGACGAGGGTCGGGGTCAGAAATACGAGCAGATTAAGCTTCTGGATCGATCGGCTTTCGAAGCGGAAGAGCCAACCTAAGAATGGAATATCTCCCAGGAAAGGGACTTTCCGTTCGTTGAGGATGAGGTTATCCCGCACGAGCCCTCCAATGACGATCGTCTGTTGATCTTTTGCGATAGTGATCGTCTCCATTGACCGTTTGGTTGTGGTGGGTCCAACCGGGATGCTGGCAGTCCCACTTCCGATCGTTTGGGCGACGTTTTCCGCAATCGCGGTAATCTCCTGTTTGATTTCTAATCGAATCAGGTCGTTCTCCAGAACCTGTGGAGTAATTTCGAGTGTGACGCCGACATCTTTTCGCTCGATTGTGACAAGGGTTCCGCCCGTGATTCCCTGGGCTTGCCCGGTGGGGAACGGACGATTTTCACCCACGACGATTTTGGCCTTTTGGTTATCTGCGGCAAGTACTTGAGGGGTCGACAGAACGTTCGTATCCGTGAGACTCAACAACAGCTGTAAGAAGGCGCGCACGTTGATTGTGTTGAGGGCCGATATTGCTCCTCCTGTTGCAGCGCCAGTAATGGCTTGAGCGATCGTTGATAAATTTTCCGGCGCGGTATTGAATCCAGCAGCGCCTTGCACTGAGCCACTCCTGCCTGAACCTATGACCTGAATAGGGTCGCTTCCGATCTGTCTAAGCCGATCGACCTGCACCTCCACGATGACGGCTTCGACAAAGACCTGATGTCGACGCGTATCCAAGTCTCGAATGACGGACTGTAGCTTGGTATAGGCACTTTTGGTCGAACTGATAATGATCGAATTTGTGGCCTTGTCGGCAAAGACCTGGACGGGGGCTTCGAATTCGCTCAAGGGTCTAAAGAGTGGCCTTGTACCAGGCGCTGTCTGTGCCACGGTCTGGGACCGGGCGACGAGATTGGTCAGGATGGCGGCAAGGTCGGTCGCATTGGCATGTTTGAGTTTGTAGACGAAGGCCCCTCGCTCCGGAGGCAGATCCCCCATCGCCACGATCTGATGAACATTTCCCTTCGTAATGACAGCCAGACGGCTGACCTCGAGTGCCGCCACGAACATGCTGTAGGCTTGATCGTGCGTGACCTTGGTAGGGGAATACACGCTGATTTTCCCCCCGGCCTTCTTGACGACATCGTCCAAGACGAAGTTCTTACCGGTCAGCTCGCTGATAAATCTAACAAAAACAGAGAGTTCAACGTCATTGAAATCGAGGGAGACGCGCCCGGAAGAGTTGCTCCCTGATTCTGCCCGCGGGGCAAGAGGGAGCAGCGATCCGATCAGCAATGCCAACAGGCAAGCGAGTGATGCCTGCCTGATCCACCGTAATTGCCCGAAAGAGGGAGAATTCATAATTGCAAAATAATGTGTGCGGAGAGAGTAAGTCCTCCCCGGATCGCGTCAAGCGTGGAAATGGGCGTAATGGACGGTACCATAAGGCTATCATCGGTACAACTAGACCGCATGTTTATTGTAGGAGGCGTTACTCTAATCACTGATTTGCGCCAGTTTCATAAAACTGGACGGTCGGTCTCTGCTGTATGAGTGGTTTCTGCACAGAGAATCAGCCTATTTACCCCGGAGTTTCCCCCAATCGTCACTCCAACAAGAAAGCTCTCCCAGTTCAAGTTCTTGACGGGCTTGTTCATTTTTGAAAATCGATCAGGGAAATAAGAAGGAGAGACCCATCTAACACCTTAATAGTAAATGATATTCAGACATGACATGAAAGCTTGAATGGCACCATGGTTGCATAGATCTGCCTGGTTTACCCTCTGGTCAAGATCGTGAACAAAGAACGGAAGCGAATTCTGGTCACAGCGGCTAGATGCGCCGCTCCGCATTTTTCGATGATCTGCTAAGGTTGTAACGTGCGGACCGATAAGAAATCCCCCTCAAAAGCTGACAAGAAGACCCCCCCTCGTGTGCATAAACAGGGTGTGGTCGGCTATAGCAAAAAGAGCGCGCTTCTCGAGGAAGCCATTACCAGCATGAACACCGGCAAGTATGGCCGGTCGTCCACTGTGCTGAAAGAGCTGCTCGCGATTGATCCTCAGAACGTGGAGGCGCGACGGCTTTTTGCAACATTACATTTACGGTTAGGTAGTCTTGTTGCAGCCCGCCAAACGTTTGAGTCACTGGCCACCGACGCGATTGAGCGACAGGATTTCTGGTTGGCCGAATCCTTGTTGCGCGAATACTTGGCCGCAGGACCTCGGTGCGTCCCGTTCCTCGAACGCTTGGCCCATGTGTATGAGGAGAAGGGGGATGCCATAGCGGCAGTGGCCGAATTGGGCAAGGCCATTGGCATTCTCATCGAGGATGCTGATTCTGGAAATCCCACGAAGCCGTCTCAGCTCTATGCCAAAGTAAGGGAGCTTGCCCCGGCCAGCGCGGTGGCCTGTCAGCTTGCCTCTCTCTTCGATGTCCAAACCGGCGAACTTCTTGCCGTGCATCCACGGGCTTCTGCTGCAGAGACATCATTGGAAGCTACCACCTCACAGCCGGAGGACGAAGCTCTTGCCACTACCGAAGCATCTACGGTGATGCCGTGGGAGCAATTTGACGGGGCTCCTCCGAGTCGCGAGGTTCCAGCGACCTTCCTGTCGAATCCCGTCATTGAATCGCTCGATAGTCCCAATGTTTCTATAGACCCGGCGCCGGTCGGTTTGGCTCAACAGGGGCAGGAGATTCCGCTCGTTGAACATACCCCTAGCCCTTCAGAGGAGCCCATATCGGATGTCGGGGGAATCATCATCTCTGCCATCGACTCGCCAGGATTATCTTCTCCTATGCCCTGGGAGCAGATAGAGCACTCCTCCATCAAGATTGAGGAACCGATCCCGTTGACGTCTCCGTTGACACAATCAGCGGAAGTATCCCCATCAGGCGGTGAATCCGTCTTAGTTCCGCCTGCCGCCATTCAGCCTGAATCTGTCTCAGATACGTTGACAAGTCCAGCGCCTATGCCGGATCTGACGGAGCCTCGTGAGTCGATCTTTGCGGCAGAGCCATCGACGATTTCCGTAACGATTCAAGAACCTGAAGTTTCGACCCCACCCGCTGCTGATTCCTCGCCCGAGGCTCCATTTTCATGGAACACCCTGTTCGACGGTCCATGGAAGTTTGACGCAGGAATTTCGTCGTCGAGTTCGCCTGCCGCCCTGTCCGAACTTGGTACGAGCGAACAGGATGTGAAAGAATTAGAGTCAGCGCAGCCGGAGTCTGCGCCAGACCAGGAGCCGGAGCATTCTTTCTCGCTCGCCTCAATCAGCGAACCTGAGCCGTTGCCATCGGCCAATCCTTCGCTCTCGAGCGAGGCGAGCGGGTCGATTGAAGACACGGATACAAGCAGAGCATCCGATCTTCCGCAGCCGACAACAGCGCTTGTTTCCGAAGAACCATTCCGGTTGGCGCAGCCGACGACTTTCTCGAGCGATGCCCCAAGCTCTTTTAACCTGGCCCCTTCGGCGCCGTTTCTGTCGGAGCCGATTGAACAACCTTGTGAACCTGAACCGGTTCTATCCCCGTCATTGACGGAGCCGCCTCCCGTAGCAGCAAGTGATGGGACATCGGTATCGGTCGCCTCAACAGATGCACAGTCGAATTGGAGCACAGGCGAAGTCGAGGTTCAGTCGCATCGTCCGTCTGAGAAGAAACGAAATTGGGACAAAGAGAAGGGGGAGGCCCCAGTCGTTCCCCCATCGGTATCGCCGGTGGTTGAGTCTCCTGAATCAGTCGCTGAACTCTCACGCAGTGGTGGATGGGAATCAGCTCCTTCCCTCGCCGCCGCTCCTATCATTGAAGCGCAGGTTCCAGCACCTGAACCGGTTGTGATGAAGGAAGATACGAGACCGGACTGGGTTCGGGCCAGTGAATCGGTCACGTTTGTGAATCCCCCCCCACCGTCTCCCATCGCATGGCGGGATCCGGCCATCGAAGCCCCTCTGTCGCAGCCAAAACCAGTGGTTTCCGCCGCTGCATCGGCCGTCGATGTTCTTTTTGACTCAATGGGAGAAAGCCCCCAAGTTTCCACGCATGATCGCGTGGCATCGCCAAAACCGAGTTCAGGGCTTGCCGTTCGAGCGGCGAGGGTCCGCATCGGCCTCTCATCGTTTATCGGATCCTGTTTTTCCACGACGCGATCGATTATGTTGTTGTGTGTGGGGTTGGCGTTTGCCTCCCTCATGTTAGCGGCGATCGGCATCGGGGGAGTTATCGTGGCTTGGATCGCGATGGAAGCCCCTCCGTCTCCGGTCTATCAGAGCCTCACGGCGAGTCCCCCATCGGTGCTTACCGACTCAAGAAAAAACGGGTATTTCTTACTGCTCGGCTTCGACGCCTCTGAAGAACAGGATCCAGTTCAAGTGGGCTATGGACGGAGGGTGGAAGGGAGCGATCTCCCGGCGGCGAACAGCTGTATGCTCGGCGATGAAGGAAAGGGGATGACAACGACAGATGCCTCTGCCAACGTGACCCGAGGATGGTTCACCAGTCCTGATCCAGCGGGACAGCTAAAGCCTCATGCTGCAGCTGTCCGATCGTGGGCGGCACAAGAATCCGTTGCGCTTAGGCGGTACCAACAATGGCTCTCAATGCCGTTTGAAGATGCGGGTTACGGGCAAATCCTGAGTCCGAACTGCGCCCTTATTCTGGCGACCCATCGGCTGTATCTGGCGGAAGGATTTGCGCAGGGTCTCGGCACAGGTCTCGAACGCCTCCAAACCGATATGGCGTCCTGGCGTGTTGCGCTGGGACAATCGAAGACCCTGATGGTGAAGATGTTGGCAGCGACCGCAGTCCAAGACAGTATCGCCATCGCATCCGGGCTCTTGTCCCAACATGATCTCGATGAGGCAGCGATCGCTCAACTCAGCAAGATCGTTCGTCCCCTTGATCAGGTTGAGCTGTCCCTCCGATGGCCGATGCAGAGCCATCTCTTGTGGGCGACAAAAGCCGCGACAACGAATCTAAAGCATGGCAAGGCGGATGACCGGCCCCTGTACGTTACTCTGGCCGCGGCGATGCCCCTGCCGGTGCAGCGGCGATCCAATGCCTATGCGGACTATTACGAGGCGGCGAGCAAGGCTGTGGCGGAAGGGCGCTATACGAGTTTGCCGAAACTATCCAGTTTCATTCGGACTCCTGCTGTCGGTCCGATGGATTACGTGGCGAACCCGATTGAGAACATCATCGGAGTCGAACCACTTCCTTCCTGGGATCCCTATGTCGGGCAGATGGTGGAGACCGATGCACAGCTTCGTTTGGCAAGTCTGCAAGTTTGGGTCAGACGTGGGACGCAAGAGGAGAATATGCTCGCGCGTCTTGCAAAGGCAGGGCAGTCTCACTACGATCCCTTTACCGGTCTTCCGATGCTGGTCAACCAGAAGAAGGGTGTGATGTATAGTGTCGGACGAGACGGCAAAGACCAAGAGGGTGACTCCATACGCGATGTAGTCGCGACAATTCCCAAGCTGTAATCGGCTGTACCTGAAACCAGCCACTCCATCTTTTCATTCCGTCCAAATCATCCATCGGCCCTCTCCCTTCCCAGGTCAAAGACCGTTGATTACTTCCCCAATCCGGTTGCTTGACACTGCCGGACGTATTCCACAGAATCACGGCACACCACTCACAAGAATAGGCATCATGGCGTCCTCACCGTCACCATTTCCGCACATTCCCTCGGCTAGGAAGGGGATGACATTCGAATCCGCTCTTCCGACCCAGATCGTGTCGAACGAAGAATTCACCCCCTTCGGTAAGACGGCGGCTCAAGCTCTCGCTGAACAACTCGCCACAGCGCTCGTGGAACGGACTGCAGCTCGGCGAGGGCTCACACGCCGAGGCTTTCTCAAGACGACCGGCGGGGTGGCAGCCTCCTTGCTCGCCATGAACTCGATCTTTGGAAAGTTCTTTGACGTGAGAGGGATCGAATTGTTTGAAACGGCAGCCTTTGCCGAGCAGCAGGGCGCGCCCTATTTTATCTTCGATGTGCAGACGCACTACGTCAGTTCGCATTTCGATCCGGCTGATGCTGAAAACAATCGAAAGGGCTCGGTGTCCAAACAGGGATTGCTGTCGCTCCGGCGATGGATCAGGGAATCGGGTCTCAATCCGAAACTTGCCGGCGATCGAGGAACCATCGACGATCTCTCGTGGGAGAATTTTGTAAAAGAAGTGTTTCTCGACAGCGAGACCGCCATCGGCCTCATCAGCACTCCGCCGGGCCCCTATCCGCAGGAAGCGGTCGTGCCGCCGAGCGAAATGGCGCACATCCGTGACGAGGTCAACCGCCTTGCGCAGTCCCAACGAATGCTCGCGCACGGACTGGCCACCCCTCAGCTGGGAGCAGCCGATTTGGAGTTTATGGCGATGCAGGCGGAGACGCTCAAGGTCGACGCATGGAAGTGCTATACCGGGTCTTGTCCCAAGGGATTCGATCGTGGTTGGTGGATGGACGACGAGAGGATCGCATATCCGATGCTGGAGCAGGCGAGAAAGCTCAACATCAAGCGTGTCTGTGTCCACAAGGGACTGCCGCTGGGTCCTGTGCCGGACTACAATCACCCCAAAGATTTGATCAAGGCGGCAAAAGATTTTCCGGACATCGATTTCCTGGTCTATCACTCGGGGCTCAAGAGTACGGCGACGGTAGATGCCGTGTTTGCAAAGACAGGGGAGATTCCTTGGACCACCGAGTTCTGCCGCATGAAGCAGGCGCAGCCTGGAATCAAGAATATCTATATGGAGCTCGGCTCGACCTTCGCCCAGCTCGTCACGACCCATCCCGCGGTTTGCGCGCATCTGCTTGGGCAGATCATCGATGCATTCGGAGTCGATCATGTGCTCTGGGGGACTGACTCGATTTGGTACGGCTCACCGCAATGGCAGATCGAAGCCTTCAGACGATTCCAAATCCCGGACCAACTGATCGAACAGCATCGGTACCAGCCCCTTACCCGCCAGGTGAAAGAACAGATATTTGGACTGAATGCCGCGCGAGTGTTTGTTGTCGATGCGAAGGCCAAGCGGAATGAGTTGCGGAAAGATGTTCTGGGGCAACTCAGAATGAGTTATTTGGAGGAAGGACCGGAACCGAGCAACCGAGTATATGGATGGGTGGCAGAGTGAGAAGAAGGTGCCCGCTCGCTCCTTGCTCGCGCACCGCGCACGATCAGAATGTGCTTGGTGGACGCGCGCAGTCAGAGCGACCCGGGCACCTTCTTCAGTGATAATGTGATTATAGAAAGAGGAGACTGTAAGAATGAAAAGCGAAATCTTATATCCCGGAGCGTTTCCCATGGTGCGGGTGGAATTGGCGGCTGGTGAGAACATCAAGGCCGAGTCCGGCGCGATGGTGGCTTGTTCGCCGACCATCGACATCGAAAGCAAGATGGAAGGCGGCTTTCTCGGAGCCCTGTCGAGAAAGTTTCTCACGGGGGAGAAGTTCTTCTTCCAGACGCTGCGCGCCAGCCGCGGGTCCGGTGAAGCCTTGCTGGCTCCGACGGTGCCAGGCGAGATCGTCATCTTAGAACTCGACGGTGTGAACGACTATATGGTGCAGAAAGACGGCTTCCTCGCCGGCGCCGAGGGGATCGTCATCGAACACAAAATGCAGGGTCTGAGCCGAGGGCTGCTGGGTGGGGAGGGTTTCTTCATTTTGAATATCAGCGGGAAAGGGACGCTCGTCCTGAACAGCTTCGGGGCCATTCACAAGATCGAGCTGAAACCCAATCAGGAATACATCGTGGACAATAGCCATCTGGTGGCGTGGTCTTCCACGACCTCGTACAACATCGAAAAAGCCACCTCCGGCTGGGTAGCAAGTTTTACCTCAGGCGAAGGGTTTGTCTGCCGGTTCCGAGGGCCGGGGCTCGTATTCATTCAAACCCGGAACCCGGGCAGTTTTGGAGCGTGGATACGGCAATTCATTCCAGTCTCCGAGTAGCGGATGCTGAAAACGCTGGCCAACTTCGTTCTCGGCTCGAAACAATCCTCAACGTACCCCAGAGGGTACGCCTGCGGTTCTTTTTCACCTGCGGCCTTGTTGGCCGCCGTTTTGAGCATCCGCATGAGGATATTCGGCCTTCAATGAATCAACCATCATTCACACCATGACTCAATTCTCTCCCAACGCCCTCTGTTTCGGTGACGAGTTTCCCGCTGCTGGCGCGCCTTGTCTTGTTCAAGTCGAGGAGCATGGCCTCACTGTTACTGTTACATCTGATACTGCCGATAGCCAGCCGGAATCCGTTCATTTTTCAAGCCTCACCGTCTCGGCAGGCGGACTCGACCACAACCAGCTTGTGGTGAAATGGACCGGGCAAAAGGGGGAACGGACGCTCTATTTAAAGAACCCTGATGTGATTCGCGCCTTCCGCCAAGCAGCGCCGGATCAGCTGAGTCATTCCTTTGAACAAGCGGCGGAACGAGTCCGTCAGGTGCGTCATAGGAGCCGGTTTGCCTGGATCCTAGCAGGCGGGGTGCTCCTGGCCACGGTGCTGGGACTCTGGTTCCAGTCCGATCTGCTCGTCGAGATTGCGGTAAGCCGGATTCCAGTGGAATTGGAACAAAAGCTGGGAGAATCGGCCTATCGGGATTTTCTCAGCCATCAGGAAGTGATGAAAGAGGGGCCCGCGGTCGCAGCGTTGGGAGAGATGACCCAACGTCTGACTACTCAGATTCCGGATAGTCCCTACAAGTTCGAAGTGACCGTAGTGAAGAGCGATGTCGTCAACGCCTTCGCGCTGCCCGGCGGGTATGTGGTGGTGTTTACTGGGCTCATGAAAAAAGCAGAAAGCGGCGAAGAAGTAGCGGGGGTGCTGAGCCATGAATTGAACCACGTGCTACAGCGGCATGGGCTTGAACGGATCGTAAAAAGTCTCGGGCTGATGACGGTGGCGGCCATTGTGTTCGGCAATCAACAGGGCCTCGTCGGAATGATGAAGCAACTTGGCGTCGAGCTGTTCACCCTCAAGTTCGGCAGAGAGCAGGAGACTGAGGCCGATCTGAAGGGATTGCAGTTGCTTCAGCGGGCGAAGATCGACCCCGCCGGGATGATCACGTTTTTCGAACGGCTCTCGGAAAAAGACGAAGGCCGGATGGAGTGGCTCTCGACGCACCCAATGAGCGCCGCCAGGGCCGATCGATTGAAAGCGGAACTCGCCGCCTTGCCGAAGAAATCGCCGGAACCGTTCACCTTCGACTGGAAACAGGTGCAGGTGTCACTCGGATCGTAACCCGAATCATCCGTACTTCGGCGAATCTGTTCCGTCGATCCTGCGTCTCAATAATCGAGCGCCCCTTGCAGCTCATGCGGCTTTGTAATACACTGATGTCCTACACAATCATATGAGAGGGTGCTATGGGGACAAGCGTTCGTTTGCCGGCTCGACTTGAACGATTGGTCTCGCGTGTCGCGAAAGAGCGCGGAGCCACAAAGTCCGAAGTCATTTGTAGCGCGCTGACCGCCCTTGAGCATGAGGGACGTGCGGCCCATATCCGCCCGACTCCCTATCAAGCCATGAAACACTTGATCGGGTGTGCGTCGGGAGGTCCTTCTGATCTCTCCATGGAAACCGGCAAGAAGTTTCACGAGTTACTTGCGCGGAGACGGACAGTCCGGTGAACGCGATCCTGGTCGACGCAGGCCCGCTTGTGGCGCTCCTGCATCGTGACGATCAGCACCATCAGAAATGTGTGGAGGCGCTCACCAAAATCCGCGACCCGCTGGTGACGGTCTGGCCTGTCCTTACAGAAGCGATGTATCTGCTAAATTTCTCGTGGCGCGCACAAGATGCGCTGTGGGAGTTGGTGTTGGAAGGAACAGTCCGACTGCTACCCGTGGAGGCTGATGATCATCGCCGCATGCGAGACCTGATGAAAAAATATCGGATGCTGCCTATGGATTTGGCCGATGCCGCCCTAGTGGCAGTGGCGGAACGTGAGCGGATTCGGCGCATATTCTCCGTGGACCGACGAGATTTTTCAATTTACCGCCCTGCCAAACTTGGCAAGTTCATGATTGTTCCATAACATTGCCACATCGCCATCCATCAAAAGCTCGGCAGAGAGCAGGAGACTGAGGCCGATCTGAAGGGATTGCAGTTGCTTCAGCGGGCGAAGATCGACCCCGCCGGGATGATCACGTTTTTCGAACGGCTCTCGGAAAAAGACGAAGGCCGGATGGAGTGGCTCTCGACGCACCCAATGAGCGCCGCCAGGGCCGATCGATTGAAAGCGGAACTCGCCGCCTTGCCGAAGAAATCGCCGGAACCGTTCACCTTCGACTGGAAACAGGTGCAGGCCGGGTTGTAAAAGCACAAACTTATTCGCGCACGCCGGTCACGAGCCAATGTGACCTTGCGGAAGATCCAACTAGTGGGTTGGAGCCACTTTCTGCTCAGGCTCCAGCGATATTCCTATTTCAGCAGGCTCGAACTCAGAGGCGGCGGAGGAAAGCAGGCCGAGAAACGGTACCAGCCAAATAGCCCCCCCACGATGTCAAGAATGCCCAGAGTACTCATTCTTCTCGACAACGTTCGGTATTGGGTTTGGTATCCCGATTTCTGTACCTCGATAAGCATATTTTCCCCTTCTCTGAGCCTCGAAGTGAAGAGGGGTTGTTCCCACAGGTTTCCCGCTGGCGATAACCTTAGCCCCTGGGGGATCTGAGCTCACGCCAATGCTCTGATTTCTTGGGCCAAATAGCGAGCACCCGGCCATATAGAACGAAATCACCACAAGAGAGATCAATTGAAAAGTTACTCTCTTCACAATCTGCGGCCGTTGCATCATTTGATCCTCCGGAATAGGTGGGTTGGTTGCCCAGGATCGTCGAAGGAGGATAATTTGACAGTTAGAGAGGCAAAAAATCACTTGCCCTTACTACGCTTGAATTCTACTAGGATGACGTTGACAATCTGAGAGTCTGCACATAATAATTTCAGGCCACCGGAACTAGCAAGATGGTGATACGGTAGGTCAGGTTTTCACATAAGGCTTCCTCCGGAACTGTAAGCTGGTCCCTCTTGCCCGGCATTCCCATCAGTTGTTAACGGCATGCAAACACGTATCTTTGGAGTTCCTTCCGAAGGAAGGAAAACAATAATGGTAAGAATTAGAGGCGTATTGTGCCTCACTGTAATGGGATTAGTCTTTGCTGGCTGCACAAGCGCAGTCTCCATGGCCAACAAAGGGGGATTGGACCAGAAACTGAGGATTACCTCAGATCCACCCGGTGCAGAAGTTTTCCTCATGGGTTCCATACCGCTCGGCGAGACCCCGCTGCTGAATGTAACAATTGAACGGACACCAGCTACTTTCCTGACGCTAAAGAAGGAAGGGTATGAAGATCAAAATCTCCTCCTGCGACATCACTATCACGTCGTGCTGAATCCGAGGAAGGCTTCTCGTGAACAAAGAGAAAAGGTTGAGCGAATTAAGACGGCGAGGAATCTCACGCTGATAGGTTATTCAGAGGTTCAACAAAATTTGGCCGTTGGGCATGGAGAATATCTTGCGAGTCTATTGGTCACGTTGAGGGTGCCAGAATCTGAGCAAGACAATGCGATACGTCAGTTACAGGAGCTGATAGCGGATTCAGCGGACCCGTTAGATTTTTCGGATAAAGTTCTCGATCGTTTTCATGTCTCACGGTTCTGGTGAAACTGGCGGCCTTGATCCCTTAAAGTTTTGAGGTGAAGAAATGCATTGCATGGCAACCCATTAGTGGAAGTGTAGAGAATCGGCAAGTATATTTTTCGCCAGAACGTTCTTTTTCGGCTATAATGCGACCGTTGGATCTTACAGGCACGAGGGGGCCCCACCCCTATAACCGTACAGGAGGAGGATTTATGTCGAAAAAAGTGATCATGCTGTCGGTCGCGGTGCTCTTTGGCATGCAGGCAGGCCTCGCAATGGCGGCCAATCCTGACACAGGCCCTGGCTGCGGGCTGGGCAAGCTGGCGTGGGCTGATTATTCGCACCAGAAAAACATCGCGCCTCAGGTGATGATGGCGACGACCAACGGTACCTTCGGCAGCGGAACCTTCGGGATCAGCAGCGGGACCTCAGGCTGTACGAACGATGGAAAGGTCATGGCTGAGCAGAAAACGACATTGTTCGCTCAGCTTAATTTTGAGAATTTGTCTCAGGAAATGGCACAGGGCCAGGGTGAACACCTCGCATCGCTCGCCACTTTGATGGGTGTGCCGCCCGAGCAACATACGGCATTCTTCGCCATGACTCAGGAGCGGTACACCTCCTTGGTCAAGACAGGGGAGGCGTCACCGGTTGCGATGGTGAAAGCGATCAACGACGCAATTGCCGCGCATCCAGTCCTTGCCCGGGTTTCGGCTCGCTAACAACCAGCACAGGGCTTCGATCATGAGGTCGAAGCCCTGTGTCTTTCTGGCCTGCCACTTGTACATCGTCCTACTGCTGTTCATTCTGTTTTTTGCTCCATCCTCGTCGCTTGAGGCGGGTGAGCTTTCCGATAGCGCCTATCTTGTCGAACTGATCAACAAGGGTTTGCAGGCCAAGCTTGCCAGTGAACGGGAGTGGCATCTCCTGCTCCACTATAAAGAAAATCTTTTCGGGGGCCATACCAGTGAGCAGGACGACCAAGGATTTTTCTTGTCGCCCGATGGGAAGACTAACCCACAAGCAGAACTTGACGCGACGCTGAAGCAATTCTTCTCCGAGGAACTCGTTGGGCGCTCGAAGCAGCCGGCTCAATGCGCCTTTATCGCCCGGTACCACTGGTTGCGGGAACGGTTGCAATTCGACGATTCCCGTTTGCCGAAAATGGCATGCGAACGGTTCGACCGCTGGTTCAATGACTTTGAGGCCCAATCGATCACGCTTATTTTTCCCTCTGCTTATTTGAACAATCCTGCGTCCATGTTCGGTCATACGTTTCTTCGGATCGATCAGAAGGGCCAGACCGAACAGACCAGAATTCTGGCCTATACGATCAACTATGCGGCGTACGTACCTCCTGACTCCGGAATAGCCTATCCGATCCTTGGCATTTTCGGGGGGTACAGCGGATACTTCTCGACGTATCCCTACTACTTGAAGGTACAGGAGTATCGAGACTTCGAAAATCGAGATATCTGGGAATATCGCCTTAACTTTACAGAACAACAAGTAAGGCGGTTGCTGATGCACTCGTGGGAGTTCGGGAATGCCGCCTTCGACTATTTCTTCTTCAAAGAGAACTGCTCCTATCATCTCCTGGCACTTCTCGATTATGCCGACCCCACACTGCATCTCACCGATGAATTTATTTTGTGGACCGTTCCCGCAGACACAGTCCGGCTGATTGCATCGAAGCCTGGACTGGTTTCTGACATCGCCTATCGGCCCTCCCGGAGCAACGTGATCCGGCGGAAACGTGAATCGTTGCCGGCCAGTGAACGAGAACTGGCGCATCGAATCACGCAAGACCTTGGCGAACTCACCACACCTGCTTTTGTTCAATTGGGTCTTACGAAGCAGGCATTTCTGCTCGATCTTACATCGGACTACCTCCGGTATCGGACCGAAACAACCGATTCTCCGCCGCCTGAATGGAAAGAGCGTAACCGGGCAGTCCTGACAGCTAGGAGCCAACTCAGGATTCCATCTGAAGAGTTCAAGGTGGTACCCTTTGCGCAACAACCGGAGTTGGGGCATAAGACGTCTCGCGCCTCAGTGGGTGCCGGTTGGCGGAACAACGACACGTTTGAAGAGGTCACAGTGCGGGCGGGTTATCACGATCTGCTCGATCGAGAGGTCGGGTATACGCCGGATGCGCAGATTGAAATCGCGTCGTTGACTCTCCGGCACTACAACAGGGCTGATCAGGCGAGGATCGAACGGGCGACTCTTGCCAACGTCTTGTCCCTCTCACCGATTGACTCGGTGTTTCGCTCGCCATCGTGGAAGCTCAATATCGGCATGAACACGATCAAGCACCAAGAATGTCAGTTATGCAGCAACGGTGTAATGGACGTTGGCATAGGAGGGGCTATGGAATCTCGATTGCTGAAACGAGAAGTTCTGTTCGCGTTTGCAGAAGCCGAGGCGAATTATAGCCGTGCCTATCAGGAACGTCATCGCATCGGCGGAGGGGGAACCGTTGGACTGCTGGCCGACGTAACCGATCAGTGGAAAATCATGGCCACCGGCACATACCTGAAGTATGGGTTAGGGGAAACGTCAGACGATATTCGGTGGTTTGTGGGGTCGCGCTATACGATTTCACAGAATTGGGCTCTTCGGCTCGAATATAACCACCGCGACCGAGACAACGACGTGGGCTTCAGTATGCAGACGTTCTTCTAAGCGTCTCAACGTATGCGTCTCAGTAGTCATGACTTTAGCGTTGACAACAAGCCAATAGTATATATACTTGCCCACATACGTACTTGCTGGGATAGACGCTCATGTTTTTCCAGCAACACTTTAATCATCATAAGGAGGACTCATGAAGCAGATAAAGGTCGCGTTGACACTCGCAGGATTGACAGCGGCAGCGCTTAGTCTGACGGCCTGCCAGATCGTCTACTCGCCGATGGCCGGCACAACGTTCAACGAGACGAGGTACGGTAACATCGCGACGGCTGAAACCTCTACGGCCAAAGAAGGCAAAGCCTGCGGTTCGTCGATTTTGGGGTGGGTCGCTACGGGTGATGCCAGCATCGCTGCTGCCAAAGCCAATGGTGGAATCACGAAAGTCACGTCAGTGGACCATTACGCCAAGAATATCTTGGGGATCTTCGGCGAATGGTGCACGATCGTCAAGGGCAGCTGATTCTCGAACGTCCGCAATCGAAGGGGCCTTTGGGGTAGAAGCCCCAGAGGCCCTTTTATTTTGGCCGGCGCTGCTAGCCAATGCGCTGTAGGATAGACTCGAGATGTGGCCATTCCCCTTAGTGATCCCGGTTTTCTTTCCATTGTCGCTCGCCCTCATGATTGTATTGCTGCAACCTGCCTGGGTTGCAGCCGCTGAGACCGCCGACATAGATGTCGGCCTGTATGCACTGGGAGCATTTCCATCGGATCACGGTCTCTTTGCCCAGGGGGGCAACTCCTCGGATACTAGGATCTCCAATGGGGCTGGAGCCGGCATCAAGGCTTCGGTGTTCCCGCACGGTTTAGGAAATATCATCGGGATTGGACTGGAGTCTTCCGGTCATGGAAGTGAGATCTCATTTTCTTCGCCGGTGAACGTAGGGTCCGCAGTCAGTACAAACCTCTGGGTCTTCAGTTCCATGGTGAATCTGACTCTTCGCTACCCCGGGAATGCGTTTGTCCCTTACATCGGCGTCGGGGGTGGTTATTCGAGCGGAGTGCTCACCCACGCTGACATTCCTGGTCGTTCGGACCGTGACTTTGAAGGTTCATGGGCTTTCGGCTCTCAATTCTTTGGCGGGCTGCAGGGCAATCTAACCGAAAAAGTGTTTTTGTTCAGCGAGTACAAGTACTTCTCGGCCAACTACCACTGGAAGCAGCTCGCGCTGGATTTTCGCTCCCAGTATGTCTTGTTTGGCATCGGGCTACATTTCTAAGTCGTTGTTCTCCGAAGTAAGACACGATGAGCCTCCTTGATCAATTCTTCGTCTACCATCCTGAGCCCTGGAAAGATCAGGATTGGAAAGCCCGCAGTGGCTTGCCGCTGGAGGATGTCTGGTTCACAGCAGCCGATGGGATGAAGCTGTTCGGCTGGTACGTTGAAGCGCAGGCAGATCGTCCGGTCATACTCTGGTGCCATGGCAACGCGGGGAACATCATCAACCGGCTGGAGAATCTGAAACTTCTCTACCAGTCGGGACTGTCGGTGTTCTTGTTCGATTATCGTGGTTACGGACGGAGCCAGGGGAAGCCATCGGAGGAGGGGCTCTATCAGGATGCGCTGGGAGCGCACGATTATCTCACGCGAACTAGGATGGTTCGCCCTGAGCGCATCGTGATCTTTGGGCGCTCGCTCGGTGCTGCGGTTGCCGGAGAACTTGCTGTGCAGAAGCCTGCCGCGGGACTGATTCTTGAGTCAGCCTTTCCGTCGATCGGATCGGTGGCCAAGTTCCATTACGGTGGGGTGCCGGTCCATTGGCTGCTCGGGGCAGACTTCACCTTGATCGATCGCCTCCCGCAGCTCTCGCTGCCGAAGCTGATCATTCATGGAGACAAAGACGACATCATCCCCATCGAGCTGGGCCGGCAGGTCTTCGAGGCGGCCAAGCCACCCAAGTCTTTCTATGTCATTGAAGGCGCCGACCATAACAACACCTACCAAATCGGGGGGGTGGCTTATTTCCGACGATTGGCCGAATTCATCCAGACGGCACTACTATGAATGGAGAGCCGTCTGGAGCGAGACGCGCGAGAGAAGCGAGAACGGCGCGACGTAGATTAGGTTGGGTTTCATCCTGCTCTTCCCGCCTGTCTCGAAGGTCGTGCTCCACGCTGTGATTTCATCAAAATTGATTGGAGATTGTTGCGGCATTTGGTACAGTGCGCGGCGGCTGGGCAAAACTGCCAGAATGCGCGTATGGCTTATAGCGTATAGCACGGACAAGAAGCGCACGTTTCTTCGTATTGCTTGTGCCATTAGCTATACGCCATATGCTCTTTTCATCGGAGAGATCGAATGCTGGTTAAGGAGGCCGGGGTGATGATGCCATTTCGTCTGCTGGCGTTCTGTTTGCTCGGTTTTGCGATAGTGGTTGCTACTGGCTGTGCGGGGAAATCCGGCACGGTCAAGCCACAGGGATTGACCGACTCGATGCCGGCTGCGGATCAGGTTCCGGCGCAGGCTCCTGTGTCGCGGGTAGAGACTCAATCCAACGAACCACTTGATCCCTTTGCTAAGGCCGATGAGGGGATCGGCGAGGAATACGATCCTTGGGAATCGGTGAACTCCAACATCTTTGAGTTTAACCTCAAAGTCGATCGATATGTGCTCAAGCCTGTGGCGAAGGGATATAATTTTGTTATGCCCGACCTGGTCCAAGTCGGCGTCAGCAATATCTTTTCCAATCTCCGGTTCGCCCCCAGATTTTTGAACAATGTGTTTCAAGGCAAGATCAAAGGCGCAGGCATCGAGGTCGGGCGATTCCTTATCAATAGCACGGTTGGACTGGCCGGGTTCTTCGATGTTGCGGCAAAAGTCGATCTGGTCACGCCGGAAGAGGATTTCGGGCAAACTCTGGGCTTCTATGGGGTCAAGCCTGGCCCCTATCTTGTCCTGCCGCTGCTTCAACCCTTCACCGTCAGGGACTTTGTCGGCTATGTCGGGGATGTGTTTCTCAATCCGATCAACTGGCTAGTCGTACCGATCATTGAAGTCGACGACGTACCTTCTGTGATCGCCCACAAGAACCGTACGACGTCGAGCATCATCCAATTTGGGGGCCGGGTAGGAGAGATCGTCAATGACCGGTCGAGGAATCTTGAAAAGTTTCAGGGAGTCGAAGAAGCGACGCTGGATCTCTATACTGCCGTCCGCAACGCCTACTTGCAGAAACGTGCCCAGTCGGTCCGGGAGTAGCGAAGACAGGTTTGTTTAGTTCATTTTGTTGGTCTGGTTTGTTTGGTTGTGAACGAGAGAAACCAGATGAACCAAATAGACCGAATAAACTAAACAAACATTTTTACCGTATTACGCCCAGTTCCCGGCCGACTGTTGAAAAGGCGGCGCTGGCTCGCTCAAGCTGTTCCTCTGTATGGGCCGCCGACATCTGCACACGAATCCGCGCCTGTCCTTCCGGCACGACCGGGTAGCTGAACCCCACGACATAGACCCCTTCTTGCAACAGCCGCTCTGCCATCCTGGTGGCGAGAGAGGCGTCGCCCAGCATGACCGGGATGATGGGGTGCTCGCCTGGAATGAGTCGAAATCCGAGAGCCGTGAGTCGCGCGCGGAAGAAGGCCGCGTTTTCCCTTAGCCTGGCCCGTAACTGATCTCCTTGGGCCACGAGGACCAGAGCCCGTCTGGCCGCCGCGGCGATGACCGGGGGCAGCGAATTCGAAAATAGGTAGGGGCGTGACCGCTGTCGCAACAGCTCGACGATTTCTTTTCGTCCTGAGGTAAACCCACCCGTCGCACCGCCCAAAGTTTTCCCCAGCGTGCTGGTGACGATTTCAATTCGGTCAGCGACGCCGAAATGGTCCGGCGTGCCGCGTCCATTGTGCCCAAGCACACCGGTCGCGTGACTGTCGTCTACGATCACCGCGGCATCGTATCGATCCGCCAGCTCGACAATTCGATCGAGTTTGGCGAGATCGCCATCCATGGAGAAGACCCCGTCTGTCGCAATCAGGCGAAGTCGGCAGGCTGCCGCGTCGCGCAGCCTCGCTTCCAGGTCCGCCATATCGGAGTGCGCGTAGCGGAGCCTGGCGGCCTTACAGAGCCGGATGCCGTCGATCAGGCTGGCGTGGTTCAGGGCGTCGCTGATGACAGCGTCTTGCTCGCCGAGCAGCACCTCGAAGAGTCCGCCGTTGGCATCGAAGCAGGAACTATAGAGGATCGTGTCTTCGGTGCCCAGGAAGGCGCTGATCGCTTGTTCGAGTTGTGTATGGAGATCCTGCGTACCGCAGATGAACCGGACGGAGGCCATGCCATAGCCATGCTCTTGCAGTCCGGCGGCGGCGGCCTGTCTGATGTCAGGGTGGTTGGCGAGCCCTAGATAGTTGTTGGCGCAGAGATTGAGGACAGTACCTTGTGCGACGCGAATCTCAGCCCCTTGAGGTCCGAGGATCTGCCGCTCGGATTTGTAGAGGCCTGCCGCGCGGATGTCAGCGAGTCGTTCCGAAACGGTTATCTTGAATAAATCGTAGGCCATATATCTAATTCGCGAGACTCGCGTGATGGGCGAGACGTGCGCGAAATGGAACGGACACTAGTCGCGCGCTTCTCGCATGTCCCGCCAATCGCGCGTAATTATGGAAATAAGATTACTTTTCCACATTGTCCTGAATTGATCAACTCGAATCCCTTGGCGAAGTCTTTCATGGGAAACGTATGGGTGATCACCGGCTTGATATTGAGTCCAGCCTGGAAGAGACCGGTCAAGCGGTACCAGGTTTTGAAGAGTCGGCGTCCTGTCACCCCATACACGCGGATGCCCTTGAAAATAATTTCGTTTGGCAGATCAAAACACACGGATCCGGTTGGAATGCCGAAGAGCGTCACACGTCCGCCGTTCTTCACAGCACTGAAGGCTTGATGCAATGCCGTAGGGTTCCCAGACATTTCGAGCGAGGCATCGACGCCTTCGCCGGCAGTGATCTCTTGGATAGCTTCGGCGATTCGGTCTGCTGTCTCGGTCTTGGCGTCGAGCAGGTGGTCGGCGCCGACTTGCTTAGCAAGGTCTAAGCGGTAGGCACTGACATCCATTGCGATGACCTTGGCGGCGCCGGCCGTCCGTGCCACAGCGGCTGCAAAGAGTCCGGTCGGGCCACAGCCGGTGATCAAGACGGTCTGTCCGGTCAGGTCTTCGACTAAGGCGGCATCGACGGCGTTACCGAGTGGTTCCTGGAGACAGGCGAGTTCGGGTGGAAGAATGGGGGAGGTTTTCCAGAGCACCGTTTCAGGCAAGACGACGTATTCCGCGAACGATCCGTCGCGATCGACGCCGAGGATACGATAATTCTTGCACACATGCGCTTGTCCCGTGCGGCACTGGAAACAATGACCACATGTGAGGTGCGACTCGGCGGCGACGTAATCTCCCACCGTGACGAGCGTCACGCCGGTCCCGACCTCCACGACCTCGCCGCACATTTCATGGCCGATGATGCGCGGTGGGTGTATCCGGCTGTGGGCCCAGGGATCCCAATTATAAATATGGGCATCCGTCCCGCAAAGGGATGTGGCGGTGACACGGATGACAGCATCGCCAGAGCCCGGTTTGGGATCCGGTCTGTCAGTAGCGGTCAATCCCGGTTGTGCGGATGTCTTGACGAGCGCGCGCATGGGTTCATTGTATACCACGGGCTCCTAGCCCGGTCTATCTGGTTGAGCTGGTTTGTTTGGTTTATCTGGTTAGATTCATTCAACCAAATGAACAAGACATGTTGCGTCATGGTTCGCAAGATCGGTAGGATGCGAGCGATGAAGATGTTGCACTATCACATGCATTTGTTGTTGGCAGGGATGTGTGGTGTTCTATTTTTCTCTCCGGGCTTCATTGCGACAGTCTATTCGGCCTCATCGCTGCAGACGGCTTCCCCGTCCGCTCTACCGAAGCGCTGGGTAGAGTTTGAGCTGAGCCAAGCGGAATCGACGAAAAATTCGCAAACCGGCAAGCCCGTCACGCTGACCATTTTTCTTGGGGGTGAGACAGAGGGTATGACGTCGGTGGTAGTGAACTGTGAGTCGATTGCGTTTCAACCCCAAACGGCCACGCTGGAGCGGGATGCAGCGTCGATGACATTGAAAGGGACAGTCACGCTCGATCCGATCCTATTGAGTCGAACCTCCGTCCCGTTCCGGGCGGCGCGAATCCAAGTGTCATTTGCTCAGCCTCGCCATGGCAAACTCGAGCGGTTTATGCAGCGGATTGTTTATGTGACCATGGATCGATTGGAGCCGGCCAATGAGAGTAGTGAATTGCCGCCTGTTCATCCGGAGGAATCGCAGAGCGAAGATATCATCCTGGATGAAGCGAAACCTGCGGTGGCGCCGGTTGAGACCGGCGCCTTAGTCGAGGAAGATATGGTTCCGCTTGCCTCCCCAGGGGAGGCGAAGGCGTACTGGCAGAATGTGAGCTATCTCATCAGTCAGAGCTGGGCCCGCCTGATCCGTGGAATCCGCCGTGAGCCGAGCGGCGAAGCAGTGAAGGTTCGCTTCAAAATGTTTCCCAATGGCCGCGCCCAGCTGATCAGGATTGAAAAAGGCTCCGGCGCGCGTGAAATCGACGAAGCCGGAATTTATGCGGTCGTCAACGCTCAACCGTTCCCGCCGATTCCCAGCGAGTTGGGGGAGGATGTCGTGGACGTGCATATTCGGATGAGGACCGGCAGTCGGGAACGGCCTCGGGAGGCGCAGTCGGGTGGGATACCTGTCGGCAAGTCGGGTAATTCGGGCCAACCGCCACAGAAATAGCTCGCTGCGGTCGAGGTTAAACGGAGACCGCGCTTTTTCGTCGAACCGTAACCTGAGTCTTCCAATAATTCAGACTGGGAGGGATGATTCATGCTGAAGAAACGTTGGCTCGTGCTCTTGTTGTTCGGAGCGACGGCTTGGTTTCCGTTCGCGGTTCATGCAGAACCAGCTCGCTGGAACCTGGACCCTGACCATTCGACGATCGAGTTTCGGGTGGCGCATATGATTGTGTCCAAAACCACAGGCCGGTTCACGGACTATGCCGGATTTATCGACATGGATGCCGAAGCCGGTACGGTGAAGGCCATTGAGGCGACGATCAAGGCCGGCTCGGTGAATACGAATCATGAAAAACGAGATGCCCACATTCGGAATGTCGATTTTCTCGATGTGGAACGCTATCCGGCGATCACCTTCAAGATGAAGAGCTACAAGAAAGCCGCAGAGAGTTTTCTAGCGGTGGGAGACTTCACCCTGCACGGGGTGACCAAAGAAATCACCTTGGCGGGCCAGTATAACGGGGCGACGAAAGATCCCTGGGGCAACACGAGAGCCGGCTTCAGCGCGGAAGGGAAGCTCAACCGCAAAGATTTCGGGTTGGTCTGGAACAAAACATTGGATAGCGGCGGGCTCGTCGTCGGGGATGAGGTCCAGATACGGCTCGAAATAGAATGTATCAAGGCGAAACCGTAGCAGGAACCGTGAGACGTAAAAAGTGAAAGGTAACACGTAGGATTGCTTGGCCCTCTTTCTCCGAAACATTTCACGTTTGACGTTTCACGTCTCACGGATTGAATTATGAAGGCCATGGTTTTGGATCGCACGGCGGATGTGGAAACTGCCCCGCTACAGCTTCGTGAGCTTCCTATCCCAACGCCAGGGGCTGGGGAAATTTTGGTTCGCCTCACAGTTTGTGGGATTTGTCGGACGGACCTTCACGTCATTGAAGGTGAGTTGCCGAATCCTTCGCTTCCGCTCATTCCCGGCCACCAAGCCGTCGGGGTGGTGAGTCGGGTCGGCGCCGGCGTGAGTGAGCGGAGGGTCGGCGAGCGAGTGGGGATTGCCTGGTTGCAGTATACGTGTGGCCTTTGCCAATTTTGCGCAAGTGGGCGCGAGAACCTCTGCGTGAGCGCTAGGTTTACCGGCTACCACATCGATGGCGGGTATGCGGAGTATGCGCTCGTCCATGCGGCCTTTGCTTACCCGATTCCACAGGTCTTCAGCGATGAAGAAGCGGCCCCTCTCCTCTGTGCCGGGATCATCGGATACCGCGCGCTACGTCTGAGCGGAATCCAGCCTGGCCAGCGGCTTGGCCTCTATGGGTTTGGCGCGTCCGCTCACATTGCGATTCAGATTGCGCGTCATTGGGGTTGCCAGGTCTATGTCAGTTCATTAAAACCCGAACATCAACGTCTCGCACATGAGTTGGGCGCCGTCTGGGTAGGAGGAGCATCCGACCAGCCGCCGGAGAAGCTGAACGGTTCGATTATCTTTGCGCCGGCAGGGGAATTGGTTCCGACGGCCCTGCGTGCATTGGAACGAGGCGGCACGCTCGCACTTGCCGGTATTCATATGACGCCGATTCCCTCGCTCGATTACGATCGCGAGGTCTTTGGAGAGAAGGTCATTCGAAGCGTCACGGCCAATACGAGGCAGGACGGGCTCGATCTCCTGCGCGAGGCGGCCGCAATTCCCATCAAACCCCACACCCAGTCGTTTCCCCTCGCCGATGCCAATCGCGCTCTACAAGAGTTGAAAGCCGGGCGCTATTCAGGCGCCGGCGTGCTTACCATCTCTTAACAGATCCAGGGAAGGCACGCATCGCCCCTTGAGGTTTCCACGTGATGCGCGGGCCTGTTCGAGGAATGTGAACCACGAGGCGGAGCGAGTATCCCTTGTTCATCTCTAAAATAAGCCCTATAGTCAAGGGTTTGTTTTACGACAAAGCCACATTTCGGATGGGAAGGTTCGAAGTCGATGGGGAAATCGTAATAGCGGAGGCTAGCGCATGGAACCCGTCATGATTGCGTCCCTCCTTTGCCAGTCCCGACATCCTTCGAGCCCCCGAAGAGGTTGCCCAGAGGCCCCATCCGAAACGCCGGAGCTTGGTAGTTCTTCGGCAGGTACTGTTCTGGAATAGTGGTCTGATTCCCGTCGCGGATCTGCGCGTAGTGTGGCGACATGATCTCGACGCCCGCTTCGTTGAACTTATCCTGGATGTTCTGATGGAGTTCGGCATAGATCGCAGCCATCTTATTGGCCTCTTCGGTATAGGCATTGATTTCGTAGGTGACGTAAAAATCGTCCAGACTGGTCTGCAGCACGAACGGTTCTGGTGTCTTGAGAATGTGAGTGGTCGTGTGCGCCGCTGCGATCAAGAGTTCATGGACCGTTTTCCAGGGCGCATCGTAACCGATCGTCACCCTGGTGTGAAGAATCAAACCCTGTTCTTTGGCTACGGAACTGAAATTGATGAGGTGGCTGCCCAGGACCATGGCATTGGGGATCGTGACGTCCACATTCTTGATGGTGCGTACTCGGGTGACAAGGAGCGTTTTCTCCATCACGTCTCCCGTGGTATCAGCGATTTTGACGCGATCGCCTACGCGAAATGGGCGCATGTAGGTGAGCACGACGCCGGCGATGACGTTGCCGATAGCGACGGCAGACCCCAATGAGATGAGGAGTCCCAGGAAAATCGAAATGCCGCGAAAGCCTTCGGATTGAGACCCAGGAATGTAGGGAAAGCAGGCGATCGCGGCGAAGACGATCACCAAGAACCGGACGATCTTATAGGTCGGTTCAGCCCAGTCCCGATGGAATCCTGGAAAGGTAATCGCGCCACGCCCGATCCCGTTGAACACCATCGCGATCAGCTTGAGGACGTATCGGGTCACAATAACGATGACGATAATGGATATGACATTAGGCACAAAGGTGACAAAGGCCTGGCCGATCGCCTTGAGTGTTGTCAATACGGCTTCGATCAGTTGGGCGGAAATGCCTCTGGTCCAGGGGAAAATCCCCAGGGCTGCTGTCAGCCATACATAGAGGAGGAACAGGGTCGCGAAACCCCGCAGCCCCTTGGTTAGGGTGATGAGCGCGGAGACGAGCTGGTCGGCTGACAGCACTTCGACCCGTTGAATCTTGATCGGCGGAATGTAGGTGCCACGCCCGGCCCTGATTTTTTCATGGAGTTTGGGAAAGAGTTTGTAAAAGGCGATTAAGAACGCGATGAGGACCACGGTGTCCAGAAGAGCATAGGCCCCATCGATCAGCATTGCTTGTGGACTGGTCTGTTCCAGTGATGCGGTCAAGGCGTTACGGATTGTGATCGCATACTCTTGCGCTACCTCCTGCCTGGATCGGCCGATTGGGCGCGCATCCCCATCGGTCACAGCAATGATTATGACTTCACCGGATACAATCTCGCTTGCCCCCTCTCCCTCCATGACGGTAATCGTGTCCGGCCTGGTCAGAGGGTTTTCCGCCAAGCGTGATAGACGTTCGGCGATGGCCCTGGCGCGTTCCTGCGGGACGAATGAGCCTACTTTGTCATAGACATTGAAGAGAGGTTTTCCTGAAAAGACGATTGGCGTGCCGGTGGGCTGTGGAGGAACTGATTGGCTGATGATTGGGACAGTCGGCTCGGCGTGCAGAACTGGCCCCGCAAGGAGCAGGACCATGAACCAACAACACGAGGCCGGTACCCACAGGTGTAGATTTGCAGGGTGCTGGTTCGTAGGGGTTTTGGGCGACGCAGCCATTTTGCAGAGGCCTCTATTCAGATGGAGTTGAAACGAGGGGGAATTCTGACACAAACTATCTTGTGGTGCCAGGTTCATAATTGAAGCCTTGAGGTCCCTCGGCACGGACGCATCGGGGTCTTTGTATCCTCGGTAATGGTTATAAATCTGAGCATGCAGCCCCTCAGCAGCCTAGCACAGGCAAGTGTGGTGAGCATCAGTCCCGACCTCAGAGCAAACGAACGCTCTGTCACGTTGGAGCCGTTCACGGTGAATCTCACAGTGGACAAGGCAGAAGGATCGAAACAGATCTCGCCTGCGACTTCTAGCCAGGTCAGAGCCTGTCTGTGCAATACGATCTGACGTCTGCTGCGCAGTTTATCCCCTTCGGCTACGTCATCATAATCCTGGTTCAACTATTTATGGGTATCACAGGCACAACAAACGGCCAGTCCGACGTCTCAGCATCCGCCTTCTGAAGGAAGTTGGTTGTTGAGGGGACTGGCTTCGCAGAGTTTCTCCCGCATGTCATCTCTTTCCCGAGAGAAGCGCGTGAGCCCGTTCGCCGCATTCTTTGACCAGGACGCCCATCTTCGAGTGCGAGGGCTTGAGATCGATGGGGAGATCGTAATGGTGGAGGCGTTCGCTGGCGGTGGGACCGATGGAGGCGATGACCATCTTCTTGAGCGCCGCACGAAAGCGTTCAACCTTCCCGTCTTTCTCCAGCAACTGCATGACATGATCCACTTGGGCCGCATTGGTGATAAGAAGTACAGACACCTTGCCAGCAATAATTTTATCGAGCGCCTGCCGTAGCGGCCCCAGATTTTCCGGGAGCGCCCAGCGATAGATGGGAACCTGAAAGACCTCGGCTCCACGCTGTTTCAAGGCTTCGAGCAAATCAGGATTTGACGCTCCATACTCCTGCACGGCGACACTCAACCCCTTCACCGGCCGATACTCATCCAGCGTAGAGATCAGATCGACCCACGTATTCGGTTCTGGCACCGTCAGGGTCGGTTGGAGACCGAAGGCCTTGAGGGCTGTGACGGGTTTTGGTCCTCGGGCGACGAGGGCTGTCTGTTTGAGGGCCGCCACAATCGACGACCAGGGATAGCGTGTTTTGAGGAGATCGAACAGCGCGGTGGTGCCTATGCCGGTTAACAGGATCAGCATATCGATCCGCTCGGTCATGAGCCGATCCCCGAACTTCAACGCAGCGGAATTGTCATCGAGTGGAATCTCGCGAAGGGCAGGAGTGACGAGTGGATTTCCTCCATGGCGCTCAATGAGCCGAGTGATCTCAGTCGCCATGCGGCTTTCGAAGGCGGCGACGGTCAGACCATTGAAGCCACCGGTAGCCATTATGGCTTCGAGGGAAAAAGTAAAAATGTAAAAGGTGAAAAGTTCATCAATTCAGCTCGGACCGAGAAACAATGGCATCGATAACCTTGGAGGGTTGGAAGCGTGGATATCGTATCATAATTAGCCAGAGAGGAAGCGCAGCTGTCGGTTCAATCGAAGCGGGTTGGCCACAAGGATTTTCAATTGACGGAGCCAAGGCGTCTCCCTACTATACGGACCGGATTGAGGACGACTATGAGTGTTCCGCTTCATCGAGGGTTACGGCATGTGGCGTTGCGCGTTACGAACCTTGCGCGTTCCCGCACGTTTTATGAGCAGTTGCTGGGGATGAAGGTGGTGTGGGAGCCGGATCCCGACAATGTGTATTTTAGTTCAGGGCCGGATAATTTCGCCCTACATCAGCTTCCGTCGTCTGAACTCGCGTCGTACCGGCCCTCGACGGGGCAATTGCTGGATCACATCGGTGTGATTCTTGAGAGCCCCGAGGCAGTCGATCTGATGTATCGGGAAGTCGAACCGCGTCTGCCTGAGTTGGGTGGACAGGTTGTGAAACAACCGAAGCAGCATCGCGACGGCAGCTATTCCTTTTACTTTTCCGATCCAGACGGGATTGTCATTCAAGCTCTGTACGAACCTTCGATCAGTAAGCTGGAGTGGGTGAAAGGTAAGATGTGAAAGGTAAGACGATCACGTACGGTTCACATTTCACGTTTCACTTTTCACGAGCATGAAGATCTGGGACAGTCTTCCCAAAAAACAATATCTCAGCCTGGGTCCCTGGGTCTGGGTGCAATTGGAGAGCGCAGACCCGCCCGGGCCCTTTCCCTTTATTGCAGGGGTGGCGCCTGAAGTCGTCGCCAGTCTCCATGAAGCCCATGGCCTCCTCTCCAGCGCGATCGATACAGCCATCAGCGATGTCTTTTCCAAGCGGGCTCCGCTCGATGACCCCGATCGTCAGCGGCGACTGGAAAATGCCTATGCGGAGGTGATCAACGCCCGTCCCTATCTGCAACAGCACATTCGTTGCGGACGGAAGCCCGACGGCACGTTTCAATGGGAGTTTCCAACCGACCCCACAAAGTCTTCCACCGTCACCAACGGGGGGCTGCGGATCTTCCATTCTGTGAAGCGGCAGGCGATTCCGATCGGGTTCGACCAGCGACCATTGGGACCGCTGGTTGGAAAGATCCTGGGGTTCTTGGACGGCACGCATCAGACCGACGAAATCAAAACGGTGGTGGCGACGTCGGGGCGAGATGGAGAACGTGTACTTACGCGCTTGATCGAGTCCCTTCACCAGCATGAGTGTCTGGTCAGCTCGAACACCTCCTCCGTCAGATCCCGTTGGTTCGAAACGCTGCACGATCAAGATACGGTCCATCTTGGTCATGCTGCGTTGCTGTATCGGCAACGAGATCAGGCTCTATTGTTCGATCCCTGGCTGCTCCCCTGGTATGCGGAGTCATCTGTCCCGTCGCTCTGGGGATCGCTATTACCCAAACCGGCTGCAGTTTTCTTGACCCATGATCATGACGATCATGTGGATCCTCGCACGCTCCTGCACCTGCCCAAAGACACTCCAATCGTCGTGCCGAGCCGGAAAAATCGGCGCACATTCTTCTACGATTACCTGTCGCTCTTGCGGGAACTGGGATTCGGTCACGTGATTGAATTGGCCCATGGCGAAAGCTGGACATTCGACGGAGGGGCCGTGTATTCCGTGCCGTTCTACGGTGAAGACCCTTGCGATCTGGAGATGCCGCGCAACTGCTACCTTGTCGTTGATCGCGGGTACAATATATTAGTGCATGCGGATAGCGGCCCGACGAACAGCGGCAGGTCCAGCCTCAAGGATGGAGTGATCCAGTCACTCGTGCAGAAGCATGGACCGATCCCGCTGGTGTTTGCCTCACAACAGCAATTGCTCGAAATCCGTGGCCATGCGGCCCATGCGCCATTGTCCCACCCTGGGAAATGGCTCGACGTAGGAGAAAACGGCTATCTCACCAATGAGTACCTCGCCGATATCTGCGTTGCAGCGCAGGCCAAGCTGTTTGTCTCCTATGCGACCGGCGGCGCAGACTGGTATCCGGACCATCTCTCGTTCATGTTCAGCCGACGAAATCCTGCTCGCACAGCCATGCTGACGGCCCACTGGGAAACGCCTGAAACTCTCAAAGAGCTTCTCGCCGAGAGAGGATGCGGGTATCATTATGGTCACGCGCTGGATTTGTTTCGTCGCACGACCGATGGGGTGGTGGAATCGATGAAGACGGGAGAGGTTCTGACACCCCTGGCGCTCTACCGACTCGATCACGGAGATCCACCGTTTATGAAAACCGGCAGCCGCACCACACCATCTCATTGATCGATAAGGATCACCATGACCAAACGGAAAATGCAGCAGGATCCGATCCTCGTCACCGGTGTCGCAGGATTTATCGGTTTTCATACTGCGACTAGGTTGCTGGAGCGAGGCGAGCGGGTGATCGGTCTCGACAACATCAACGACTACTATGATGTGCGGCTGAAGAAGGCGAGGTTGGCGAAGCTCAAGCCGTTCAAGTCGTTTTCATTTACGAAACTCGATCTGGCTAATCGGACCGGAATGAAGAAGCTGTTCGCAAAACAGCCGATCCGGCGCGTGGTCCATCTGGCGGCCCAGGCCGGTGTGCGCTACTCACTGGTGAACCCGCATGCCTATACGGAGAGCAACATCGAAGGATTTCTGAACATATTGGAAGGTTGCCGGCATGCGAAGGTCGAGCATCTCGTCTATGCGTCATCGAGTTCGGTCTACGGCGGCAACACCCAGATGCCCTTTTCGATTCATGACAATGTCGATCATCCGGTCTCGCTGTATGCCGCCAGCAAGAAGGCCAATGAACTTATGGCCCATTGTTATGCGCATCTCTATCGGATTCCCTGCACGGGGCTGCGGTTTTTCACGGTTTATGGGCCCTGGGGGAGGCCCGATATGGCTCTCTTCATTTTCACGAAGGCGATTTTGGAGGGAAAGCCGATTGAGGTCTATAACGAGGGAAAGATGCGCCGCGACTTCACCTTCGTCGATGACATCGTCGAAGGAGTGATTCGAACTCTCGACCATCCCGCTACTCCGAACCAAGCCTGGTCCGGCGACAAACCCGATCCCGGGACCAGTTCGGCCCCGGCCAGGATCTACAATATCGGGAATCATCAGCCGGTTGAGCTGCTGCGCTTTATCGAGGTGTTGGAGAATGCCTTGGGGAAAAAAGCGGTGAAGAAGCTGCTGCCGATTCAGCCGGGCGACGTGCCGGCAACCTACGCAGACATTGAGGATCTTACGCGAGACGTCGGGTTTGCCCCGGCGACGCCGATCGAAGAAGGCATCGCGCGGTTCGTGAAGTGGTATCGTGAGTTCTACAAAAAGTAAGGGGGCCTCAAGCCGCTCATGGCCTGACGCCCCTTCTCGAATGGGTTGATTGTCCGTTACGGACAGCCGACCGGTATAAATCCCCGCCCAAAGATGCCGGACAGCGCGCCATAGCGAGCCCTGTCCTCAAACGAATAGCTCGCCCCGCGTTGATTTCTTCCCGACAAGTCTCCGCCGTACGAGGGATCTGTCCCGGCAAAGAACCCGCCACGGGTTTTCTGGTTGATGTGGAGCCACTCTCCATACATGGAGCAGACTTCAGCTGGAACAGACCCAGATGAGGCGATGCTGGCGTGCCAATTTCTGGCCCAGTCTGGGATCGTCTGTTCTCCGCCGTTCATACCGGTCTGATTCCGGTCTTGGTGCGGAGGAATATCATAGCGCGGGGCTACGGCCACAGGGGGGCGGTAGGTCGGCATGTCGTCCAACGAGGGCACGATCGACAGCTCTTTCATCTTCATCAGTTTGCAGCCTGGAAGGTCCTTGTTGGTGTAGAGAATGCTCCCATCGGCTTGAGCGCATTCTCGCATCATGAATGGATCGAAGCTGACCGTCGTATCGGAGAATGCCGGCGCTGAGGATAGGGTGAAGATTGTCGCAGCAATCATGAGCATATGGGCGGGCTTCATCGAGCACCTCCCTTGCGATGGTGGGACAAATTGGGATTGCATCATCGTGTACCCCTTGTTTTTCATTATACTCTCCGACGGTAGTGACAACCTATTCCACAAGAGCCAAAGCTGTCTATTCGCCTTCCGAGGGGGTTCTCGCTACCAAGGGTTGGCTTGGTACGACCGATTCCCTCGCCCGCTTGCTTCATGAAGCGGGTGCTGCGGCCCCTCTTTCGTTTAACAAACAGCTTTGCCTTGTTCCCTCCTTGCTGCTGAGGTATTCTCCGCCATGAGTGCGTGAAACGTGAGGAGTGAAACGTGAAATGTTCGACGAGTTGTTCTCGCCCGCTTCCTCCCTCCTTACGCCTAGCCGGCTTTTGCCATGACTGACTACGGCGTGCTTGCGAATCTCCTCGTGATCTTCACGGCGTCGATTGCCGTCGTCTTCGTGTTCCACCAGTTCAGACTTCCCTCGATCGCCGGATTCCTGGTTGCCGGCGCGCTCATCGGTCCCAACGGGTTGAACCTCATCTCGAATATCGAGACGGTTCAAGTATTGGCCGAGATCGGGATCATTCTGCTCCTTTTCACCATCGGCATTGAATTCTCGTTGGTGCAATTGGCTTCCATGCGGCGTCTCATGTTTTTAGCCGCGCCGATCCAGGTCGGTGTCGTGCTGTTGATCGCGTGGCTCGGGGCGATGCTCCTCGGACTGTCCTGGCGGCAGGGTGTGTTCTGGGGGTTCCTTTTTTCCCTGAGCAGCACGGCGATCGTGCTGAAGACTTTGGCTGAACGGGGGGATAGCGACTCGATCCATGGCCGAGCCACGATCGGCATTCTCGTCTTTCAAGATTTGGCCGTGGTCCCCATGATGCTGTTGACGCCGATTCTTGCCGGCACATCGGATGAAGGAGGTCTAGGAGTCCTGCTTGCCTTGGGTAAGTCGGTTCTTGTCGGGGCGCTCGTCATTGCCGCCGCCTGGTACCTCATGCCCAAGCTGTTGGGGCATATCGTTCGGAGCCGCAGCCGCGAACTATTCTTGCTGACCATCATCGTGTCCTGCCTCGGCATTGCGTGGCTCACCTCGCTCGGCGGCCTCTCGTTGGCATTGGGGGCATTCATTGCCGGGTTGGTCATTTCTGAATCGGAGTATAGCCACCAGGCCATGGCCGAAGTGTTGCCGTTCCGTGACAGTTTCAACAGCCTCTTCTTCGTATCAATCGGTATCCTCATGGACTGGCGGGTGTTGTTCGAGCACCCCCTGCCGGTGGCCGGACTGCTCGTGTTGATTGTGTTGGGGAAGTTTGTTGCCGGGGCTGGAGCGGCTTTGACGGCGGCGATCCCTCCGCGTGAGGCGGTCATGGTGGGTATCGCTCTGGCTCAAGTCGGAGAGTTTAGTTTCTTGCTGGCGCAGCAGGGGCAGGAGACCGGTTTCTTTCGGGGCGATCCGTATCAGGTCTTTCTCGCGGTATCCGTGCTTTCTATGATCGTAACGCCGTTTTTCATGAAGTGGTCGCCGCGCTTGGCTCGTCGCGTGGAGGCCTGGCAGCGGCTTCGTCATTGGCTGCCGGGTCGTACGACCGCCCACGTTCTGCAGGCTGAAGGAAAACAGATTCGGATGAAGGATCACGTCATTATTGCGGGGTATGGATTGAATGGGAGGAATCTCGTCCGTGTCCTCGGCGATACGAACATCCCCTACCTCGCGTTGGATCTCGATGGCGATATCGTGAGCCGCGAAGCGAAACACGGGGTGCCCATTTACTACGGCGATGCCACGAATCCGAATGTGTTGCGGCACATGAGGATCGAGGATGCAAAGGTGCTGGTCATCGCCATGTCGGATCCGTTTATCACCCGACGCGCCGTGCAGATCGCCAAGGGACTCAACCCCAAGCTTCATGTCGTTGTGCGGACTCGCTACCTGCGTGAATTGGAGGAGTTGCACCAACTTGGCGCGGATGATGTGGTGCCGGAAGAGTTTGAAACCTCCATCGAGATCTTTGCCTTGGTGCTTCGCACCTACAAGCTGCCGCAGGACTTTGTATTGCAAAAAATTGAACAGGTTCGCCGTGAAGGGTACGCGCTGCTTCGTCGCAGCGCGTCCCCTGAGCTTTCGCATCACCTTCGTGACGGAACCTTGAACGATGCGGAAGTCGAAACCTGCCGCATCGACGACGATTCTCCTGCACGGGAAAAGACGTTGGCGGAGGTTGCTCTCCGCCCACGTACGGGCGTTTCGGTGATCGCGTGGACACGCGCCGGAGTGACGCAAACGAATCCGTCGGAGGCGACTCAGTTAATGGCAGGCGATATTCTGGTGCTGCTCGGTTCCCGCGCTCAGATTCAGCAGGCGTTGGAGCTTTTAGTGCCGATGGGTTCGAACTGAGCCGCTGGCGGGCTGCGGAAAATTATTGTGACACGGTAGAAACCTGGTTTATTTGGTTGATTTGGTTCATCTGGTGAGTTTCTTTCAACCAAATAAACGAGACAAACCAAACAAACTAAATAACGGTCTTCTTCTGTTAGCGTCCAGCCGTCGTCATGAGCAGATAGGCTTCCTCCAGCGTGGCTACTTCGATGACTCTGATGTTCCATCTGATTGCCAGCTGGGAGAGATCCCCGTCAGCTGTATGTAGTTGTCCTTGAGGTATCAGCACGGTCTTAAACTGAGCGCGGGCCGCCGATTCGACTTTTGCGAGAATCGCACCTACCGACTCGATGTGACCGTCCGGCGTGATTTTTCCTGTCAAGGCGACATCGGATTTGACGCTATCGCCGCGCCAGGCTGCCAGGATGCCGACCGCGACAGCGCTGCTGGCGCTCGCCCCCTCGGTCAGCCTATTGTATGACCGGTTCTTGATTGTGATCACCCACTCTCGTCCGTCTTCTTTCACTGCCTTTGCGGCAGCCACGACGGCTTGCTTGACCCCTTCCTTCCAATCTTCGCTGACGATCGAGCCGCCGCCCAGGTGTATTTCGTTGAATTGGACGGTCGGCCCCGCAAGCCGAGGATCTTTCTCGATTTGAAGGACGATGTAGTGAATAGTCCCGGTCTGTCCATCGGCGAGCACACTCAGGGCCGGCACCGTTGCAAAACGCCGGTCCTCGGCCGATAAGACCGGGAAGGATTGCGTGCAAAGAATGATCGCCGAAAAGAGGAAAGCAAGATAGGGTTTGTTCCTAGCGGCGCAATGGCCCACCGTGGTCCTCAGCGCGGTTAACTCTTCCAGCGAAGCGTAACTCGTTCTTTGAGCGGATGGTCGAGGGGCTGTCCGGTTTGCGCTGCCGCAAGATGTGCGGCTTTCAACTTGTAGTACCACTTCGCCGGCGTATCTGCGTCGTCAATGAGCATCAGGGCCGGTTTGTAGCGTAACCCCACAGCCTGGCGTTCCATCGCTTCTCGATCCTGTGTCATGAAAATATTAGCGAAATAACGAAAGATGGTCTTGGAAAATGGGACCCAGCTGAGGCAGTTCCAGGCCGCGGCAAAGTCAATGCGGCATTGCTGATCGCTGATCGGTGTGACGGTGGCGCGGCTGGATACGAAGAGCGATCCGGACTGGACGAATTCAAACCGCTGGTTGGGCAGCACAAAGTCGATGGTTGTCGTCAGCGGCCCGCCATAGAACAAATTCAGGAGCTTGTAGGGCCCACTGTTCGTTGAGGGGGCGTGCGGTACCATCCGGAAGCCGTTGGAGATCGGTTCAAAGGTCTTGGCCTTTACGTGCATACTTGCCTTGGTGCGCCACCAGGAGCTTTGATGCACAAAGGGGCCGTGTGCCGGGTCCATCAAGCCGACGATGCCATCGTCGATCGTGCAATCCAGCAATGTCGAGATATGAATCATCCGATAGGGAGTTGAGGGGAGCGACAGCGGGGGCACGTCAGGGATGGTCTGATCCGGTCGTTGAGGGTCGGGAACGAACACCCACACGTAGCCGTCCCGTTCGCGGCAGGGATAGGTCGTGATGCCGATCTTGTCGACGCGAATGGGGGAGTTCTCGACGAGCGCAGGAATTTCCCGGCAACGGCCTGCCTGATCGAACTGCCAGCCATGGTAGGCGCATTCGACACAGTCGCCCTCCATTTTACCGAAGGACAGCGGCATCCCACGATGGGGGCAAATGTCGCGCATAGCCGCCACCGCACCCTGTGATGTCTTACAGACCAGGATCGGGAGGCCCAACAGAATGGTCCCTTTCAGGCTGTTAGGGGCGAGTTCACTGCTCAGACAAGCGGGATACCAAAAGCCAAACAGTGGGGCGCTTTTGGAGGGTTTGATTTCGGTAATGAGGTCGCTGTTCATCGACAGAGGAAGGAGGTACGTGAGAAGATCAGCCTAGACTGCACTAGCTCGATTGTGAATATAGCGAGTAGGCCATGGAAGGTCAAGCCAATCGGTAGGATCTTTATCTCCACCTCTCCGGTCACTTCTTGTGGCGCCTATACCTTATTTCTCATAGCGGGGTGGCATGTTTGGTCTCCCACCGCGCACAACTTTCTCACCCGCCCACCCAATGGCAGATATTTTTCACCCACCCAACCCTCAGATTGCTTCGCAATCGATTTCCCGGGACGCGCCATTAACCCGGGCGAGGGCCTTTCCCGTACATCACATCTGCTCGAGGTGTTGTCAGACTGTCCTTCACTGCGCGCATCGAGCGACCACCGTTTTATCGTGGGGGCTCTGCGAGCAAGAAGGATGGTCTGGCAACACCTCGAGCTTTCCCCTCTACCTTGACAAGAAAAAGAAGCGGAGACTATAGTCAAATTCCCATTGAAATCGCCAAATTCATATGGGATCGGGGGGAAAGAGGGTGTTATGACAATCGCGCAGATGGATCCGGCTGTGACGCTGGCTAACCTACAGACTGCTAAGACTGATAGGGTGACAATCGTGCTGTTGAGCGGCGATATGGATCGAGCGATGGCGGCGTTCATCATCGCCACAGGGGCCGCTGCTATGGGGATGAAGGTCACAGTCTTTTTCACCTTCTGGGGTCTCAATGCGATTCGCCGGAAAGGGGCGTCCAGCTCTGCCAAGGACTGGCTGCGTCAGATGTTCGGCATGTTGAATAAAGGGGGCGCCGATAGCCTTCCCCTCTCGCGGTTTCATTTCTGGGGACTGGGCACGAAGATGATGCAGAAGGTAATGCAGCAGAACCGAATGCCTGGCGTGCCGGAACTTATGGAGACGGCGCTGGATCTCGGGGTTCATTTTATTGCCTGCACGACCACCATGGGGTTGATGGGGATTACGAAGGATACGCTGATCGAGGGTATCGATCAGTTTGCGGGAGTGACCACCTATCTTGCGGAAGCCAAGCAAGGCAGCGTGAATTTGTTTATTTGAATGAGCGAGACAAGCGCGAAGGGCGTGAAAGGCGAGACAATCCAGAAACACGTCCCGCACGTCGCGCATTTCTCGCGTTTCTCGCGTCTCTTTGCGGAGTAAAGAAATGCCACATGCCGATGTGAAACTCGATACGCTCGGGTATTTTTGTCCGATGCCGATCATCATGACGATGAAGAAGGTCAAGGAACTGACGTTGGGCCAGATTCTTGAAGTCGTCTCGGACGACGAAGGCATTAAAAAGGACATGCCGGCCTGGTGCGACACGACCGGCCATCAGATGGTCGGTCTCGAGGAAGAGCAGACGAAATCAGGAACGATCTATAAAGCGTTTGTGAGAAAGACAAAGTAACCGCACAGACAGAGAGTGAGAGAAGCCGGAGGAATGATCATCAGACCTCCGGCTTCGTTGTTTCAATTCTTGGGGCAGGATATGGATCGAATCGTCGAGTGTGTGCCGAACTTCAGTGAGGGCCGAAATCAGACGACGGTGCGCGCGCTGGTGAACGCCGTCGAGTCCGTGCCGGGGGTCTGGCTATTGGACCAGACGATGGATCGGGATCACCATCGCTCTGTTTTAAGCTTTGCCGGCGAACCGGAGGCAGTTGCTGAGGCGGCCTTTCGTGCCATTCGTGTGGCGACCGATCTCATCGATCTTCGGAAGCACAAAGGGGTCCATCCACGGGTGGGGGCCACGGATGTCGTGCCTTTCGTGCCGCTGCGTGGCGCGACGATGCAGGACTGTGTTCATCTGGCAAAGCAAGTAGGGCACCGAGTGGGAGCAGAGCTGGAGATCCCGGTCTTCCTCTATGAACAGGCGGCGCTGCACCGTGATCATGCTCCGCTCGAATCGGTCCGCCGGGGAGGGCTGCCAGGCCTTGCCTTCCGCATGGCTTCCGATCCGGACTGGACCCCTGATTTCGGCCCTCCCGATCTGCATAAGACAGCAGGCGCCGTGGTAATCGGCGCGCGACCTCCCTTAATCGCCTTTAACGTAAATCTCCGCTCGACGGATCTAGCGCTGGCCCGTTCCATCGCGAAAGATATTCGCCAATCCAGTGGGGGATTGTCCCACCTCAAAGCAATCGGTGTAGCGTTAGCCAGCCGGCGGCTGGTTCAGGTCGCCATGAATCTTACCGATTACATCATCACACCGATCCATGTTGCATTTGAAGCGGTTCGAGTTCGAGCAGCCGAGCAAGGGGTGGAGGTAGCGGGGAGTGAATTGATTGGGCTTGTCCCTCAAGCAGCGCTGGTTCAGGCCGCTGCGCATCACCTCACGCTTGTACAGTTCGATGACACGCAACTACTAGAGGCAAGGGTAGAGAGTCGGTTGTTCGGTAAGTCGGCTCGCTCTCTCCCTTCTCGCAAACAGGGGGCAGTCGACGTTCAGACGCAATCCCTTGCAGAATTTCTGGATGCGGTGGGGGCGGCGACAGCCATCCCAGGCGGCGGCGCAGTTGCAGCTTTGGTGGGCGCTCTCGCCGCTTCGCTGGGGATCATGGGAGCGCGCCTCAGTCGGCAGAGAGGAACGGAAGATCGCCTGAGTAAGATTAGCAGGAGGCTTCGCGAGCTGATGCAGGCAGACGGTGATGCCTATCAGCGATATGTCCAGGCAACAAAGCTGGGGAATACAGATCGGACTCGTCAGGCCGTTTTGTCGTCCGCGCTCCATCTAGCGACAGAGATTCCTCTTGAGATAGCCGAACAGGCATTGGAGGCTGGAGTGTTGCTTCATGCCTGCTCAGCGGGGGTAAAACCTCGCGTTCGATCCGATCTCGCTGTTGGAATGATGCTGGCGATGGCTGCTGCCGATGCAGGACGGCACACAGTCGAAGAAAACATAAATATTCAGCGCAATCAACGGCTTAAGTCTGCTCTCCTCGATCGGATTCAGCAATTGACGAACCGCCTTGAGGAACTGAGGGGGCTATGTTACACTCCGGACCCTGGTTGGGATCAGGCTAGCACGAAGAAAAAATCTGTACAGGCATCGCCTGGGAAAGTACGTAGACAGCAAGAATGGAAATCAAAGTCTTCAATAATAACGTTGAGAAAGCCCTCAAAGTTGCCAAGAAGAAACTCGCGGGGGAAGGACTCTTCCGCGAACTGAAGCGTCGGCGGTTTTACGAGAAGCCGAGCGTCAGGAAAAAAGCCAAGGAGCGCGAGGCGCAGCGGCGCCGTCAAAAGTGGTTGTCGAAACGCAAGCCAGAGTAACCTCCCGCTGGCTCGCCCGTTCGGTTGATCGCATCCTCCCAAGGCCTTAGTCGTCTACCCCCATCCATGCGCCAGGATCAGATCACTGCCGCGCTTCGAATCGTGAAGCGCGAGATACGGCAGTGGGAGGAACCGGTCCTCGGCGTGGTGGCGCGCGAGTCGAACCGGGATCCCTTCCGCATCCTCATATCCTGTCTCCTCAGCCTCCGGACCAAAGACAAGACGACCAGTGAGGCCAGCGCCAGGCTGTACGCGCTGGCACATCAGCCGGTCACGATGTTGGCCCTCCCGCTCAAGAAGATCGAACGCGCGATCTATCCTGTCGGCTTCTACCGGACCAAGGCCAAATCCATCCATGCTATTTGCCGTCGCCTGCTGGATTTCTATGGAGGCACAGTTCCCGACTCCGTCGAGGAACTGGTCACTCTGTCTGGGGTCGGCCGGAAAACGGCGAACTTGGTCGTGACGGTCGCCTATGGCAAGCCAGGTATCTGCGTGGATATTCACGTGCATCGCATCAGCAATCGCTGGGGTTACGTGAAGACAAAGACACCGGAGGACACCGAGCAGGCGCTACGCCGGAAATTGCCTGAACAACACTGGATTACCTTCAACGATTTGCTTGTCCCCTATGGGCAGCATCTCTGCCACCCAGTCTCGCCTTTCTGTAGCAAGTGCAAACTCACCGAATACTGCGACCGAGTCGGTGTAAAGAAGTCGCGTTAAACGTTAGACGTGAAATGTTACAATCCGGACGGGGCATATTCGTTTCACCTCTCACGTTTCACATTTCACGTCCGTCAGATGAAGAGCTTCGTTTCCGCGTCAGAGATCAGCGCAATAATGGCAGGGAGCCCCATGACTTCATCGACGTTCTTTTCGACGTCGGCGCTGTCCACGCCCATGTATTCCAGACCGGCACTGCAGGCGATCAGACGAAACTTCCCGACGTGTTTGGCGTCCTGAAACATTTCAGAAATCTTCGGTACCTTCTTTTCCTTCAAAAGCCGCGTCACTTCTTCGGCTGAGGCGGCATACTCGGGGGGGAAGTCTATCTGGTCGATTTTTCCCTCGGCCAGCTTCTTGATCGTCCAGAACAGCAAGATCACGATCACGTCCTTTCCCATCGCTGCGGCAGTGAGGCCGAGGGTCGCTACTTGGTGCAGCGTATCGTAGGTGGCGTGATGGGCGAAGATGACGAACTTGGGTTGAGCCGGCATGGTCGGTGACTACTCCTTCTTGGCGCGTGTCTTGACGCTGTTCACATAATCGGTAATGGCCGCATCGACTTCTTCCGTGGTCATGGGGCGGTCATGTGTTTCACTTTCGTCCACGAGATACGTATCGTGATCTTTTTCCTGCCGCAGAACCACGGAATTCTCCGGTGTCACCTCGATCAGCATGAACCACTCGCGCGCTCCCTGCGTGATGACGACTTCCTTGCCAAGGCCTTTTTTCTTAATCCCGATCTGAAGCTCATCAGATGCGTAGATGGAAGAGGGGCTTAAACAAAGCCCCATACTGAGAGCCCCGATCCCCAGCAAGCCACTGATCTGCGCTGTGAGGGGTGAACGACGCGACATAGTAGTGAGATTATAGCCCGTTGAGAAATACCCCGTAAACACTCGCTAAGGCGCGACCGCTGGCTTGAGTGCCTCCAGGTCGCATGCTAGGATGCGCAGGGCATGGATGGCTTTCTCTCAATAATCCTGGATTTACTCGCAAAGATCCAGCAATGGATTCCGGCCGATATGCTCATCGGTCTCACCGTGGCATCGGTCGTCGGATTTATCGGTTCGCTGATTGCCATCCCGCTGATTTTGGTTCGTTTGCCGGCAGACTATTTTNNGTTGGTCCTCAAGAATATCCTCGGTGTCATGTTTCTCTTGGCCGGCTTTGCCATGCTGTTTTTACCTGGACAAGGCCTGCTGACGATGCTGATCGGCATCTCGCTCATGGACTTCCCAAGAAAGCGTGAACTGGAAGCCAAAATGGTCGGCCAGCCGACCCTGTTGAGTGTCATTAACGGCATGCGCCGTCAGTTCGATAAGCCACCTTTGACCCTGGCCCCCGGCCCCTAGCAGGATGCTGAAAAAGTCCGCCAGCGGCGTTCTCGCGTCGCTCAGAGGCTCAACGTACCAAAGCGTACGCCTCGCCTCTTCGCTCGCTGCGGCCTTGCTGAACGGCCTTTTTGAGCATCCTGCGGCTATTTTGAAATCAGTGTCATATGGAAGATTCTAGTGGTGGTTTATGAATAAACCGAGTTTTTCCGTAGCCTGCTAGCCCGCATCATGCCGAACACCGAGTCCTGCCGCAAGACGCTCTACCTGATCGACGGGAGCGCCTATATCTATCGTGCGTTTTTTGCCCTTCCAGCCCTGAACAATTCCAAAGGCCTCCAGACCAACGCGATCCTCGGTTTTACGACGACGTTGCTGAAGATTCTTCGAGAGAAGAAGCCGGATGGCCTCGTGGTAGCCTTCGACGAAAAAGGCCCGACATTGCGCCACGCGGAGTTCACGGCCTACAAGGCGCAGCGACCGCCGATGCCCGAAGGCATGAGCGCCCAGATCCCTTACATTCATCGAGTGGTGGATGCCCTCAACATTCCTGCCGTTCGGCAGGCAGGGTATGAAGCGGACGATTTGATCGGGACGCTCGCCCACCAGGCTGAACAGGCAGGGTTCGACGTCGTCATCGTCACCGGCGACAAGGACATGCTCCAGCTCCTGACGCCCCACGTGCGCATATACGATCCGGTGAAAGATCACTGGCTTGGAGAAGCGGAATGCCAAGAACGTTTCGGTGTAGAGCCGGGGCGCGTGGTGGAGATTATGGGGCTCATGGGCGACGCGGCAGACAATATTCCCGGCGTGAAGGGCATCGGTGAGAAAACCGCCATGAAGCTGATCTCCCAGTTCGGCACGATCGAAGAGCTCTTGCGCCGTGTCGAAGAGGTCACGCCGCCTCGGATCAAGGCCCTATTGATCGACCAGGCCGAGAATGCCCGTCTCAGCCGGAGATTGGCGACCATCCAACTGGATAGCCCCGTGACATTCGATGCCACGACCTATCACGTGAAGCCACCCCATCAGGACCAACTTATCGATTTGTTGCGCGAGCTGGGGTTTACCACGCTCCTCAAATCCTTTCAGCCCGCCTCTGCACCAGCCCAGACGAATGTAGTGAAGACAGAACTCCTTCAGGATGAACCGTCAGCCCAGCGATTTGTCGAGAGTTTGCCGAAGGGCGGCGCCCTCGGCCTGCACTGTTTGCTCTCCCCTGGATCTGGCGGGCAGGCAGATGTGCAGGGGTTAGCCCTGTCCGCTGGAGACAAGACGGCGTTCATTCCACTCGATGTTCACACCTATATGCGGCCCATCATCGCGTTGCTGCATGATTCCAAGAGAAGCAAGGTGGTCCACGACCTGAAGGCGACCCTATTGGTGTTTCACCGCATCGGCTTGACCCCTGTTGGCCCCTTTCTGGATACGATGGTGGCTGACTATCTGCTCAATCCCAACCGACGCGATCACCAGCTTGAGACGGTTGCGTTTGAAGTACTGGGCCATCGGCTCGGGACTGGACACACACCTAACGCTGCCCCGCAATCCCTATTCGACGAAGACACAGGATCGCGGGAGGAGGCAGCGGAGGCTGCATCGGTGCTGGCCAAACTCTCTCAACCCATAACGGAACGGTTGTTGGAGCAGGGGAGCCTCACGCTCTTTACCGACGTGGAGATGCCGCTGGTGCCGGTCTTGGTTGAGATCGAGCGGAACGGGTTCTTATTGGATGTCGAGGCGCTGGGCGTTCTGAGCAAAGAGTTGGAGCGGGATCTCGATAAGATTATGGAGACGATTGCCGTGGCGGCAGGCGGCGAGTTCAACATCAATTCCCCGAAGCAGCTCGCCACGGTGCTCTTCGAAAAGTTGGGGCTCAAGCCGATCAGGAAAACCAAGACCGGCTACTCGACCGATGAAGACACCCTGACACAGCTCGCCACCCAGCACGAATTGCCCGCGCAGATTGTCAACTATAGGAGTCTCAGCAAACTCAAGTCCACCTATGTGGACGCATTGCCGGAGTTGGTGAATCCTGAGACCAAGCGGCTCCATACGTCGCTCAATCAGACCGTCGCTGCGACCGGACGGCTCTCCTCGACGGAGCCGAATTTGCAGAATATTCCGGTGAAGGGTGAGTACGGATTACGCATCAGAGAAGCCTTTATCGCGCCGGCAGGCCATACCCTGCTCTGCGCCGACTACAGCCAGATCGAGCCGCGCATCCTCGCGCATCTTTCGCAAGACCCGCGGTTGCTTGCCGTGTTTGCCAAGGGCGAGGACATCCACATGGCGACGGCTATGGAGATTTTCGGTCTGCATTCCAGTCAGATCACGCGAGACATGCGTCGCGTGGCCAAGACGGTGGTTTTCGGCATTGTGTATGGGATCAGCCCATTCGGTCTCGCTCAGAACATCGGTGTGTCGCAGGCGGACGCAAAGAAATACATTGAGACATTCTTTGAAAAGTTTTCGGCGGTGCGCGCCTTAATGGACCGGAATATCGAAGAAGGCAAAACGAAAGGCTATACAACCACGATCCTCGGGCGGCGGCGTCCGATTCCAGAGTTGCAGAGCGGAGATCCGGTGCAGCGTGGCTTCGGCGAACGGATGGCCGTGAACAGTCCGATCCAGGGCTCAGCGGCGGATCTCATCAAGGTGGCGATGATCAACGTGAGTAACATGTTGTGCCACGAGATGCCACACACGAAAATGATCCTGCAAGTTCACGACGAGTTGATCTTCGAAGTGCCGGAGAAGGATTTGGAAGAGGCGAAGCACCTCGTGAAGACGGAGATGGAAGCGACGGGGAAGAAGCTGGGGCTGTCGGTGCCGCTGAAAGTGGATTTGGGAACAGGGCATAATTGGCGCGTGGCGCACCCGTGATCGATGAGCGGGTCCTGTCGTCGACCAGCCCGACCGTCCTCGCACCCCGCCCGGTGTAGGGACCCCGCTGCGGGCGGTCGGGCTCCCAGGTCGACGCCACCCGCATTGGAGAGCGACGCATCTTTGATTAAGAGGCCGGACCAGAAATGATTGTTGTTACCGAATGCCCCACCTGCGGCAACGACAAAATTAAAAAGGTTAGGCGAAAGTGGACCGGCAAGGTTCATGGCCAAACATATTCAGTCCCGCGACTGGAGTTTTATGAGTGTCCAGCTTGCGGCGAGAAGGTTTACGATCGAGGGGCCATGTGAAAAATAGAAGCGCACTCGCCGGCCCTTGCTAGAGACTGCGCCTCCTAGCCCGAGAGACATATGAAACGACTCGTGGTCTCTCAAAGCTTAATTGAGGTTGAGTCATTAAAAGAATTTCTGAGCACCGACGGTATTCTCTGCACGATAAGAAATCAGCAAGGATCCAGTCTGGCGGGTGAAGTTCCGTTTGTTGAGGTGTTCCCAGAATTGTGGGTGGTAAGCGACGCTGACTTTGATCGAGCCAAGGAGCTTTTGGAAGAACAGGGAAGTGGAGATGAAGTCGAGCGACCCATGTGTGTTTGCGCTAGATGTGGGGAGAAGCATGTTGGTCTGTTTACTGCCTGCTGGAAATGTGGGCGTGAAAATGATGCAAAGTCAGAGGCACGTACTGGAGAAAACAAAGGAGTCTGACTCAGTAGAGTTGTTGCTCGATCCCACGACTGGAGTTTCATGAGTGTCACGATTGCGGTGAGAAGGTCAATGACTGTGAGGCTATGCGGAAGATTGAAGTGCGTTCATATAATATGAGGTGAGACATGCAGAGGATACATTTTTCAGGGGCGTGGGTGGTAGCAAGTGTCAGTCTTTGCATTTTGGGGATTCTGCTTCTCGTGGGGCAGCCGTTTGCGGCGAAGGCGCAAGAGTCGAAACGGTTTCAGTATAGAATCATCGAGGTCCTTCCTGACACCCAGAATATGCAAACCACGCTGAACGAGTTTGGAGCAAGCGGGTGGGAGTTGGTGGCGGTCTCAATGGGGAACATGACGGAGCCGAGACTGATCTTTAAGAAGTGAGGGAGATCGGGAACAGCCAACCGTCCTTCTTGCTCGCAGAGCGCGCACGATCAGAATGTGCTCGCTCGATGCGCGCAGTGAACGACAGCCTGGCTGCTCCCGATGAAGGATAGTAGTGGAATCAACGCGCGCAGTTGGGATCATCCCAGCCACCCCCAAGTGAAAAGGTAGAGGGAGAAGCGCACCCGTGCTCAAGGAGCGGGTCGGAGACCAATCGGGCCACCCTTTAACAATGACGAAATCCCAAGCGGTCGGGCTCCCAGGTCGACGCCACCCGCACGATAGGAATGTGCTCGTTCGACGCGCGCAATCGAGGATCGACCAGGCTACCCTTGAATGAAAATGAAATGGGAGGATTGGGGTAACACGCGCAGTGGAAGATCAAACAGTCCCCATCCCCGAAGAGATAGCGAGCGAGCTTGGAGGGATCAATTAGAGTGGAGCAGTGGTCGTTCGACGGCCGCAGTCGGAATCACCTCACTAACCCGCACAAAGTGGGAGAGGGGGAGTGCTCGCTCGATGCGCGCAGTAAAGGACAGACCGGCTGCTCCCGATAAATGATGAGGTAGGGGATCGAATCGACAAGAAGAATTTCGTTCCACATGCACAGTTGGGATCATCTCGGCCATCCCAAGTGAAAAGGTAAGGGTTAGATTATGCGTGTCAGACGCACCGAGACTATTTCCGAGGCTTATTTTTCAGCCTTTCCAATTCAGTTTTTAATGGAAAGGTGATCCGCAAACGATCTTTAAAGATCACCTCGGATGCATTCAGGAACTCGACGGCCTTGGCATCCTGCCCCAAGTTAACGTAAGCGAGGCCTAAGTTCCCGAGACTGATGCCCTCGCCACGCATATCTCCGGTCTTGCGGTGGATCGCGAGGGCCTGCTCAAAGTACTCGATCGCCTTGGCAAGCTGCCGCAGGTTGCCATGGAGGCTTCCCAGGTTTCCCAGCGTAGCGCCCTCAAGCCGCAGGTCCCCGATCCTGCGGTGAATCGTGAGGGCCTGCTCAGAGTACTCGATCGCCTTCTCGTACTGTCCTAGGTTGGCACGGGTGGTACCTAGGTTTGCGAGCGCGGTGCCCTCTCCCTGCACGTCTTCGATCTTGTGGTGGATCGTGAGGGCCTGCTCAAAGTACTCGATCGCCTTCGCGTACTGCCCCAGATTGGTATAGACAGCCCCCAGGTTTCCCAATGCATTGCCCTCACCCCGCATATCTCCGATCTTGCGGTGGATCGCGAGAGCCTGCTCAGAATGCTCGATCGCCTTCGCATACTGCCCCAGGTTGGCATAGGCGCTGCCCAGGTTTGCGAGCGCGGTGCCCTCGCCCTGCACGTCTTCGATCTTGCGATGGATTGCGAGGGCCTGTTCAGAGCACTCGATCGCTTTCGGGTACTGCCCCAGGTTGGTGTAGGCGCTGCCCAGATTTGCGAGGGCGTTGCCCTCGCCCCGTACGTCTCCAATCTTGCGATAGACCGTGAAGGCCTGCTCAAAGTACTCGATCGCCTTCGCGTTCTGCGCCAGGTTGGTGTAGGTGCTGCCCAGGCTTGCGAGCGCGATGCCTTCGCCACGCACCTCTCCAATCTTGCGATAGATCGTGAGAGTCTGCTCAAAGTACTCGATCGCCTTCGCATACTGCCCTAGGTTAGTGTAGGTAGCCCCCAAGTTTCCTAGCGCATGGCCCTCGCCCTGCACGTCTTCAATCTTGCGGTGGAGTGCGAAGGCCTGTTCAGAGTATTCGATCGCCTTCGCATACTGCCCCAGATTGAGGTAGGTGGCACCTAGGTTTCCCAGCGTAGCGCCCTCGCCCCGTATGTTTCCAATCTTACGATAGATCGCGAGGGCCTGCTCGAAGTACTCGATCGCCTTCACATACTGCCCCAGGGTGGTGTAGGCTGCCCCCAGGTTTCCCAGCGCGTGACCCTCAAAAGGCAAATTATGATTTGTACGGCTTAGGCGGACTGCTTCATCATACTGGAGGATGGCGCCTTTCACCTCTCCCATATGAAATAATAAAACCCCGAAGCGGTTGCGGTATGAAGCATTCAATGGAGTGAGCTGCACAGCTTGTGAGTAATAGGAGGAAGCTTGAGGCATCTGAAACTGCAACTCATGGATCTCGCCTTGCGCAAATCGACGCTGAGCGATGTTTTCGACTAATTGACCTTCTCTCTGTTCGCTCTCCTCAAGTAAAGCTTGCGCCGCTTGAAACTGACCGGCCTTCACGTAAGTCAAGACCTTCTCTAGCTCGGTGCCGGCGAGTGTTTGTAATCCTTCCAACAGTTCCACGGTGCGAGACAGTCGTTGGGGGACATCTGCTGCAGCAAGCAGTCCTTGTTGAACCATGCCATCGAGAAGGTGCCGTGCGGTCTTCTCCAATGATTCTCCAAGCTTGGCTTTGACCCAACGGTACAGGACATCTCGCTCTGTCGGCTTGGCGATGCTGACATGATCCTGCTGAAATCCCATCGACTCATCGGCATACGGAACGGCAGAAGACAACTTTACAATTTGCCCCAGCACTAGCATGGGTAGCTCTTCATACCCCGCATATAGCAACACATGGCGAGGATGCCCCCCGCCTTTGAATTCTCGGTTCCAATCCTTATTGAGAGACTCAAGATAGGTATTGCCTTTATCGATGTGGCGCAGTTCTTCGATCTGTCGGTTTTCTGAAACGAGCCGGCCAAGCTCTGACAACTCGTTCCCATTGTTCGGAGTAGCCAACAGCACGACGTTGGTCACTCTTAACTGAGGATGGGCACGAGGCTGGCGGCGCAAGATGTATTCGCGAGCTACCAGGCCTCCCATACTGTGGGCGACAATCCGAAGCCTGCGATAGGAGTGTTTCTTGAGCAGCTCGCCGATTTCAAACTCCAAATGATCTGCGACACTCAGAATGCTTGGCCCTCCTTGGAGGCGACTCACGTAGTCAAAGGCCACGACGTAGGCCGGTTGGTTCTCATTGACGAAATCCTGGGCAAGCTCATCTGGAAATACGAAGTGTGTGGATGGGTTCGTCCACGTTGCTTTCGCATCACCGCACAGACCATGAATGAAGATCACCAAATCGTCAGCATCCGGCGATCCGAAATACTGATGAGAGGTGTCAGTATTAGAAGGGCAAACATCGTAAGCTGAGTTGAATAGATTGAGAATGGACGTACATCCGGTCAGGAGCAGGGCCAGAATTAGGAGACACGTAAGGCGCGAGAACATCGGTTATCCCAAGGAAGATTCTTTTTTGACCGGCCCCATGATAAGTCAAAATTCTTGGGAAATCGAACGTGCTTCCGGGAAGTTTTAGACAAGGATTTTGATACCAAGAAAGCGGTGTCCGGTACCGCTCTCAAGAATGAAACAAATTTACCCAGAAAAACAAAGGAGGCTGACCCCGTGGAGTTGTCTCACGCGAACAGGTTGCGATAGCATGTGAAGTGCGCCAGCCGATTCACTACCAAGACCCTGACTCACCGAAGATTACAGAAAGGAGGAATGCATGTCGACTATTGAGAAATCGATTGAGGTCAATGTGCCTGAGTATACGGCCTATGCGCAATGGATGAAGTTTGAGGAGTTTCCCCAGTTCATGGAGGGTGTGAAAGAAGTCACGCGGCTGGATGGTAAGCGGTTTCATTGGAAAGCAGAGGTCGCGGGTCAGGTCAAAGAGTGGGATACGGAGATTACGGAGCAAGCGGCGGACCAACGTCTTGCGTGGACGAGTCGAGGTGGCGTTATCAAGGGATGGGTCGTGACCTTTCACCGGCTCGCGGATGCCAAGTCAAAGGTCATACTGCAATTAGAGTGCGACCCTCAGGGTCTTGCGGAAAATGTAGGAGAAGCATTGGGAGTGGTATCTTCGCGCGTCCAAGGAGATCTGGAGCGATTTAAGGCACTCATTGAAAAGCGTTGGCGCCCGGCTGGCCGTGAGACAATCTTCGATATAGCTGTCGGCAAGACATATTGACTGATCATTCGTCGAATCCCCGATGACGACCGCGCTCGACCCTATACAGGCGAGGAGAATGAAAAAGTGCCAGGGACCATTTCTCGGAAATACATCATATTTTTAGGGCAGGGACAAGATGTCACGCTTCAGAACGCAAGATATTACAAGGTTGTGCTACTTGGCCATGATCTGTCTTATCAACCGTTCAAACCTGTCCCACAAGTCGGTACTTGCCTTCAGTGAGCCTTTAGCCAGCGCCAGTTTACGCGGGGTTAGGAGGGTATCTCTCTTGCTGATCTCCCCATAGCCCGCATTATTTATGAGCGTTTCTGTTGCAATCGCCGATCCGCTGCTACGACGAGCCTCCGACCAGCGGGCTCGCCCCTCGGACCCTCAACGTACTGCACGAGTACGCATCGGGGCCACAGGGCTCCGCGCGCCGGTTTCGCGACGCGGCTCAGCGATTTCGCGACGAACCGTCATGAATAATGTGGGCTTGGTTTCCATGTGTGGCCGAGAGGACGGTCTATGAACATGAAAAGGGGGATCCGATGGCACCAGTATTGGAACTCGATCGGCAGACAGACTCGTTTGTGCGGCAACTCGAAGACCAACGGAAACTTGAAAAGACCCTGTTGGTCGAACGGGTTCG
>CXWL01000929.1_pt1 | contig 50184 bp, 47 predicted proteins | sample 590931 | NCBI WGS metagenome assembly CXWL01 (sample SAMEA3498368, study PRJEB10139) | groundwater metagenome | biome: water well; material: biofilm material | place: Germany | collected 2015-04-27 | reverse complement strand
CGCACGAGGCGGAACGCATCGGCGAGCGCATCAGAGTTCAGCGGGAAGCCGCATTGGTCGCGGGGCCGAGTTCGCCTCTATACAGTTATTCTATGGCACTGGATCAATACCAGAGAGCCGAATGGGGCCCCGCCATCGCGCGCCTGGAAACCGCTCTACGCGCGCAGCCCGATAACAGAGAGCTGAAGACGCATCTCGAGAAAGCCAAGCTCAAGTTCAAGGAAAGAGCCGATCAAGCGCGCTTAGAGGAGCAGGCCCGCAAGGGGACCTTGCTCGATCTGGCAACGCAGGCCTTCGAAGACGGCGACCTCGCAAGAGCCGAGAGGATCGTGTCCGAGATCCTACGGATCGGCGTGTACCGACCCGCTGAAAGCCTTCGCGAGCGCATCTTAGAGCAGCGGCGGCAAGCGCTCGCCGCTCCGGTTAGGCCGACGCCGAGATTGAACGCGCCGATTTCGCCGACGCCGACGGTGAAGACGACCGCCGAAAACGCATCTCGCGCCGAGACGCTTTACTACGAGGCGCTGCGGCGCTACGGCGAAAACAACCTCGACCAAGCGCTACAGAAGCTGGCGGAGGGCCTTAAGCTCAACCCCTATAGCCAGCCTATCCGCAGCACCTTCGACAGCATCGAGCGCGAGCTCAAGAAGCAGCGGGAATCCGAGCATTCCCCATGACACTCAAGGCGCGCTTCTCCTTGACCTTCATCGTCTTCACCGCGATTATCGTGTCGGTGTTCGGCGGGACCTATTACGTCTTTGAGCGACGCGACGCGCTGAGGGCGCTGCGCACAGATGAGCTTAAGACGGTCGAAAAAATGGTTTCCGTCTGCCGAACTCTTTATCTCAGCGGCAATGGGACCGTAGCGATGAATTACCTGGACGTGCTGAAGAAGGATCAAGGAATAATGTCCGCGGCGTGCGTCGGCGAAGACGGACGGATCCAGGCTCATACCGATCTCGACAGGATCGGAAAGATGGCGATAATGGAGAAAGTCGTCGAGGATGGAAAGACGACCGCCTATGTCGAGCCGGTGCTGATCGGGCAAAATAAAGTCAGTTCCGCGTCGATCCAATTCGACGAAATCTTTCTGGAACGGCAGGTGCGGGAGCGCTTGTTGACGGCGCTTCGTCGCTTGTCGATCGTCGCGGCATGCACGCTCGCACTTGCCGTCTTAATTGGGCTTGTGCTGGCTTGGAGCCAATCGGCGCCGATCGCGCTTTTAGTGGAGGCCACCCGCGCCATCGGCGCCGGTCAATGGGATTATGAGTCCCCGATCTCCGCGCGCGCCGATGAACTCGGATATCTGGCCAGGGAGATGCGTTCGATGGCCCAGCGGCTTAAAATCCTCGACGAGCTTAAGGACGCCTTCGTCTCCCACGTATCCCATGACCTGCGCAACCCGATGGCTGCCATCAATATGTACGCGCACAACATGCTCAATGAGGACCCTCAGAACGCCAATCTCACGCCCGAGCAAAAAAAGATGTTGATGACGATAAAAGACAACTCCGTCCGTCTCCATGTGTTCGTGACCAACGTTCTGGATGCGGCGAAAATAAAGGCCGGGCGCATGACTTATCTCAACGTTCCTACGACGCTTGCTCCGGTGGCGGAGAGAGTCAAAGTTCTTTACGGCATCCTCGCGGAGCAGCAGCGCGTCGATTTAACCAATGAAATACCCGCTGATTTGCCTAAGGCCCTGGTTGACGCGGATCGGCTCGAGCAGGTTCTGGCCAATCTTGTGTCGAACTCCTTGAAATTCACCAAGCCAAAAGGGAAAATATCCATTGGAGCCCGGGCCCTTCCGGGAATCATAGAGGTGTACGTTGCCGACACGGGCAAGGGCATGGCGCCGGAGGATGCGAAGCGGCTTTTTAAGCGCTTCGAGCAGGTCGACGGGGGCTCCCAAAAGGCGCAGGGCATTCAAGGAACCGGCCTGGGTTTATACATCGTCAAGGAGGCGATAGAGGCCATGCAAGGCCGGGTACGGGTGGAGTCGGCTTTGGGACAGGGCACGCGCTTTACAATCGAGCTGCCTGCGGCGAAGCCGGATATTCATTGAAATGTCGGCTTATGCTAGCATGATCGTCAGTTATGCAATATAAGATCCTTCTCATCGACGACTCCGTTGAGATCGCTGCCTTGGTCGTTGGCTTTTTAAAGAGCGCCGGCTATGCCGTCAAGCATGTCGTCCGCGCCGAGGAAGGCCTAGATTGGCTGAAGAAGGAGCAGGTCGATCTTCTCCTCCTCGACGTCGAGCTTCCCGGGATATCCGGCTTCAAGGTCTTGGAGCTGCTGAAAAAGGACTCGAAGACCGCGTCGATTCCCGTCATCATGATCACGGTCAGGAACGAGGAGGCCTCCAAGGTCGGCGGTCTGCGCGGCGGCGCCGATGACTATCTCGTCAAGCCGTTTTCCCGGCCGGAGCTGCTCGCCCGCGTCGAGGCCCTGCTGCGCCGTGTGCATAACGCCGGCCACCTCGGCAGCGTCGTGGTCGGCGGAGATATCAGCCTGGATATGAAGAGTAAAACGGCTTCCAGCGAGGGTAAGCGCGTCAATCTGACGTCCGTGGAATTTGATCTTTTGGCGCTTCTGATAAGCGGCAAAGGACAGGTTTTCACTTTTCAGGCCATCGCCGAGAAGCTCGGGAACCCGAGCTGGACCTCGAACAACTTGTCCGTCCACGTCAAGAACATTCGCGCCAAGCTCGGCGCTCCCGGAAAAAAGATCGAGTCGGTGCACGCCACCGGCTACCGTTTTTTCGATAAATAGCCGCCTTGAACGCATCCTGCGGTTTTGGCAGAATTGTCACATGACGCCTGAGGAAAAGGGCAAGCTGGTCCTAGTCATTGACGACGATGACGGTGTGCGCGAGCTGCTGCTTTTTCTCGCTAAAAAAGAGGGATTCCGGGTCGAGGGTGCCGTCGACGGCGAGGACGGCCATCAGAAGGCCGAGCGTTTGAGGCCCGACCTGATCATTCTCGACTTGATGCTTCCACGCTACGGCGGCTTCGAGCTGCTGCGCCAGCTTCAGGGATCGGACCTCTCCAAGGTGCCCATCATCGTCATCACCGGCCGCTATACCGACCGCGCGACCGCCGACATGATCCGTCAGGAATCGAACGTCGTCGAATTCATGGAGAAGCCGGTCAAGCAGAACGTTCTGTCGGCGGCGCTTCAGCGCCTGCTCAACCCGAGCGGCTCGGCCTCCGAGGCACCCTGAGCGACGAGTTCGCAGCGCCTCAGACCAAGCTCGTCCTGATCGTCGATGACGACGAGTCTCTGCTTGATTTGATGGATCACGTGATCAAGAAGGAGGGCTTTCGCACGGAGCGCTCCACCGACGGCCTGGAGGCACTGCGCAAAGTCGAAGCCCGGCAGCCCGATTTGATCGTCCTCGACTTCATGCTTCCGAACATGGGCGGCTACGAGACGCTGCGCGAGCTCCAGGCCAAGGGCTTCGCAGACATCCCCATCGTCGTCGTCACCGGGCGCTACATGGACAATAAAGGCATCGACATGGTGCGCCTGGAGCCCAACGTCAAGGATTTCCAGCAGAAGCCGGTGCGTCCGGCGACGCTGGCCGCTGCCTTGCACCGCATCTTGGGCACCCGCCCTGCCGGCAGAGACGCTTAGCATGGACGCTCGCCGCGCCGTCTTGACCGCGGTCGCGCTGGGCGCGGCCGTCTACGGGATGGTGCGCGCCGACCTGGTGCTGCGCGCGCGCTCGGCCTACTTGGAAGGGGAGAAATGGTCGCAGTGGAGCCGCCAGCCCGAGCTCAAGAAAGCGCATTTCGACGCTGAGCTCGCGGCGCGCGAGGCCGAGCTGTCCGCAGAACTAGCCAAGGGCCGCATCGAACGCGCCGTCTATGAGCGCAAAACGGCCTTGGCCCGTTTCGAGCGCGATCAGGCCGTGGCCGAGAGCTCGCTGAAGTACGCTTTCGTCTGGTACCAAACCGCGGCCGAGCTGTTCTCTCCGCCGGAGAGCCGCTGGACCGTCATGGCGCGCGAAAAGATGGCGCGCACGCGCGAGCTCTGGAAAAAAGAGCTCGACGCGCAAAAGGTCCCCTACCAAGACTACATGCTCGAGTAGCATGATCCGCCTTCTCATCGGGATCGCGCTGCTGCCGCTGTCGGGCTCCCTATTCTGGGTCGCGGCGAAGACTCTCGCCGGCGTGGCGGTGGGATCGGCGTCGGCGGCCCCGTTCGCGGCGGGCCTTGGGATCGTTTTCGCCGCGTGGGCCATGGGCCGCTACCTTCTCGAGCCGGTCGGTCCCCTGAGCTGGCTCTCTCGTTCGGCTCAGTGGAGCTACGTGCTGGGCCATGAACTCACTCACGCCATGGCGGCTTGGGCCAGCGGGGGCAGCGTGTACGCCATTAAGGTCAGCGAAAAAGAAGGGCACGTCGATCTGTCGCACTCCAGCGCCTTCGTGGCCTTGGCGCCGTACTGCTTTCCCTTTTACGCGATCATCGTCGCGATGGGCTATCGCGTCCTGCTGTGGTTCAGTCCGGAAGCCGGCGGCGAGGCTTTATTCCTGTTCTTGATGGGCGGCGCTTTGGGCGCGCATATCCTGTTCACCTGGGATTGCCTGACCCAGGTTCGCCAGCCGGATCTAGATGCCGCCGGAGGCGCCGCGTTTTCCTGCGCGCTGATCGCGATCGCCAACGGGCTTATGATCCTACTGCTGCTCAAGGGCCTGTTTCCGGAGTCGGTCGCGTTGTTTGCGCGCCTGCGCGAGGCGGGAGGGCTGGTCGCCCGGTTCTGGTCGCTGGCTTGGACGTGGGGCAGGCCCGTCGTCGCGGCGATCAAGCGCCAGGCGCTGTCGTGAGCGATCTGCGCCGCGAGTTCGGCCGCAAGGCTTTCCATATGCTCTCGTTGGTCTATCTCCTTGCTTACCGGATGATCGGCTGGCCGGCCATCATTCCCGTGATGAGCGTCTGGCTGGTCGTCGTTTTCGGCATTGAGATCGCCCGACTCAAGATCCCGAAGGTGGAGCGCACCTTGGTCGGCTTCTTTGATGGGATGATCCGCGAGACCGAGCGCCGGCACTTCAGCGGGATATTCCACACCACAGCCGGCTGCGTCGTCGCGATACTGATCGCGCGCGGCGACGCGATGATCGCCAGCGCGGCCATCCTGCAGTTGTCCTTGGGCGACGCGGCCAGCGCGCTTATCGGCAAGGCCTTCGGGCGCGTCAAGATATTGGGGGGAGCCAAGTCGCTCGAAGGGACCTTGGCGGGGTTCGCGGTCGGATTGGCCGCGGCGCTGGCCTGCGGCGTGCGCCCCGGCGCAGCACTTCTGGCGGCGGCGGCGGGCGCGCTCGTCGAGCTGCTGCCCACCACCGCCTGGGTCAACGATAACTTGTGGATACCCGTGGTCTGCGCCGCGGTCCTGCGTCTGGCGGGCGCGCAATGAAGGGACGTGTCGCCGTCGCGGCGCGCCGAGTGTCGGGCTTGTCGGGAGCTGCGCGGCTGATCGTCGAGCATGCTCGGCGCCTGGTCGCCGAGGGCTGGGAAGTCCATGTGTTCGCCGAGCGCCTCGACAAGAAGGCGATCATCGAAGCCGGGGCCGTGCCGCGCTGGGTGCCGTCTTGGCCGTTTGGTTCCTGGATGAAACGGCGCGCTTTCGCCGCCGCCGCGGGCCGCATGACGAAGGGCTTCGATCTTGTGCACGGCCACGGCGACCTGCTGGAGCAGGACATCCTGAGCCTGCACAATTGCGTGCACGCCGCGCATGAGGCGGCGCGCGGCGCGCCACTGCCGGCCGGCGACGCGGTCGGACGCATGCATTCGATCCAGCTCGGCGAGGGGCGCTTTCGCGCCTTAATCGTCAACTCTCGGCTGACTCGAGACGACGTCATTGGCCGATTCGGCGTTCCCGAGCACAAGGTGTCGGTGATTTATCCCGGCTTCGATACCTGCCGCTTCAACGCGGGTTCCCGCGAGGAATTAAGCGCCGCGGCGCGGGAAGAGCTGGGCGTCAAGCCCGGCGAGGTCCTGTTCGGGCTCGTCACCTCCGGCGACTTCGAGAAGCGCGGGCTTCCGGCGTTCCTGCGGGGCTTTGCCGCGATGTCGAAGCAATTTCCCGCGACCCGCGCGCTGGTGGTCGGCAAGGAGTCTCGGCCCGGCCCTTATTTGGGCCTGGCTCGTGAGTTGGGGATCGTCGACCGCGTGTTTTTCCGTGATCCGATCGCCGACGTCCAGCGTTTTTATCACGCCCTCGACGTCTACGTCCACCCTGCCCGGTGGGAGGAGTTCGGCATGAGCGTGCTTGAGGCGCTGGCCTGCGGTCTGCCCGTGATCACGGGAGCCTCCGTCGGCGCGGCCGAGCTGATGAGCGGAGCGGGGCGCGAGCTGGTCTTAAACGACGTCTCCGCGGAGCCTTTGGCCGCCGCGATGCTCGCGTTGGCGCGCGACCCCGCCCGGCGCGCGCGATTGGGCGCTTTGGGACCGGCTTGCGCCGCGCCGTGCGCCTGGGACAAAGGTGCGGCCGGAGTCGCTGTTCTCTACGATCGGCTCATAAAGAAGTAACATCTTTCCTTATGAAGTTCATGGACGCCTCGAAAAGGGCGTTGCGCTTGCTCTTTGCCGCGATCCGCGTCCTTCTGCGGGGCTTCGGGCTGAGCTTCATCGTCCTTGTGATGCTCGCCGCGGCATTGGTCGCGTACGTCCACCACCGTTTCGGGCCCGAGGAAGTGCGGCGCTTGGCCGTCGTCCAGCTTGAGTCTTTCCTGCACCGGGAAGTGGTCATCGAGCGCATGGTCCTATCCCCGCGCGGCCTCAAGATCAAGGGCCTGCACGTGCGCGGCAGTCGGGCCGAGGGCGACCTGCTCGTCTGCGACACGGCCTTGCTGACCGTCAAGCTCCAGCCTTTGCTGCGCCGCCGCCTTGAGTTCGACACGCTGCGTCTGGAGTCGCCGCAGATCGCCCTGACCAGGCAGACGGACGGGACCTGGGATTTTGCCGATCTGTTCAGGAGCACTCCGACTCAAGCGGGAGCCGTGCCCTTGGCCTTGGCCGCGGCGGAGACCATCATCGTCGACGGCAACATTCGCGTCGACGACCGCAAGCTCGGACGTCGGATCGCCTTCGAGAAGGTTTCCCTGCGTGCCGACGGCTTCGACCAGGACCACGAGTTTCCGCTGGCGGTTTCCTTCGTCAACTCGATTTCCGTCGCCTCGCGTACGATCGTGACCCGCGTGTCGGCGGAGGGCTTGGTGAATTTAGCGAGCCTGCAGTGGTCGAGTGCTACCGCTCGCATCGACCGCTTCTCCGGCGAGATGGACGGAGTCACAGTCAAGGGCAGCGGCTCGGTGACCGGCTTCATTCATCCCGTATTCGAGATCGAGGCCTCAGCGCCCGCTCTTGACGCCGAACGCTGGCCGGGCTGGACCGGACATGACTGGAGGCTGTCGCTGCCCGCCACCCAGTGGAGCGCGCGCGTCTCGTGGCCCACGTTCAAGCTGTTCGACATCGAACGGCTCGCCATCAAGACCTCGGCCGGGAGCGTGAACCTCAGCGGCGTCTTCGACGTGAGCGCGGACACGCCCACCCTGCGCGCGGTGCTGTCGACGCGCGACGCCGTCCTCGATAAATCGGCGCAGTGGCACCCGGCCTGGACCGCGCGCGCGCCGCGCGGAAAAGCCTCGCTGCGGGCCGTCATCGAAGGGAAATGGGGGGCTCTTCAGGTGAAGGAGGCGGAACTCTCGCTGCGCGGCTTCGACGCGACCTGGGGCAGCCGGCGCGTGGAGGGAGTGGATCTCGACGCCACGGCCGCCGACGAGTTCGCCGAGCTCAAGGCCTCCGTCACGAAGGGAACGCTGCACGCGTACGACAACGTCTTCGAAGACTTGGCGTTTACTTTGTCGGTGATCAAGCAGACTCTATTGGTGGAGAATTTGACGCTGCGCTGGAGCGGCTCTCGCCTTCGCCTGCGCGGCCGGGTGGACCGCCTGTCCGCGCCGAAGGAAGTCATGATCTCGGGCAATCTCGACAAGGTCGTCTGGGAGGACGCGCAGCGCCTCGTGCTCGGCGTCGTGGCCTCGATCTCCACGCGCACCGTTTCCGCGCGGCCGGAGGGCAGCCGGCCTTGGGTGCGCACGTTCAAATACGTGATTCCGCGCAGCTTTCCCGACACGGTCGGCCATCTGCGCGTGGGAGAGGTCAAGCACGCGAACTTCATGTGCAAGGAGCTCGATCTTCTGTGGTCGCTCAAGGGCGTGACGCCGTCGCTCGACAAAGTCGACGGCGAGGCGCGCATGCGCTTTGGCCCCGGCCGCGTGGCCGACATCCCGGCCGTGCAGGACGCCAATAAGTTCCTGCGCGTGATCTTCCTGCCTTTCATCTACATGCACAAGATGAACAAGTTCTCGGTGTTCAGCACGGCCACGGCTTATCCGAAGACCCTCGACTTCAACCGAATCGAGAGCGAGTACGCCTTGGCCAAGGGAGTGGCCACTACCCGCTACTTCCATGTCGACTCAAGCCAGCTCGGCGCCTTCGCCGAGGGCACTGCCGATTTCGGATCCGAAAAAGTGGACATGAACGTGCTGACGCGGCTGACGCATTACGAGGGCGTGCTGCCCGAATGGTGGGTCGATGAGGCGGGGCGGCCCGCGATCGGATTCCGGGTGAAGGGCGACTTGAACACCCCCGAGCTTGAGCCGCGCTTCAAGAAGATACCCGTCGACGAGATCGAGAGGCGCTTCGAGGACGGACGCGCCGGCGGCAAGAAGCGATTCGAAGCGATCGAGAAGCTGCAGACTTTGTGAGGAGGCGGATATGACGCGACTCAATAAGATGGACGTGCTGGGGCTGCTGCAGGAGCATGGGGCGGTGGTCAGCGGCCACTTCCGGCTGCCCTCGGGCCTGCATTCGCCGGTTTATCTTCAGACGGCGCTGGTCCTGCAGTATCCGCACGTGGCGCAGAAGGTGGCCAAGGCGGTCGCGGCGAAATTCGCCTCCGCGGTGGACGTGGTGATCTCGACGGGCATGGGCTCGGTGGTCCTGGGCCAGGAGGTCGCGCGCGCCAAGAAAAGCCGGGCGATCTTCACTGAGCGAGTCAACGGCGCGATGGCTTTCCGCCGCGATTTCCGACTGGAGCGGGGCGAACGCGCTTTAGTCATCGTCGACGTGCTCACCACCGGCCGCTCCAACGCCGAGGTGGTGGCACTTGCGCAGGCTTACGGCGCGCGCGTGGCGGGGGTGGGTGCGATGGTCGACCGCTCCCAGGCCCCGCTGTGCCTGGGCGTGCCGGTGCGCAGCCTCATCGGCTATCCGCTCCAGGCCGCGCCGCCCGACTCCTGCACGCAGTGCGCGGCGGGCGTGCCCCTGTCGACGGCCAAGCGCGAGATCGAGATCGGCTCGGACGGAGAGTGATATGATCGAACGCTACACGCGGCCCGACATGGGCGAGATATGGTCCGACGACAGCCGGCTGCGCGCGATGCTGCGCGTGGAGGAAGAGCTGCTCAAGGCGATCGCCGGCGAGAAGGGCGTTCCGTCCTCGGAGCTTAAGGCCCTGCGGAGCATGCTCGATAAGTCCCTGCTCGAAGCCTCGCGCCGCAAGGAGTCCACCGCCGGTCATGAAGTCATCGGCATGCTGTCGGCCGTCGCCGGGGAGCTCAAGAGCAAGGCGCCCAAGGTCGACCGTTATCTCCACTACGGCATGACCTCTTCCGACGTGCTCGACACGTCGATGGCTCTGCAGTTGCGAGATTCCGCCGACCTGTTGGTCGCCGGCCTTGAAGCCGTGTCCAAGCGCCTGAAGTCCCTGGCGCGCAAGCACGAGCGTACCTGGATGGTCGGCCGTACCCACGGCGTGCACGCCGAACCCATCACTTTCGGCATCAAGGTCGCCGGCTGGCATGCCGAGGCCATGCGCTGCCTGCGCCGCATGCGCGCCGCGCGCGAGGTCATCGCTTACGGAAAGGTATCGGGCGCGGTCGGAGCGTTCTCGCAGCTGACGCCGGACGTCGAGGCGCGAGTCCTCGACGCGCTCAATCTGCGGCCGGAGCCCGTCTCCACGCAGGTGGTGCCCCGCGACCGTTACGCCGAGTATTTCCATGCCTTGGTCCTTTCGGCGTGCATGGTCGAGCGCATCGCCCTGGAGATCCGCCATCTTCAGAAAACAGAGATTCTCGAGCTCGAGGAGCCGTTCTCCGAGGGCCAGAAAGGCTCTTCGGCCATGCCGCACAAGCGCAACCCCGTCTTGTGCGAGAACCTCTGCGGCCTGGCGCGCTTAATTCGCACCTACGAGTCCGCTGTGCTCGAGAACTGCGCGCTGTGGCACGAACGCGACATCTCGCACTCCTCCAATGAGCGCATGATCATTCCCGACGCGCACATAGCACTCGACTTCATGCTCCACCGCCTGGGCCAGGTCCTCGACGGCCTGCAGGTGTACCCTGAGCGCATGAAGGCCAACTTGGAGCGCATGAACGGCTTGGTCTTCTCGCAAAAAGTCCTCCTGCGCCTTATCGACGCCGGTCTCGGGCGATTGGAGGCCTACGACTTGGTTCAGCGCAACGCCATGAAAACCTGGAAGGATCATCGGCCCCTGCGCGATCATCTGGCCGCCGATGCGGACGTTTCCAAGCGGCTGTCGGCCAAGGAACTCGATGCATGCTTCTCGCTCGAACCTTACGGCGCCGCGTCGAGGGAGATTTTGAAGCGGGGCGGGTGTTTATAGCGACAGAGCAATATATCTTAAACCATATGGAACTATTCCCGGGAACAGTTCCATATGTTCAAAGATATAGACATTAAAATGAACCCTATCATCTTGCTGACGGACTTCGGTCATCGTGATCCCTTTGTCGGGATCATGAAAGGCGTTATCTTGTCGCGTGCGCCGAAGGCATCAATTGTGGATCTATGCCATGGTATACCGCCGCAGGATGTTTCCGCTGCGGCATTAGCATTAAAAACATCCGTTGAATATTTCCCGAAGAATTCTTTGTTCGTTGTGGTCGTGGATCCTGGAGTGGGATCTAAACGGCGCATACTTTGGGCCAAAACGAAGCGGCACTCGTTCTTAGCGCCGGACAACGGCGTTTTGTCATGGTTGCCAGACAAGATCATAGAGTGTCGGTATGTTTCTAACCAAAAATTATTTCTAACATCGGATGCCCAAACATTCCACGGTCGAGATAAGTTTGCTCCCGTGGCGGCGGCGTTGTCCAAGGGCTTATCAGTCGCGTCTCTTGGTCTTAAAGTGTCCGACCGATTAATCGTGCCGTTTCCGTTCCCCAAACGAAGCCGTTATTCATTGATCGGCAGTGTCCTAACCTTCGATCATTTCGGCAACGCCATCACCAACCTTCCCTCCTCCGAGATCCCGCCCCGCGCGCGCGTCATCCACCGCGGCCGCGACCTCGGCCCCTTGAAGACTCACTACGCCGAGGCCGCACGCAGCACCCGTATGGCCGTCGCGGGTTCCGCTGGACTCGTCGAGCTGTCGGCGCGCGAGGGCGATTACGCCTCCGTGGCTCGCGCGCGCCGGGGAGACCCCGTCCATGTCCGATTCCGCCCCTAAAGCCGTCGCCGTCGAAAAGAAGGTCCGCATCGTTCTTAATGCGACCCGCGAGAAGCGCCTGCTCGCCGGGCATCTCTGGATATTCTCCAACGAGATCAAGGAAGTCCTGGCCGAGGAAAAGCCCCAGCCCGGCGACCTGGGCGTGGTCGTGACCGCAGGGGGAATAGAACTAGGGCTGGCCTTCTACAATCCCAACAGTCTAATCGGCGGGCGCATCATCACGCGCGATCCCAAGGAGCCCGTGGACGCCGCCTTCTTCCGCCGCCGTCTGGCCGAGGCGATGGCCTACCGCGAGAAGTCGCTGTCTGGCGAGACCTCGTACCGCCTGTGCTTCGGCGAGTCCGACGGCCTGCCCGGCCTGGTCGTCGACCGCTACGGCCAATACCTGGTGCTCCAGGTCATGTCCGCCGGCATCGAGCGGCGCATGGCGTGGGTGCAGGAGGCGCTCGAGGACCTGCTCAAGCCCAAGGGAATCTTTCTTAAGAACGATCATAAAGTCCGGGCGCTTGAGGGTCTGCCTCTGGAATGCCGCATGCTCACGGGCGTAGTTCCTGAGCGCGTGCCGATCACCGAGAGCGGCCTGCGCTTCGCGGCCCCCATCGGCGAGGGCCAGAAAACCGGGCATTACTTCGACCAGCGCGAAAACCGCGCTTTCCTTCGCCCCTACTTCGAGGGGCGCGGCGTGCTCGATCTGTACAGCTACACCGGCGCCTTCGCCATCGCCGCGGCCAAAGGCGGAGCCAAGCGGGTCTTGGCTCTCGACAGCTCGGGGCCGGCCGTCCAACTCGCCAAGGAGAACGCGAAGTTCAACGGTGTGGACGGCGTAGTCTCCGTCGACGAGGGCAACGCCGAGGAGGCTTTGGAGACCTTCGCGCGCGGCCAGCAGCCCTTCAAGCCCGACATGATCGTGCTCGATCCTCCGAGCCTGGTTCCGGCCAAGAAGCACCTGCCCCAGGCCCTACGCCTGTACACCAAGCTCAACAGCCAGGCGATGCGCGCGCTGCCGAAGGGGGGGCTTTTGGCGTCGGCCACCTGCTCCCACCACGTCTCGCGCGAGGATTTCGTCTTGATGCTTCGCAACGCGCAGGCCAAGGCCGAGCGGCCGATCCGGTTCATTGCCTTGCGCGGCCAGGCGATCGACCACCCGATCCTGCTCGCCATGCCCGAGACCGAGTACCTGCACTTCGCCTTGCTGGAGATTCTCTAAACTTGATGGAACAGCATTTGGAGGAGGACCGTTCCTCCAAGTTCTCTCCCTCGAAGCTTTCGGTCTACCAGAACTGCGCCCGGCGCTATCAGTACCGGTACGTCGACAAGATCGCCCGCGCGCGCAAGACGCCCGAGACGGTGGTCGGTGTGGCGGTGCACTCGGCCTTCGAGGAGCTCTACGGCCTGGTTTCCGGCGGGAAGACCCCGACCTTGACCGAAGTGCAGGCCTTTTACGACCGCGAGTTCGACGCGGGCTGGGACGTGACGGTCGTCGTCAAGGACGAGCGTTTTGCCAAAGACGACTGGCGCAAGGTCGGCCGGGACTGCGTCGAGCTTTACTATAACGCCCATCAGCCGTTCACGCAGGATCGGACGGTGGCAATCGAGAAAAGGGTCGGATTTCCGATCATGGTCGATGGTCATGAGTACCGCATCGAGGGATTCGTCGATCGTCTGGCGCTGACACCCGACGGCGCTTTTGAGATCATCGACTACAAGACGGCGAAGTCCTTGCCCAATCAAGAGCACGCCGACGCCGATTGGCAGCTGGCCCTTTACGAGCTGGCGGTGCGGCGCGAATGGCCGGACACTAAAGAAGTCCGCCTCAAATGGCATTATGTGCGTCACGGAAAAACGTTGGTTTCGGTGCGCGACGACGCCGCCCGCGCGCGCCTGCTGGCCGACGCCGCGGCGCTGATCTCCGAGATCAAGCATGACCACGTCTTTGCGCCCAAGCCCGGCCCGTTGTGCGACTGGTGCGAGTACCGCGACCTGTGCCCGGAGTTCGCTCATCCGATCAAAGTCGCGGCCTTGCCGCCGACCGAGAGGCGCAAGGACGACGGCGTGCGCTTGGTCGGCGATTTAGCCGAGATCGAGGGACGCCGCAAGCGGCTGAAGGACGAGCTTAAGGCCGTGGAGCGGGAGCGCGACGAGGTCGAGACCCGCCTCGTCGACTGGGCGACGGCCGCCGGCGTGACCACGGTCGCCGGAGAGGGCGCCCAGGCGACGGTCCTTATCAAGGAAGAAACGCACCTGCCCACGAAGACGGCGGAGCCGGAGCGCCACGCTGAGCTTGAAGCCGAGGCGAGACGATCCGCTTTGTGGGGGGAAGTGGCGCGTCTGGACGCGCATGCTCTCATCGAGGGGGTCCGGACTAGACGCTGGGCCGGGGAATTGAGGGCCTTGGCCGAGTCCTTGATCTCGCGCTACGGACGTCGGGCCGCGACAAGCTCCGTGCGCCTGAAGCGCAGGGCCGAGTCCGACGAAGAGTAGACGACTCTCAGTCGAAGGTTGATTTTTCGGGTCCGCCGATCCCGAGCTGGACCGCAAGGCTCATCCAATCGGACTTCAGCCGATCGTGCTGAGCCTCGAGCTCGTTCCAGCCGCGATCGAACTCGAGAGGCTTGGAGCCTTTCGATTTGCGGCCCTTATGGCGAGCGGACTTCAAGGATGTTTTTTTCATGTTCGTCCTCAATGGCAGTATAGCCCCGGTCCTCGATTTCGTCAACAGGAATATGAGTCACAAGTGCCCATTTTTTGACTAGGTCTTTTCGACCCGAGTATGCTAGTCTCCGCCAGATGTAGCCGCAAGGATTGTTCATTGAGAGTTGAAAGGTAGGACAAAAGACCTATTGGTCTCTAGGTCCTATGACCCATGCATCGTTTGGGCAGCATGCAGATACTCGCCTAGACGCAGACGCGCCAGGGGGACAACACAGTGAAGAGATTCCTTATTGCAATGACCCTCGCGGCCTTCGCGGCCGCCGCCGAAGCCAAGCCCGTGACGGTGGCGGGAAAGACGCGCTATATCGTGACCTTCGACGCGAAGGCCAAGCAGGGCGACCGCGATTCCTCGCTGGCGGCGCTTGGCCTGTCGGCCTCCATGCACATCGCCACCGACGGCGACTCCCCCGACGAGGTCTCGATGGCGGTCGTGGACGTTCCCGCGGGCCAGGCCCCTCCGGCCGTCGGCGGACGCATCGTCTCCGTCGAAATGGACCAGAACGTGCGGTGGATCGAGTCCGCGCAGCCGTCCTTTCAATCGACTCCGTTCACGTCTCGGCTGATGGACAGTCTGAAGATGCCGCGGGCCTCCGATATCGGGCGCGACATGCCCTCCTATCTCATGTTCGCCCAGCGCCCCGAGCTGACGTGGGGTCTCAAGCGCGTCCAGGCTCCCGCGGCGTGGGCGGTCTGCGCGCGCGACAAGGTCAAGACCTGCGAGGGCGCGTTCGTGAAGGTCGCGGTCCTCGACACGGGCATCTTCGCCGAGCATTCGGACCTACTTGGCCAGGTGGACGGCGGCTACTCGGCGCTCACCAAGAGCGAGAATCCGAAGGATTACAGCGACGACAACGACGAGCCCGGCCACGGCACGCACGTCGCCGGGACGATCGCGGCGGTCAAGGACGGCAAGGGTGTAGTCGGAGTGGCACCCTCGGCCCGCTTGTATTCCGTGAAAGTCCTGGACAAGAACGGCAGCGGGAATATGTCCGACATCATCGACGGCCTGGTCTGGGCCGTCAAGAACAGGATGGACGTCGTGAATATGAGCCTCGGCGCTCCCATCGACAGCGACGCGCTGAAGGCGGCGGTGCGCAAGGCCAGCGGCTCGGGAGGCGTGATCATCGTGGCCGCCGCCGGTAACTCGGGTGCCGCGGTGTCTTATCCAGGCGCTTATGACGACGTGATCACGGTGGGGGCGTCGGATTTCGAGGACAAGCTCGCCCCGTTCTCAAGCCGCGGCCCGGCTGTGGATTTCATCGCGCCCGGAGTCGACATCCTGTCCACGCGGGTCGGAGGCGGCTGGCTGTCCTTGCGCGGCACGTCGATGGCCTGCCCGCACGTCGCCGGCCTGGCCGCGATCGCGATCGCCCAGGGCTATAAGGGCCTCAACGGGCCCGACGGCGTGATGGCCCAGCTCAAGAAGGCGGCGTCTCCGCTGCGAGGGGAAATGACTGCGGAGATGCAGGGTGCGGGGATGATCGATGCCGGCAGGCTCGCGCGCTAAGGCTTGGCGGCGTCGGAACCTTTGAGGTCGTAGGGTCCGTTGAAGGCGGCGAGGAATTCCACGCCGCCGAAACCGGCGACCTTCAGCGAGAACATCGTGCCGGCCGGGATCACCGCGTAGCCGGAGGGGGAGATCGTTTCGGTCTTGTCGCCGATGTTCAGGACGAGCTTGCCCTTGAGCACGAGGATGGTCTCGTCGTGGGTATGGGCGTGCTTGGGCAGAGAATAGCCTTTGGGCATGCGCACCAGGATTTGCACCGCGTGCGTGGCCTTGTCCTCGTAGATGAGGTGGTATTCCGTGCCGGGAGGCAGGCTGCCGGAGGCCTTCCAGTCGATCTGCGCGGCGTTCTTGAGCACGGGGGCCGCGGCCTCCTGGGCCGAGCTTGCGACCGCGAGAGCGGTCACGGCGAGGACGGATAGGATCTTCATCATAAAGGTGGTGGCGGGGGACAGGATCGAACTGTCGACACCCGGTTTTTCAGACCGGTGCTCTACCACTGAGCTACCCCGCCGAGGGAGGGATCATACCAAATCCTCCCCCCGGGGAGGCGATTCAGAGCGAGAGTTCGGCGCGGGCTTTCTTGTAGCGCGGGTCGTCGGTACGCAGCAGGTCGGGATCGATACCCAGCCGCTTGCAGGCTGCGAGGGTGAAGCGCTGGCCCCAGAGAAGCTGGGCGAGCCAGTCCTCGGACGAGGCTTCCACGAGGGGGACTTCGATGGTCTGCAGGTAGCGGCGCACGATGTCCCAGCGCTTTTCCTTCGGGCCGCTGAAGCCCACGACAAGCGATCCCGGGCCCACCGAGATGCGCGGGCCGTGCAGAAATTCCTCGAGGCCGAAGGCGCGCACGCGCAAATAGGAGGCTTCTTGAAGCTTCAAGGCGATTTCGCGGGCGATCCATTCACGAAGGCCATCGCCAAGAAGAACGAGGTCCATAGGAGGCGTTACAGGCGGGAAATCGGGGCCCCAGGACAGGCTTGCTTGGGCGCGTTTGAACGGAGCCAGCAAAGCGGGTTTGCCGGGCCAACGCAGAAGCCAAGCCAAAGTGGTGGTCAGGGACTTTGTGAAGGCGCCGGTGTCTTCCAAGACACAGGTCTCAATGCGTTTCTTGGACCCCTGCCAAGGGCTGTCCTTGCCGGTGATCATGACGGTTTCGGCTCCCAAACGGCGCGTCATGGCCTCGGCTTTCACCGTGTAGGACTTCGTCCCGCGATGAGACAAAAAAATAGCGAGATCTCCCCGCGACAACCTAAACGGACGCGAAACAAAATCAAAGCTGTGAACGGCTCGAGCGTCGAGACCGGCACGGCACCATAACCATGCCGCGATTTGCGCGGCGTGATGGTTGGTGCCGACGCCGACTATGTACACCGCGCGTCCTTTCGGGCTCTTGAACCAGGCCGGCGCGGGTGCTGCAAGCGCGGCGTTAATTAACGCGGGCTGGGCGAAGATGTTGGCCTCGTAGCGGCTCATTTTCCCTTCTTGTGGCCGCGGGCCATCATGAACTCGTAGGGAACCTCGATGCCGCTGCCGACCTTGTTCTTGGCGGCGCGGCGCAGGACGGTTTTTTTGACCCAGGCCTGGTCTTTTTCGCAGAGGCTGCGAAGCATCGCCCCGGTGCGGCCGGCGCCTTCGGTCATCGTCGTCCAATAATCCTCGGGCGAGGTAAAGCGGAAGGCGCCGCTGAGGCGCTTCGTCGAGATCTCAAGCAAACCGGCGCGCGCGAAGGCCCCATCCAGCGCGCCGTCGGGGCCGAACGTGTACAGCGTCGGCGCGCCTTGCGGGGCCCGCAGAGATGGATCAGCTTCGACGATGGCGTGTAGAACGAGGGACGTAAACAGCATCTTCTCACGCCGGCCTTGGACCAGGCAGGCGACCACCCCGCCGGGCTCGGTCACTCGCGTCATCTCGGCCAGGGCCACGTCGGGTTGGGCGAACAGCATAAGCCCCAGCTGAGAGATCACCGCGTCGAAGGAGGAGTCGGGCAGGGGAAGCGCGTGCGCATCCAAGATTTTCCATTCGATCGGAGCCGCGCGCTTGGGCGCCGGAGCGTCCTTGGCGCGTGCGATCATGCCCGGGGCCAGGTCTGCGGCCAGCACCGAGCCGCGCTCGCCGATCTTGACGGCCGCCGCGCGGCTGGCGATGCCGGGCCCGCAGGCCAGGTCCAGCACGCGCCAGCCTTTCTTGAGGCCGGCGAACTCGACGAATTGCTCGGCCGTGCGCGCGAACAGCGCGTTGGAGAGCTTTTCGTAGCGCTCGGCGGCCTCGCTCCACACCTCGCGCGACTCGGCGGTGTGCGCGGCGGGATCGAAGGCGGGATTGTTTTCCACGGCTCATTATAGCGTCTTGCGGCTGATTAGGGGGGTATGCTTCAATGGCCTTATGAACCTCATCCCCCAAGTCATCGAGCGGGCCACCCAAGGCTCCGTTATCGGCTACGACATCTACTCCCGCCTGTTGAAGGACCGCATCATCTTCGTCGGCGGCTACGAAGGCGAGTTCACCACCGACTCGGCCAACACCTTGATCGCCCAGCTCCTGTACTTGGACTCCGACGACAACAGCAAGGACATCAACCTCTACATCAACTCCCCTGGCGGCATGGTCACCGCCGGCTTGGCGGTCTACGACACCATGCAGTTCATCAAGTCGCCGATTACCACCATCTGCATGGGCATGGCCATGAGCTTCGGCGCCGTCATCCTGGCGGCCGGCTCCAAGGGCAAGCGCTACGCCCTGCCCAACTCTCGCATCATGATCCACCAGCCCCTGGTGGGCGGCATCTCCGGCCAGGCCACCGACATTATCGTCGAGGCCAAGGAGATGGCCCACACCCGCAAGCTCCTCGAGGAGATCATGGCCAAGCACACCGGCCAGACCTTCGCGAAGGTTTCCGCCGACATGGAACGCAACTACTACATGTCCGCCGAAGATGCCAAGAACTACGGGATCATCGACGAGGTGATCATGGGCGCTAAGGCCGTCGCGCTCAACGGCGCCAAGAAATAAGACTTTGCCGTTGAATCGCTGAGGAACTGCGCAAGCGGCCGGTTCAGGCCTGTCGCGGCTAGTCCGGAGCGAAACACCGAAGGCGGTGTGCGTCGAAAACCTGTGCTGCGTCCGTTGGACGGCTAAACATATTCCCGCCGCGAAGAGTTGACGCCGCCAGCGTGTCCCCCGCCGGGAACATCTCTCTGGGTAAGGATTGTCTATTAAAATAGACAGCTGGCGGGGACTAGGGTTGTCCCCCCGAGGCCTACTGGATTGGGTTGAAAACCTTCAGGTGATTTCTTTCAAGATCGCTGATGATCAGTTGCCCTTCCGGGGATAACGCTAATACCAAGCCGGTCGTTCAACCGGCGGCCTAAGTCAGGCCTGGCGGGGGAATGCCTGTCTTGATAAAGATTGTCTATTAAAACAGACAATTGGCGGGGACTAGGATGTTTCCCCGGGCCTACCGGATCAGAGATCGGTGCGCAGGTCCCACAGCTCGGGGAACAGCCGGACCTCGAGCGTCTTGCGCAAATAAGAGACGCCGGCGGTACCGCCCGTGCCTCGCTTAAACCCGATGATGCGCTGCACCGTGGTCACGTGACGGAAGCGCCACTGGCTGAAGCCGTCTTCCAGGTCGACGAGCTTCTCGGCCAGCTCGTAGAGGTCCCAGTAGGTTTTCGTGTCCCTGTAGACGGTCAGCCACGCGGCCTGAACGCTGGGGTCACCGACCGTGGGCAGGCTGTAGTCCGGCTTCAGGCGTTTGGGGGAGATCTTCAAGCCGCGGCGATCGAGAAGGGCGACCACCTCGTCGTAGAAGCAGGGGGTGCCCAGGGCCTTCTCCAGCTGGACGCGCACCATGGGAATATGGGCGTGGGGTGCTATCATGGCCGCGTTCTTGTTGCCGAGCTTGAACTCGAGAAGGCGGTACTGATGGGACTGGAACCCGGAGGAATGCCCCAGCGCGTCGCGGAAGGTCATGTAGTCGGCCGGAGTCAAGGTAGACAGCACATCCCATAACTGGGTCATGTGGCTTTGCACGTTTGAAATGCGCGCGAGCATCTTGAACACCGGCCCCAACTCGCCGGTGCGCAGCTGGACGAAGGCCGCGTCGAGTTCGTGGAGGATGAGCTTCAGCCACAGCTCCGTGCTTTGATGCTGGATGATGAAGAGCATCTCGTCGTGACTTGAGCTCAATGGCTTCTGGGCGCTGAGCAGCCGGTCAAGGCCCAAGTAGCCGCCATAGCTCATTTCGTTTTGAAATTCGGTGTGGGCGCCCTCGGGAAGGGCGACGGGACAGTGCGCGGGGCCCATCTTTTCTTTATGTCTCATCGCTGAAGTGTCTCCATTAAGAGCTCGCCCCGCTCGCGGTCGATCAAGGCGCGGGCTTTATTCCAGTCCACGTCCTCGGCGCGCTTGAGGTCGCGGCACAGCTCGGCCAAGATGCGGTTTTGCACCGCTCCGGCCCGCTGGGCGAAACGGTAGGGCACGCGGCTGAAGGTCACTAAGGAGTACCGCGGGACGTACTCGCCGGAAAAGCGCTCGGCAAGCAGCCGCTCCACTTTTTTCTCGAGGAGGAAGCGCGGGTCGGCGACTTTGTCGCGCATCTCCACGAAATTTTCCAGAGCCATCTCCGCGATGGCGTCGGCGTCGGGCTTGCGCTCGCGCTCGAACTCAGTAAAGACCGATTCCCAGTCGCGAGTGTCACTCAGGCGCTTGTCGATAAGGGCGCTGAGCACGGAGCAGTCCTCGAAGCCGCAGTTCATGCCCTGGCCGTAGAAGGGGACCATGGCGTGGGCGGCGTCGCCCAGGATCAGCGCCCGGCCTCCGACGCTCCAGGGGAAGCATTTGACCATGGTCATGGCTCCCACGGGATTGGCGAAGAACTGTTCGGTCAGGTCAGGAATTAGCGGCACGGCGTCCGGGAACTGGATTCGGAAAAAATCCATAACAGCCTCGGGCGAGTCCAACGATTCGAAGCTTAGGGGGCCCTCGAAGGGAAGAAAAAGAGTGCAGGTGAAGCTTCCGTCCCAATTGGGCAGGGCGATGAGCATGTAAGTGCCCCGAGGCCAGATGTGGAGGGCGTTTTTCTCGAGTTGAAAGCGGGCGTCTCCTTCGCCCGCTCGAGCGGGCAGGCAAAGCTCTTTGTAGCCGTGCTTCAAGGATTGAGAACTGGAATCGTACCCGGGGCGGGCGGCCAGCTCCTGGCGGATCGCCGAGCCCGAGCCGTCGGCGCCGATGACAACTTCGGCCGCTATCTCTTCGATAGTGCCTGTGTCGGTATTTTCAACATGGAGTATTCCCTTGGAAAAGTCGGCACCCACGGCCTTGCGCTTGAAGTTGATGCGCACGGCAGGGGATTTCTCGGCTTCGTCCATCAGCACCGCGTTGAGCCAGGCCCGGGAGATCGAGTTGATATGCTCGGAGTCGTCTTTGCCGTAAGGTTGGAAGCTCAAAGCGCCCGACTGCGCGTGCATGACGCGGCGGAACATGGGGATGGCTTGGGTCAGGACCTTCCGGTCGAGTCCCAGCTCGGCCAGCGCGTGCAGCCCCCGCGTGGACAGCGCCAGGTTGATGGAGCGCCCGGCGGAGACCTTCTCCTTGCGCATGTCGGCTCGGCGCTCGAACACTTCGACCGACAAGCCCTTGCGGGCCAATATCGCCGCCAGCAGCGAGCCCACCAGGCCCTCTCCGACGACGACGACCTTATCGCGCAGCGGCTTTTGTCTTCCCATGGGTCAGCGCTTGCGTCAGGCGGTAGACGTCGCTGAATCGGTTGTACAGCGGTACCGGTGCGGCGCGGACTACGTCGGGTTCGCGCACATCGCAGATGATGCCCTGCTCCTGCAGCCGTTTGACCAGCCGTTCCTTGGGCTCGGTCACATGGAAGGAAATCTGGCAGCCGCGCTCGTTGGGCTTATCCGGCGTGATCATCCGGCAGGAACCCTCTGGCAGAGTCTTGAGACAGGCCGAGAAGTATCCGGTCAGGAGCTCCGACTTTTTGCGCAGGCGCGTCATCGTGGCCGCGTCGAATATCTCGAGCGAGGCGCGCAGGGCGGCCAGCTGGAAGATGGGGGGATTGCTCAGCGCCCAGCCCTCGGCGCCGGGCATGGGGGAAAAGCGTCGCGGCATCGCCCAACGGGTTTTCTTGTCGTGGCCCCACCAGCCCGCAAAGCGTGGGAGCTTGGAGTCGCGCGCGTGGCGCTCGTGGACGAAGCAGCCGCCCACGCCGCCCGGGCCGGCGTTGAGGTACTTGTACGAGCCCCACACCGCGAAGTCGACGCCGTCGTCGTGCAAGCGCAGCGGCAGGTTCCCGATCCCATGGGCCAGGTCGAAGCCCACGACACAGCCTTTGCGGCGTCCGGCCGCGGCGATGGCGGCGATGTCGAAGGCCTGGCCGGTGAGGTACTGGACGCTGCCCAGCAGGATCAGTGCGATGCGGTCGCCCTCTGCCTCGATCTTGGCGATGATGTCCTCGGTGCGCAGGGTCTCCTCCCCTGGGCGCGGGGCAAGCTCCAGGAGCGCCTTCTCCGGGCTGAAGCCGTGGAATCGAATTTGGGAGTCGACGGCGTACTGATCGGAGGGGAAGGCTCCGCCCTCGACCAATATCCCGTGCCGGGCCGGCGTCGGTCTATAAAAGGAGGTCAGCATGAGGTGCAGGTTCACGCTGATGCTGTTCATCGCCACGACTTCCAGGGGTGCGGCGCCGGCCAGACGCGCCAAGGACTCGGTGACCAGCTCATGATAGGACGCCCAGGGATTTTCGGCGTGAAAATGCGCTTCTACGCCCAGCCGCGCCCAGTCGCGCAGCTCAGTCTCGATATATTGCTTTGCCGTTTGCGGTTGGAGACCCAGCGAATGGCCCGTCAAATAGACGTAGGGCTGTCCAGATTTGTGTTCGGGGATATGGAACTTCTCTCGGAAAGAGGCGAGAGGATCGTTCGCGTCGAGCTCCTTGGCGCAGGCTTCGGTGGGTTCAATGCGCATGCAGGACTCCTTGCGTCTTTCCCAGCCATTCAAGCGCCGTTCCGGATAGAAGGCGCTCTTTAACTTGAGGATTCAAGGTCATTTTGGAGATCAAACGCCCTGGTTCCGTTTCGCCGAGCGGGAAAGGATAATCCGTGCCTAGAGCGATGCGATCGGCGCCGAAAAGATCGATGAGATAGGACAGGAGTTTCGCATCGTGGACCAGCGAGTCGACGTAGAACCGCCCTAGAACGGCGCGCGGGGACGCCGGATTGTCCACGGCGCACAGATCGGGCCGAGCCTTAAAGCCCTGCTCGAGGCGGCCGAAGCTGGCGCCGAAGCAGCCGCCGCCGTGCGCGAAGGCGATGCGCAGTTTGGGCAGACGCGCAAAGAGCCCGCTGAACATCAGGGAGCTGATGGCCAACGTCAGCTCCGCGGGCATGCCCACCAGCCAAGGCATCCAATATTTTTTCATGCGCTCGGGTGCTAACATGTCCCAAGGATGGACGAAGACGGCCATGCCCAGCTCCGCGGCGGCCTCGAATACGGGAAAAAGCGAGGGGTCATCGAGGTTGGTTCCGTTGACGTTGGTCCCGATCTGGACGCCGGCTAAGCCAAGCATGCTTCGGCAGCGCTCCATTTCTTTGACGGCGAGTTTGGGCGCCTGAAGAGGAAGGGTTCCTAGACCAGAGAAGCGATCCTGATGCGAGGAGACGACCTCGGCGATATGGTCGTTTAAGAAGCGCGACAGCTCGAGACCATCTTTGGCCCTGGCCCAATAGCTGAACATGACGGGAACGGTGGAGAGGACTTGCATCGAGACGCCTGTCTCATCCATCTCCGCCATACGCCTTTTTGCATCCCACAGATTGGCCTCGACTTTTCGGAAGCGTGTTCCGTCGTCGCGCACCATCCATCCGCCCTCCAACCCCATGAAGCCGCCATAGCCGAACTTCGCCTTGAAGTTGGGAAGTTTGGGAGGGAGAATGTGCGTGTGGATGTCAATTTTTCCGGGCATTGGGCGGTTCGACTGTCGTGCCGCATTTCTTGCAGGTGGAGTGCGATTTATAAAACCGATCGAAGATCGGCGGCAATTGGGTGACGAGGTTTTTGAGATGGAAGAACTCCTGATAGAGCTTGACGCCGCATTTGGGGCACAGCCACAGGAAGGAATCCCTTTCTTTGGGCAGGCGCTTGCGCTCGATGACCAGACCGACCGTGCCCGCCGGCCGCTGCGGGGAATGGGGGAGCTTGGGCGGCAAAAGGAAGATCTCGCCTTCATTGATTGGAATGTCGACGGGCTTGCCCTTTTCGAGCACGCGCAGGATCATGTTCCCTTCGATCTGATAGAAGAACTCCTCGCCTTGGTTTATGTGGTAGTCGGTGCGGGCGTTGGGGCCGCCCACGACGGTCACCATGAACTCGCGGTCCTCCCATATCTGCTGGTTGCCCACCGGCGGCTTGAGGCGGTCGCGGTTGTCGTTGATCCACTTCATGAAATTAATCGGCATCGGTGTTTTTTTCATTTTAGATGGTGGCGATGCATTTAAGTTCGATGGAGATCGGCGTGGGCAGACAGTTGATCTCCAACGTCGTGCGGCAGGGCTGATTGTCCTTGAAGTATTCGGCGTAAAGCCGGTTGTAGATGGGAAAGTCGTCCTTCATGTTGGTCAGGTATACCGTCACGTCCACGAGCTTGTCCCAGCTCGAGCCGGCTTCTTCCAGGATGACGCGCACGTTCTTGAACACCGAATGGCACTGGGCCTCGATGCCTTGGGGGATGTTGTCGGTGCCGGGTTCGCGCGGACCCACGCCGGACAAGAACAGGAGATTTCCCACGCGCCGCGCGTGCGGGTAAAGCCCCACCGGTTTGGGGGCTTTCGCGGAATAAACGCCGGTTTTTTTCTCGCTCATAGTTTGATGCAGACGTTCTTGGGCTCGCTGAAAAAGCGCAAGGCTTCATGGCCGCCCTCGCGGCCCAGGCCGGACTGCTTGACGCCTCCGAAGGGCGTCCGCAGGTCGCGCAGCAGCCAGCAGTTGACCCAGACGATGCCCGATTCCAAGCGCGCGGCGACGCGGTGCGCGCGTTTGAGGTCTTTGGTCCACAGCGTTGCCGCCAGACCGTATTTGGTGCCATTGGCCAGGCTCAGGGCTTCTTTCTCGCCTTCGAAAGGAATGAGGGAAGCGACGGGGCCGAAAATCTCGTCTTGGTTGAAGCGATGTTGGTTGGACAGTCCTTCGATGAGGGTGGGTGAGAAGAACCAGCCGTTCTTGCAGGCGCCGTCGACTTTGGGACGGCCGCCGCCGCACAGGACTCGCCCGCCGGAGCGCTTGGCTAAGGTCACGGCGGAGGACACCTTCTTAAAGTGGGCCGCGGAGACCAGCGCTCCTTGATCCACCTTTTGAGAGGGGTCTCCGACGACGAGGGCCTTAGCGCGTTTGACGAGGGCGTTGCGGAATTTTTTGTAGATCTTCTTTTCGATCAGGATGCGGGAGCCGCACAGGCAGATCTGGCCTTGGTTTAAGAAGGCCGAGCGGGCCACGCCCGCCGCCGCTTCCTCGAAGTCGCAGTCGGAAAAGACGATGCTGGGGTTTTTGCCGCCCATCTCGAGGGCGACTTTCTTAAACGACGGCGCGGTCAGCGCCGCGATGGCGGCGCCAGTCGCGGTGCTGCCGGTAAACGAGATCGCGCCGACGCGGGGATGGCTGACCAGAGCCGCGCCGACCTCGGGCCCGCGTCCGTGGACGATGTTCAAGACTCCGGCGGGAAGTCCGACGTCGACGCAGATCTTCGAGAGCAGCTCGGCCGTCATGGGTGTGAGCTCGGAGGGCTTGGCCACCACGCAATTGCCCATGGCCAGGGCCGGAGCGATCTTCCAGCTCAGAAGATACAGGGGCAGGTTCCAAGGCGAGATGCAGCCCACGACTCCCACGGGACGGCGAAGCGTGTAATTGAAGGCGGACTCGCCGTCCGGGTGGCATTCGCTGGAAAATTGGGCGACGGCCTCGGCGAAAAATCGGAAATTCTGGGCGCTGCGGGGGATGTCCATCGCCGCGGCCAGGCTCAGCGGCTTGCCGGTGTCGTCGGACTCGGCGGCGGCCAACTCCGGGGCGCGGCGCTCGATGGCCCGGGCGATGTCCTTAAGATACGAAGCCCTGCGCTCGACGGGGAGGGCCGACCAGGCGGGCAGGGCTTTCTCGGCCGCGGCGACGGCTTGGCGCACGTCTTCCGGCGAGGAGTCCGGGACCTCGGAGTACACGGCGCCGGTGGATGGGCGCCAATTCTTCAGGTATTTTCCGTCGCGCGGCGCGCGCAGTTTGCCGTCGACGTAGTTCTCGATCCTGTGCATCAGCCCGCCGCCTGCTTGAGCAAAATCGCACGCACCGGAGATGCGTCTGCGCCCTTTAAGCGTAGAGGCAAGGCCACGAGATTGTAGACGCCGTCAGGCACCCCTTCAAGGGTGAGGCCCTCGAGGACGGCCATGTCATGCCGATAGACCGCCTGGTGGGATTCGAGGGCTTTTGAGTTCTCGGGATCGATCGAGGGCGTGTCGATGCCGACAAGCACCACTTTGCGCTTGGCCAAGGCCTCGATAAGTTCCGGAGACAGGGCGTTGAAGTCGTTGTTCCAGACGTTGGGGTCCGGGAAAGAGCCGGTGTTGAAGATCACGCGCGGAGCCGCGAGCTTGCTCATATCGACGTCCGCGGGCATGATCCGGCGGCCGCGCGGCAGGCGCACCGTGACTACTTGGCAGGGTCCAAGATAGTAATCCAGGGAGCGCCGACCGATGTCCTGTCCCTTGGGATGATAGTGGCTGGGGGCGTCGGCGTGGGCGCCGATGTGGACGGTGGTTTGCAACGAGGAGAGAGTCAGGTGGTCGCCGTGGGCAAAATCGAGGGCGACGGTCCTCCGATAGGGGCTATCGCCCGGAAAGACAGCCGTTTTGTCGGAGACCTCGGGTGAAATGTCGTAGTAGACGAGCGGCTCAGCCGAGAGAATCGTCAAGGGCCGTATTATACATGAGTCTTATGACTGTCGTGGTTCGGTCTCCAGACCATTTACAGAAGTCCTCCAGGTATTTTCCAGGCCGTTCTAGCACACTTAAGACATGAAAATAATCCCCGTAGTTTTCTCAGTGCTATCGGTTCTCTTGATGACCGGCATGCAGCCGGTATTGGCCGCCGCCGCTCCGGATCAGCAAGAGGCCATCTGCGCCGATCCGGCGGTGATCTTTTGCGAAAACTTCGAGGACCGCAGCACCGCCGACTATATGGACATGTCGCGGCCCAAGTACAAAAATAACGGCTGGGCCTTGTCGAATGCTTCCTCGGGCAATCAGACCGAGAAGGTCGTCAATACGCAGGCCGTCGATGGCTCAAAGGGCTTCCAGTTCCAATACAACCCGGGGTCCAACGGCGCCGGATTTCTCGATACGTCCGTAGCCGGCGGCTCCGACGTTTATATCCGCTGGTATTCGAAGTGGTCCACAAACTACGTCTGGTCGGGCGTGTCGACCAAGCACTTCGAGTACGCTTTGAGCGCGGGAAATCCGGGCAATATCCACCTCTGGTCGTCGAACTGGGGCAGCAACGAGCTCCATCATAACACGAACAACGCGACCTTCCAGCGCGTGGTCGATCAAAATGTTTCGCCCTTGTTCACGGTTCAGCCCAACACGTGGGCTTGTCTTGAGGTGCACATCAAAATGAACTCCGGATTAGGGTCGTCCAACGGCGTGATCGAAGGCTGGGTTGACGGCGTCAAGCGCATGAATTACCCGGCCATCGAGGTTTGGAACGCGGCGGCGGTCGTCAACGGCCTGATGATGAGCGGATACTGGAACTGCGCCCAGCCTCCCAGTGACTGTTCCACCGCAGGCGATTATAAATCCACGATGTACCGCTGGCACGACCACATCGTCATGTCGACGCAGCGCGTGGGCTGCTTGGGAACTCCTCCCGCGGGCGGCGACACGCTTGTGCCGGCCAAGCCCAGCGGTCTCAGACTGCTCTAAACCGTCGTTACGGCGTCAAGTCCCGGCATTCCTATTAGGGAATGTCGGGACTTGATAATTATTGGGTCGGCCGCCATACTTAGGGCGAAGCCATGAATATGGGGAAATCGGCGCGGATAACTACGTTTTTCATGTTTTTTCCCCTGGCCGTATTTTTTCCTAATGGAAGCCGCGCCGCCGCAATCACCTCAAACGGAAACGGTTTTTGGTCTCTTGCCGCAACATGGACGGCAGGCGTGCCCACGGCCGCAGACACCGTGACCATCCGCTCCGGCGATACGGTCACTCTTGACATCACCACGGCCACGGCGCGCGCGACCACCATAAACGGGAATTTGATCTTCAGCCGCGTGAACTCGAGCAGTTTTACGGTGGTGGGCGGCAACGTCACAGTCAATCCCGGCGGAACCTTGGACATGGGTACTTCCGCCTCGCCCATCCCGGCCGGGGTGCGCGCGCATCTGATCCTGGCTTTGGGCGCTTCCGCCGGACAATTCGGTTTGATCGTCAATAACGGAGGCAACTTCACCGTCCGCGGCGCGACGAAGATGCCCGTTACGACTGCGACGGCTTCGATTACGCCATTGTCGGGAGTCGTCATCACCGTGACCGACGCGACGGGCTGGGGCGTCGGCGACGTCATCACCATCGCGCCGACGCAGGGCAATGGCATCGCCGCGACCGAGCAGCGGTTTATCACCGCCGTCGCGGGCAACAACGTCACCATAAGCGCCGCGGCCGCGGCTTACCACTACTCCACGGGAACCATCCGCGTGGCTGATTTGACCAGCAACGTCTTAGTCCGCTCCTCCGGCACCGTCGTGCAGGCAGCGGGAGGCAACAGCGCCTACATCCAGAATCTGGCGCAGTACACGACCAGCTTCAGCCTGCTCTACGGTGAGTTCGCCTATTTAGGCGCCAATCTCGCCTCTAAGCAGGGGATCACTTTCGACGGTGCCGGAGTGCTCGGCGTTATCTCAAGTTCAACGATACGCGAAGGCTATAACGGGATATACCTCAACGCGGCCGGCGATAATACCTTGAGCGGCAATCTCGTCTACAACAACGGCGATTCTGGAATATTCGTGTTCGCCGCCAATGAGACGACCCTGATCTCCAACGACTGTTATTCCAACGACACCGGCATTTCTCTTTCCGTGTCGGATCGTATCGTCATGCGAGGCAATGCCGTGCATTCCAACGGTTCCTGCGCCAGCTGCGGAAAAGCCGGCATAAAAGGCACCTCCGACAGCCGCAACGCAACGCTCGTCTCCAACCTCGTCTATTCCAATGCCGACACCGGCATCGCCATGTGCCCGGGGGGCGATTCAACGAGCGCGTGCTCCGGGACGTTGACGGATAACAGCTCCTATGCCAACGGCGGCCAGGGGATAAGTTTCTCCGGCACCGGAAGCCTTCTCAACGGCAACAAAGCTTACGCCAACTCAGGCAGCGGCTTGTATTTTAATTTCAGCGCCACCAATACGGCGATCTCCAACAACACCTACTTAAACGCAAACGCCGGCATCAGCGACTGGGACGGCTTTGCAAACGTCTTCATCGAGGATCGCCTGGGCTATGACGCGGCCGGCGCCTCCCTGCCCGACGGTGCCGCGATCGCCTACATCGCCAGCGGCCATCGCTTGAAGTTTTTCGGTGCGCGCATCAACGGCGGCGTCTCCGCCGCGGGCTTCGACAGGTCGGGAAATTCCCTCATCTCCTACAACCAGGACTTCGACACGGGTACGGTCCGAATCTGGGGCGATTACGCGCTAGCCGGCTCGACTCTGACTTTAGATCACGCAAGCCATATCCATTCTTCCACGGCGACCGCGCCCAAGATCATGTTCGGCGCGGGGCATAATGCTTCAGTCCTGACGCCCAACGATGCCAACGCCGTTTCCCAGGTCATCACGATCCAACGCGTCGCGGGCGCTTGGCAGGTCGTCGGCTCTTCCACGGGACTGTTGGGAACTTTCGCCAGTCCTATCGTCAATCAGCCTTTTCCAGCGGGAGCGGCTCAATTTAACCTCACCTTCACCGAGGGCGGCGCGGCGAAGAACGGAGACATCGTCGATTTCGCTTTGATCGCCGCTTACGGGGGCGTCAATCAACGCAAGCGCCTTCTCTTCGGCCCTTCCGCGGCGGCCTTCAACCGCGGACGCTCGAAGCTGACGGTCGCCGCCTCCGGCGGCGTGATGCTCAAGGGCATCGCCGGAACGCACACACTGATGGACATGATCCCGGGCGGAACGTATTACACGTTCATCGACTCCGGCGCCTTTACCGCCAACTTCTCCTCCATGACCAACATGGATCCGCTCGGCATTCAGTTGTCCGGTTCGGCCGGCGTCAGCCTTTCCAACGCCGTGTTCGACTTCATGGGCATAGCCGATACCACGAACACGTACGTCACGGCGCGAGCCCTGACCTCGGTGGGCGCCTTCTCAGGCTCGACTTTCGGCGTCTCGCGCAGTACGAATGCCTACTCTTACAACGTTCTCGTGACGGGCGCCGACGCCGGGCTCAATTGGCAGTTCAGCAACCCCCCGGGCGGCAATCTATGGGGAGAGGCCTTCAACTCCGATCCCAACGGCCGCGTGTCCTGGGGCTCGGGCAACACTGCACCCACAAGTCCATCGATCGCGGCGATCAACCTCAGCAGCGTCTCGATCGCGTTTTCCGCCGTCGCCGCGGACGCCTATATCGCCGAGGCCTCCACCGCGTCCAATTACACCGGGACCATTTTCCTATCCTCGACAACGGCGCAGGCCTCCGCGCTGACCATCGGGGCCTTGGCGCAGAATACCACGTATTACGCCCGCGTCGGCGCGCTGTGGGGAGCGACCACATTCTATGCCGATCTCGGCACGGCGGTGACCTTGGCCGCCCCGCCGGGGCCCGTCAACTTCACCGGCATCACCGGGACGGGATTTACCGTCAACTGGCAGGCGAACTCGAATCCGGCGGGCACGCTTTACCAAGCGGCCGTGTCCACCGACATCAATTTCGGGATCTTCACGTCTTCGCTCACGACCGCGGGCTTCAATGTGGCGCTGGGCGGCTTGTCCACGAACGCGACGTTCTACGCCCGGGTGCGTGCCGTCAATTGGAGCGGCACCCTCAGCGGCGATGCATTAGGCGTGGCGCTAACTGCTGGCGGCGTCATCACGATCTCGGCCAATCGATTACCCGCGGTGTGGTACAACACCCCCGCTGCCGTGTTCAACGCCCAAGGCGCGGTGAGCTATCACTACACGATCACGTCCAATCCAGCCGACTTGCCCGGGGCCGGCGATCCCGTCTTCAACGGCTCCGCTTTAAGCACGACGGTGCTTCAAGGCGACTCGTACTTCCACATCTGGGGCCGCGACGGCGGCGGCGCCAGCCTGGGTTTTGCCCACTTCGGCCCCATGCAAACGGACACGGTCGCTCCCACCATCGCGGCCATCGCCGCCCAAAACAGCGCCACGGACGCGGCCCCCATCGCCGACGGTGGCACGACCATCGCGGCGGCGCCGCGCTTTACATGGTCTGCCGCGGTCTCGGCCAGTCCTATCGTGGGCTATGCCTTCGGCGTCTCGGTCGATCCCGCGATACTGCCGACCACGGTCACGACCACATTGACCTTCGCCGACCAGCCGCTGACGGCTTCTGGTCTCTACTACGCGAAGGTGCGCGCGCTTAATCTAGCCGGCAACCTTGGGCCGGTGACGGCAATGAGCTTTAACTACTCGTCGGTGCCCTCCTCCGGCGGGCTGACGCTTAAGAAGAATTATTTTAACCCGCTGAAGGGGGAATGCACGAGCTTGGATGTGCGCGCGGCCTCGGCCGGACGCCTGCGCGTGGAGCTCTACAATCTGCTGGCCGAGAAGGTGTCCACGTGGGCCGACTTGGACGTGGCGCCGGGGACTTACAGCTATTCCTGGTGCGGGAGAAATACCGACAACCGTCTCGTCTCCGTCGGCGCGTATTTTCTCCACGTGGAAACGCCGGATCAAAAAACCGACTTCAAGGTCATCGTCGGAAAATGAGTTCTGATTGAAGAGACTTCAGAATCCGCTGTCCTGGACGCTTCTGATCGCGGCGATCATCTTATCGCCGCGATCGTCTGGGGCCGCGGCCAGCGAAAGCGGCGCGATTTTATTGCGCCAGCCCTTTGGAGCCAGGCCGTTCGCGCTGGGCCAAGCCTACAGCGCCTTGGGCGACGACGCTTTCGGCCTTGCTTACAACCCGGCCACCCTGACGCGACTGCGCGAGTCGCAAATCGCGACGCAATACATGAAATCCGTCGTGGACACCCGGATCGGTTACGGGGCTTTCGCGACGCCGTTAAACCCCCGTCAGGCCCTGGGCATCGGGATCGCCTACATGGACGCCGGAAAAGCGGATATATTCGACGCCAACGGAGCGTCCGCGGGCAGCGTGAACGCGCAAAGGGATTTTCTAGCGGAATTGGGATACGGCCATGCTTTTGAGTCGAAGTCCGGCCGTTTGCATGTAGGCGCGGCCGGCAAGCTGTTGAGCAGTTCCGTCGCGGACTCCATGAAGACCACGGCTTTCGCCGGGGACCTCGGAGGGATTTTCGAGTTTCCTTTCGGGGCCGGCATCGGTTCAATCGGCGCTGTGGCTGCGAACATGGGTCCGGGCGTTCGCTATCGCGGCGGTACGGCCCTCGATTCTCAAAGCGATCCCTTGCCGTTGGTCGGGCGATTCGCCTTGGGATACACGCGCAATCTATTCTCTTCCGATGGGGTCGCGGCCGGCGCGGAGGCGGAGCGTCTCATCGAGGACGGCACGATGTCCCAGTCCGTCGGACTGGAGTACAACTACCGTCAGATCGCCTCTTTCCGCATGGGGTATCGCCGGGGCTCCTCGTTGGAAGGCGTTCGCGTCGGCTTTGGCATCCGCGTCAAAGGGCTGTCGATGGACTACGGCTTGGGGCTCGTGCAGACGTTTAGCAGCGTGCAGCAATTGTCGTTGACGTACCATTTCGCCATCCCTGGCATCCGCTACAATCAAGCGCTGCTGTCCCCGCTGTCTTTCTTCGAGCGCAATATCCAGTCCGCGATCTCCGGCGACAGACTCTTCGACGCCGCGATGGAGATCGATCGCCTGGGCTCGGTTTTCCCCGGAGCGCGCGTGAGCGGCCACAAAGATCAAATCCAGGCCAAGCTTCAGGTGCTGCACGCCGCCGGTCCGCAATCGCCTCAATACGAATACGCGCTGGGATACGAGGCTTATCAAAGCAAGGACTGGAAGGAGGCCGTTTTAAACCTTGAGATCGCCGCGCGGCGCAATCCGCAGAGCGAGGAAGTCCGGAAATATTTGTCCGCGGCCGAGCAAAACCTCAAAGAACAAACCGAGCGGCTGAAGCTTCAGGGACAGGCGCGCATCGGGACGCTCTACGATTTCGCCAGCCGCGCGTTTGAAGAGGGGGATTATTCCAAGGCCAAGAGAATATTGACCGAGATACTGCGCGTGGGGCCGTATCATCCAGCGCTCATGCTGCAGGAGAAGATCGAATCGCTCTCGCGCAGGCGCCGGGAGGCTTCTCCTCGACGCGCGCCCAAGGCCGCCGTTTCCAGTCCGCAGGCGCCGGCCGAGCCGACGCCGGAGGAGATGGCGCAGGCGGACGATCTCTACTATGACGGCATACGCCGCTACGCCGGCAACGACCTCGAAGGCGCCAAAAAGAGCCTGCAGCGCGCGCTGAGCCTGAACCAACAGCGCGAGGATGTTCGAAGCACTTTGGACGTCATCGAGCGAGAGCTTAAGAAACGGAGGAGCCCGTGAGTCTCAAGCTCCGCATTTCCATCGTCTTCATCGTCTTCACTTTACTTGTGCTCGCGCTGTTCGGGGGAAACTACTATGTCCTGGAAAAGCGGACTTTCCAGAAAACCCAGGAAGAGGAGCAGATCAAGACCATCGAGAAGCTGGCTCAAGTGTGCCGCAGCATGCATATGTCGTCGAGCGCTTTGATCCCCTTGAATTACGTCCAGACCTTGAAAAAAGACCCTTGGGTGATCTTTGCCGCGTGTGTGGACTCCCATGGCCGCGTCCAAGTCCATTCCGACCCGCAGTGGATCGGCAAAACGTGGGACCATACGGAAGATCTTTCGACGATCCAGGTGAGCGGGGCGGGCCGCGATTTTCATAGCGGCCAAATCCACTTATACGCTCCCGTGACGTTCGTCGACACCACAGTGGGGATGGCGCTAATCGGCGGCGACCCGCAGGTGCTGGATCGGATCTCGCAAACGCGCTTACTGGCGACATTGAGTCAGCTGAAGCGGGTCGGAGTCGCCACGTTCTTTTTGGCGGCGCTCGTCGGACTGATGCTGGCGTTTAGCTTTTCGCGGCCGATCGGCAAACTGGTGGAGGCTTCCCGCGCCATCGGATCGGGCCGGCTCGACTTTGTGACTCCCATCGCCCAACGAGGCGACGAGCTGGGCGTCTTGGCCCGCGAGATGAACCAGATGGCTAAACAGCTCAAGGAACTCGATGAGACCAAAGACGAGCTCCTGGCCCAGGTGTCGCACGATTTGCGCTCTCCCATGGCCGCCATCTACATGTACGCCGAGCACATGCTGACCATCGATAAAAATCGCGATAAGATTCTGCCGCAGCACCAGCGCATGCTGGGCACCATCATGGAAAACGCTATGCGGCTGAGCGTCTTCGTGAGCAATATCCTCGACTCGGCCAAAATGAAGGCCGGCCGCATGGAATACAAGGTCGCGGCCGTCGACGTCGGCGCCGCCATCAGCGATGTCGCGGCTCTTTACGCCATCGTGGCGGTTCAAAGAGGGATTAAGCTTGGAGTCGAGCTTCCCTCCGGTCTTTGGAAGATCCAGGCGGACCCGGACCGGTTTGTGCACGTCCTGTCTAATTTGGTTTCCAACGCCATGAAATTCACCGACTCCGGGGGAAGCATCGCGATTGGGGCTCGAAATCTGGAGTCCCAAGTAGAGATTTTCGTCGCCGATACCGGAAGAGGCATCGCGCAAAAGGAAGTGTCGAAACTTTTCGCGCCTTTCAGTCAAACGAGCACGGTCGGATCGGGAAAAATCGTGCTGGGAACGGGATTGGGTCTATACCTGGTTAAAAAAAGCGTCGAGGCGATGGGCGGCGCGGTGGCGCTGGAAACCGCACCCGGCAAGGGAACTCGAATTACGCTTAAAATGAAAGGAGAAAGTCATGCAGCAGGCGACTAAAGTCCTAGTCATCGACGACGATCATTCCTTCGCTGATTTCGCGAAAATATTGTTAGAATCCTCAGGCTACGAGGCTGTCGTTTCCCTGGAAGGCGCCAAAGCCCTTGATTTGGCCAAGGCGCACAAGCCGGACGTAATTTTGATGGACATCAACATGGAAGACGTCGGCGGATTGGAGGCAATCCGGATGCTCAAGGCGGATTCCGCCACTCGAAGTATTCCGATCATTCTTTGTTCTGTTACGAGCGGAGGTTTGGACGCGGCGGAGTGCGCCGATTATGGAGCGGCGGACTTTATTTCCAAGCCTCTCCGAAGCGGAGACTTGAACTCCCGTATTCAGAAAGTCTTGAGTCATGCATGAAGGGATCTGTTTTTATCGTCGATGACGACCGCAGCATCATCGAGCTCTTGGTTCCGGCTTTGAAAGAAGAGGGCTATCGCGTCGCGCATGCCGGCGATTCCAATGCGGCATTCGACAAGCTTTCGGGCGCGCCGACGGACATCGTCCTGCTCGACATCGAACTGCCGGGAATATCCGGGCTACAGCTGTTGGAGCTTCTGAAGAAAGATTCCCGGACGGCCGGCATTCCGATCATCATGCTCACCTCGCGCGCGGAGGAAGCCACGAAGGTGAAGGGCTTTAAAACCGGCGCCGAGGATTACATCGTCAAGCCGTTCTCCACCAAGGAACTGTTGGCCCGCATCGAGGCGTTGCTCAAAAGGACTCGCCAAAGCGGCCATGCGGAGCGGATATTGGAGGGGGGAGGGATTCGGATGAACCTCGAGCGCCAAGAAGTGACGACCGTCAAAGGCTCCGTCTCGTTAAGCCCCATTGAATTTTCGCTTCTGGCTTTATTTTTGACGCGCAAAGGCCATGTCCTCTCCTATCGCGTCATCGGCGACGCGATCGGCAAAGGGAACAAAGATATGACGTCCGCGACCGTATACAGCCACATAAAAAATATTCGTTTGAAACTCGGCTCATTTGGCCATCGCATCGAAACCGTCCACGGTATCGGCTATAAATTTTCCGAGGCAGGCGCGTCATGACGCCAGGTCCTCGCCGTTTTACGGCTTAGGAAGGATTTTCAATGCTCCTATGCCGGCCGCCCGGTAAACACGGAAGTCAGCGTCCAGCGTCAGGATCGTGGTGATTCCGTCTCGTTCGGCGACCCTCAAGAGCGTGGCATCGGCCAGATCCATCGGCTGATCCTTGTATTTCGACATCAGCGTTTTGAGTCGGGGCATATCTTCCTTGTTCATTGGAGCGATCAAGAGTTCCTCGTCGATGATCATATCGAGCAGGCATTCTTGGTGCTCCCAACTGCGGCGGCCTAACAAGTATGCGGCTTCCGCTGCGGCGGCCCAGGTCGTCATCAAGTCACCTCGCGTCTGCTCCATAGCCGCGATCGCTTGCCCGTGCAGGGTGTCGTCCGCATCGATATAGCCGACGAGGACGTTCGCGTCAATCAGGGCGCAGGGCACGGTGTTTCTCCAAAAGAAGTTTCGCGAATTGCTCGCCGCTGTTCAGGGCGGACGGTTTTCGGCGTCCGCGGGCGCTGCCTTCGGCGGGAATGTAGCGTTTGAGCCGATCGTGCGCCGACAGGGACTCGACTCTCGACATCTTTGCCGCTTCCTCCCGAAGGACGGAGCGCAGCGCTTCCGATGGCGTCGTTTTTAGGGCGCGCGCCACTCGGTCGAGCGTCTTTTTTTCATCAGATGTAAGACGCAATGTTATCGTCACTGTTCTCTTCATTCGTATTACATAGTGTAATACGAAAGCTCCTTTCCGTCAAGGTTAGGGGTTCCCATCAGCTCTATACGATTTGACCCCCTAAATTGTTCCCGACGCCGCGTGAATTTTGGCGATATGATAGAATCCAAAAATGACCGAGCCTATGCGAGGAAATGGTCGCATCCATCGCCGTGGGAAGCGACCATGACATCGACAGCCGGCGCGATATCAGCCGCAGCCGATGTTTTATGGGAAGCCGGGCTCAACCATACGCCGTGTCCGTCTCTCTCCGTTCGGTTCCCCTACTTGACGCTCGCGCAGGGATATGAAGTCGCCCGCCTGAATTTTCAGCGCGGCCTAAGCCGGACCAAGGCCGGCCCCGTGGGCATGAAAATCGGCCTTACCTCCGCGGCCGTTCAAAAAAAATTCGAGGCCGACGCGCCCACTTTCGGCCGTCTGAGCTCGGCTATGCGCCTCGAATCGGGCGGCGTTCTGAAGCCGGGCTCTTTGATCGCGGGGCGGGTGGAGGGCGAAGTCGCCTTCGTGCTTAAGAGCGAACTGCGCGGCCCGGGTGTTACGCGCGAAGACGTGATCGCGGCGACGGATTGCATAGCCCCCGCCATCGAGATCGTCGATTCGCGGGTGAAGGACTGGAAGGTCCGCGTCCAGGACTTAGTCGCCGACAACTCCGCCTCCGCTTTCTTCATTTTAGGGCCGCGGCGAAGCCTCAAGGGGCTCGATCTTCGCGCCGTGAAGATGACGATGAAAAAGAACGGCCAAGTGGAGGCGACCGGCCACGGCACGGATTGCTTGGGCGATCCGGTTCTGGCCATGGCCTGGCTGGCCAACGCCTTGGGCGCTTCAGGCGAGGCGCTGTCGCCCGGCGACATCATCCTCTCCGGCGCGTTCGGCCCCCTTGTTTCCTTTAAAGAGGGAGACCGCTGCGAGATGGAGATGGAAGGATTAGGCACGGTTTCCTGCAATTATGACAACGCGAACTGATTTCGCCCGGCTGTTGGACGAGGCCCAGCGCCAGGGCAAGTCTGTCGAGCCGCTCACCAGCCTTGAGCCCGGGCTGAGCGTGGCCGACGCGTACAAGATCCAGGACGAGTTGGTGGCGCTGCGGGTCGGCCGCGGCGAGAAGGTCGTCGGATATAAGATGGGGCTGACTTCGAAAGCCAAGATGCAGCAGATGGGCGTGAGCTCGCCGATCATGGCCACGCTCACCGACGCGATGGAGCGCCCCAGCGGCGGGACCGTGGAGCTTGCCGGAAGCATACACCCCAAGGGCGAGCCGGAGATCGGCTTTCGGCTGGCGCGCGATCTGCGCGGCAAGGTCGGCGCGCAAGAAGCGCTGTCGGCCTGCGACGGGGTTTGCGCCGCGATCGATTTGTTGGACAGTCGCTACCGGGATTTCAAATTCACGTTGCCGGACGTGATCGCCGACAACGCCTCGTGCTTCGGCTTCGTGCTGGGCCCGTGGCATTCCGTGCCGTCGATGGAGGCTTTAAGCGGATTGGCCATGGCGTTGTCTCTCAACGGCAAGGTCGTCTCGTCGGGCACCTCTGAAGCGATTTACGGGCACCCGGCGGAGTCGTTGGCGGCGCTGTGCGCCTTGTTGGATCAGAGCGGGCGATACTTAAAGCGCGGCAGCGTCGTGCTCGCGGGGGCCGCCTCGCCGGCGGTGGCGCTCAAGGCGGGCAACCGTGTCGAGGTCGCCGTCGACAGTTTGGGGGCGGCCGCCTTCGAAGTAAACTAGACGCTTTGACATCCCGGGTACATGAAAATGTACCCGCGCCTCCATGGGAGCAGGTCCGCGCGGAATGCCACACTGCGCTTCATGGTTACCAGGCTCGCACTTTGCGTCGCGTTGGCCGCGCTTTCCGGCGGCTGCCGAACGGCTCCCGCGTCCGATCCGTCCGAGGCCGACGCGATAGGCGGACTCAGTAAGGCCGAAGAAACCGCCGCCATCGCCGCGGCGATGCGCCGGGCGGCCAGCGCCGGCGTCGAGTACCAGATCTCTCCCGCAGACCTGATCAGCGTCTTCGTCTACGGCGTCCAGGACATGAACCGCAAGGCCCGCGTCGACGGCAAAGGCGTCATCTCTTTGCCTCTGGTGGGCGCGGTCAAGCTCGGCGGCAAAACGTTGGGCGCCGCCCGCGAACTCATCGAAAAGAAGCTTGCGGCCTACGTCGTCGCGCCTCAAGTGTCCCTGTTCATAGAGGAGTACGGAAACAAGCTGTTCTTCGTGATGGGCGAGGTACAAAAGCCCGGATCCTACTCCATGCCCGCCGAGTCCCGCGTGACCGTCTTGGAGGCGATCAGCACGGCCGGGGGCTTTACCCCCGTCGCCGCGCAGGATCGCGCGCGCGTGCTGCGCTTCGTCGACGGGCAAAGCAAAAGCTTCACCATCGACGTGCGGACCATCACGCGTGCCGGGCACAAGGACAAGGACATGACACTCGAGCCCAACGACGTCGTCTTCATCCCGCAAAGCCTCTTTTGACACCATGGCACACACGCAACGCACCGAGACGGACGACTTCGATTATCTGAGGGTACTGTCCAAACGCCGGCGGATCGCCTTCCTGGCGTTCGTGTTCGGCTATTCGCTCATGGCGGCGTATGCCTTCCTGTCGACGCCCGTGTTCCAGGCCACCGCGCTGGTCAGCGTCGACAAGATCGGCAGCGACATTGCCGCTCCCAACGCCGACGGCTCCGATTCGGACGAGAGCTACTTCGTGACCCAGTTCAAGCTCATCACCAGCGAGACCCAGCTGCGCCGCGTGTACGCCGATCTCAAGCTCGCCTCCGTGGGCGAGTTCTCGCAGGGCCTACGCGAGCTGCGGAGGGCCGTCTCCGTCCAGCCGGTGCCGCACGCGCGGCTGGCGTCTATCACCGCGGAGAGTTCAGACCCGCGCCTGGCGGCGACGATTGCCGGCGCCTTGGCCCGCGCCTTCGTCGAGAAAAATCTTGAGAATCAGCTTTACATGTCGAAGAACGTGCTCGACGCCCTGAAGGCGAGCACTCGCGACGCGCGCGCCCAGCTGGCCATCGAGTCTCTGCCCGCGGTGGTCAACAACAAGCTCATCCAGGACATAAAGACCCAGATCTTCAACGGCGAGGCGGAGTTGGCCGACTTGCGCACCCGGTACACGAGCAGTTATCCCGCGGTCAAGGCGCTGGAATCGCGCTTGGCCTCCATGCGCAAGGTGCGCGACCATGAGATGAACAACATCTTCGGCAGCCTGAAAACCGAGCTGTCCGGGAAGCTGAGAGCCAATAACGTGCGCATCGTCGACGAACCGACGGTCCCGGAGCTCCCCGCGCGGCCGCGCCGGGCGCTGGCGCTGTTCTTGGGGCTGCCCCTCGGCCTGCTCCTAGCGTTTCTCGCCGCGTGGCTGGCCGAGACGGTGGACCAGACCATCCAATCCCACCAGGACCTCGAGCGCCGGCTGGGCTTGTCCTTCTTGGGACAGATCCCCTTCACCCGGCGCCAGAAGGGATCGAAGGTCTACGCTCCCTTGGTGTCGAGCGCCCTCTCGCCGTCGAGCGAGGCCTTCCGCAACCTGCGGACGATCGTGGGCCTGATGCATCCGTCGGGCCGGGACCCGTTCCTGCTCGTGACAAGCACGCTCCAAGCCGAGGGCAAGAGCTTCGTGGCCACCAATTTGGCCGTGGCTTTGGCGCAGCTCGGGCAGAAGGTGCTGATCATCGACGGCGACCTGCGCCGGCCGAACCAGCATCTCAATCTGGCCTCCGCGCAAAAGGTGGGACTCAGCGACTACCTGTCGGGCGACGTCGCCGAGGCCGGCGCCGCGGTGCAGGAGACGGGCATCCCCAACCTCGAGCTGGTGGCGTGCGGCACTCGCCCGAAAAATCCGGCCGAACTGCTCAACGCCGCACAGCTGGCGCGGTTCGTCGCCTGGGCGCGCGCGCGTTATACGCGCGTGATCGTGGACTGCCCGCCGGTGTTTCCTGTCAGCGACGTGCTGCTGTGGGGCCGCCACGTCAATTCAACGATCTTCATCGCCCGTTCTGGCCGAGTGCGGGTGCCGCTGATCCAGACCGCGTGCGCGCGCCTGCGCAGCGGCGGCGTCAAGATTCTCGGGGGCGTGATCAACGGCTCCAAGATCGCGACGACGTATTACGCGGAACGGAGCTACTTGGAGACGTGCTGACCGCGTATGAGCACCGTCAGGAATCTTTTTAAGGGCTCGATTTTCCGCAACGCCGAGCTATGCGTCGTGCTCGCTTCTTATGTGGTCGTCACCCCGGTCATCGTGCACGCCCTCGGAGACCGCCTCTACGGCTTTTGGACGCTGCTGGGCGCGTTCATCGGCTATTACGGGCTCATGGACTTCGGCCTGTCCTCGGCCGCGGCGCGATACCTCTCGCAGTCCCTGGGAAAAGAGGACCTGGACGATCTTAACGGCGTGGCGAATACGGCGTTTTTCCTGTTTAGCCTCATCGGCGCCGCCGTGCTGCTGCTGGCCGCGCTTATCGCCTGGGCGTGCCCGGCCTTCGTCTCCGATCCCTCGGAGGTCGCGCTGTTGAGACGGATCATCCTGATGACGGGCGTGGCGACGGCGATCGGATTTCCGCTGCGCGTGTATACCGGAGTGCTGACGGCGTATCTGCGATACGACGTCATCGCCTATCTGTCGATCGCCAAGGCCGTCTTGTCGAACGCCGCGATCTGTTGGCTCCTGTGGTGGGGCGAGGGCATCATGGCCGTCGCGGCGGTGAGCGTGGCGGCAAGCCTGCTGCAGAACGCGGCGGTCTACGCCTCATGCCGAGCGCGCTATCCGCGCGTCCGGATCATTCCGTTCCGGTACGACCCGGCCAAGGTCCGCCTGATGTTTCAATACAGCTGGAAGACCTTCGTCTGCCAGCTCGGAGACGTTCTGCGCTTCCGGCTCGACTCTCTGCTCATTGCCGGGTTTTTGAACGTGGGGCTGCTTACGCCCTTTTCCATCGGCGTGCGCTTAGTCGACGGCCTCTGCTACGTCGTCCACAACTCAGTGGGCATGATGATCCCGGTGTTCAGCCGATACGAGGGACGCGGCGACTATGACGCCATCCGAAGCGCGCTGCTGAAGGTCACCCGTCTGAGCTCCCTGTTGTCGGCGTTCGTGGGGTTTAGCGTCATCTTTTACGGTCGTTCCTTCATGCTGCGATGGCTGGGGCCGGGTTTTGACAGCAGTTATATCGTCGCGGCGATACTGTGCGTCGGCTTCCTCTTCGAGCTGCCTCAAACTCCCGGAGTCCAGCTGCTGTACGGGCTCTCGCGGCATCAGTATTACGCCGTCTTATACGTCTGCGAAGGGGTCGTCAACCTGATATTGAGCCTGATCTTCTTAAAGCGGTACGGGATGTACGGCGTGGCGCTGGGGACGGCCGTCGAGATGGTCGTCTTCAAGCTGCTCGTGCAGCCGGCCTACATCTGCCGGGTCATCGGCCTGCCGCTGAAGGAGTATCTGGGGGACATGATCGTGGGCACGCTCGTCAAATCCGCGGTGCCCCTGGGGATATACTTCTTCCTGATCAAAGACTTGCTTCTTCCGGACTATACCCGCTTGGCCGCGTGCGTCGCGGTGCAGGCGCTGGTCTTCGCGCCGGCGGCCTATTTCTTCATCCTCAGCGAGACGGAGCGGCGCTTCATTAGCCACGCCTTGGGTTTCGACAAGCCGCTTAGCACTTCCGCCCCGCAGGAAGATCCGGCCGCGTGAACGATCGGATTCGGACGCGCGGGATCTATTACGCGTTCGTGCTCTGGATGCCCATCGAAACCATCGATTTGTTCCAGGTTCAAGGGGATTCGAAGGTGATCACCGCCTCGCGGCTGCTGGGGCTGCTGCTCTTTTTGTCGGCTTTAGTCGAATGGCGCCGGTGCTTTCGGAGAATACCGGCCGAGTTTTGGATGATCGCGTGGTATATCGCCGCCTACAGCGTGTCGCAATTGTGGATCTCGAGCCGGCTTGACGCCGTGTTCCTCAGCAAGCAGGTGATCTTGATCTACAGCGCCGTCTTGTTTCTGATCTCCGCGAATCTTCTTTCGGACGCGGATTTCCGCGGCTCCATACTGCAGTTCTACGGATGGTGGGTCAGCCTCGTCGCGCTGGGCATGATGCTGGGAGTGTTCGGAGACGTCTATTTGGAGGTGGAAGGCCGCAGCTCCATCTTGGGGCAGGACCCGAACGTGGCGGCGGGATTCTTCGCCGCGGGCGCAGTCTGCCTGGCGGGCGACCCCGAGTTATTCGAGTCGAGATGGTTCTTGGTCCGCTGCGCGGCGGCGCTGCTGGCCGTCTCCATCCTGATCACGGCGATCATTCAAACGGGGTCGCGCGGGGGCTTGATGGTCGTCATCGCGGGCATCGCGGGATTGGCCGTCTGCGGAGGAAGGGCTACGCGCGGCCGGCGCATGCTCATCGCCGCGGCCGCGCTGGCGGCCGTCGCCGCCCTCATCTTCCGCGAGTTTCAACAAGGCACGATCGCCGCCGGCCGGATGATGGACACATGGATCGACGGCGACACCGCCGGCAGAGGAGCGATTTACGAGACCGCGTGGTCGATGTTCCGCGAAAGGCCGATGCTGGGATACGGCGGGGGCAATAACTTCTACACGCTGGGCCTGAACATGCAGCATCCGTATCGCGGGCTCTTTTTCCGGGACACTCATAATCTGCTGCTCGCGGTCTTGACCGAGGTCGGCCTTGTCGGTGCCCTGCCGTTTTTGGCCGCGATCCTCTTCGCATTATGGAAAGCCTGGCGCCACGGCGGGCGTACCGGCGACGCCGTTCCCTTCGCGCTGATGTGCGCGCTGATCGCGATGAACACGTCGCTGACCGGCTCAAATCAGAATTTATTTTGGATCGTCTTGGCCGCGGCATCAGCATGCGGATAGCCTTCATCTCGGCCGGCGACTTCGCCCACGTCGGCCTGTATCTCGATCATTTCCGCGACGTCGGGCATGACGTCCATTTTATCGCGCTGTCCCCGAGCCCGCCCCGGCGCGTGCCGACCTACGACGTGGGAGTGGGGGGGAGGATCGTCTCGGACGCGGACAAATGGAGATACCTTCTCGGCATGCTTCGCGCGCGCCGGCTGATCAGGCGCCTGAGGCCTGACGTCGTGCACGCGCATTACGCCACCAGCGGCGGCCTGGGCGGCCTGGTGTGCGGCCATCGTCCGACGATCGTCACCGCGCACGGGACCGATTTGACCGAAGGGATGAGATCGCCTCTGCGGAGGACCTTGCTGAAGGCCGTGTTCGGGGGCGCGACGTGCGTCAATACCGTCAGTTCGGATTTGACGGGTATGGCCCTGAGTTTGGGCGTCGCCCGGGACAAGATCGTCGAATTGACGCCCGGAATCGACACGGTGCGGTTCGCTCCGGGCGCGTGGCGCCAGCCGCGAGGCCCCTTGCGCTTGATCTGCACCCGGCGCCTCGAGCCGGCGTATGACCCGCGCACCATCGTCGAGGCGCTGTCGATCGTCAAGAGAAACGGCATTGAGTTCAAGATGACCTTCGCCGGCGTCGGGCTGCTGCGGGAAGAGCTCGAGGCCATGGCCGGCCGTCTCGGGCTTGCCGGGGAGGTCGTCTTCCTCGGAGAAGTCGGCGGCGGCGACATGCCGGCTCTGCTGCGCGACCATGACGTCTATCTCTCCGCCTCGCGCGCGGACGGAGCGAGCTTGTCCTTGCTCGAGGCGATGGCGACGGACCTTTTTCCCATCGTGTCCCGCATCCCCGCCAACGAGGCCTGGCTGAAGCACGGCACAGGATGCATTTTGCATCGAGTCGGCGATCCGTCGGATCTGGCCGCCTGCGTGATGAAGTTCAGCCAGGCCCCGCTCGCGGCGACGGACAACCGCGCGAAGGTCCTGTCGCGGGGCGACCGCGCGACGAACATGCGGCGGCTCGAGATGATTTACCGGACGCTGAGCTTTCGAGCCGTCGACGCGCGTCGATAAAAGCATTGCCTCACGGCAATACCCTCGGCCGTCGCGGGCCGGTATGATCCTCCCATGGCGACATTGACAGCGACGGCGACCACCGACCCCTTCGTGGCCGTGGTCATCCCATGTCGCAACGAGGCGCGCTTTATCGGCCCGGTCATCGACTCGCTCCGGAAAAGCTCTTATCCGCGCGAGAAGCTCGAGGTCCTGTTCGTCGACGGGATGAGCACCGACGGCACGAGAGCGGCGCTCGAGGCTGCGGCAAAAGAGGAGCCGTTTATCCGGGTGCTGGACAATCCGCTGTTGACCGCGCCCGCGGCCATGAACCTGGGCATAAGGGCGGCGCGGGCGGAAGTCATCGTCCGCATGGACGCGCATTCCGAATATCCCGACGATTATATAACGCGCTGCGTGCGCCTGTTGCGCTCCGACTCGAAGATCGGCAACGCCGGGGGGCGCCTGGTTCCCCTGCCCCACGGCCCCGGCCCATGGGCCCGCGCCGTGGCGTTCGTCACGACCCATCGATTCGGCGTGGGCGGGGCGGCGTTTCGGACCGGTTCACGGCCGGGATTGGTGGACACTGTTCCCTTCGGCGCTTTTTCCCGAGCGGTGCTCGACGAAGTGGGCTTGTACGACGTCCGCCTGACTCGCAATCAGGACAACGAGCTCAACGCCCGCCTTCAACAGGCGGGCTACATGATCGTTTTCGATCCGAGCATCCGCGTGAACTATCGGAATCAGTCCGATTTAAAAGGCCTTCTCCGGCAGGCTTATTTCAGCGGCATTTGGAACATCTACACGCTCGTTCTCTACCCCTACACGTGGAAGTGGAGGCGATTTATTCCGATGTTCTTTACCGGGTACATGGCGTTGCTGCCGGCCGGCTTCCTGCCGGTCCTGCCGCTGGGCCTCTATGCCCTTTTGGCCGCCGTCTTCTCGCTGCACAGCGGAGGATCTCCCGCGGACAGGCTTCGCGTCGCGGCGACGTTCGTCGCTTACCATCTGACGTACGGCGCCGGATCCCTCCTTGGAATCGTCCACGTCCTCACGGGACGTTGGCGTGCCCACCTGGGCCGGCCCTTGCCCACGGGAGGATTTTTTTATGGCTGATACCGCGCAATTGACCGTCGCCGCGCCGCGTCTGGAGGTGCCGTTTCACAAGGCCTGTCTGGGCGCCGAGGAATTGGCCGGGGTCGCCGAGGCCGTCAAATCGGGCTGGATTACGATGGGTCCGCAGACCATCGAGTTTGAGAGGCGCTTCAAGAGCTTCCTGTGCGGCCGCGTCGTGCCCGAGGAAAGTCTGTTCTCGGTCTGCGTTAATTCGGCCACGGCGGCGATGCATTTGGCGCTGAAGGCGATCGGCCTGCAGCGCGGCGACGAGGTGATCCTCCCGACGAACACGTTCATCGCCACCGCCGAGGTGGTGACGTATTTCGGGGCGGTACCGGTGCTGTGCGATATCGAAGAAGACACGCACAACATGTCGGTGGACGCGATGGAGAAGCTCATCACGCCTCGGACCAAGGCGATCATCCCCGTGCATTTCGGCGGGCTTCCCTGCGACATGGACGAGATCATGGCCATCGCCCGCAAGCGCGGGCTGTCGGTCATCGAGGACGCGGCGCACGCGCTGCCCAGCGAATACAAGGGCAGGCTCGTGGGCACGATCGGCGATCTGACGTGCTTCAGTTTTTACGCGACGAAGACGTTGGCCATGGGCGAGGGGGGGATGGTGGTCACGGCCAATGAGGCGTACGCAAGTAAGGTCAAGATCAACCGCCTGCACGGGATCAGCCGCGACGCGTGGGACCGCTATACCCTCAAGGGAAACTGGTACTACGAGGTGGTCGACAACGGCTTTAAGTACAACACGACGGACATCCACGCCGCCCTGGGCTTAGCACAGCTGCGCAAGCTTTACGCCATGAACGAAGCCCGCGCGGCGATCGCCTCGGCTTACGATATCGCTTTCGCCGATTCTCAGGTGACCACGCCGGGGCTGCGGCCCGACCGCACCACGTGCCGGCATCTGTACGTCATTAAAGTGGGTAACCGCGACGAGCTTCATAACAAATTAAAAGAAGAGGGGATCGGGACTTCCGTGCACTTCGTTCCCGTGCACAAGCATCCGCATTACCGGAAAACGTACGGCTATCAGGACTCGGCTTATCCGGTCGCCAACCGGGTCTTCGAGAAGGCTCTGTCACTTCCTATCTATCCCGACATGACGCGCGAGCAGGTGGAGCACGTGTGCCGCAGCGTCCTGCGCCATGCCAAATAGCCTTTACGCGCGTCATTTGAAGCGGGCGTTCGATGTCGTGGCTGCCGTTGTGGGGCTCGTCCTTTTAAGTCCGGTCCTTCTTATAGTGGCGGCGGCGATCAAGTTGCTGGACCCGGGGCCTATTTTCTTCACTCAAACACGGGCCGGTCGGCGCTTAAGGCCTTTCGTCCTGTTTAAATTCCGCACCATGCGCGTGGGCGGCGGAGGCCCTCAGATCACCGCCGGGTCCGACGCCCGGATCACGCCCCTGGGTCGGCTGCTGCGCAAGACCAAGCTTGACGAACTGCCCCAGTTGTTCAATGTCCTTCGCGGGGACATGAGCGTGGTGGGCCCGCGCCCCGAAGTCCCTCGCTACGTGGAGCTATTCAAGGACGATTACGCGTTCATCCTGTCCGTCAAGCCCGGGATCACCGATTACGCCGCCATCAAGTACCGCGACGAGGAGGCGGTGCTCGCGGGGTACCGCGATCCGGAGGAAGGCTATACAACGAAGGTTCTGCCCGACAAGATCGCCCTCTACAGGCGCTATATCGCCGATATCGGATTTACGACGGACATGAAAATCATCCTGGCGACCGCTTCGAAAATAGTCGCCGGCTCACGAGACCGGCTCTAATCCTGCAAGAGCGGCATTACTACACGTCAATAGATTTGCGTTTAGTAATACTATCTGACAAACCGACAGTGAAATGCTGATCGAACCCTGCAACCGTAATATAAATATGCCGACAAGCCCTGCAGCGTATCATCGTCCACCACCCCCATCCACCCTGGCAAAGAAGTGATTTCCCCTCTACAATCCAACCATACCCATAATTACCAGCCGTACTACGCTGACCAACATAATCACAAGTTAGGCGGAGACGTTGGAGACATGAGCATCAATTTAAAGAAGGCCTGGACTGAAATCGTCACTGCAAACGATCTTGACCGGCACCTGCTCGAAGCAGGCCAGGCAGAGGTCAATGCGCGTCTTGTTTGCCGATCACTAAAGATATTCGCTCTTCCCGTAGATGCCAAGATTCTCATGCTGGGAGCCGGCACCGGACAAATCCTTGATTATGCGGACAAGAATCTCTTGTCGCAGTATATCTTGACCCTCACGGACATCAACGAAGACTTTCTGCTTCAAATCAGGCGGAGACTCGCTGGAATTCCTTCTTTGCGAGCCACGGTTCAGCGTGACGACATTGAGGAATCACGGCTAACCGGCTCGTTTGACGGAATCGTAGCCGCGCTGCTGTTGGAGCACATTGACTGGCGGCGGGGAATTCCGGCCATGATCAAGCTTCATCCCGCCCGCATTTATCTAATAGTGCAACGGAATGAAAAGGAGAGTGCCCTAGTGTCCCGGAAACGGCCTCTTGCACCATCGATCGAAGAATTTGCAAAGAAGGCCTCTCCAAGTCTGGTTTCGATAGAGGAGCTAAATAGTTTTATGGGCGACATCGGATACAGATTGCTCGAGGAATACTCGGAATCGGTACCTGATGGAAAAGCTATGGTGAGTCTTGTTTTTGCTCCCGCCTAACCATTCGCTTCTGCCGCCCGCCGCCTCGTTTGGGTGGATAGTTGAAGCGGCGTCGGCAGAGCGTCTACGTTAGGGCCCTCATGAACAAATTTAAATCGATGCAGGCACTAGCTCTGGTAGCACTAACTGCCATTCTGGCAACAGATGCGCAGGCTCACATGCGCATGCGCGGACCGCTTCCAAAAGAGATCATTGAACACAGCAACGACATTGGTCGTCTCAAGCTGTATACGGGATTAGATATCGACGAACCCTCTAAGGGCCTTTTTGGACTGCATTACTACTACGCCCTGGATTTAGACGCTCAGAGGCTAACTCTTAAGCTCTTAAGCTCAGACGACATTGGTGCTCAGAAAGCCGCGTTAGGAATCATCGGGCACTGCGGCGGAGAGACGAGTGATAAGGATGTTTTATCCGCAATTAATTCCCGCCTTGGCAACTTAGCTGTCTCCGAGAATTTAGAAGTCCGCAAAAGCGCACTTGAAGTAAAACGGGCCTTACGGAAGTGGGAAAAGAAACGAGCCAAAAAGAAAACGGCGAGGCCCTAACCATGGGATTCTGCCGACCGCGGCAATTTAAGGAGAGCCGGATAGCCGCGGCGGCAGATCCTCGGCGTTAGGCAGAAACCATGAAAGCATTCAACAGACTTGGAACGGCAACGGTACTTGCCCTGGGGCTCGTTGGGTGCGACGCGCGGACTCAGGCGCCAGATTTGCCCAAGGAAGCTGACGGAAGAACCTTTTCTGTCCATATTCCGGAACAATTTGCGTCGCGCCAGCTTGAACATCGGGACAAGTTGAAGGACTCGCTTCTAATCACTGATGAGCACGCACTTCCCGTTGATAAGTATTTTCGGCCAGGGCAATTTGCAAGAACCAGAATCCAAATCTGGCTTATCGGAACTTTTGAGGGCAAGTTTCAAACACCGGAAAAAGCGGAAGGCGACGGAAGAATACTGAAAGGCTTCGATGGATTAGAGGCACACGCGTGGATTCACACCTCACCAAGCCCTCATGAATTGGGCTTCATGCATACCTATCTAATTGCGGGAAAGCAGCGCCTCTACCAGCTACACACCTGGGTGCCGGAAGACAAACAGGATGCAAAGAAACTGCAGGCGTTACTTGATCAAATAGTCTTGAGCATGAAAATAAAATGAAGGGGATTCTGCCTAACCATTGGGTGCTGCCGACCGCCGCCTCGTTTGGGTGGACAGTTGAAGCGGCGGCGGCAGACCCCCTGCGTTATACCGCCCGGTTAGAGTTTCAACATTGAAAAAAGCACCCTTCATTTTTTGTTTTGCGATCGGGCACCTAATCCTAAGTGTTGGGGTGCTCGTGAAGGGATTTACAATGGGCATGCGAAGATTTGATACGACGGAAACGGCAACGCTGACGGAAGTATTTTTACGGAAGCTGCACGTCGTTCTTTGGATGCCCCTTGCGTATCCGGCTATGGAGCTGGCAAAGAAGTGGCGGACCATCGGACCTGTTTTTTCAGGACTGCTCGGATATATACCCCTTTTTCTTAACAGCCTCATTTGGGGATATGCAGCTTGGTGGATATATTCAATCATCAACATGAAGCGGCAACGCGGTGCGGTATAACCATTCGCTTGTGCCGACCGCGGCCTCGTTTGGTTGGACAGTTAAGGCCGCGGCGGCACAGCGTCTGCGTTAGGAGCACTAGGAGCATAATGTGAACAGAGACCGAATTATTCACGCAACGACCATC